>Ga0075418_10005630_pt1 | contig 14171 bp, 16 predicted proteins | sample SoiMetdeltSBSDD2_FD_81776 | JGI IMG/M metagenome (GOLD analysis project Ga0075418, IMG submission 81776) | Bulk soil microbial communities from a Populus tree surrounding site in Tennessee, USA - Soil MetaG P. deltoides SBSDD2 | ecosystem: Environmental > Terrestrial > Soil > Tree plantation...
ACCTTCTCCTGCAGATCGCCCGGCAGGAATCCGAGCTTCTCGCCGGCTTCAACCGCGGGCCGCGCGAGGATGATGCGGCTCACCTTCTTCGCGAGCAGATACGTCACCGCCTGGGCCATCGCCAGATACGTCTTGCCGGTGCCGGCCGGCCCGATGCCGAACACGATGTCGTGCTGATCGATCGCTTCGAGATACCGCCGCTGGTTTGCCGACTTCGCCGTGATGCGGCGCTTGCCGGCCGTGCGCAGCTGGCCATCCTTGAGGAAGTGATCGCGAAGATCGACGTCGGCATCCTTGGCGACGAGCTGCGCCGCGGTCTTCACGTCCTTGTCGGAAATGGAGTGGCCTTCCTGCATCAGCTCGCCGAGCTGCTCGACGAGACGCGCGACTTTGGCGGTGTTGTCGGCATCGCCCTCGACCATCAGGTCATGGCCCTGGGTGCGGATGCGGACATTGAGGAGGGATTCCAGTTGGCGCAGGTTGTCGTCATACGCCCCGAAGAGCGTGGAGACGCCCGCTTCGGGAACGGTGACCTTGCGCATCGACGCCGTGCTGATTCTCGTATCTCCTTGCGTTACAAATATTTAACGCCTACACCTCACATTAGCATCCCACCCGGCCTGCGATCAAGGCAGCCCAGGACGCCCACGGCGACGCCGTGGGCGGTCGAGCCGGATTACTCACTTCTTATCGTAAACGGCCACGTTGTTGATCTTCTGGCCGGTGCCATCGACGCCGGTCGACGTTACCGTTCGGGTCTTGCCATCCGCGGACACCACCAGGCGCTGACGCTGCGTCTCCTTGCCGTTTTTCATCTGCACCGACTCGAGCGTCGTCGCGTTGACGCGCTTGTAAGTGATCATGTCGGCGTTCGGATTGTTGCCGGTGATTTTGGCAGGCTTGCCGTCCAGAGCCGTCGTCATCGACCAGTCCTGCGTGGCGCCAGTCGCCGGAACCTGGTGCACCGTGAACTTGTAGCCACTGCCAGCCACTTCGATCGTCGTGGTTGCGCTCTTCGGCGCAGGACCTGGCGTGTATTTGCTCTTTGCCGCATTGAGCTGCCACGTGCCGACGAACGGATCCTTCGACTGTGCGATGGTCCACGATGTTGCCGCGACGAGACAGACGATCACTGTGAACGCGAGACGCGCACGTGCTCCCATAAGTCCTCCTCGGTAGATTGTGAACGGGCGGTAGGCCGCCTAGCCTATCACCGACGCCGCAGTTGACGCGCCTCTCCGCTACGGAGCCACCTCGAAGTCTTTCGTGGCAGCGGATGACCCGTTCACCAGCACTTCGAGCTTGTATTTTCCGGCCGGCCATCCATCAGGCTTCGAGACGTGAAACTCCGTTCTGGCGTCGCCGGTGGGCGCGATCGTCTGCGTCGATTCGTTGACGACCTGTCCGTCCTGGTAGGTCCAGCGCGCCTTCAGTGTCGCAGCCGGTGCGGAACCTTCCGTGGCGATCGATGCGTAGATCGTGTCGTTGGGTTTGAACGAGTCGGTGCTGCCGCCGATCGTCTTGTCGGCGCTCACGGATCGTCCGAGGTCGATGCGGGACACGCGAATAACGGAGCCGGCCGTACCGGTCGTGCCCGCGTTGTCGTTCCTCTTCGTACACGCTGTGCTGAGAACGCTTGCTAGCGTGAGAACGAGCATCGCCGTTCCGAGTCTGGTCTTGTACATCGCTTCTCTCCTGTAATGGTGCGAGCTCTACGGGACCTTGAGTTCCTGACCTGGATAGATCAGATTCGGATCCTTGATGAGGTCTTTGTTGGCCTCGTAGATCCGGGGCCACTTGCTGGCGTCTCCGTATTCCCGCTTGGCAATTTTCGAAAGACTGTCGCCGCTCACGACGACGTACGTCTTGCCTGAACCGTTCGTAACCTCCGGCTCAGGCGCAGCCGGCGCGGTCGATGATCCGCCAGACTGCACGTTGCTGAAGTCGGGCTTTGCTGCTGATGGCGTGTTGCCTTTCTTGCCTAAGATGCCGTCGAAGATACCCATGAGTTCACCTCTCTTGTGTTTCCTACTACCTTCACGAAATGTGCCCTCGCGCCTCGTCAGCTCAATCGTTGAGCACGAAGGTGACTTTCATTCGCACGCGGTATTCCGTAATCTTCCCGTTCTTCGCCACCACCTCTTGGTTCTTGATCCACGCTCCGCTGACGTTTTGAAGCGTTTTGTTCGCGCGAGCTAGACCAGCGCGCATGGCTTCGTCAAAGCTCTTCGGTGACGAGGAAGTAATTTCGGTAACGCGGGCAACAGACATGATGTCCTCTCCTGTGTGAGAAATGCGAGACGCGATTCCCCGTACGCAAGACAGCGTCCAATCCGCCGAGTGTGATGGAAATGTCAGGAACTCGCTGTGCCGTTCTGAACAGCAGGACGGGAAGAGGCGCGGCTGTTACCGCAAGGCGTTGCGAAGGTGCCCTAGCTGCCCGTGGTGAAAGTCCCACCGTCGGTCTCGCTCGCAGAGAGGCTGGCAGGCGCACTGTGACACCGTGTGACGATGCCAGAGAGTCGTGAAACGTCACGCGTTCGATCATCGGATCTGATCATCCAGCCTCTTCACATGACACTGGAGACGTGGGTCGCTATGGAGTTCGGTCTTGAGTCGGCCGTCCAGCCTCCACGAGCGTCGCGATCTTCCAACCGCCGTCGCGCCGATGCATGAGATAGGCGTAGGTGATCCGTTCCATTTCTGATCCGGCAGCCGTGTACCTCACCGCCACTCCCTGCACAAGCGCATCGGATTCGCCGAGAGTCGTGACGTGCGGCTGGACGAACTCACTCCGTCCGTACCCTTTCGCTCGCATGGCGTCGATAAACCCTGTCAGGAACTCGGTGAGCACCGCGTGGTTCGGGGCGGACACCACGGCCTTCGGAGAAATGAACAGGCACGGCTCGCCGTAGCAGGAAAGAATCGCACGCAGATCCAGCGTGCTGACCGTGGCGTAGTACTCGTGAACTGCCTCCAGAGCAGTCGGCATGGCACGATTCTAAACAATTCGCAGGTTTGTACGAACCGCTGTCTACAGGCGCGAGCTGTCCAGAAAACTCTAGCGCCTGGCCCTCCGCCGCGCCGCCGCGGACCGCCGGGCGGTCCGTGAGGACATCCGGTTAAGGGCTCTCAGGCCGGGGGGGGCGACAATGGAATCACCGCGATAACCTGATCGCCATTGAGCCTCTCTCGACCAGCGGGTGCGCCGGTCCGGTGAAATGATCGACGCCCTCGTTTGCGCGTACTACACTGTCGTCCATGGCGATGGGCAAACGCAAACGCGATCGACAGCCGGCGATGTGGGTCACGACGACGGACTTGCCGACGGCTGCAAGTCATCCCTTCTGCCGGTGCTTGAATCAGCTGCTGCGTGAGCACGGGTTCGATGATTTCGCGGAAGGCCAGTGCGTCAGCTTTTACGCCAAGACGATGGGCCGGCCCGGCTTGCCGCCTGGTATCTGTTTCCGGCTGCTGTTGATCGGCTACTTCGAAGGCATCGACTCGGAGCGCGGCATCGCCTGGCGCGCGGCGGACTCGCTGGCCTTGCGCGATTTTCTGGGCATCGGTCTCGACGAGACGCCGCCGGACCACTCCACAATTTCGCGGACGCGCCGATTGATCGACCTGGAAACGCATCGCGCCATCTTCACCTGGGTGCTTCAGTGCCTGAGCACGGCGGGCTTGGTGAAGGGCAAAACGATCGGCGTCGATGCGACGACGCTCGAGGCCAATGCAGCCTTGCGCAGCATCGTCCGGCGAGACAGTGGCGAGGGTTACGAGGAGTTTCTGACGAAGCTCGCCAAAGCCTCGAGGATTGGGACGCCGACACGCGCCGATTTGGCGCGGATCGACCGGAAGCGCAAGAAGAAAGGCTCGAATGACGAGTGGACGCATCCGCACGATCCCGACGCCAAGATCACGAAGATGAAAGACGGACGGACGCATCTGGCCCACAAGGCCGAGCACGCGATTGATCTCGAAACCGGCGCGATTGTGGGAGTCACGGTGCAGGATGCCGACGAGGGCGACACGGCCACGATCCAGCAGACGCTGCCCGAGGCTGCCGAGCAACTCGAAGCGGTGGCCGCTGTCACCGATGAGGCGGTCGTCGTGATCGAGGAGGTCGTCGCAGACAAGGGCTATCACAGCCGGACGATGGTGCGCGATTTGGAGACGCTGGCGATCCGCACGTACATCAGCGAACCCGATCGCGGGCCACAGTCGTGGATTGATCAAGCAGCCGAACGGGATGCCGTGTACGCGAATCGCCGTCGCATCCGAGGCCGCCGCGGCAAACGGCTCCTTCGCCGCCGCGCAGAATTGCTCGAGCGACCGTGCGCGCATCTCTACGAGACTGGCGGACTTCGCCGCGCGCACGCCCGCGGCCACGAGAACGTGTTGAAGCGGCTGCTCGTGCAATGCCAGTGCATTCAATCTCGGCCTCTGGATGCGGATGCTCGTCGGGATCGGCACGCCGCGCGCCCTCCAGGGCCGCTTGGCCGCGTGCGTGACCGTCCTCGCCGCGTTTTGTAGCTTCACATTCGACGCGATCGGCCGGCTTGTACCACGGGCTGCTAGGTCCATTTGCGGGCGTGCACCACGCCTTCCGCCAATTGCTGCGTGAGTTTGGCGGCTCCGAGCTCGCGGCAATTGCGCGCATTCTGACCGGCCCACATCGAGGTGAAATCGTTCAGGCCTTTCGGTTCCGCTTTCGATCGCAATGCGAAAATCGCCGTGGCCGCCAGCGGGAATTCCGGTGCCGCGGCATTCATCGGTCCAATCTCGCGCATCAGGCGATTGACGATGCCGCGCGCCGGCCGGCCGGTGAAGAGATTCGTGATGGCGGTTTTTTCTGCCATGTCCGATTTCAACGCGGCGCGATGCAGCGGGTTCGTCGTGGCTTCCGGACAGAATAAATACGCCGTTCCCACTTGCACGGCGTGCGCGCCGAACGCGAAGGCCGCGGTCACGTCACGCGCCGTCGCAATACCGCCGGCCGCGATGACGGGCACTTTGACGGCGTCGGTAATTTGCGGCACGAGCAATCGCGTTGGTAGTTGTGTCTCAAGATCATTCGTCAGGAACATGCCGCGATGCCCGCCCGCGTCGGAGCCCTGGGCGATGATGGCGTCGACGCCGTGCGCCTCGAGGTACTTCGCCTCATCGCGCGTCGTCGCCGACGAGAGGATCTTCGATCCCCAGCTCTTGACGCGTTTCATCAACGCGTCGGAAGGAAGACCGAAGTGAAAGCTCACGACGGGCGGTTTGAATTCCTCGAGTACGTCTGCGGCAGCATCGTTGAAGGGTAATCGCTGCGGGCCGGCGTTGATCGCCGCCGGATCGATGCCGTGCTCGGCGAAATACGGCGCGAGCACCGAACGCCATACCGCTTCACGCGCTTCATTGGGTGTTGGCGCTGGGTGGACGAAGAAGTTGACCCCGTAGGGTTTCTCCGTTGACCAGACGATCGTCTGTAACTCCTGGCGGATTTGATCGGGACCCAGCATCGCGCATGGCAGCGATCCCAGGCCGCCGGCATTTGACACGGCGATCGCCAGCGCACTGCCCTGCGATCCGGCCATCGGCGCCTGGAGAATTGGTAGATCGATGCCAAACAAGTCCCGGATAGTCACCCGAATAGTCCTTTGAGCCAACTGTACGACTCGAATCGTCCGGTCAGCAAATCACCCGTCTTCCAATCCCGCGCAATCACATCGCCGTCGGGGAGTTCGATCGCCTCCACTGGCTGGCGACCGAGGTGAGCCACTCTCCTGATCTTGAGTCGCTCGTCGAGCGCGACGACATCGCCGCTGTGTGGCCGGCCGACGCAGCAGGTGCCGTCAGGCGAGAACGAGTAATCGCCGATGAACAGACCGGTGCCCGCGGCGGCACTTTGCAGGCGTTTCTTCCGGACCACTCGCCATGTCTGAGTATCGACGACGGCGAGGGTGTCGTAATCGGAGGCCCACAACTCCTTGCCGCCGTTGCGCAACGCCAACTTCGGATTCCCGAGCTGCGCGCCAAGGCTCACTCGCTGGTGGGCCTTACCGGTCTCGAGATCGTGGACGATGAGCTCGGAGCTGCGCTGCACTGAGATCAGCGCATACCGCGGATCTGCCAGCGCAATCACATCGAGCACACCCTGGTAATCCTTGTCGAACGACGAGTCGTACCATTCGAGCCGCTGGATGTGCACGTGGCCGGAGTCGATCTTGACGAGGACGTGATCGTTCCACGGCGCCTTGAGATATTCGACGAACAACGCCGGCATGCCATTCCACGCGTCGGCGTTGCCGCCGAGCGAATTGCGGCCGTTCTCGTGCGCGACGCTTGAAACCGTCAGCTCCGGCGCGGAGAACAGGCTTACCGACGCCATGAACCTCGCGCCGTCGAAATGGTGAACGATGACGAAGCGCTCGTTGCCGGCTGAATGGAGCGAGCTGTAACGCGCGCCGGTGTTTTGAGGAATCGTGCGTGCCTTGCCCGACGCGACATCGAAGCACCAGATCGCATCGCCCTCGACCCAGCCGAGTGATGACAGGACCACGCGCCCGTCAGGAGACGCAATCATTCCTTATGGACGTAGACCCACGCATCCTTGCCCGACGCGAGCGGCACCGTGATGCGCCAGTAGTTGTATTGCGATTCGTGCGCATCGGCCTTGGCAAGCTCTTCGTCCGTCACGTCGAACACCGTCCCCTGGACGCTGCTCCAATCGTCGCCGGTGTTCTTGACGTTGTCGTGATGCGTCTTCTTCAGGCGCTCGGCGACGACGGGATCGTCAATCTTGACGAGAGAAGGCTCGTAGCCGATCAGCAGATCCTTTTCGCCATCGAGCTTGTGCCCGAATGTGGACAGCTGTACTTCCTCTTGCTGCAACGTACCGTATGAGAACAAAAGCGGCATGACTGTAGCTTAATGCCTGTTGGCCTGCTAGCCCGCTGGCCTGCTAGCCTGCTCAGATGTTCTTGATGTGCAGCTCGCGCAGCTGCTTTGGATCGACGGTCGACGGGGCGTCGCACATCAGGTCCACGGCCTGTGTCGTCTTCGGGAACGGAATCACTTCACGAATCGACGTCTCGCCCGCCAGCAGCGCGCAGATGCGATCGAGGCCGAGCGCGAGGCCGCCGTGCGGAGGCGTGCCGTATTCGAGCGACTCGAGGAAGAAGCCGAAGCGGTTCTTCGCATCCTCGTCGGACAGTCCCAGGAGGCGGAATACTTTGGCTTGCGTCTCGCGGTCGTGGATACGGATCGATCCGCCGCCAAGCTCCCAGCCGTTGAGGATCACGTCGTAGGCCTTCGCCAGCACCTTGCCCGGATCCGATTCGAGCATGTGCAGATCTTCTTCGCGCGGCGCGGTGAACGGATGGTTGACTGAATCCCAGCGCTTCTCGTCGGCGTTCCAGTCGAACAGCGGGAAGTCGGTGATCCAGGTGAGCTCCCACTTGCCTTCCGGGATCAGGTTTTCTTTCTTCGCAACCTGGAGACGCAGCTGGCCGAGCACTTTCGATGCGGCATCGGGCGCGCCCGAGGCGAGGACCAGCAAGTCTTCCTTTTTCGCGCCGGACGCCTCGAGCACCTTGCGCGCGCCTTCTTCACCGATCGGCTTGGCTGACACCTGCACGCCTTCCGCCGTGTATCGCGCGTAGACGAGCCCGGCGGCGCCGGCCTGCTTCGCCTGCTCGACCAGCTCGTCGACCTCGCGGCGTGAATATTTCGCGGCGCCAGGAATCACAAAACCGCGAATCGTCCCGCCGTGCTCGACGGCCTCGCGGAAGATCCCGAACGGCGACTGCGCAAACAGCGGACCGAAATCCTGGATCTCGAGTCCGAATCGAAGATCGGGCTTGTCCGATCCGTACTTCGCCATCGCCTGCGCATACGGCATGCGGCGGAACGGGCGCGGCACTTCGACGCCGATCTCACGGAAACATGCGGCGAGCGCGCCTTCGACGATCTCGAAGACCAGCGGCGGCGTGGCGAACGATATTTCGAGATCGACCTGCGTGAATTCAAGCTGCCGATCGGCGCGCAGCGCCTCGTCACGGAAGCAGCGTGCGATCTGCACGTAGCGATCGAAGCCGGCGATCATCAGGATCTGCTTGAAGATCTGCGGCGATTGCGGCAGCGCGTAGTACTCCCCGGGGTGCACGCGTGCCGGAACGAGGAAATCGCGCGCGCCTTCCGGTGTGGACTTGGTCAGGATCGGCGTCTCGATCTCGTAAAAGCCCTGCTCGTCGAAATACTTCCGCAGCGCCATCGTGATGCGATGACGCAGCCCGATGTTGTGCTGCAGTTGCGGCCGGCGCAGATCGAGATAGCGATACTTCAAGCGCGTCTCTTCCGAGACGTTTTGATCCTCGGCGATCGAAAACGGCGGCGTCTTCGCTTCGTTCAGGACGCGCAGCTCCTTCGCGCGTACTTCCACTTCACCGGTCGGCAGATCCTTGTTGATGGTGTCAGCCGAGCGCCGCTCGACTTCGCCGAGCACGGCGACGACGAATTCCGAGCGCACGCGCTTGGCGCGCTCGAGCATGGCCTCGTCGCCTTCGATGATCACCTGCGTCAGGCCGTGGCGGTCGCGGACGTCGATGAACAACAGCGAACCGAGGTCGCGCACGCGATGCACCCATCCGAGCAGCACCGCATTCTTCCCGACGTCGCCGGGCCGAAGCGCGCCACACGTGTGAGTTCGAGCGAGAGATCCTAACTGTTCAGCCATTTCACAACTTCCGCGCGCGGCACCGACGCCTGCTCGCCAGTCTTCATATTCTTGATTGCGACGGTTCCGTTTGCCAGTTCATCGCCACCGATGACGGCGACAAATGGAATGCCGCGCGCCGACGCATATTTGAACTGACGGTCGCTGACCTTCTTGCCGTCTTCGACCGGCGCTTCCGGATACAGCTCAACGCGCAATCCGCCGTCGCGCAGTTCTTTCGCAAACGACAGGTACAGGTTCGTGCGATTGGCGAACCACTGCACCACCATCACGTCCGCCGGGGTCGACACGACCGACTCCGGGAACATGTTGCGCTCGCCCATTACGACGAGGATGCGCTCCAACCCGAGCGAGATGCCCGTGGCCGGGATGCTCTCTCCCGAGAACATGCCGATCAGATCGTCATACCGGCCGCCGCCGCCAAGACTGCCGGCAAGATCCGCAACACGAATCTCGAAGATCGGACCCGTGTAATACGACAACCCCCGCGCCAGGCTGCGATCGAGCGCCAGGTGCGCGCCGGCGCTGGTGCTCTGGCACAGCGAGAAGATCTGCCGCAGGTCCTCAATGGCTTGCTTGCCGTCATCGTTGAGCGCATTGGACTGCTGTCCCATCCACTCGGAGAGGTTCGCCGGCGGCGCGCCCGACAGCTGCTCGAGCAGTGTCGTGGCCACTTTATCGGCCAGGCCTTTTTCAGCCAGCTCCTTCCGGACGCCGTCCACGCCAATCTTGTCCGCCTTGTCCATCACGACCAGGACGGGACCGTAAAGCTCCTTCGGCACCCCGGCGCGCTCGAGCACCGCATTGAGCAGCTTGCGGTGATTGACGACGATCTGAAAGTCCTGGAAGCCGAGCCTGACGAATACGTCGGCGGCCGCCGACAGGATCTCTGCTTCAACGGTCATCGAGGTCGATCCGATCGCATCGACGTCGCACTGGTAGAACTCGCGGAAGCGTCCCTTCTGCGGACGGTCAGCACGCCACACCGGTTGAATCTGGTAGCGCTTGAAGAACTTCGGTAATTTCGCGCGGTACTCGGCGACGACGCGCGCCAGCGGCACGGTGACGTCATATCGAAGCGCCAGATCCGCTTGACCAGTCTCCGCGCCTTCGCCGCGCTTGAGGATCTTGAAGATCAGCCGATCGCCTTCTTCGCCGTACTTGCCCTGCAGCGTCTCGAGGTTCTCGACGGCCGGCGTCTCGAGCGGCTCGAAGGCGTATTTCTGATACACGTCGGCAATCACGCCGATGACATACTGTCGGCGCCGCACGTCTTCCGGCAGGAAGTCGCGCATCCCGCGTGCAGGACCCGTGTTCATTTCTGGTAATCGAGTCGATAGTTGACGTACGCCTGCGACAGCCGCCGAATCTCGGCGAGCTCGGCCTCCATCAGCGGCCGCTTGACCTTCCCTGGACGACCCATCACGAGCGAACGCGCGGGAATTCGCGTCCCTTCGGTCAGCAGCGTCCCGGCCGCGATGATCGAGTCGTGCTCGACATGCACGCCATTGAGCAACATCGCCTGCATCCCCACCAGCACGCGCGCCTCGATCGTGCAGCCGTGAATCACCGCCGCATGCCCGATCGTCACCTCGTCGCCGATGATCGTTGGATGCGACGGCTCCCGCATCACGTGGACCATCGTCAGATCCTGGATGTTGGTGCGCTTGCCGATGCGAATGTGATTCACGTCGCCGCGAACCACGACATTCATCCACACCGAGGACTCGGCGCCGATCGCGACGTCGCCGATCACCTGCGCGCTCTGGTCCACATACGCACTCGCATCCACACGCGGCGATTGTCCCTTGAACGCGCGTAGCATCTAGATTTTCGGAAGGGTGACGCCGCGCTGAGCCTGGTACTTACCCTTCTTGTCCTTGTAGGAAATCTCGCACGGCTCGTCGCTTTGGAAGAACAGCACCTGGGCAATGCCCTCGTTGGCGTAGATCTTCGCCGGCAGCGGCGTCGTGTTCGAAATCTCGATTGTGACGTGGCCTTCCCACTCCGGCTCGAACGGCGTCACGTTGACGATGATGCCGCAGCGCGCGTAGGTGGACTTGCCGAGGCACACCGTCAAGACATCGCGCGGGATGCGGAAATACTCGACCGTCGACGCCAGCGCAAAAGAATTCGGCGGCACGATGCATTCGTCGGCCTTGATGTCGACGAACGACCGCGGATCGAAATTCTTCGGATCGACCACCGTGTTGTAGACGTTGGTGAAGACCTTGAACTCGTTGCCGACGCGGCAGTCGTAGCCGTACGAGGAGACGCCATACGAGACGACGCCCTGGCGGACCTGGCGATCCTCGAACGGCTCGATCATGCCGTGTTCGAGCGCCATCCTGCGAATCCACCGGTCGGACTTGATCGCCACCTAGAGCTCCATGCCTCGAAAGAAATACCCGAGCTCGAATGCCGCCGTCTCCGGCGCATCCGATCCATGCGTGGCGTTGTTGTCGATCGAGGCGCCGAATTCCTTGCGCAGCGTGCCGGGCTCCGCCTTGGCGGGATCGGTCGCGCCCATCAGGTCGCGCCACTTCTTGATCGCGCCGTCGGCCTCGAGGCACATCACGACGCACGGGCCTGATGACATGAAATCCGTCAGCCCGCCGAAAAACGGGCGGGCCTTGTGGACGTAGTAGAAGCCTTCAGCTTCCTTCTTCGTCATGTGAATCAGCCGCATCCCGCGCACCGTGAAGCCGGCGGCTTCGATCTTCGCAAGAATCTTCCCAGCCACCTTCTTCTTGACCGCGTCCGGCTTGATGATCGCAAACGTTCGTTCCATATCCGATCAATTCTATCTCACCGGGGGAGTTCCCTCGCCGGGTAACACCCCAACACCTTCACAAACACCGTCCGCTCGGCCAATCCTGCCAGTGCTGCCTGCATTCTTGGCGACGCGATGTGTCCTTCAACGTCGATATAGAAGACGTACTCCCACGGCGTCCCCGGCCGCGGCCGCGACTCGAGCTTCGTGACGTTGAGGCCTTCATCGGCGATCACGTTCAGACATCGAACCAGGGCGCCGTGCTCATGGCGCGTCGAAAGGACCATCGAGACCTTCGCGGCGATCCGCGGATCGCATTCGATCGGCGTCGCCGAAACGACCACGAACCGCGTGTAATTGACCGCCTGGTTCGCGATGTCGCGCTTGAGCACGGTCAATCCGAAATGCGCGCCGGCTTCTTCGCTCGCGATCGCCGCTTCGTGCGGGTTATTGAGATCGCGAACATGCTTCGCAGCCAGCGCGGTGTTGCCGGCACTGACGCCTTCGCAATCCTGCAGCGTCGACAGGAACTCGCTGCACTGCGACAGCGCCTGCGGGTGCGAATGAATTCTCTTCAGCGATTCGATCGGCACGCTTGCGACGCCGAGCAGGCAGTGCCTGACATCAACGATCTCTTCTCCAACGAGCGCGAGATTGAATCGCAGCAACAGGTCGTACGATTCGTAGACCGATCCGGCAGTCGTGTTCTCGATCGGCAGCATTGCGCGATCGGCGTGACCTTCGATCACCCCTTCGAGCATGTCCTTGAACGTCGTGTAGGCCTTGAACGCCACCGGCCGCTGCGCGACCGCGAAATGCTGCAGCGCCGCCTGGTGTCCGTAGGCGCCTTCGGTACCCTGAAAGGCGACGATGATTTCCTGCGCGCCGTTGGCGTCGCGCGCCTGCAGCGCATCCTGCTGACGACGAACCGAGTCGTCAAGGATTTCGCGGAAGATGCGGCGCACGAACGCCGGATCAAGGCCGAGCCTTTCGCCGAAGGCGGATCGATGCTGCAGCAATGCCGTCTCGCGATCGGCATCGCGCACCGGACCCGCGCCGTCCGCTTTCACCTGCGCAATCTGTCTCGCGAGCCTCGCCCGTTCGCCGAGCGCCGACACCAGTACCGCGTCAATATCGTCGAGACTCTTTCGTAACGCCGCCAAATCTTGCGTCGTCATAAGCCCACCAAATGCAAAACGCCGCCCCAGGTCTCTGAGAGCGGCGTTTCTGAAGGTCGTTCGCGTGTTCTTAACTCTTCAGCGGACAGCGCTCCTGAGACGGCAATTGACGCCGTCGTTGCTAAACGAGTGATTAAAGGAGCGCGCCACGAAACTCACGCGGCAGAGTATACACGAGGTTGTCGTCAATGGCAGCGTTTGTGCACCTCCGCCTTTGGGGGTTCTATGAAGACTGCGATTGCACTCGTCGTTGCGCTCGGCATCTCGGCTGGAATGACTTCGCTTTCCGCGCGTGAGCAAGCGGATGGGAAGAAGTATGAAAAGGGTGCCACAGTTACACTGCAGGGCTGCGTCACCGCCGCGCAGGCGAAGGACACGTGGGTCCTCACCAACGTCCGCGAATGGCCCATCAGCAACACCGATATGGGCAAGTTCGGCAAGCGCTACTACTGGCTCGACAAGCTCGGCAAGGATCTCCGCGCCCACGGCGGCCACACGATCCAGGTGACCGGCAAGATCGATGAAGTGAAGAAGTCGGAAATCGATATCAAGACCGGTGAAGATCCGACGGGCATGACCGTCGAGATCGAGGGTCCTGGCAAGGACGTGAAGACGACGGCCGAGAACGCGCAGGTCGGCGCCATCACGGGCAAGGACATTCCTATTACGCTGCTGAAGGTGAAGGTCGACGACATCAAGATGATCGCCGCCAACTGCAACCAGTAGCTATTTCTTCATCGCTTCAATAAGAGCCTGGCCCATGTCGGCCGGGCTCTTCACGACTGTCACGCCGGCGGCCGTCAACGCCGCCATCTTCTCGGCCGCCGTTCCTTTACCGCCCGCGATGATCGCGCCCGCATGACCCATGCGGCGTCCCGGCGGCGCCGTCTGACCTGCGATGAACGCAACGATCGGCTTCTTGAAGTGCTGCTTGATCCACGCCGCCGCTTCTTCTTCCGCAGATCCGCCGATCTCACCGATCATGATCACCGCGTCGGTTTCCGGATCGTTCTGGAACAACTCGAGCGCGTCGATGTGCGTCGTGCCGATCAGCGGATCGCCGCCAATGCCGATGCACGTGCTCTGACCGAGCCCCTTCAGCGTCAGCTGATCGATCGCCTCGTAGGTCAGCGTGCCGCTCTTCGACACGATGCCGATGCGGCCTTCCTTGCAGATGTTCGCCGGGATGATCCCCGCCTTGCCCTTGCCGGGCGAGATGATGCCCGGGCAGTTCGGTCCAATCAGCCGCGTCTTCGGAAGATCCTCGAGGAACGTCATCGCCTTGAGCATGTCCACGACGGGAATGCCCTCGGTGATGCAGACCAGGAGCTGCACGCCGGCGTCGGCGGCTTCCATGATCGCGTCGGCCGCAAACGGCGGCGGCACGAAGATCACCGTCGCGTTCGCGCCGGTCGCCTTCACCGCATCGTGAACGGTGTTGAAAACCGGCCAGCCTTCGTGGGCCGTTCCACCCTTGCCGGGCGTGACGCCGCCG
>Ga0075418_10005631_pt1 | contig 14170 bp, 12 predicted proteins | sample SoiMetdeltSBSDD2_FD_81776 | JGI IMG/M metagenome (GOLD analysis project Ga0075418, IMG submission 81776) | Bulk soil microbial communities from a Populus tree surrounding site in Tennessee, USA - Soil MetaG P. deltoides SBSDD2 | ecosystem: Environmental > Terrestrial > Soil > Tree plantation...
ATGGCGCAACGCAATGCCGGTGCGTGGCAGTGGCTCACGGTGTCGTACCACAGCCGGTGAACGGCATGACTGGGCGCCTCGGGCGTATCCGGCGCCTCCCATGCAACATGATCGTCCGCGCGCAGCGGGATCATCGGCAACGCGCCGCCGAGGTGCGAACAGATGATCCGCACGTTGGGGAAACGCTGCAGGTGACCCGACGTGATCAGCTGCATCGCGGCGATGGTGTCCTCAAAAGGTGCGCCGACTGTCCACGTGATGTGATGCTCGCTGACCAGCGGCGAACACGCCCCGTTGCCGACGGGGTGCAGATACAGAATCGCGCCGCGCCGGTCGAGTTCGGCGAAGACGGGCTCGAACTCGGGATCGGTGATCGCTCGATCGAGAATGCTGGTGTTCATCGTCAGCCCGGACATGCCCAATTCATCAATGGCCCTAGACATTTCGGTGATCGAAGCGTCGATGTGGGGCATCGGCGTGGCCGCGAACGCGCGAAAGCGATCAGGATGGGACGACACCAGCGCTGCGTACTCGTCGTTGACATAGCGTGCCGCGGCCGCGGTACGGGCCACGTCGTCGCCGTATGGCAATTGCGGCGCGGCGGACAGCACTTGGATGTCGACGCCTGCGCGATCCATCAACCGCAGCCGCGCATCCAGTTCGGCCCCACCGCCGGCTCCGATGCCGCGTTGGGTGGCGGTGTCGGATCTGCCGAGGTCGACCAGCATGTCGAGGTACGCGTCGGTCCAGTAGTGCGCATGCACGTCGATACGCATGTCTGTCAACGGTATTCGGTTGAACGCCACGCCGACGGGTGTTTAGTGAATAGCCTCATCCATCGCGGTCGGACTAGCGTCGGATGACGTGACCGAGAAACTGCACGTCGACCTGTCCGGTGCGCCGCAGACCATGCTGGCCACGTTCTACGCGAAGGCTGTGGACGCCGACCTTCCCCAGCCGATCCTGGGTGACCGGTTTGCGAAGGACATTGTCGACCGCGTCGACTACGACTGGAAAAAGACGTCGATCACGGCCACGAACTCGCCGGCGGTGACGACCCGCTCCGCGCACTTCGACAACTGGGCGCGTCAGTTCCTCGCAGTCCACCCGCACGCCGTCGTGCTTCACCTGGGCTGCGGTCTGGACGCCCGCTTCTTCCGGCTGGCCCCAGGCCCGGGTGTGGATTGGTACGACATCGACTACCCCGACGTCGCGCACCTGCGTCAGCAGCTCTATCCGACCCGCGACCACTACCGCGTCATCGCGGCCTCGGTCACCGACCCGAGCTGGTTCGCCGAGATTCCGCGAGACCGCCCGACGCTGATGGTCGGCGAGGGTCTGACCATGTACCTGACCCAGGAGGACGGCATCGCGCTGCTGCGTCGCGTCGTGGAGCACGCCCCGTCCGGCGAATTGCAGTTCGACGCGTTCAACCGGTTGGGCATCAAGGCGCAGTGGACCAACACGGTGGTGCGGCGCTCGGGAGCGACGCTGCATTGGGGCATCGACGGACCTGACGACATCGTCACAGCGGTGCCCGGGGTGCGGCTGCTGTCATGGGTCTCGGCGATCGACGGAGACGCGTTCGCGCGGGTGCCCTGGTACTACCGGTGGACGCTGAAAGCGATGAGGATCGCGCCGGTGCTGCGCTACATGGCGCAGTACCACCGCTACGCCTTCTGAGCGCGGACGCCCAGCACCGGTTGTCGACGCCGACCGTGGCCCCAACCCGCGGCCCATGGCCAGCGGCCGCGGTCGTCTGCCCACACCAACTGCAGCGCTCGAATTTCCGGGCCGCCAAGCGCCACGGCGAAATTCATGTGCGCATCGGGATGGTCCACTTCGACGATCTCGAGGAGCGGGCCGTCACCCACAGCGATGTGCGCGCCGGGTTGGAAAACGCGACCGCCGACCGCGGCGACCGCGACATCGTTCAGCACGCGTGCCGCCCTCTCCTGCGATAGGCCGGTCACAAGCAGTTCCGGCAGACCGCGGTCGTGTAGGCCGATTGTGTAGGCGTACGGAAGTCGATCGTCCTCGACGCCCTGCACCGCCCACCCATGAATCCGAATCAGCGCGCGGAGTTCGTCGAGGTATTCCTCGGTGGTGCCGTTGGGGTTGTCGCACTGCCAGCACATGACCGCACCTTTCTGTCGTCGTTACGGCCAGCTTGCGCCGGGGGTCCGACAACCCAGCACCGGTTGCATCGCTCGTCCGTCAGCGAACTCCGCTGACCATGGCCAGCGACCACGGCCATCGGCCCAAACCAACTGCAGCGCGCGAATCTCCGGCCCGCCGACCGCCACCGCCCAGCCCATGTGCGCGTCCGGGTGGTCAACCTCGACGATCTCGATGAGCGGGCCATCGGGCAGCGAGGTCTGTTGTCCCGGCGCGAACACATCGCCGCCCACCAACCTTCGCGCGACGATGTCCAGCAGCCGGAGCGCTCGCTGCGGTGATACGCCGGTCATGAGCAACTCAGGCACATCCCAGTCATGCAGCCCGATCGTGTATGCGTAAGGCCTACGGTCGCTTTCGACGTACTGCACCGTCCAACCCTTCTTGCGGATCTTTCGTTGCAACAGGTCGCAGTAGTCGTCGTGCGTCGCTTCGGGGTGATCGCACAACCAGCACATGGCACGCCTCTCTCTGTCGTCGTTGCGGCCAGCCTGCACCGGTGGTCCGACAAGTCCACGCCTTGCACGGAGAGCTCGCGGGTAGCCGATCAACGAAAGGAGGCTTCATGCTCGTCGACCACCCGATGACGCTGACCATCCCCGTCAGCGACTTGGAGCGAGCCCGAGCCTGGTACCGCGACAAGCTCGGCTTCAATCCTGTTCACGAGGTACCGGGCGAGGCATTGGCGTACCGCACCGGCTCCGGCCAGTCACTGCTGCTGTTTTCATCCGACGAGGCCGGAGCTGTCGAGCATCAGCTCGCGGCCTGGCGCGTCGATGACGTCGAGGCGGAGGTGACGAGCTAGCGGGCTTCGGCCTTCCCCTTCAGCCGCTGCAGCGTCAGCTTGATGTGTTCGGCGTTGGCCGCGGTGCGGTCCTTCACCCCGGTCGTGAACTGCGCAGGTTTACGGATCCAACCGGGACGGCGGTCCCAGGTGCGCTCGGTCACCTTGCAGCCGCCCTCGACCGGTTCGATGTCGTAGCGCCAGCGGGCCACGGGCACGACGGCGGCCGTCTTGACGTCAAAGGCGAAGGCCCTGCCTGGCTGCGCGTCGGTGACGGTGCATACGGTGGTCCACCTGCGTGAGCCGTTGCGGTTGTATCCCTTGAACACAGCACCGGGACGCACCGCGTCGCCCTTGCGCCACTTCATCGCCTCCGCCTCCTCGGCGCACGCGGCCAGCGTCGGAAGGTCGGTAATGAGGGCGTACACCGCGTGCGGATCAGCGTCGATGGTCACATCTGCCTGTGCAGAGGCCGGCTCCTGCTCAGTCATGGCCTGATCGTATCGACGGATTCCGGAACAGGGGCCGTTGTGCAGGCGTTGCCTCATCTATGAGCGACCGACCCGTACTCGAACCCACCGCTTCCCATCCCATCACCGTCGAACCCACCGGAAAACACGTCACCGTGCGCATCAACGGCGAACTGGTGGCCGACACCGACAACGCGCTGACCCTGCAGGAGTCCACCTATCCCGCGGTGCAGTACGTCCCGTTGGGCGACGTCGCCGCTGAGCGGCTGCGACCCAGCGACACCGAGACGTACTGCCCGTACAAAGGCGACGCGAGCTACTACCACGTCGTCACCGAAGCCGGCGGGACCGTCGACGATGCCATCTGGACCTACGAGAAGCCCTATCCGGCGGTCGGCCAGATTGCCGGACACGTCGCGTTCTATCCGGACAAGGCGGAGATCTCAGTCGCATAGCCTGATGCGGTGCATCGTTCGGTCAGTGTCATCTTCGACGGGCCGGCCAGCCCCGGCTTGACCCTGTCGCCGCTGAGGCGCGGCCGAGGCGACCCGTGCTATCACGACGCGCAAGACGGTGCGATCTGGCGCACCAGCCTGATGCGCAGCGGACCCGTCACGGCGCGAATCACGAAGTCGGCGCCCGATACCGTCGACTGCGAGGCCTGGGGAAGCGGCGCAACGGAATTCACCGAAACCTTGCCTGCGCTACTCGGGGCCGACGATGACGCGTCCGGCTTCGCTCCCGACGAGCCGACGATCGCCGCCGCGCATCAACGGATGCCGCACCTGCGGCTTGGCCGCACCGACCGGGTGATCGAGTCGCTCATCCCCGCGATACTCGAACAGCGGGTGTACGGCATGGACGCGCGCCGCGCGTGGCGAGCGCTGGTGACCAAGTTCGGGTCGTCCGCCCCGGGCCCCGCGCCTGAGCACATGCGGGTGCCGCCGGCCGCGGAGGTGTGGCGGCGCATTCCGTCGTGGGAGTTTCACCGTGCCAACGTCGACCCGGGCCGGGCCCGCACGATCGTCGGCTGTGCTCAGCGCGCCGATTCGCTGGAGCGGCTGGCCACCCGGCCGCCCGAGCAAGCGCGGGCGGCGATGATGTCGCTGCCAGGCGTGGGCGAGTGGACCGCGGCCGAGACCGCGCAGCGGGCGTTCGGCGACGCCGACGCGTTGAGCGTCGGCGACTACCACCTGGCCTCGATGGTCGGGTGGCGGCTTCTCGGGGCGCCCATCGACGATCCGGCGATGGTGGAGCTGCTCGAGCCGTTGCGGCCGCACCGCCACCGGGCGGTCCGGTTACTGGAGGTCACCGGCCCTGCGCACGCTCCGCGGAGAGCGGCGCGTCAGGCGATTCCAAACCTTCGTGCGCTCTGACCACGATTACTGACCTGGGCGCGTGGGTATGCGTCGCGCATGACTGAGTTCACCATTCCCGGAATATCCGAGAAGGACGCTAACGAGGTTGCCGACATCCTGCAGAAACAGCTGAGCACGTACAACGATCTGCATCTGACGCTCAAGCACGTGCACTGGAACGTGGTCGGGCCGAACTTCATCGGCGTCCACGAGATGATCGACCCCCAGGTCGAAACGGTCCGCGCATATGCCGACGTGTCGGCGGAGCGCATTGCGACGCTTGGCAAGTCACCGCAGGGTACGCCCGGCGCGATCATCAAGGACCGCACGTGGGACGACTACTCCGTCGGCCGCGATACCGTGCAAGCGCACCTGGCAGCGCTCGACCTTGTGTACACCGGCGTCATCGAGGACACCCGCAAAGCCATTCACCGCATCGGCGAGCTTGACTCCGTGACCGAGAACATCCTCGAGGAACACGCCGCCGAGCTGGAAAAGTTCCAGTGGTTCGTGCGCGCGCATCTCGAGAACGCCGGCGGCCAGTTGGCCAGCGCGGGTGCCAAGACGGAGCGGGCCGCCGCCAGCAAGGCCAAGAAGAAGGCGCCGGTCAAGTAGTAGCGGGTTCCTCCAGAGCGTTGTCACGCACCGGGCGGTCGGCGAGTTCCTCGTTGCGGCCAAAGAGGTATGGGTAGGCGATGCCCGCGATGGCTGCGCCCAGTAGCGGTGCCAACCAGAACACCCACAGCTGCGCAGGCGCGCCGTCGCCGTTGAAGAACGCGACCCCGGTGGACCGCGCCGGGTTGACCGACGTGTTCGAGATCGGGATCGAGATCAGGTGGATCAGGGTTAGCGTAAGGCCAATCGACAAGCCCGCGAACCCTTTTGGTGCGCGGTCATCGGTTGAGCCGAGGATCACCAACAGGAACACCCCGGTGAGAACGACCTCGGCGACGATCACCGCCCACAGCGAATATCCGCCGGGAGAGTGGGCGCCAAAACCGTTGGCCGCCATATGAGCTGTCGCGGTCCAACCCTCCTGGCCCTTGGCGACGACGTAGATCATCATGCCCGCGCCGAGTCCGGCGACGACCTGCGTGATCCAGTAGGCGGGCAACACCCTCCACTCCACCCGGCGAGCCAGCGCTGCGCCCAGCGTGACTGCGGGATTGAAGTGGCCACCCGAGATCGTGCCGAACGCGTACACGCCGGTAAGCACAGTCAGCCCGAACGCGAGTGCGACGCCGAGGAAACCGATTCCGAGGGACGTCCCATCGGAGGTGAACTTCGCGGCGAACACAGCACTGCCGCAGCCGCCGAACACCAACCAGAATGTGCCGATGAATTCCGCTGCCAGTCGGTGCAGCATTGTCGGTTCGCGCATGCGTGACTCCTCCGTTGGATGTACGCCTGTGCGGTGAGAGTCCCATGGAGCAGGCCGTTGCGGATTCGCCGTTGCCGAATCGTGCCGCGATGGAAATTGTCGCGACGGCAGCGTGACCTACCGTTCGGCCATGGCGTGTTCGTCGACGGGGTTGTTGCGGGTGACGATCAGCGGGTCGGTCTTGGTGAACGGGAAGTTCGGAAGGTCGTCGATGTGCATGTTGAACGTCGCGGCAAGCACTTCACGGGAGTAGGCGCTGGCCGACGCGCGGTAACCGATGTCGCCCGGCATGGGCTGGTCGAAAAAGATCGCGAAGTGAATGTCGGGCGCGTCGACGACCTCGATGTGATGCGGGTAGGCGCGCGGGATGAAGTAGACGTCGCCCTCCTTGAGGTAGTAGGTGTCCAGGGAGCCGTCGGGATCCATCACCGTCATCCGCCCGGAACCCTTGTGGACATAACCCATCTCGGCGGTGACCGGATGCCAATGCGGTTCCCGCATACCGTCTTCCCGGATCCGCAGGGAGTACATCGACAGGTCCTTCAGCGCCGGCCAGTACTGGGCGCGCGCCAGCCGCGCCGATCCGACGGCGATCCCGATCACCGGGTTCTGCGCCTCCACCCCGAACTTGTGCGGGTCATCGAAATACGCGGTGGACGGGACGACCGCATCCGCCTTGCGGGCGGCGAGCCTGCGGTCGTTGTTGTCTCGTCGCATCTTGGCGAAATCACTTGCCGGCAGGTCGTAGGTGTTGCCCAGCACTGCGTCCGTCATCGCACCGAACGACCCCGCAAGGCCGAAGTCCTCGGGGCGTTCACTGCGGAACGCGAGGATGAACTCGGCAGGCTCCTCGCCGATGTTCTCGATGTGATGCAGTGAGCCCGAGTCGATGTGGAACATCTCGCCGGCGCTGATCGTGAAGCTGGAGAACTTGCTGTAGCTGTCGAGCACCGACACGAACGAGGTGCCCGACACGCAGTAGGTGAGCTCGTTGCAGTTGGCGTGCCAATGAGGTGTGCGCATCGCGCCGGGATTGACGACGATCCGCTTGATGGACATGCCCGACAGGATCGGCAGGCTATCCGCGGTCACTCGTCGGATCGAGCCGAGGTCATTCTCCTCGACGATCTCGCCGTTTGTCAGTGACGTGGCGTGTGTAGTTGGCATGGCGCAACGCTAACCGCGACCGCGTTCTTCGATTGACGTTTCGTCGGGCATCCGCTCTCGAAGACTCTCGTAGATCGGCGGCGATCCCACGACGTACGCGGCGAACACGGCAGCAGCGGTCGCGGCCATCATCGGCACGAGCGTCTCGGTCGTGGCCGTCATCTCGGTGACGACGACCATCCCGGTCACCGGCGCGCGCACAGTGGCCCCGAAGAAGGCCGCCATTCCGACGAGCGCCATCGGAACCGCCAACTGCGTTGCGTTTTCGGGCCATACGGCGTTGAAACCGCCGGCGAACAGCAGTCCCCACAGCGCGCCCACGGCCAGCAGTGGCGCGAACAGTCCGCCCGGCACCGCCGCCGAGTACGACAGGGGGCCGGCGATGAATCGCACCGCAAGGATTCCGATGACGACGGCAAGAACGATGTGACCTCCGCCGAGGATCCGCTGTGTCAGGTCCTCACCGCCGCCCACCGCAAGCGGGTACACGAACATCGCGAACCCGATGACCGCACCGATTATGGCTGCCTTCGCCAGGGCCGGGATTCGGCGTATCGCTCCGACGTGGTCAAGGAACCACAGGACCAACCAGTTGTAGGCGGCACCCAAACATCCGGTCAGGAGCCCGAAGACGACGAAAAGGGGCAACCATGCCAGGGCCGGAGCATCGATGGGTTCGACCTGGAAGTCCGCATGGTTTCCCAGGATCAGCCGGGAGCACGCCACAGCTGCAGCAGCCGAAAAGAGCGTTGCCAGAACCGTTTTCACCCGGAAGGACTTCGTGACCTCCTCGAGAGTGAAAAGCGTGCCGCCGATCGGTGCGTTGAACGCGACCGCCAGGCCGGCGCCGCCCAACGCCGTCTGCATCATCCTGATTTCGGAATCGGGTAGCCGGGCGCGGCGCGCCGCTTCGGCTCCGATCGCCGCACCCATGTGCACCGTCGGCCCCTCGCGACCCAACACCAGCCCCGATCCCATGCTCAACACACCACCGATGAACTTCGCCGGAACCAATCGGATCAGCGGTGGTCGGGCCTCACCCAGAAAAACCGCCTCGACATGCTGGATACCGCTTCCGGCGGCCAGCGGCTCCCACCGCACGATCAGGGCGGCAAGGGTGGCGCCGGCCGCGGCGGCGGCCATGGGGACCAGCCAGCCCGGCCCCGGCAGCCCGTGCGCCCAGTCGACCAGGTCGATCCGCAACTCATCGGCTTTCTGCAGACACCAGCGGAACGCGCCGCCAACGAAGCCGATCAACACGCCCGCCACGATCGCCGTCACGCAGATGTGTACCGAACCCCGCATGGAATCGTCGGGCTGATCGGGACCTGCCGCCGGGGCCGTCATCGCCTTCCTCGGATAGCGGCTCGACGGGCCTCGGACATGAGGCGGATGTTATCCGAGGTAGGCCATGACGCGGGCCTAGCCATATACCCCTAGGGGGTATAAAGTGGCGGGCATGACCGAGGTCGCCCACACGCAGCACCAGGTGCACGCCGACCACGCAGAGCACGCTCACGCGGGCCACGGAGATCACGTCGCGCAGTTCCGCAGGCTGTTCTGGACCATGCTCGTGCTTGCCGTCCCGACGGTCTTGCTGTCGGGCATGTTCGCGATGATCCTCGGCTACTCCGTGCCGGTATTCCCCGGATCGCAATGGGTTTCGCCGCTGCTGGGCACCGTGATGTACGTGTGGGGCGGCCGGCCGTTCCTCACCGGCGCTATCAGCGAAATCCGTTCCCGCGCACCGGGAATGATGCTGCTGATCGGCCTGGCCATCACCGTCGCGTTCGTATCGTCCTGGGGCGCCAGCGTCGGCGTGCTGCCGCACAACCTCGACTTCTGGTGGGAACTCGCGCTGCTGATCGTGATCATGCTGCTGGGCCACTGGATCGAGATGCGATCGCTGGCGCAGACCACGTCGGCGCTGGACTCGCTGGCGGCGCTGCTGCCCGATGAAGCGGAGCGCGTGACCCCCAATGGCACCGAGACCGTCGCACCGTCGGAGCTCCGGGTCGACGACGTCGTGATCGTGCGGCCCGGCGGCAGCGTGCCCGCCGACGGTGTCATCCTCGACGGCGCCGCCGACATAGACGAATCGATGGTCACCGGCGAATCCCGGCCCGTGCGCCGCAGCCAAGGCGACGCGGTGGTCGCGGGCACGGTCGCCACCGACTCCGGGTTGCGCGTCAAGGTCACCGCCGTCGGCGACGACACCGCGCTGGCCGGCATCCAGCGGCTGGTCGCCGAGGCGCAGAACTCCTCGTCGCGGGCGCAGCGGCTCGCCGACAGGGCGGCGGCCTGGCTGTTCTGGTTCGCTCTTGGCGCGGCGATCGTGACCGCGGTGGTGTGGGGCTTCGTCGGCCAACCCGAGGAGGCGGTCATCCGCACCATCACCGTGCTGGTGATCGCGTGCCCGCACGCGCTCGGCCTGGCGATCCCGCTGGTGGTCTCGATCGCGACCGAACGCGCGGCTCGAGGTGGCGTGCTGATCAAGGACCGGCTGGCGCTGGAGAGCATGCGTACGGTCGGCGCGGTGCTGTTCGACAAGACCGGCACGCTGACCAAGGGCGAGCCCACGGTGACGGCTGTGGCGACCACAGACGGCCGCACCGAGGACGACGTGCTTGCGATCGCGGCGGCCGCCGAGTCCGACTCCGAGCACCCGCTCGCGAAGGCCATCGTGGACGCCGCCCGGCGCCGCGGCCTGACGGTCCCCGGGTCGTCGGACTTCACCTCGTCGCCTGCCGTCGGTGTGACCGCGCGAGTCGACGGCACCATCGTGCGAGTCGGCGGGCCGCGTCTGCTCGAGGAGGCGGGCCGCAATGAGCTGCCCGAGGCCCGCCCGTGGCGCGAACAAGGCGCGATCATCCTGCACGTGCTTGTCAACGGGACCGTCGTTGGCGCGCTGGCGCTGGCGGACGAGATCCGCGAGGAATCCCGGCAGGCCGTCGACGCGCTGCACAAGCTCGGCATCCAGGTGGTGATGATCACGGGTGACGCACGGGCCGTCGCGGAATCGGTGGCCGCCGAGCTGGGCATCGACCGGGTGTTCGCCGGGGTGCGGCCCGAGGACAAGGCCGCCAAGGTGGCGCAGCTGCAGGACGAAGGCCTCAAGGTGGCGATGGTGGGCGACGGCGTCAACGACGCGCCCGCGCTGGCCCAGGCCGACGTCGGTATCGCGATCGGCGCCGGCACCGACGTCGCGATTGCCTCGGCCGGGGTGATCCTGGCCAGCTCGGACCCGCGCTCCGTGCTGTCGGTGATCCAGCTGTCGAAGGCGTCGTATCGCAAGATGAAGCAAAACCTTTGGTGGGCAGCCGGATACAACCTGATCTCGGTTCCCCTGGCGGCCGGGGTGCTGGCACCGATCGGCTTTGTGATGCCGATGTCGGTCGGCGCGATCTTGATGTCGATCTCGACAGTCGTGGTTGCCCTGAACGCCCAGCTGCTGCGGCGCCTGGATTTGCGGCCCGAGGCCAGTGTGCAGGCGCTTCTCTAAGAATCTGACTAGGCTTTACGCAAACCATTGTGATCTTGTCGCCGCAGCCTACAGACTTGGCTGTCCATCGCAGCAAACATTGTGGATGAATGGTCCCAGAATGTGATCCGTGCCTCACGACACCCGCAGTACCGCTCCCGCCTCGAAAGGCCAACAGCGGCAACGTTATTCGTTCGTTATCGATGCCCTGATCGCCACCGCTGTGCCTCCGCGCCGCGAGTATAGTTAGGTTTGACTAAGTTGGCATGTCAGGCGGTGTTTGTCATATCGTTTTCTCCACTTGTGGCGAGTGGGATTGGGCCGTCGTTCAGTGCTGCACGAAGGCACCTCCATCGCCAAGCCGGCTAATGCCGTCGTCGACGGCTGCCATGAAAGCTTCGCGAAGGGTCAGGTGGGAATGACGCCCCGTATTCAAGGGCTGTACAACCCCGCGTTCGAGCACGATGCGTGCGGCGTGGCGATGGTCGCCGATATGCACGGCCGTCGCACCCGTGACATCGTTGACAAGGCCATTACGGCTCTGGTGAACCTGGAGCACCGCGGTGCCCAGGGTGCTGAACCGCACACCGGCGACGGTGCAGGGATTCTGCTGCAGGTTCCCGACGAGTTCCTGCGCGCCGTCGTCGAATTCGACCTGCCCGAGTACGGCAGCTACGCGACCGGCATGGCCTTCCTGCCACAGTCCTCCAAGGACGCCGCCGCGGCGTGCGACGCGGTCGAGAAGATCGCCGAGGCCGAGGGCCTCGAGGTGCTCGGCTGGCGCGAGGTGCCCACCGACGAGTCGTCTCTTGGTGCCCTCGCGCGCGACGCGATGCCGACGTTCCGCCAGGTGTTCATGGCGGGCGCATCGGGCATGGATCTGGAGCGCCGCGCGTACGTCGTGCGCAAGCGTGCCGAACACGAGCTCGGCACCAAGGGTCCCGGCCAGGACGGCCCAGGCCGCGAAACCGTTTACTTCCCAAGCCTTTCCGGTCAGACGTTCGTCTACAAGGGCATGCTGACCACCCCTCAGCTCAAGGCGTTCTACCTTGACCTGCAGGACGATCGGCTCACCAGCGCGCTGGGCATCGTGCACTCGCGGTTCTCGACGAACACGTTCCCGTCGTGGCCACTGGCCCACCCGTTCCGGCGCATCGCCCACAACGGCGAGATCAACACCGTTACCGGCAACGAGAATTGGATGCGGGCGCGCGAGGCCCTGATCAACACCGATGTATTCGGCGGCGAGGATCTCGAAAAGGTCGTGCCGGTGTGTACGCCGGGCGCATCGGACACCGCGCGGTTCGACGAGGTGCTCGAACTGCTGCACCTCGGCGGGCGGAGCCTGCCGCACGCGGTGCTGATGATGATCCCCGAGGCGTGGGAGCGCCACGAGTCGATGGATCCCGCGCGGCGGGCGTTCTATCAGTACCACGCATCGCTGATGGAGCCGTGGGACGGACCGGCGTCGATGACGTTCACCGACGGTACCGTGATCGGCGCGGTGCTGGACCGCAACGGCCTTCGCCCGTCACGGATTTGGGTCACCAACGACGGCCTGGTCGTGATGGCGTCCGAGGCCGGCGTGCTCGACCTCGACCCGTCCACCGTCGTCAAGAAGATGCGGCTGCAGCCGGGCCGCATGTTCCTGGTCGACACGTCCAAGGGCCGCATCGTCGCCGACGAGGAGATCAAGGCCGAGCTGGCCGCCGAGCTCCCGTATCAGGAGTGGCTGGACGCGGGTCTCTTCCACCTCGACGAGCTGCCGCCTGGCGACTACGTGCGCATGCCGCATCACCGAGTGGTGTTGCGCCAGCAGATCTTCGGCTACACCTACGAGGAGCTAAATCTGCTCGTGGCGCCGATGGCGCGCAGCGGTGTAGAAGCGTTGGGGTCGATGGGCACCGACACCCCGATCGCCGTCCTCTCGCAACGGCCACGGATGCTCTACGACTATTTCCAGCAGTTGTTCGCGCAGGTGACCAACCCACCGCTGGACGCCATCCGCGAAGAGGTGGTCACCAGCCTGTCGGGCACCGTCGGCCCGGAGGGCGACCTGCTCAACCCGACGGCGGAGTCGTGCCGCCAGATCGTGCTGCCACAGCCGATCCTGCGCAATGCCGAGCTGTCGAAACTGATCTGCGTCGATCCCGATCACGAGATCCGCGGCCACAAGCACGGCATGCGCGCCGCGGTGATCCGCTGCCTGTACCCGGTGAACCGCGGCGGGCAGGGGCTGAAGGAGGCCCTCGACAACGTCCGCGCCAAGGTGTCGGCCGCCATCCGCGACGGCGCGCGCATCATTGTGTTGTCCGACCGCGAGTCGGACGAGTCGATGGCGCCGATCCCGTCGCTGCTGAGCGTCTCGGCCGTGCACCACCATCTCGTTCGCGACCGCACCCGCACCAAGGTCGGGCTCGTCGTGGAGGCCGGTGACGCCCGCGAGGTGCACCATATGGCCTGCCTGGTCGGCTTCGGCGCGGCCGCGATCAACCCCTACATGGCGTTCGAGTCCATCGAGGACATGGTCGACCGCGGCGTGATCACCGGTATCAGCAGCGACAAGGCCAAGGCCAACTACGTCAAGGCGGCGGGCAAGGGCGTGCTGAAGGTGATGTCCAAGATGGGCATCTCGACGCTGGCGTCCTACACCGGCGCGCAGCTGTTCCAGGCCATCGGTATCAGCCAGCAGATGCTCGACGAGTACTTCACCGGGCTGGCCTGCCCGACGGGCGGCATCGACCTCGACGACATCGCCGACGACGTCGCGGCCCGCCACGCGCTGGCATACCTCGACCGGCCCGACGAGTGGGCGCACCGCGAGCTCGAGGTCGGCGGCGAATACCAATGGCGGCGTGAGGGCGAGTACCACCTGTTCAACCCGGACACGGTGTTCAAGCTGCAGCACTCCACCCGCACCGGGCAGTACTCCATCTTCAAGGAGTACACCAAGCTGGTCGACGACCAGAGTGAGCGGATGGCCTCGCTGCGCGGTCTACTGAAGCTCAAGGACGGCGTACGCGCGCCGGTGCCGTTGGACGAGGTGGAGCCGGCCAGCGAGATCGTCAAGCGGTTCTCGACGGGTGCGATGAGCTACGGCTCGATCTCCGCCGAGGCGCACGAGACGTTGGCGATCGCGATGAACCGCCTTGGCGGCCGGTCGAATTCGGGTGAGGGCGGCGAGGACGTCCGTCGTTTCGAGCACGACGAGAACGGCGATTGGCGGCGCAGCGCGATCAAGCAGGTGGCCTCGGCGCGGTTCGGCGTCACCAGCCACTACCTGACCAACTGCACGGACATCCAGATCAAGATGGCCCAGGGCGCGAAACCCGGTGAGGGCGGCCAGCTTCC
>Ga0075418_10005633_pt1 | contig 14166 bp, 10 predicted proteins | sample SoiMetdeltSBSDD2_FD_81776 | JGI IMG/M metagenome (GOLD analysis project Ga0075418, IMG submission 81776) | Bulk soil microbial communities from a Populus tree surrounding site in Tennessee, USA - Soil MetaG P. deltoides SBSDD2 | ecosystem: Environmental > Terrestrial > Soil > Tree plantation...
CGCCCGGGCTCGACCGACTTCGCCGTGAGCTTCTGCACCGCTTCTTGCGCCCAGCGCCCGGCGTTGCCGGGGAGGTCGGATTTAAGCACCCACTCCCACCCGAGGCCCATCGGGGCGACTTCCGCGGAATTGCGCGTCTCGAACAGCCCGCGCGCGCTATCGACGGCCGTCGCGGTCAGCTGCGGAAAACAGCGATACACGTCCTGAACGGTGAAGACATCGTCGGTCGACGCGTACGTCTTGTGATCACGCACGAACGCGAGCGACGAGTTCACGAACCGCGCGCCACCCTTCAGGGCCTCGGCGTTGGCGCGCAGTAACAGCGCCACTTTCTCGTCCACCGAAATGTCGAACGGATCCGTCTCGATGGGACTGCGCCAACGCCCATCCTTGACCGCGGCGGTAGGCGCGAGCGTCACGGGTCGCAGGAGCGCGCGCCGATTCGCCTTGGCCTGGGTGACGGCGAGTGCTGCGACGCGGTCGACCACGGCCCCCGTCAGATCCCGACTGGCGGCAAAGCCCCAGGCGCCCTGTGCCAGCACGCGAACGCCAAAGCCGAAGCTTTCGCCATCACTGAGCGAGGTGATCTGCTGTTCGCGAGTATTCACCGACTGCAGGCGAGTTCGGGCGACGCGAATATCGGCGTAGCTCGCACCGGCTTTTTTGGCGGTGCTCAAGGCCCGCATGCATAGCTCTTTGACCGAGGCATCCGCCTGGGGTAGCTGAACCGGCACTTTCGACGCGACGGCCAGCGCTGCGCCGGTCTGCACGAATTCGCGGCGATCCATAGGACTCCTTGCGAGTCGAGGCTTGAGGCCTATCTATCAAGGTATGTCGACGCTAAAGATCGACGGTCGTTCAATAGTTGCGGAAGAGGGGCAGACGATCCTCGATGCCGCGCGGTCGGCGGGCATCGAGATCCCGACTCTCTGCTGGTATCCCAAGCTTCCGATCGTAGGCAATTGCCGCATCTGCCTCGTCTCGGTCGAAGGTCAGGCCAAACTGATCGCCGCGTGCGCCACCAAGGTCGCCGACGGCATGGTCGTGACGACGCAGTCGCACGCCGCCGTCGAGAACCGCAGGGGTGTGCTGCGACTCCTCGCCGAACGCTATCCGGCGGACCACTTGAGAAACGGCGGTCGCGCCCATCCGCGCAACGAGTTCGAGCGCTACCTGGTCCAGTACGACGTCGTTCCCACCGCCGTGGAGACCCGCGACTTGCCGCTCCGCTCTGGCGACGAGCGGCCCGGCGATCCGATGATCCGGCACGACATGTCGACCTGCATTCTCTGCACGCGTTGCGTACGCGCATGCGAGGACATCCAGGTGGTCGGCGTGCTGGATGTGGGTTTCCGCGGCGAACACGCCGAGATCATCGTCGGCACTGACGGCGATCCGGACAAGGCGGGTTGTACCTGGTGCGGCGAGTGTGTCCGCGTCTGCCCGACGGGGGCCATCTTCGAGGTGATGCCCAAGCAGCGGTTCACGCCGGAGCAAATCCGCCATCCCGATCGCGTCGTCCGCTCCGTCTGTCCATACTGTGGCGTCGGTTGTCAGGTGGATCTCCATGTCGCGGACAACAAGGTCGTTCGCGTCACCTCTCCCGACATCGAGCTGAACACGCCCAACGAGGGCTCGACCTGCGTCAAGGGGCGCTTTGGCTACGACTTCCCTCAGCACAAGGATCGCCTAACCAAGCCGCTCATTCGGAAGGCTTGGAAAAAGGAAGGTGGCCGCTGGGTGTGGACGGGGCCGAAGGGCGCGGAGCGTCGCTCGGGACCGTGGCGCACCATCGAGAGCGAGGGGCAACGATCCAAGCCCGGCACCCCCCCGCGCGCTACCGGCAAGTCGGTGCGCGAGCTGCCGCTGCTCGAGCGACTCGACATGGACATCCGCGACCGGGTCGCGACGCCCGACGACTGGTACTCTCCGTTCCGCGAGGCTACGTGGGAGGAAGCGCTGGAGCTGACGGCGCAGGAGATGCTGCGGATCAAAGGGGAGCGCGGTTCCGATTCCCTCGCCTGCTTCTCGTCGGCCAAATGCTCGAACGAAGAGAACTACCTGATGATGCGCATGTTCCGCGGCGCGCTCGGTACGAACAATGTCGACCACTGTACGCGACTATGTCACTCGACGTCGGTCGCCGCGATGCAGCGGGCGATCAATACCGCCGCCGCCTCGGGATCGATGCGCGAAATCGAAGAGGCCTGTGACGTGATCTTCATCGCGGGCGCGAACACGACCGAATCGCATCCCGTCTTCGGCGCGGCGCTGAAGCGCGCACACGAGAAGCGCGCCACGTTGATCGTCGCCGATCCGCGCCGCACCGAGCTCGCGGGACGCGCCGACGTGCATCTCCAGATGCAGCCCGGCACCGACGTCGCGCTCTACTCGGCGATGCTCAATCACATCCTGGCGCTCGGGCTCGAGAACACGGACTTCATCGAGTCCCGGACGCACGACTTCGCCAAGGTCCGCGAGGCAGTCACGCCGTACACACCTGAGAAGGCTGCCAAGATCACTGGTATCCCGGCCGCAAAAATCCGCCGAGCCGCTGAGATCTATGCCCGAGGCCCCAACACCTCGACGCTTTGGGCGATGGGACTGACGCAGCATGCCAACGGCACCGACATCGTGACGTCCCTGCTCAACCTGATGTTCGCGTGCGGCATGATTGGCCGCTGGGGCGCGGCGATGCTGCCGGTACGCGGCCAGAACAACGTCCAGGGCGCATCCGACGTCGGTGCGATCCCGTTCGTCTATACGGATTACCAGCCCGTCGGCGACCAGCAGGTGCGAGCGCGTTTCGCCAAGACGTGGGGCGTGCCCGCCGATTCGCTGTCGCTCAAGAAGGGGCTGATGGTCACCGAAGTCGTGAAGCCGGAGAGTGGCGTGCGCGGCATGTACATCATGGGCGAAAACCCCATCATCTCCGACCCGGACATCGCGCATGCCGAGCACTGGTTCTCCGAGCTCGAGTTCCTGGCCGTGCAGGACCTCTTCCTCACGGAGACCGCGCGGTACGCGGACGTCGTGCTGCCCGGCGCGAGCTTCGCCGAGAAGGTTGGTACGTTCGTGAACACCGAACGTCGGATCCAGCTTTCACACAAGGCGGTGGACGCGCCCGGCGAAGCGCGCGGCGACCTTGAGATTCTGATGGATCTGTCGAATCGGCTGGGGCTGCCGACGCGGTTCGCGAGTGCCGAGGATGTGATGCGCGAGATCGCGCACGTCACCCCCAGCTGGGCGGGGGTCACGTATCCGCGGCTCGAGGGCGCCGGGTTGCAGTACCCAGTCCCCAACCAGGACCACCCCGGCACGGCGTTCCTCTTCGACAAGGACTTCCCGACCAAGGACGGGAAGGCGACGTTCGTGCCGGTCGAATACACCGACCCCGTCGAGCTGCCTGACGACGAATACCCGTTCGTCATGAACACCGGTCGCCAGCTATTCCACTGGCACACAGGCACCATGACGCGGCGCGCCACCGGCCTAGACGCCCGCGAACCGACCGCGATCGTCGAGATTCATCCCGAGGACGCGAAGCAACTCGGGGTGCGGGAAGGCGACTTGGTACGGCTCACTTCGCGCCGCAACTCGCTTGTCACCGCCGCGCGCATCTCGGATCGGGTCGCACGCGGACAGGTGTTCGTGCCGTTCCACTTTCGTGAAGCGGCTGCCAATCTCCTCACTAATCCGGTGCTCGATCCCTACGCCAAGATGGCCGAGTTGAAAGTCTGTGCCGTGAGAATCGAGGCGGTGCGGCCGCTGGATTAGACGTGACTCGTGTTCTGCTCATCTGCGCGCTGTCGCAGAGCCGACTTTCGCTGCCGGAAGGTGCGGATACGAACGATTGGAAATCTTACCAGCAGCAGGGACTTCGGGAGATCGATCGTCATCCCGCCCGGGCCCTTCAATACTTCGACCGGGCGGCGCAGCTCGATCCGAGTGTCGCGGAGCCTCTGTTGGGGCGGTACGCGGCCTGGTGGCGCATGCACAGCGCTCTCAAGAATCGCTTTTGGCACGACAAGCCCACCATGACCGACAGCGCGCTGGCGACGGAGCGTTGGCTTGACGAGGCCGATCCCGACTATGCGGTCCTCTACTTCAACCGGGCGCTCTGTCTCGAGCAGCTCGGACGCACCGACGAGGCGCGCCAGATGCACCGCGAGTTCGTGGCTCGGGCGCCACGTCGCATGAAGCCGTTGATTCAACAATCCGAAGCCTTCTTGAACCGCAACCAACAATGAACCTCGGACTCAACGGTCGGGTCGCCCTCGTGTGTGGCGGCACGCGCGGTATCGGGCGTGCGGTCGCCAATCTGTTGGCCGAAGAGGGCGCGCAAGTCGCGGTCAACGGCCGCGATCCGAAAACAGCGGCGTTCCCGGCAGACGTCACGGTCCCCGCGCAGGCGGAGAAGCTCGTTCAGGATGTCGCGAAAAAGTACGGCCGGCTCGACATTCTCTTCGCCAACGCGGGCGGCCCTCCGGCCGCCCCATTCAAGGACCAGCCAGCCGAGGCCTGGCAGAAGGCGATCGAACTGAACCTCCTCTCCACGATTCACTTGACGCGCGCCGCAGTGCCGATCATGAGCAAGGCCAAATGGGGGCGGATCGTTTGCCTCGCTTCGATTGCCGCATTGCAGCCGCTGCCTGGCCTGATCCTGTCCTCGACTGCGCGTGCCGGCGTGCTCGGATTCGCCAAGGCATTGTCGGATGAGGTCGCGAAGGATGGCATCACCGTCAACAGCGTGTGCCCCGGGTTCATCGCCACCGAGCGCATCGAAGAGTTGTCGCGCGCCCGTCCCGACATGATCAAACAGCGCATGGCCGAAACGCCAATGGGCCGCATCGGCACCCCGGAGGAACTCGCCGGAGCCGTGGTGTTCCTCGCGTCGGAACGCGCGAGCTATATTACCGGCGCTGTGCTCGAGGTGGACGGCGGCTTCACGCGATCGATATTCTGACGCTTCACAGACCACTCCCCACTCCCCACTCCCGGTTTTCATGCAAGCCATCGTCAAAGAGAAACGCGCGCCCGGGTTGACGGTGAAGTCCGTTCCCAAACCGTCCCCAGGTCCGGGCGAAGTGCTGATCGCGGTGCGTCACGCTGGTGTGTGCGGCACCGACCTGCACATCGCCGACTGGGATCCGTGGGCACAGGGGCGCATCAAACCGCCGATCGTCGTGGGCCATGAGTTCGCGGGGGAGATCCAGGGGCTCGGCGAAGGCGTCACCGGCTTGCGCGTCGGGCAGCTGGTGACGGCCGAGGGCCATATCGTGTGCGGGCATTGCCTCCAGTGCCGCACCGGCAACAGCCACATCTGTAAGAATACGCGCATCATCGGCGTCGATCGCAACGGAGCATTTGCAGAATTCATCGTGATGCCCACGACCAACGTGCTGACCCTGTCGGGCATTCCCACCGAGGTCGGCGCGATCATGGATCCGATGGGCAATGCGTTTCACACGGTGCTGACCGCGGAGATTCCCGGCAGCACCGTTTTCATTGTGGGGTGCGGCCCGATTGGCTGTTTCGCAGTGGGGATCGCGCGTGCGGCTGGCGCGACCAAGGTGATCGCCTCCGATGTGAACCCCAAGCGCCTCGCGCTGGCCGAAAAGATGGGCGCCCACGTGATCCTCAACGCCGCGAAGGAGGACGTGGTCAAGGCCGTCATCGACGAGACGGGGGGCGAGGGAGCGGACGTCGTGTGCGAAATGTCCGGTGTGCCATCCGCGTTGCACCAGGCGCTGGCCGCCGTGCGCCTGGGCGGTCGAGTGCAGCTGTTGGGCATCCCCAAGGGCGAGGTGCCGATCAATTTTTCCACTGAAATCATCTTCAAAGGCATCACGCTGTACGGCGTGATCGGACGCAAGATGTACCAAACCTGGCATCAGATGCGCCGATTCTTAACGGGCGGCCAGTTCGACCCCCGCCCCGTGATTACTCACAAATTCCCGCTCGCCAACATCGATGACGCGCTCGGGGCGATCCGCTCGGGCGACGCCGGCAAGGTCATTCTGGAGATCGCATGAGTTTCATGGCACAGCTGCAGAAGGAGTTGGCGGAGTTCAAGAAGGAGGGCGTGTACAAGCGGCTCAACTACCTCGACTCCCCTCAAGGCCCGCGCGTGACGATGGAGGGGCGCGGGGAGGTCGTCATTCTCTCGTCGAACAACTACCTCGGCCTGAGCGATGTCCCCGAAGTCGTCAGCGCGGGGAAAGCCGCGCTCGATCGTTGGGGCGCGGGAACGGCGTCGGTCCGCTTCATCTGCGGCACGTTCACGATTCACCGCGAGCTCGAGGACGCGCTCGCGAAACTTGTCGGCTGCGAGTCGTCGCTGACGTACGTGAGCTGCTGGAACGCCAATGAGGGGCTGTGCCCCACGGTCCTGAGCGAGCCCGATCTCGTCATCTCGGACCAGCTGAATCACGCCTCGATCATCGACTCGATTCGTCTGGCCAAGACGATCACGAAATGCCAGACCGCTGTGTACAAGCATTCGGACCTGGCCGACCTCGAGACGAAGCTCAAGGCCGCCGGCAACGCGCGCCGCAAGCTCATCTTCACCGACGGCATCTTCTCGATGGAGGGGGACATCGCGAAGCTGCCCGATCTAGTCACCCTCGCCCGCAAGTACGATGCGATCCTGGCTGTGGACGATTCGCATGCGACCGGAGTGCTCGGCAAGCATGGCCGCGGAACCGCCGAGCACTATGACATGCTCGGCCAGGTCGACGTGATCACCTCGACGCTCGGCAAAGCCCTGGGCGGGGCGGCGGGCGGCTTCACAGCGGGGCCACGCGCGCTCACCGACTACCTCACGCAGCGCTCACGGCCGCAGCTCTTCAGCAACGCGCTTCCGCCAACAGTCGCGGCGAGCGCGCTGGCGGCCGTGCGCCACCTCGAGGCTCATCCCGAGCTCGTGACGACGCTGCATCAGAACGCGCGCTACTTCCGCGAGCAGCTGCTTTCGCTCGGCTTCAAGCCGCTGCCGGGTGATACGCCGATCGTCCCCGTTATCCTTGGCGAGACGGCCAAGGCCATTCACATGAGCGAGCTGCTGTTGGCGGAAGGCGTGTTTGTGACGGGATTCGGCTATCCCGTTGTTCCACAAGGACATGCGCGTGTACGCTGTCAGCTTTCGTCCGCCCATTCGCGAGATGATCTCGACTTTGCTCTCGGAGCCTTCAAGAAGGTGGGTTCGAAGCTGGGCCTGATCTGAGGGGATCTCCGCGTTCGAACAGTATGGCGTCACTTACATGACACTACGCGACACCGAGCAGTGGACGAACCTGCGCGTTTCGGCATTTGTTCGGGGAATTCGTGGGCTGGTTCAAGTAGTTTCGCGGTTTCACGCCTTAACCTCCCTGTCATCAACGTTCTAGCTTCAGAGGCATCCCCCTCGCAGGTCTCGCGTTTTTTCGCCCTGAATCCTATTTTCGGAGTTCTAAAGCTCTCTTCAACGCGAGTTCTTATTGACGGCTCCCCTAGAGCGGGCGGGGGGCCCGGAGGAGTCCGATGAAGCGGCTGATTCTCCTGGCGGGATTCGTGACGATGGTAGCAAATCCCTCCCGCGTAGCGGCGCAACGGTCGCAGGCCCTCGAATTCGGGGCCTTCGGCTCGTATTGGCGATTCGACAAGTCGTTCTTGCTCGAGAACAACTTCGGCGGCGGCGCCCGGATCGGATACAACCTGAGCGACCGTCTCGGACTCGAGGTAACTGGCGACTATGTAGTCACTCGCGACCTGGCAGGCACGCAGGACGTCGAGGTCTCCACTGTCGGCGTCGGCCTCGTCTTCAACTTTCCGATGAGCGATAAGGTGACACTGCTCGCCTCCGGCGGCTACGCCCGGGTGTTGATGGGCCCGGATGCACCATACAACTTCACGCAGCACATGTTCGCCGGCGGGCTTGGCGTCCGCGCGTTTCTGTCGTCACGCTTAGCCCTCCGTGGCGACGTCCGCGCGCAGGCCCGTCCCGACAATCCGTTCTATGCCGACGCCTTCACCGGGCATGTGCAGGGGTCGCTCGGCGTCTCGTACTTCTTCGTTCCGCCGCAGCAAGGGCGTGGCTGGAACAAGAATTACCAGTGGTACTGGGGCGCGCAGGGCGGAGCCTTCGTGTCGAAGACCAATACGGAAGAGTACGCGTACGACCCCGTCGTCGGCGGCCATTGGTTGATCACGGCTCGACGCACCGCGCTCTACCTGGCCTACGAGCAAGCGATGTTCCTGGCTGACGCGCACGCCGTGATCTTCGATCCGAACTCGGCCAACTCCTCGGTCGGCCCCGCTTTCCGCGACGTGACCTTCTCTGATGTGCGGCGCATCCTGTTCGGGGTGATCGCCTACCCCTCGCAGAAGGTTATCGAGCCGATGGCAGGCGGTGGCTTCGCGCTGCAGCAGATTCTCAACCCGCAGGTCGATTGCACCGGCTGTAACCTGGGGCAAGCCACCGAGGCGGCTGATCGCGTGGCTGCGGCGTCGAGCAAGGCGTTCTTCTGGGTCCTGGGCGGCCTTCAGATGAACTACTCGGCCCGGTTCAACATCTTCGCGCAATACATGCTGACGTCGAGCTCAGCGGAGTTCCTGCTCGACGGCAATACCCATTCGCTCCAGGCCGGCGTGCGGTATAGCCTAGGCACGTCAAAAGAAGGTATTACCGACCGGCACTAAGCCAGGATTAGCGGGACACCCAGGGCGAGCTTTTGAGATAAAAGCGCAGCGGCCAGTCGGCCGCCTGCGTGATCCCGATGCGCGGTCCCACGACGATCTCGGCCTTCTTGGGCGACGTGCCCTGCACGACCTGCAGCGGGCCGCGCTGCAGCGACGAGCCGTTAACCGCGCCTGTGACGCCGAGGGCTTCGCACAGCCGGGCTGGCCCCGCACAGAGATGGCGGTCTTGCTCGGTCCTGCGCCGCTGCCGCATCGTGTCCAGACCGTCGAGGGGTTCGAGGGCGCGAATCAGGACCGCGGCGGGGAAGTCCCTGGGCTCGGTGACTGCATTCAGACACCAGTGCATCCCATAAGTGAAATAGACGTACGCGGTACCGGGCTGCCCGTACAGCGGCTCGGTTCGCGCCGTCCGCCGGTGCCCGTACGCATGGCAGGCTGGATCGTGCGGGCCGACGTATGCCTCGACCTCGACGATGCGGCCTGCCGTGCGCTCCCCGCGCCCGCCGATATTGCTGACGAGAATGCGCCCCAATAGTCCACGCGCGACCTCTTCCGTGGGTCGCGCGTAGAACTTCGTCCCGACAGCCCGGCTGCGAATACTCACCCGCCCCCTTTGAGTCCTCGCTTCACCTTGGACCAGAAGGATTCCACATCCGCTGGCGCGGCCGCAGGAGCTTGTGGAGGAGGTGGAGGAGCTGGAGGTTCCGCAGGTTCTGAAGCTTCGTAACGCGGCGGCTCGGACGACAAGCTCCCGGTTTGATTCACCGGCTCGGTTGACTCGCCTTCGAAGCGACGCGGACCACCGCGGCCGCCGCGACCACCACGCCGCCCACGGCCCCGCTCGCCACGTTCGCCGTCGTTCTCCGCGCGGTTTCTCACGCCTCGACCACCGCGACCGCCACGACCGCGGCCGCCCCGATCACCGCGCTCGCCGCGCTCGCCGCGTTCGCCGCGTTCGCGTGGTTCGGGTTGGCCATTGCCCACCACTGGCGGTTTGGATGGCGCGGACGTCGCGTCCGGGCGAGGACGGAAATTCGGGTCGACCTCCACGACGCCGATCTTGTTGATCGCCGGCACCGGTTGGCCCAGCCGGCCGCTGCCGCGTGACCCACGGCGGAAGCGCCCGCCGCGTGCCGCGAAACCGCCCGCCGGCTGGCCTGGCTGACTGTATGGGGGCGGTGGCGCCGAGGAGGCGGGCATCGGAATGTCGTCCTCCTCTTCGAGATCGGGAGACGAGGCTGGCGCCTGGAAGACGGGCCTTGGAGCCTCTGACTCATCGCCTTCTGGCGGCCGGGACTCCTGCGTCTCGTCCTCGTCCATACCAATTCTGCCGACGGCGTCCTTCAGCCGACCGAATGCGTCGCCGAATGAAAAACCAGACTTTGCCGCCGGCTCCTCGGTGTCATCGGGTGCCGGCTCGGGCGTGCTGACGGGTGCTGCCGGGGGGGTGGCTGCTTGCTCGTCGCGGTCCGTTCGTGCTCCCCGGCCGCGACCGCGTCCACCGCGCCGCCCGCCGCCACTGCTGGAGCGATCACCACGCTGACGGTCGTTCGACTCGGCCATAGCGGCGAGTGCCGGCTGCGCCGGCGCGCCTTCCACTTTGTCACCGAGCGCGATCTCGTACTGCCCATTGTCGAGCCGGGTCAGTGTGATCAAGCCGCGGCGCGCGGCCTCAATGACGAACTTGCTGAAGCGTGAGAATCCGGCGTCCTTCTCATCGAAGTTCGGGTCGATCTCCTGCATGACCTGCTTGAGCCGGTCGGAGCGCATGACGTCATTGTGTGCCGTCATTTGCTTCACGGCTTCGACCACCAGCTCCCACGGATCGCGTTTCACGTACTCGACGTCGCTCGCCTTGGTGAAGCCGGCCAGCTCGTTGTAGGAGTAGTACTCGTCGCAGTTTTGAATGAGGAGGTCGCTCGAGGACTCTCGGATCCCGACGCCGATGACGTACTTGCCGTACTCTTTGAGCTTGAGCACGAGCGAGGAGAAGTCGGAGTCGCCTGACAAAAGAATGAACGTGCCGATCTCGGGCCGGGTGAACACGAGCTCGAGGGCGTCGATCGCGAGGCGGATGTCGGTCGCGTTCTTCTTGTTGGCGCCGTGTGCCGGCGCAAAAATCAGGTCGATGGAGGATTCGGAGAGCGGGACGATGTATTGCGGGTAGCGGCGCCAATCGGCGTAGGCTCGTTGGACGGCGACTTTTCCGCGAATGATCTCTGATTGGAGTAGCCGCTTCAGCTCGGTCTGCAGATCCGACCGAATCGCCATCGTGACATTGTCGAAATCGATCATCAGGGCTGCATTCGGCGCGTGGGCGGGGGGTTCTTTGTGGACGGGGCGGGTTAAGTGACTGTGTGGCTGCTGCATTGTCATAACGAACTCTGTTCCTGCCCTGGCGCCGGGCAAGCTCGCAGCACGTTCCCTGTGTTGGGGAAGTGAACGACGCTCGTCTGCCGCGCCGGGCTCTGGAGAAAGGCGTGTGTCGCCGTAGTAAAGGCTGGCAGGCTGCTGGGGAGGGATCGCCGTTCACCCCGGCGCGCCGTGCGTGCTACCTCGACCCGATGCCGAGGCCCGCAAGCGCCGCCTGATGGTTTTGGCCCTTCCGCCTGGGGACTGCCAGACGTGTGAACGGTAAAAGGTAAACAATTCGACCCCCTAAAGCCACACCCGGATACGGTTTGCCTTACGGCTGGCTCATGGCCGTACCATACCAGCAGGGGTTCAGGCGACAACCAGCCATTGTCACAGCCACTTGGTAGCGACCGGACTGGGATGGAGTGAAGCGCAGATGAGGGAGATTTGCCCCGGATCGGTCGACCGCCATATCGTTGCCGGAGGCGTTTCTGAGACGTAAGTGCAAGTTGTCACAGTCCTCGTCGCACGAGGCGATGAAGTCGTAAGGCTCCCCCGCCTGGAGCGTTACCGTGACAGTGTCCGCTTCGTCGGTGTTCAGCTCGGCGACCCGAAGCACACGAACGGACCTCTGCAGCGATGCCGTGGAGCGCTCGAGCTGTGCGCGCACCTGATGTTGCCAACGGTTCTCTTGCGCACGCAAAGTCCCTGGGACCAGACCGGCTCCAACGATCAGCAGCAATACCTGCCGGCGTCGCACGGTCACCGCCACGCACGCAACCGCGCCTGCAGCGAGAAGCACCGCAAGAAGGGATGCGGTCAGCGGCGCGGAGGGGCCAAGCGAGACTCGCGGGGCGAATCGCCGCTGCCAGGAGATCGTCCACTCGCCGACCGGACGCCTGAGCGCCCGTGCGAGCGCAGTGTCCACGGGCAGCGAGGAATTCCAAAACTCGAGGAACCGCGCACGGCCGATTTCGGAAACGATGTCCGACAAATAGTGCGCGCTGCCAATGAGTCGCTGCCTTCGCCAAAAATCACGATCGGTTTGGAGAAAACGCAGTGCTCCCTCCGCCTCGGCGGTGGCGCCGGCCAGCACGGCGTCGCGACATCCACCTGAACGGCCGGCCATGCAGGCGACGGCTGGAGTCGCTTGATGATAGATGTACTCCCACCAAATGCCGCGGTCGCCGCCGGGGAGGAAGTATGGCCACTGATTCGGCTTCGGCCGGATGCCCTCATCCCATCCGGGAAATAGTGCCAAATCGAACCGGCGGCGGTCGAGCCAGCGCCGCACTCCACGCCCCGGCGCACCGAACGCAGCGAAGAATGCGCACGGTCCGAGGTTGCTTCTCAACCATTCCCGCGTTTGCTCGGTCACCGCCGGGGACCTGGGGCCGAACAGTGCGTGCTGCCAGTATGCGCGCGCCGAAATGCGCACAAGGCAGACGGTTCGATCGGTAGAATCCGGGAGCAGATATGTCGCAACCCACTGTTCCTCGAACGGCACTGCCGTCCGCGATGCTACGCCCGCCAGGTCGATCACTACACCGACTGAGATCTTCGTTTCGGAGAGGCCGAGTCTGTGCCACACGGTGTCCAGGTCCGCCGCTGCTCTGGACTGCGCTGCTCTCTCGAGCGAATCGGCTCCCGATACCAGAAGCGTTGGACCTGTGGTCCGCCGCGCGCCAGAGGACAGACGTAGCCGGTTCCGCTCTTCGGCCAACCGCGCGGCCGCCTGGGCGGACCGCCATTGCGCCGCCAGTTCTTGAGCGCGCAGGCGCGCGGGAGTCGGTTCGGTGATCCGCGCATCCGTCCGCGAGCGACGGTACCAGTCGGCGCGATCTCCCCGGGGCGGCAAGTACACCACGGCCACAATGCCGCACACAATGAGCGTGGCAGCAACCCACGCCCTCACGTCGTGCGCCATCGAGAGCTTCGCATGCCACACACGGCGAGGACAATTGTCCAGAAGAGGGCCGCGATAATTCCCCAGTTGGGCAGTGTCACTGGCTTCGGCCGCGACGCAATGATGGCAGCGCGCCAGCGCGCGAGAATCGTGTCGGCTGGAACACCAGAGGCGCGCGCGAGACGCGCGCTCAGCGAGGCATTGGAATCCGCAAGGAGCCGTCCGTATGCCTCCCGCCCACCCATCCGCAGCGCCACATGCACGAGCAGCCGGCGAGCGTCGCTGTCGAGGATTCGGGGAATGGAGCCGGAAGGAAGCGAACGGAGTAGCTCGATGCATGCGGTGTCATTCCCAGTGACGCAGGTGTGCCATGTCGCCGCGCTCGCGCTTCGGTTGAAGTAATCGGGAAAAGCCGTCTCCAAGACGTGCCGTCGTTCGGCGGCGCTCGGATACCACCGCAGAAACGCGTCCGCTGTATCGACGAGATCGAGCGCTGTCCTACAACGGGCGATGTCGCCCAGAAAACACGCACGCGCAACTTCCGATGGCGCGGTCACCAATCGGACGTACACGAGGGCCCGGTCGTGCTCGGGCCGGCGGAGGGGACGTATCGGCTCACCGAGCCAGTCGGCGAGCCTCCGATCCGGAGACTCGATCGGTACGTTCGCGAGCAAGAAGTCGGTCAGACGCTCGACGCCGAGGTCCCAAGGCACCTCAAAGCCGACGCGCAACGCCGCCCTGGTCGCCGTCGTGTCGGGATCGTAGGCACGAACGAAATACGGACGGCTCGCCAGGCGACGTGCGCTCGTCCCGTACAGGCTGTCGAGCACGGGCCATGCTCGGGCTGCCGCCTCGGCGAGCGGCAGCGGCGAGGGATTTGCCACGATCCGCAGCTCCCCGGCGACGATCGTGTCGCGCCCAACCGCCGCCCGTTCCCGCTCAAAACTGTCCACGACAGCCGCCAGTGCGTCGGCGCGTCGCCATTCCGCAGCAAGGCTGTCGGCCCGGCGACGCAGACGCACCGCCGTCGTGTCCTGACCCGACTGATTCGACGCGAGCACCGCGCTCATGACACCTAACACGAGCATGCTACACATCGATCAGCATCCAGCGACCGGTGAAAACAGCGAGCGGACCAGGCCAATTGACCAACACGACCTGAACGTGACCTGCGAGATCCCAGTCGGGATTTGCCACTCTCGCGATGATCTGGACGGCGACGAGGA
>Ga0075418_10005634_pt1 | contig 14165 bp, 11 predicted proteins | sample SoiMetdeltSBSDD2_FD_81776 | JGI IMG/M metagenome (GOLD analysis project Ga0075418, IMG submission 81776) | Bulk soil microbial communities from a Populus tree surrounding site in Tennessee, USA - Soil MetaG P. deltoides SBSDD2 | ecosystem: Environmental > Terrestrial > Soil > Tree plantation...
ACTCGCCACAATAATCAATAATTATTAATTAATAATTATTGATTATTTCGTACTTGTTCAGTAGTTGTATTTATCCTTCCAAAGGCTTTTTAAGAATTTCCTCAATTCTTCTTCCCGGGCATTTTGCCCGGGGTCATAGAATTTTGTTCCGGATAATTCTTTGGGTAAATATTCCTGCGGCGAAAAATTATTTTCATAACTGTGCGAATACTGGTAATCTTTTCCATAACCAAGATTTTTCATTAGTCTTGTCGGGGCATTTCTTATATGCAGTGGTACGGAAAGATCGCCCTGTTGTTTTACGGCTGCCATCGCCTCACCTATGGCCACAGTAGCGGCGTTACTTTTTGCGCTTGATGCGAGATAGATGGCGCATTGTGACAGGATCAGGCTTGATTCGGGGTAACCGATTTTGTTTACCGCTTCAAATGTGGCGTTTGCGAGCACAAGTGCCGTTGGATTGGCATTGCCAATATCTTCACTCGCCAGGATTACTAATCTTCGTGCAATAAATTTTACATCTTCACCACCTTCTAGCATTCTTGCCAGCCAATATACTGCTCCATTAGGATCGCTGCCCCGTATTGATTTGATAAATGCTGAGATGATATCATAATGCTGTTCACCGCTTTTATCATACAAGGCAATTCTTTGTTGGGCGATCTCCATTACTTTTTTATCCGTAAGTTCTTCATCTTCTTTCATCACATCTGCGCATAACTCCAAAAGATTTAAAAGCTTTCTTGCATCACCGCCAGAAATGGTGAATAATGCCTCGTACTCTGTTACGTTGATCTTTTTCTTCTGCAGCCATTCATCTTTTTCAAAAGCCTGCGTGATGAGCTTTCGCAGATCATCTTCAGTCAGGGGTTTTAATACATATACCTGGCAACGGCTGAGCAATGCTGCATTTACTTCGAAAGAGGGGTTTTCAGTAGTGGCGCCGATCAATGTGATGATACCTTTTTCTACAGCTCCAAGCAAAGCATCCTGCTGGCCTTTGTTGAAACGATGTATCTCATCAATAAATAATACAGCTCCCTTTTTTTCTTTTGCTGTTTCAATTACTTCTCTTACATCTTTAACGCCGGCGCTAATAGCGCTTAGTTGGAAATAAGGTACATTCAACGTGTTGGCAATAATATTTGCAATTGTAGTTTTACCTGTTCCGGGCGGGCCCCATAATATCATGGAAGGGATCTTTCCATTTTCAATAGCGCTGCGTAAAATGCTTTTCTTTCCTGTAAGATGTGTTTGCCCTATTAAATCATCAAGTGATGAAGGCCGTATACGTTCCGCCAAAGGAGTTGAATTCATCCGGCAAATTTCAGGAGAATATTCGGATTACACTTGAAAAGCAAGGATCGTATAAATGCAGAAAAGGTATTTTAGGTCAAACATTCGGGTGAAAACACCATTGTTCATATGATTCATTGAAATGTATGTTTGCTAATAACGTTACGGCACGAAATCATTAATTAAAAACAATACCTGGTCGGTAGCTTATGAAAAAGATTGATGACAGTAAGCTAACAAAAAGAGAGGCTGAAGTGCTGCACTTACTGGCAAAAGGAATGACAAGAGAAGAGATTGCGAATAGACTTTATATAAGTTCTGAAACGGTGAAAATGCATACTAAAAATCTTTATAAAAAATTGAACGCAAAAAATAAGATCGATGCATTGATTAAATCAAAGATGATCTTGTGATATGATTTGATCCAAGGTTCAACACATAATAATACCCCCAGAAGGGGAATTGTCTTGAATGATTATTTATTGAATATTTGAAAATTACACCAGCCACCATCCAGCCCCTCTGAATTCCACTTTTTCCAATTTAATTAATGAGTAAAAAACATTGCTGAAAAGCGATGAGGGATTCAATTGTCATCTCGGATTACATCACCAAACACTAAACCCTCTTCATATGGCACAAAATATCTTTTCATGTTTTAAGTACCAGCCTACGTTAAGGTTATTCATGTCTAATTCATTTAGTCAATCAATTATTCACCATAAAATAATTCACATGAAAAAATTTGAACTCGTGTTTCGCAAACTCTTATTTACCTATGCAATCGTGATAGTTTCGCTGATCAATAGTGAATCACTCAAGGCGCAAATTATCAATGACATCGTTCCGGGTACATTGAGAAGTATAACTGAAACTCAACGTCAAACATTAAGTAAAAGCAATTCTGTAGTAAACAATACAAATATTGCTGCGCTAACTACCGCTGTCGGGCTACAACAAATTTTTAGTTCCACAGGTTTTTATACACTTTCAGCTGATGGCATAGGCTCGACAAATTTTTCCATGAACATTAGAGTGAATAAGCCCAGCGCACAGGCAACTGTTCAAAAAGCTTTTTTGATCTCATCCGCAACTCCAAATAGTTCCATCGCGAATGGTTGTGTCACAATAGCGGGTGTCCCGATAAACTGGGATGGCACCGCATCCGTGTCATTTTTTAGAAATTACTGGGCGGATGTTACTGCTATTGTTGCTCCTCAGATCAATAATTTTCCATCTGGGATTTCAACTCTTCCTATTACGGAATGCAACTCTTCCGTCATTGATGGTGAAGCATTACTGGTTGTATTCAACGACCCCGCAGCTTTTGAAAAAACAATCATCATTATGAGTGGCGCGATGAATCCGGCAGGTGATAATTTTTCTGTTACGCTTGCGCAGCCAATTGACCCCAATCAGCCGGGCGCTTTATTAGACATGGGATTGGGAATAGGATTCGGCTTTCAGTCAAGCTTTGGAGGCGGTCAAACATCTCACGTGTCTGTGAATGCCCAAAGAATAACATCTGCGGCTGGCGGCGAGGATGATGGCGCTCCGTCAAATGGCGCTTTAATTACTGTAGGAGGCATTGGAGATGTTAATACCAATCCCGCTAATCCATTCGCTGCCCCCACTAATCTGCGTTCGGATGATGAATTGTACAGTTTATTGCCCTTTATTAATAATTCAACGACCAGTTTAAATGTGACTTCCTATAATCCTTCGGGAGATGATAATATATTTCTCGCCTATTTTCTCTTTTCGGGAGCGGCTATTATAGGTGAAGGGATATTATTGTCTCAAACCAGCAGTTCCGGAGAAATTGGGACCGACCACACGGTGAAGGCTGTTGTGCTAAATTCACTTGGTCAACCAGTGGTAAACAGGTCGGTAACTTTTACCATTACTTCAGGGCCAAATGCCGGCGGCACATATTCCACAAACACTAACGCAAGCGGCGAGGCTTATTATACTTATACCGGGAGTAGTAATGCCGGAACCGACAATATCCAAGCTTGTTTTACCAATAGTCAAAGTCAGTTAAGCTGTTCAAATACTCTTTCCTTTGAATGGCTTGCGCCTGCACAAACGATTTCAACAAATTCACTGAGTAATTCTGTTTATTGTCCGGGTGCAACCCTTCAAATTTCGTATACGGCAGTGGGTTCTTATAACGCCGGGAACATCTTCTCTGCCGAACTCTCAAGCGCGTCTGGCAGTTTTATTACTCCAACAGTAATCGGCACTGTAAATGCCACAACAAGCGGCACAATTAATGCAACTATTCCGTCTGTTATTACATATGGAACCGGTTATCGTATCCGGGTAGTCTCCTCCAGTCCGGTGGTAACAGGTACAGATAATGGAAATAACTTAACAATCGGTGACAATCAAAACCCAACTTTTTCTTGCCCGGCAAATCAAAATGTGAACCTGAACAACAGTTGCCAATTAATTGTTCCTGATCTTGTGAGTGGACTTACAGGCACAGATAATTGTGGTACCGTTACGTTTACGCAAAGCCCTGCTGCCGGTGCATCATTATCTTCATCTCATAATCTGACACATAATGTTGTCATTACAGCGAGTGATGGAAATGGGAACACAGCGCAATGCACAGTTGTATTAACAAGTAAAGATGTAAATAAGCCAACTTTCGTTTGTCCAGATAATCCAAATGTAGACCTGAATGCAACCTGCCAGTTGATTGTTCCGAATTTGATCGCTGAATTAACAGGTAGTGACAATTGCGGTACAGTTACATTTACACAAAATCCTGTTGCCGGTACACCATTAGCTTCATCACATAATCAAACACACAATATAGTGATCACAGCAAGTGATGGTAATGGCAATACTCAAACCTGTACTGTTGTCTTAACAGGTAAAGATGTAACGCTGCCAGTTATTACTTGTCCTTCGGCTAAAACAATCAGCTGTGATGCATCAATATTACCTGCTAACACAGGTAGCGCAACCGCGGGTGACAATTGTGGTGGAAACCCTTTGATCACTTATTCTGATGTAAGTGGGCAGGATCCGAATCCTTTACACGCTGCCTACTATAACTACACGATCACCCGTACATGGAAAGCGCAAGATGCCGCTGGCAATACGAACACATGCAACCAAACAATAACTGTACAGGATATAACTGATCCTGATATTACCTGCCCGGCAGATAAGTTGAATGTTCCATTTGATTTTGGACAATTGTATGCAACAATTAATATCGGCTCTGCTACTGCAACAGATAATTGTGCAGCTGCTGCAAGTATGACGATCAATGGAGTGAGAAGTGACAATGTTGCTATTAGCAATCAGCAATATCCTTCAGGACAAACGACAGTTGCATGGTCGGCAGCCGATCCTTCCGGTAATTCTGATGAATGCACACAGACCATTACAGTAAGAAAGAGAAATACAATTGTGACCTATACGGGTGATATGATTGATAATAAGATTTGTGTTCAATACTCTGATATTATCAATTTGCAGGCTAAGCTTACAGATAACGAAGGATTGGTTACGCCGAATAATATCAGCGGACGTACGATCACATTCCAGTTGCTGAGTGGTACTACATTGCTCCGTTCGAAAAATGCGACAACAAATACAGCCGGGGTAGCTGTTGATTCCTTCAAGATTGATCAGGCACCCGGTATGTACAAAGTGAAGACGATTTTTACAGGAGATAGTTATTTCAATGGAAGTTATGACCTGGATGATTGTGAAGTGAAACAAGAAGATGCATTAGTTGAATACAACGGCTCGCAATATTTCACTACAGCGTCTGCCACAACCATGACGGGTACTGTAACCGTTGCAGCTTCAGTAAATGACATCAATGACGGTAGTGATAAGCGCGGCGATATCCGCAAAGCAAAGGCAACATTCAGGGATGGCGGCCCGGGTGGTAGCTTAATTGGCTCTGCCAATCTACCGGTTGGCCTCGTTACACCGAATGTATTAACCAATGGCATTTCTGCTGCTACGCAGAATTACACGTTGAATAGTAATGAAGCAAGTAGCGGTGGTAAGATATTACAGGTTTGGGTTGGCGCAAGCGACCATTATAAAGGTGCTGATGCAGGACCAACACCAGTTACCCTTGCATTGCCAGGGCAGGACTTTGTTACCGGTGGCGGAAATCTGGTGCTTACGAATTCCGCAGGTACCTACGCAGGCACCCTCAATTCGAAAATGAATTTCGGATTTGCAATGAAATGGAATAAGAGTGGTAAGAATTTGCAGGGCCAGATCAATATTGTATTCCGCAAATGGCAATTGTATAATGGCGAATGGCAATGGAGAGTGTACCAGGCAAAGAGCAACGCAATCAGTTCGATGGCAGTTGTTGAAGTTGGAAGCAATGGCCAGCCTGCGAGCGCTACGAATCCGGCAGTGTTCAGGAAAGCCATCATTAATACAAAAGCCAACCTGAAAGATGTAACTGATCCGCTGAACAATGGAGATCTCGGCGGGAATCACAACCTTGTCCTTGAAGCGTGGGATCATATTACTGCAAATGGTGGCACCAGTGATAAGATAAGTGTAATGCTGATGGGAGCTACAACAAATGAGTTGCTTTTCTCAAGCAGTTGGGTATCCAACGCGACAGCAGCACAAACAATCACCGGCGGAAACATCAATGTAAAAAATAATAGCCCAAGCAGTGCGACAACAAGAAACACATCAGGCAAAAACGCTGAGATGGAAATTGAAGCAAAAGCTAAGGTTGAGTTTGTCGTAAGAGCATATCCCAATCCATCCGCTCACCAATTCACATTCACTATTAATAGTAATATGAGTGAATCAGTTCAAGTATCACTGTACGATGCGACCGGGAGAAAGATCGAGACTTTCAATGCGAGAACAAATGAACTGATCCGGTTTGGAGAAAAACTAAAAGCAGGTATTTACTTCGCCCAGGTAAGACAAGGAAATAACCAGGAAACGATAAAACTGATCAAACAGTAAAAGGACCTATTTGGGATTCAAAGCCGTTCCGATCGTCGGAACGGCTTTTTATTTATTGATTATTCATTGCGACCCGATATTTTTTATTTCGTTAGCCAGCGCCAGCCGGTTTTTCTTAATGGTCTTTAACAACCGGAAAGAATTAATTGCAGTAAAAATTGCACAACTCGCGGCGAATAGCGATGCAATGGTTGATGTCAACATAAGCGGCCGTAGTATTTCTTTTTCTGGCGTGGCCATTTCGGTATAGACATTAATAATGGTAAAATCAAAAAACAGTGAAATAGGAGTAAAGAAGAAGCTCAGGATTGCGCCGATATAAATAACAGCTTCGATAGTATTTGAAATCCGGTCTGCCGGGTATTTCTTTATAAGCCCGAGTACAAATAACGCATTTATCATATAAATCATAAACACGGAAAGAAAGAGGGTGGTCAATGTATCAAACTCGCCGGAGTATAGATAAATAACCAATAAATAAAAAAGTAGAAGACATAATGCAGGATAGAGAATGATGCTGGCTATGACGAATAGTCGAAAAAACTTTATTTCTGGTCCCATGGCATTAATTTACGTAAACAGCGAGAAATGCCTGGATCTTATTGAAAGAATCGGTAAGATTGGCTCCCACCCAGCCATGACTTTCCGTCGGATAATAAACATATTGATGAGCAACATTCATGGTTGCCAATTTATTATTCAATAAAACCGATTGAGAAGGCGCTACAACAAAATCTGCACCGCCATGCAGGATCATTGTGGGTGAGCTTTGATTGGTTACATAGTTAAGTGGTGATGAAATTTGATAAATGAGTGTTTGTGTAGCTGGTGTTCCACCCGTCACACTGAAAAGTAATGGTTGTACAAAAGGGTTGGTTGGATTATTATACATCTCAGAAAGGTCTGTCGGACCAAAGAAATCTATTATCGCTTTTGGCTTAACCGGCGCAGTATATTTATATCCCTGCAACAAAGCCAGATGAGCGCCGGCACTTGCACCTACTAAAACAAATTTATCTGAAATGCGATACTCATTCCTTTTGTTATAAATGAATTCAACAGCAGCCTTTATATCATTTTCCTGGGCAGGAAATAAAGTGGATGAAGTGGCAAGCCGGTAATTAAGGTTAAAAATTGCATACTCCGGTTCTCTTCTTTTCATGGTATCAACATATGCATTGAAATCAGACTTATCACCCACGTTCCATCCGCCACCATGAATCATGATCATCACTTTTGTTGATGCAGCACTTCGTCCGGCGGGTAAATACACATCCATTGCCTGCTGCGAACTGGTTCCGTAAGAAATATTTGTCATCGTCACCGCGTCATTATTATCGCCTTCATCACCTTTATTACAGGAGAATAAGAAAGCGCCTGAAGCGATCAACAATACGAGTTTTCGCATGAACCAAATTTCCTTAAAAATTATAGATTAGTGCTGTAAAGGATCGGCAAGTCGGATTTTTTAACAGAACTGTTATGGCATCAGTTTTCTTTACCAATCGAATCTATCATAGAGCTGAGGGCCACATCACTTTTTGAACGCAGATATTTTTTTACAACAAGCTGGCAAACGAAAATAAATACGAGGAGCACTAAGAGTATGATTAAAATTGCGGCCATTACTACCAAACCACCTGCATCACCCCGGTCATAATTTCCGACATACTTCAGTAAACTGATCAATGCATAAAACAAACCAGCAAAGGCGGCTGCGTTTAATATGATGGAAAAAATATGCCAGCGGTTTTGATTCCGGTTAAGCAATTTATCGGGAAAGGTTTTTGACATGATCGTTATGTTTATTAAGCACGATACGATTATCGCTAAGAATAAGAAACCTAATAGTAATGTTATTGAATCAAAATCAGGCTCTGTCGATGTAAAAAGCAGCCTGACAAGGAATAAAAATATGATACTGCTGCAAGCAAGCAAAATATAATTGAACACACGATATACTTTCCATTTCAGACCGGGCATGGTAACTAAATGACTAAGAAACCTAAACTAAACATTTTCATCCGGCATTTCAAAATCAAACTGACGGCTATTTACATTCATATTAATGGTGGTACGCAGCCAAAACAGACCATATAAAACAACAAAATGAAAGACCAACATTGTAATGGAAACAATGAGATCCTGGATATAGACCGGCTGGTAAAGAGCACCAACTGAAAATACCTCATCCGGACCCGGAGTGTAAAACGCTTCCTGGTAATCATAAAAAACAAAACCAAATAAGAAGGCGAGCAATAAAGCATTGATCAAAAACAACCGATTGAAATTTCTCTTTTGTTTTCCTTCGATGCGTTTATCAGGATAATTATTACTGAAAATGATAAATACCTGCACCGGTAAAGCAGCGATAATGGCAAAAGCAATCGCCTGCAATAAATAGATGAAGTCACCGTCCTGTATCAGGCCGATCAGTGAAATAAAAGCCCTGTATATAGCTGCTACTATTTGAAGAATGCAAATGATACGCAGTATGATCGGCCAGAAACTTTTCATGGTTGTTTTGCAACAGATCTTATCTGCAACTCCACCAATTGTTTTTCGTCAATGGTGGCAGGTGCATCCAGCATCACATCGCGGCCTGCATTGTTTTTTGGAAAGGCAATAAAGTCACGAATGCTTTCACTGCCGCCAAGAATAGCACAAAGACGATCAAAACCAAAGGCGATGCCACCATGAGGCGGAGCGCCGTATTCAAATGCACCAAGCAGGAAGCTGAATTTATGAAGAGATTCCTCTTTGCTCATCCCCAATGCCGCAAACATTTTTTCCTGCAGTTCTCTTTGATAGATGCGTATTGAGCCGCCACCGATCTCGTTTCCATTCAATACCATATCATAAGCATTTGCTTTGATGTTGGCATATGGATGTTTCAAATATTCAGCCGCATTTTCAATAACCGGGTTGTTATCGATCATGGTAGCAATATCAGATGGCTTTGGAGATGTGAATGGATGATGACGGGCTACCCATCGATTCTCTTCAACATCATATTCAAACAAAGGGAAGTCTAATACCCACACAAGCTTGAATTCATCTTTTTTGCGCATGCCAAGTCTTTCTGCCATTTCCAACCTTAGTTCGCTGATGGCTTTTCTTGTTCTTTCTTCCGCTCCGGCAAGAATTAAAATAAGATCACCGGCATTTGCATTGCAGGCGGCAGCAATTGCTTTTAATTTTTCTTCATTGAAAAATTTATCCATGCTGCTTTTGAATGTGCCGTCTTTATTGCATTTAATAAAGACAAGTCCGCCCATTCCTATTTGAGGTCTTTTCACCCAATCGGTCAGTTCATCAGTTTGTTTACGACTGTATTCACTGCAACCGGGGACTGCCGTAGCAATTACTGTTTCTGCGTTATCAAATACACCGAAACCGGAGCCCGCTATTAATTCGGAGGCCTCCTTTTTATTTGTATAAACCGAAGATGGTTTTTTGAGGTTCAGCAATTTCATGTCAAACCTGATGTCCGGTTTGTCGTTTCCGTAATTCCACATGGCATCTTCCCAGCTCATTCTCGGAACCTTTTCGCTGTAATCGATTCCTTTTACTTCTTTGAAGATAGATTTTATCAAACCTTCAAACATTTCCAGAATATCTTCCTGTTCTACAAATGCCATCTCACAGTCAATCTGGGTGAACTCAGGTTGGCGATCGGCTCTCAGGTCCTCGTCCCGAAAACATTTTACGATTTGATAGTAGCGGTCATAGCCGCTTACCATCAATAGTTGCTTGAATGTTTGAGGTGATTGCGGTAGTGCATAGAATTGTCCCGGGTTCATTCTTGATGGTACAACAAAATCTCTTGCACCCTCTGGCGTTGATTTAATAAGAAAAGGTGTTTCAATATCCATAAATCCCTGCTGGTGCAAATAGTTCCTGGTTGCACGGTTTACCGCATAGCGTAACTCCAGGTTTTTCTTTATCGGGTTCCGACGCAGGTCCAGGAAACGGTATTTCATTCTAAGATCATCACCGCCGTCTGTTTCATCCTGTATGGTGAAAGGAGGTACGGCTGATTTGTTTAGTATCTTAAAAGACTTTACCAACACTTCGATATCTCCTGTTGGAATATTTGGATTCTTATTGCTTCTTTCATTAACGATACCGGTTGCCTGTAAAATGAATTCACGGCCCAAAGGATTTTGATCCAGTTCCTGATTCAACTCTTCGCCGAATAATAATTGTGTGATGCCATAGCGATCACGAAGGTCAACAAAAGTGATAGCTCCGAATTTTCTTACCGTTTGTACCCAACCGGCAAGAGTTATCTCTGCATTTACGTTAGTTGATCTCAATTCTCCACAAGTATGCGTTCGAAACATCGATTTATGCTAATTATTAAATGTTCAATAGAATTACCGACTGTTGAAGAGTGCGACGCAACGGAAGTCTAATAGAATTACTGCAGCCGGCACCCAAAAAAATTAACGGCGGCAAAGATAAGGACTATTCGATGCCTTAATGGTCAACGGTTGAGTATATTTGAGGACATCATGGCGGGGTTTTTTAAACGATTCTTTGGTAAAAAAACAGGTGTAATGGCTGCACCTGAATTAGCAATTCCACCAGAGCTTGAAAAAAGTTATGTATTGGCTATTGAGCATGCGTTTCCTTATTACGACAAATTAAGTGAAACAAATCGCCGGCGATTTTTAAAAAGGGTTTATAATTTCAGAACTTCGAAGTCATTTCATTTTAGCGGGCTTGAGCCTCGTGAGGAAATAATGATCCTGGTAAGCGCCGCGGCAGTACAGCTAACGTTCGGATTAAAAAATTATCGGTTCTCTTTTTTTACGGATATCTATATTCATTCCGATGCGTACCAGGAAGCCGATGCGAAGGTGCCGTATATCGGGCATGTTTCCCCAAGCGGCATTTATATTTCATGGAAGCATTTTGTACAGGGCTTTGCCGATTACGCCGATGGGTTCAATGTTGCCCTGCATGAAATGGCACATGCGCTGCATCATGAGAATTTTATAAATGAAACGGGTATAGATTGGGATTTCAGACAGGATTTTGATAAGTTGCCGGCGATTTATGGGCCGCTAATGGCAAAGGCGATCATTGAAAGAAGGAGTTATTTGAGAGGATATGCGTTCACCAATTTTCATGAGTTCTGGGCTGTAAGCGTGGAATATTTCTTTGAAAACCCGCAGTATTTAAAAGATAATCTGCCTCAATTGTATAGGATTTTATGCACCACCCTAAAACAAGACCCGTTGCATTTGGATGAACTCGTGATAGTTGACTAAAAATAGTTTCTGGTAAACGTAATTTTCCTAACCGCTATTTCGTTTTTATTTGATTAGTAATTCTACCTAAAACCATAGTAAAGCTTGCAATTTGAAATCCGATTATATATTTTTAAATCTCCGAACCCTGAAACATGCTGGCATTTTTAAGAAAATTAAATCACTTTTTCGCTCCACAAAAACTGGAGGCTCCGGCAACGCTTGCTGCTGAAGAAACAGCAAGCGAGGAGATCTTCAATAAATATGCATACATCATCAGCAGCCGCATTCAGTACTTTAATGAGCTTCCTTTTGAGATGAAGCAAAAATTTGTGAACAGGGTTCACAATTATCTCAGTCAAAAACATTTTCACTATATCGGTCTTGAACCAAAAGAAGAGATACCGGTGTTAACTTCTGCATCGGCCGTGCAGGTAACCTTTGGTTTAAAAAGTTACATGATGCAGCATTTCAAAAATATCTATATCCTGGCTGATGCTTATCGTATGGATAATGATGAGGAATTGTATATCGGTCATGTGGCGCCTGAAGGAATTTATCTTTCATGGAAGCATTTCTTATTTGGTTATTCTGATAACACTGATAATATAAATGTAGCGTTGCATGAAATGAGTCATGCGTTGTTGTTCAATAATTATTTTGCCAAGTATGGTGTTGATAAAAGTTTCCGGGCAAACTATGAAAAATTTTCAACAACAACAGGTCCCATATTGGCTGATGTGATCACAAAAAGAAAAAGCTATCTGCGCAATTATGCGCTAACCAATATCCATGAATTCTGGGCAGTAAGTGTAGAGGCATTTTTTGAGAACCCTTCCGGTTTAAAACAAAATATGCCGCAGCTCTATGATGCACTTTGTCGTGTACTGAACCAGGATCCTGAAACCACGCAAAAAATTCTAAAACCCGAACTATGATAACTTTGACAATTATTTATTTGTGTAAAAAGTATTTTTTTAACAGGAAGAAGAAGGCCCTTGTATTAGTGGCCTCTTAAATACAGACAAAGCAGTGATCTTGTCAAGGGACCCGGATTTGTTTATCAATTCTGGGTCCCTTTTTTATTTGGTTTGATTACATCGTAACCACTTCTTCATTCCGCATTTCCTTTTGTCGCTCAAAAATATAATACCAGGCAAGAATGATCACACCGATAAGAAATGGGATCATGGCAAGATGTTTTCCTTCATAACCGTTCCATACCGGCATTTCATCAAAACCATAAAACTCGCTGATCATCCAGTAACTGTTTGCACTGATCCAGAACGCTACTGCAAGGTTGTGCGCCAATTCCGATTTTATTCTTCTTGTGCGATAAGCAATATAAATTGCCACTGTAAGAGTTGGTATTACCATGACGATGCCGAGCACCTGCCAGAGCATACACCAGCTTATGTCTTTAAAAAGCCAAAACACGATATGTAAATTTTCCAACCGGCGATACCGGGAAGGTATACTATAAATGTTTTCGTTTTTTGCACCCATTGCAATGATTTTTCTGGTTAGCATCAAAAATAGTTAATGCGGGTAGTTTATCGCATGAGAATTTTGGAGAACCTTCTTATATCTGCTTCCGGTAAGATTTCTTTTTCATAAAGAATATGATCCGCTAATTGTTTTGCAAAGTAGGGGGCCAGGGAACAGCCTTTGGTACCCATACCATTTAAGATACCCACATTTCTCATAAAAGGATGCAATCCGACAAATGGCCTGCGTTCAATATTTGCCGGGCGAATAGATGCTTTGTGATCGATTATTTTGAATGGGATCTTCAGCCAGCTCTTTAAAAGTGATTCGGTTTGCGCTCTGAACTGTCCGGTTGGCCGATCATCTTCAAATTCCCATAGATAATTAGAGCCGACCCAGTAAATGTCCTTTTCAAGATGAGTAAGCATCATTCCTTTTTTGAAAATAAAAGGAGCGGGAATGTGTTCGGCTTCGATAAGAACAACTTCTCCTTTGTTTAATGCAAACGGCAGGTTTTTAAAAAAAGGGCTGGCCGATGAACTGACACCATCACAAAAGATGATCTTTTCTGCTTTTATGTTTTTATACGAGATGTGTGAATCATTTTGTTGTAGTTCATTCATGTCAAAATCTTCTTCCAATAACTGATCAGTTGTCAAAAGGCTTTTTCGCCATGCCGGAATGATATCTTTCAGGTTGGCGACATAGCATGGATTTACTTCGCCAAAACCAAAATCATAATTAAAAAGATCGGTATAATTATTTTGATCTGGTGATTTAAAAAGGAAATCAGCTTTTTCACTTAATCTTTCTTCAAAAGCAAGTTTCATTTGTGGAGTAGCGTGGAAGTCGATCAACGGTCTTTGTTCGATTGCATCGATGCCAAGTTCGTTCCCTAATTCTTTGTATGCAGGAATAATGAATGCAAGCAATTCATCGATCATCCAGGTTTTTACAATTCTTCTCCCTGTAACGGGATTGATAAGACCGGCGGCGATTCTTGAAGCTGAATTTGGCTGATTGTTATCAATTACAAGAAATGATCTGTTTTCTTTTTGCAAATAATATGAAAGCCATGTTCCAGATAGGCCCTGTCCAATGATTAGAAATTCTGTATCCATGAAGACAAAAATAAGCACGCTG
>Ga0075418_10005636_pt1 | contig 14163 bp, 11 predicted proteins | sample SoiMetdeltSBSDD2_FD_81776 | JGI IMG/M metagenome (GOLD analysis project Ga0075418, IMG submission 81776) | Bulk soil microbial communities from a Populus tree surrounding site in Tennessee, USA - Soil MetaG P. deltoides SBSDD2 | ecosystem: Environmental > Terrestrial > Soil > Tree plantation...
TCTCATAGGACCACCTGTTAGAGAAGTCCGCTCAGTGCAACAATCAGGCTACACTGAATTCGGATTTTGTCGTCGTAAGCTGCGATTAACTGCGGTCTTGCCTTGTACTGTCAACAGCCGGGTAGTTCTACCAACAGATTGGGGGGGGGCTCGCCGCCAAATGAAGACGCAAACAGCGTGTTCATTCGAATTTAAGTATTGTCAGTGAGGTTGGGGTTTTGAAGGAAACTCTGTCTGAGTCTCTCGAGAAACCACAGATTCTGTGATCTGTTTCGAGCGCGAAAGTACCACGTTTTGGCGAATAGGGTCAATAGAAAATGCGGCGGAGGACATTTCTAAAGAGTTGCGACAGAGTAAATTCGGGCGCGCACCTTGCGAGCCCCGAGCACACATACAACCGATCTCATTGGCAGTCAGGGGGTGTGATTAAAACTGGGACTGAATACCACAAACTTTTCAGTTGGTGGTATTGCCTTTGACACAATCTCTGGCTAAACCCACTCAATCGTCATCACCGGCAAACGAAATCGCAAGATCGCGCGCGACTCGAAGCAAGTAATGATCAGCCGGAACTTCTTTGGCTGTTTTCACACATAGTTCCAACGGGACCGGTATAAGTTCATTGCAGGTCCACGAGACCATTCGCCCGAGATTACCATCCGCGATGGCTCGCACCGCCGCGGAGCCGTACGACGAGGCGAGCATTCGATCGAATGCAGTTGGGCTGCCTCCGCGCTGGAGATGACCGAGCACAACAACGCGGCTTTCCTTTCCGGAGAGTCTTGAGACATCGATCGCAATGCGCTCTGCTATGCCGCCCAGTCGCTTCGGTCTATCGCTGACGTTGGGTTCCTGATAAACGGCCTCGCCCCCAACGGGTTTGGCGCCTTCAGCAACCACGACGATTGAGAAGCGCCGGCCTTGCTGCTCACGCTGAATAATCCTGGCGGCAACTTTCTCGACGTGAAATGGAATCTCGGGAATCAAGATGGCATCGGCGCCGCCGGCGATTCCCGACTGCAGGGCGATCCAGCCGACGTTCCGGCCCATGACCTCGACGAGGATTACACGGCCGTGGCTTTCGGCGGTTGTGTGAAGCCGGTCTATTGCTTCAGTGGCGATGTCGAGCGCGGTGTCAAACCCAAAGGTCAAATCGGTTCCAACAACGTCGTTGTCGATTGTCTTCGGAACTCCAATAACCGGCATGCCAAGCAGGGAGAACTCATAGGCGGTTCGCAGCGAGCCTTCACCGCCAATCACCACCAGCGCCTCGAGAGAAAGACGCTCAAAGTTGCGAAGAGCCTCCTCGTAGACAGTTTCGTCGTTCGCCGCTCTTCCCTCACCGGCTCGCAATGCAAAGTGACCGCGATTCACTGTGCCGAGGATTGTTCCCCCTCGCGGCAACAGCCCTCGCACATCGTCAATGCTGAGCGGTCGAGTTCGACTTTCCTCCAGCAGACCCTCAAAGCCGTCCAGAATTCCGGTGACCGACCAGCCGTATAGATCAGCGGTCTTGACGACAGCACGGATGACCGCGTTTAACCCCGGAGCATCACCGCCCCCGGTAAGCACGCCAATTCGTTTGGTGGATTTAGTCAACGGATGCCTCCGGCTGCATTCTAGCGGCTAATACCGGGGCTTGCACACGGTCACAGCGTAAAGGTGTACCTGCTGAGAAGGAGCAGGAGCAAGCCCACCTTTCCTCTTACCTATTGCGATAAATTTGCCGCAGGGACAACTCGTGGCTATCATAATCGTTGAGCAATTCAAAGTTCGCTACCGGAACAGGAGATCGCAATGGAACACTCGCCGGGATTCCTAAAGTCGGTTAATGATGCCAAGAGCCGGGTGCGCGAGAACACTCCCGAAGACGTCAAGCGCAAACAGGAGGCCGGAGAGAGCTTCCACTTTGTCGATGTTCGCGAGGACAAAGAGTGGCAGAAAGGTCACGCCGCCGGCGCGATTCACCTTGGAAAAGGAATCATCGAACGCGACATCGAGAAGGCCATCCCGGATCACGACGCGGAGATCATTCTGTACTGTGGCGGAGGGTTTCGCTCGGCGCTCGCAGCGGATGCGCTCCAGAACATGGGCTACAAGAATGTGATCTCGATGGACGGCGGTTGGTCGCGCTGGCGCGAACTCGGATATCCGGTTGAGCAAGAATAGGGTGGCGTTACTCCGAACCTCGCCTCCAAACCCGTTTCCGCTAAGCCCGGGTATGTCCCACAGATTGAAAGGCCCGATGCCGAAGCGAAAATACGTAGCTGAAGATGAAATTCGCGACCGCTATGCTGACGCCGAGTGCCCGGAGTGTGGCGCAACGATAAACGCTCGCTTTCATCCTGGGCGGAATTGGCGAAGGCTTCAGTGTCCAATCTGTCGAAGTCACGTAACAGTGTCGATCAAACAAGAAGAACCGGCTCTGATTCAACTCGAGCTGCCCAGTGCAAAACAAGGTAAAAGGAAGAGCGACTGAATGGCTTCTAAACTTGTAGAAGCGAACATTGTAGACCAGCCACACGTGATTCTCTCCAGACGCCGCCGTCGGGTTGTGACAGCAGGCGTAATGCTCGGCATGTTCCTGGCCGCGCTTGAGGCCACGGTAGCGGGCACGGCTATGCCGACCGTTATCGCGTCGCTTGGCGGGTTGGATCGCTATAGCTGGGTGTTTTCAGCTTATCTGCTGACGTCAACGGTTACCGTTCCCGTTTGGGGAAGATTGTCGGACCTCTACGGACGCCGCGTTTTTTACCTTACCGGCATCGCATTCTTTCTTGTGGGCTCTGCGCTTTCCGGTGCGTCGCAGTCCATTAACCAGCTGATCGTCTTTCGGGCGGTGCAAGGACTGGGAGCGGGTGCGTTGATCCCGCTCAGCATGACGATCAACGGGGACATTTACACCTTGCGCGAGCGGACGAGGATGCAAGGTTTGTTCAGCGGCGTGTGGGGACTGGCTTCGATAATCGGTCCGCTCGCCGGCGGCTTTATTACCGATCACATTTCGTGGCGTTGGGTATTTTACATAAACATTCCTTTCGGTCTCGCTGCTGCAGCGGTGGTAGGAATTGCGCTTGTAGAACCGAAGCAACATTTACGGCCGGTCATCGACTACGCGGGCGCTGCGTGGCTGACGATCGCGATCACTTTGTTGCTGCTTGTGCTGGTTGAGAGCGGTGAACCGGCGATCTGGAGCAATCCTCTGACGCTCGTTGCCGTCGCCGGTACTATTGTTGCCGGTTTTTTGTTTGTGAGGACCGAAAAGCGTGCCCCCGAGCCCATCGTTCCGTTTTCGCTTTTCCAAAACCGGATAATCGCAGTAGGTTCGATCACCGCGTTCATGGTTGGGGCGGCGATGTTTGGCGCGCTTTCATTCATCCCGCTTTTTGTTCAAGGCGCCCTCGGAGGGACGGCGACCGAAGCGGGGGCGCTGCTGACCCCGTTTCTTTTGGGCTGGGTGACGATGTCAGTGATCGGCGGCAAACTGATGTTTAGAGTCGGTTATCGGCCTACAATCCTTGCGGGGTTGTTTGTTTTGGTTGCCAGTTTTGGGGTTCTTACGACTTTTGACAGAACTACTTCGCGCGCCTGGCTCATTGGGGACATACTGGCGATGGGGATCGGAATGGGGCTTGTGATGTTTGCGCTTCTGATCACCGTTCAGAATTCTGTAGGTAGAAACCAGCTCGGGATAGCAACCTCGCTCAACCAATTCTCCAGATCGATAGGTCAAACGGTCGGCGTGGCGGTGATGGGGACGGTGATGACCATCAGTCTGGCGTCGCACGTCGCCGAGATTCAAAACGAGAGCGGTCTGCCGGAAGCCGAGGTCGCTCGCGTGGTTCACAATCCGAGCGCGCTCATCGATCCAATAGCTCGCGCAACGCAGAAGCCTGAATTGCTCAAGGCGATGGCGAGTGCTTTGTCTGGCGCATTACACAATGTGTTTTTGACGGGCGGAGGCTTCGCGGTGCTGGCTTTGTTGTCCGGTTTCTGGCTTCCGGCCGGGCGAATTGAAATAGAAACTGAAGCAGCGCGAGAAGCGCAAAACATTCCCCAAACTCCTGCCGAGTGCGAGCGGTTATTGATGGCCGAAATGACGACAATCGATGCTGAGCACGAGCCGGACTCGATTAAAGCCCACGACTAGCCTCCTGATTCTGAAACATGCGCTTAGCGCTTATATGGCTCTGGCAAATCTCATCAGATACTTCCGAGACTGCTACGAGGAGGACAACCGAAGAAGCACGCTGTGGAATATCTTTCAAGCTTCGGTGAGTCATCGGCTGTTCATTGAAGGCGAAGAGCAGCTTCTCACAGGTTTCCTCAACGAGATCCCGATCGATCCCGATGACGGGTTGGAGGCAAAAAAGGCTGCGTACCTTTATCAGAAGGAAAAGGAACTCGTCTATTGTTCGCTTTTCATTGTCGGTCGTCTGAGCGCGAGCGATGAGGAGCCTCGATCCATTTGCGCTCCGCTTCTGATCCATCCGGCGGAGATCATCGAGCAACAGCCGTATGCCTTTCTGAAACCCGATTTTGCAAACCGGCGTTTCAACCATCACTTGCTGGACGCGCTCGAGGGAGCCTCCGGTCAAAAAAGCTTATCCCGACAAGCTCGCGAACTGATCGCCAACGAATCGATTGGAGCCGCTCAAGTCTTTGAGCTTTCCGCTCTGTTGGAATCGGCCGTGCCTGAACTAGATGCCGACAATCTTCGGCGGTTTCCAAAGGTAGTCTCCCAACAGGATCTTCAGAACTTGTTCGCCGAGTCGAAAAGGCAGAGCGGCAGATTTCTCGCTATTTCCTGTTCTGGTGCGGCTCTCATCAACAAGTCGGTTGAGACGCGAGGAGTGGTAAACGAGTTGACAGAGATGGCTGAAGCGGGCTCGTTTTCTGAACCGTTGAAGACTCTGTTCTCGGCTTCAGCCCCTCAGTCATTCGTCCGAACGCCGCGATTGGGACGCGTTCCGGCCGTGCTCAACACTGCTCAGCAGACCATCATTGAACGAGCGGCGACTGATCCACTGACTTTGGTGATTGGACCCCCTGGAACCGGGAAGTCATTCACGATAGCTGCGCTTGCCGTCGAACACTTAAGTCGCCAACAATCTGTGCTTATTGCGTCAAAGATGAATCACGCAGTCGACGTCGTTGGCGACAAGATCGAACTACAATTGGGAATCAAAGGGTGCGTGGTTCGCGGAGGTCGGAAGCAGTACCTCAAGGAACTCAAGCAGTATCTCGATCAACTACTCTCCGGTATGCATTCTGGCGCAGACGACGACGGCCCTGGCGCCGCGGAACTTGAAAAAGATCTGAAGCGTGTGGATCGCGAGCTCGAACACCTCGAACGCAGCATTAATCGACGCAATAAGCAGGAAATGATTTGGGGCAGACGTGTCAGCCGGGCACGGTCCGGCTTGTGGCAAGCGATGCTCAGCGGTTACATCGACTACCGCGTAAAGCATTCGACGCCGACTTGGCAGCTGGTGGACCGGCTCGAATCCAACCTTGATCAGCACGTGCAACAGACTGCCCGGCTGGCGCAGGTGCTGAATCGAATCCGAATAAGAGAGTCGCTCAACAAACACCGTGAGCAATTCAGCACCTTTCTCCGCGCTATACGAGCGCGCACCGGTGTAAGGCAAGCGGACTTCTTCCGGCAAACTGACTTCAAGATTCTGTTAACCGCCTTACCTATTTGGCTCGTGAACCTGGACGATATTGAGGACGTCTTGCCGTTGAACAAAGATCTGTTCGATCTGGCGATAATCGATGAGGCGACACAATGTGATATCGCTAGCTGTTTGCCGATTTTTCAACGAGCTCGGCGCGTTGTGATCAGCGGAGATCCCAATCAACTGCGGCACTTATCGTTCTTGTCAGACAGCCGCCAAAAGGAACTCAAGGTTCGACACGGTATTGCGCCCGAACAGGAACACCGGTACGACTATCGCAGAAAAAGCATCTTGGATCTTGTGAGTGACACTTTGCGCTCTCAGCGTGAGGTGGTCTTTCTGGATGAGCATTACCGAAGCCTTCCTCCAATCATCCAGTTCAGTAACAAAACTTTCTACGCCGACTCATTGCGGGTGATGACTGAGAAGCCTGGAACGGCGGTCCGAAATTCACTGATCTCATGCAATGCAGAAGGCAGCCGGAACAACCAGGGCGTTAACGAGAAAGAAGCCAATCTGCTTATTTCTGACTTCTTGCGCCAGATCGAATCGGAGAAAGTACTTCGTGAGGCTCATCACTCAATCGGCATACTCTCGCCATTCCGCGCACAAGTTGACTATCTCGTCAGTCAAATCACAGAGTTAGTGCCGCTGAGTGCACTCGAGAAACACGATGTCTTGATCGGCACCGCGCACACCTTTCAAGGGGAAGAGCGCGACCTGATCTATATTTCGCTGGCGATCGATTCGTCTACACACCCGGCGGCGCTGCGATTCCTCGAGAAGCCTGATGTTTTCAACGTGTCCATAACCAGAGCCCGCGTAGCACAGAGCGTGTACACTTCATTTGACGCGACGCAACTCAACGCGGACTCGCTCCTGCGCGCTTATTTGAATCATATCGACTTGGCTCAAAGAGAGACGTCACCGCCCGAGAATAGCCCATACCGCGATCAGTTTCTCAGCGAAGCCGAGGCTACGTTAAAAGCGGCGGGCTGCGATACTTGGGCCGGCTACAAAATAGCCGGAACGTTGGTCGATCTCATAGCAGCTCGAGACGGTCGCAGTTGCGGAATCGACCTGGTCGGTTATCCTGGCGCTTACGAATCTGCTTTCCCGCTCGAACGATATAAGATGTTTCATCGCGCAGGCCTCAGGATCATCCCCGTTAACTACACTCTCTGGCGAACTCAGCGGGACAAGTGCGTCAAAATAATTGTTGAGGCCCTTTCTAACGAGAGCGTGAGGTCCTGAACAGGTCGAGTAACGCACTCGGGCGATCGGTCTTGACCGCATCCACACCAAGCAGCGCCATCGCCTGAGCGATCTCGGGCGAGTTCACCGTCCATACCCACACCTCCACGCCAGACTTATGCGCAAGCTCGACGATCTCATGGGACAGCTTTCGGTATGAAACCGAAACCGAATGCGGCTTGAATTTCAATACTCGCTCGAGAGATTGCAGGAACGGTACGCTCCCGTCATAGCCCGGATTGATGTGTAGCTTCAGACGCGGACCAATAGCGTCTCGGAACTTTTCCGCGGTTTCGAGGTTCGGAGTTTCAAGGACGACTCGATCGAGGGCAGGGTAACTCTTGAGAGCAACAATGGTCTTACTCACAAGCTCATCAAAGCGAGCGCCACGCTTCAGTTCGATGTTAAGAAGACCCGCGCCGACGTTGCCGAGAAGGTCATTAAGCGTAGGCACCCGCCTGCTTCCATTGTCGTCACCCACCGGGATAAGCGTTTGCGCTGTGATCTCGGAATAAGTCAGATCCGAGATCAATCGGGTTCGTTGGCGTTCGGGCAGCCCTTCGACACGGCCGAAATACTCATCGTGATAAACCACCACCACGCCATCACGAGTTAGCCGAATATCAGTTTCGATGCCCGCGGCTCCAAGCTTCACGGCGCGTTGAAATGCGGCGATCGTGTTCTCGGTCGATTCAAGCGCGCCACCTCGATGAGCGATGACCATCGGTCTCGGAACCTCGACGTGCGTGTTCTGGCTGTTTGCCAGCGGCCGCGCGCGCGAATCCAGCGAAAGAAGTATCGGCGCAACCGCCAACAAAATCATCGCGGCGCCGCGCAGGATTCCGGATGTGATGTGATCGCTGAGTTCCATGCTCCTCCAAACGGATGTGAATGATTAGGAAAGTGGCACTTCAGTTCACTTTCAACTGTGTTGAGCACAACGCACCGGGCTCTTCCCTTGACGTTCCGCAACCCCGTCAGCGGTTGCATGTTTATAGACTCGCCTGCGGGCAGAAGTCACGTCCGGCCGCATTTGTGAGCGCTGCATTCCCGGCGCGGTTTGACGAATTCGGCCGGACGTTAGCCTTGGGGTCCCGTTTCTATAAACATTCAACCCCTGACGGGGTTGGGAAAATGATTGGAAGTCTTCTATATACAAAAACATTGACGCAGCCGTAGTCGAATTCACGTCCCAGTTTCCATTCAGCTCTGATCTTCTTGCGGTTCCAAACAAAGGTAATTCAAGGGCGTCTCGAACTGGCTGTCGAGCAATCAATTCAAGCCCGCAAAGTACCCTTTCCTGGCCACAATAGTCACATCGCCGTTGCGCCGCTCGATGTCTGCCGCTACCTTGAGTTTGATGTTGCGAAATTTCCCGTCTCGTTTGGCGTTGAGTGGAGTGTATCCCAAACTATAGCGGCTGCGAAGCCGTTCGATCAGCCGGGCGAGCTTGGCGGTCACATCATCCTTATCCACCTGCGAAAGAATCCCCCCGGTCTCGGCTACAAAACTCGCAATGCTGTTCCTGAGATAGAATCCCTTCCTCTTGTACTCGATAGCCGTGGCATCAAAATCACCAACGATAAGCCCACAAAAAGCGGTGCCCGCTTCGTGAAGCATCTGCAGGGCCTGCGCTTCCGAATGGCCGAAATTGGGCGGCTGATTTGAAAGATTGTCGGTCACTACCACGATGATTCGCCTGCTGTTCGGATTGGAAGCTTTAGCAAGATAATTTGCTGCGGTAAAAACTGCTTCGTCGATATGCGTTCCCTCGCGTATCCAGGGTCCCATCGAGTCGATGAATGAAACCTGCGCGGCAATCAGCTCTCGATCTCTTGTGAACTCCTGCAGCACGGTCGCCCAGGCGCCAAAGGCCATAAGAGCGACTTCATCGCCCGGCTTCAGCTCATTCAATGCCCTGAGGCCCGAATTGCGTACCTGCTCGACCACGGGCATCACGCTCGCGCTTACGTCGAGCAACAACACGATTGAAAGCGGCAACCGGTCCCGGCTGAAGTGGGTAATCTGCTGCTTGACCCCTTCTTCATAGATAGTGAAATCGCGTTCGGAAAGCCCGTTCACCGGCGTCCCCGTTTTCTTGCTTAGCACCTGCGCATCAACAACAACAAGTTGCGTGCTTAGCTTAAGCGGCTCGTCCTGGGTGTTACTGTTTTGAGACTGCGGAAAAGCGGGAGATCCGACCGCCGCAACTAGCGCTACAAGGGCTAATAACTTGTGATAGCCGGCTTCCACAAAAGTTACCAGGTCATCAGGCGAAGTGTTTTTGGAGTCTTGTGCAAGTCGTCGCGAGATCTTCCGGAAGCACCCGGGTCTCCCCGATGATCGAAACAAAGTTCGCATCGCCTCGCCACCGTGGCACCACGTGCAGGTGAAGGTGATCGGCGACGCCGGCTCCCGCGCTACTTCCGAGATTCATCCCAATGTTAAAGCCATCGGGGCGATACTCGGTTTGCAGAGCGACCTGGGCTCGCTTGGTCAATTCGATCATCTCGGTGGTAGTGGCTTCGCCCACATCGGCGAGCGAGGCTCGGTGCTCATAAGGCACGATCATCAGATGACCGCTGGTGTACGGGAACAGATTCAGCACAATGAAGTTCAACTGAGCGCGATGTACGACATAGTTTGCGTCGTCCTTGTGTTCCTGGTCGATCCTGCAGAACACACAGCCCTCTCCCCGATCTGCTGAGGCAATGTAGGTGTAACGCCAGGGGCTCCAAAGATGGTCCATAGCTGGTCCGTAGTCCGTAGTCAGTAGTCCGTAGTCAGGTGTTTTGCAGCTACGGACTACGGACTACGGACCACGTACTAATCATTTCCAAAGATACTCAAACTGCAACGTCGATCCTGGTGGCTGAAGCGTGTTATGCGAGAGCACTCCGCCGAGATCGGTCGAGGTCAGCAGATCAAGAATCGAACCTCGACGAGGTTTGGGAGGCGTGATTACTTGCGGTTCGCCTTTAATCCCCACCAGCTCGGCTGTCGCTTTCAGCACCGCATCGTAGTTCCCGAGCCCGTCAATCAACTTTTCACGCAGTGCCTCTTCTCCGGTATAAACTCGTCCGTCTGACAGAATTTTGATTTGGTCGCGGGTTAGGTGATCCTTCCGACCCTCAGCTACGGCGCTCACAAACTGCTCGAACATTTGGTTGATCAGATTTTGAAGGTATGCTCGCTCCTTTGGATTGATTTCGCGGGTGGGTGAACCGACATCTTTGAACTCGCCGCTCTTGATGACCTCCGGCTGCATTTGGGCCCACTTCAACAGATTGCCGTAATTGACCCATTCGGCTATTACTCCGATCGACCCGGTGATCGTCCCCGGGTTGGCGTAGATTCGATCCGCGGCGCAGGCGATATAGTACCCGCCTGACGCGCCGACCGAGCCCATCGAAATCACTACCTTCTTGCCTTTTTCGTTTCGAAGCCATTTGACCTGATCGGCGATCTCCTGCGATGCCGCGACGCCGCCGCCGGGAGTGTCCATTCGCAACAAGATTGCTTTGACGCGCGGATCCTCGCCGTACATTTTGAGCTGTTCATTGATGTTCTTGGAATCAAAAATGACTCCTTCGAGATAAACCACCGCGATTCGTTCGCTTCCCAGGCTCATGAAGCCCCCGTCGCGAGACAACGCCAAAGCCGCAAGGAGTATAATCGCCACAAAAAAGACAAACCCGAAGCCGGCAATGATCAAAACAGTAGTCAGGTTGAATTTCTTCATAAGTAGGTTCCCATAAACAACGACGCGACCCGGAGCGCGTCCGAGTTGTCACCCGGGACTCTGGGTCGCGTCACTACTGAAGCCAGATAGCCGCGAAGCCACATCTTCTAGATGGTGGAATGTCCGCCTATTCTTCTTCCTTCTTGTCAGAGGTGGCGCCCAATAAGTTGGCTATGTCGCCAAGCGTGGCCATGCCCGAACCAGTCTCGTGATAGGTGCGCACGTCTTCAGGATCATTCTCCTTGCCAACAGCGCGCGCCGACAGACCGATCTTCTTTTGTGAGGGGTCGAGCTTGAGAATCTTAAAAGGCATCACCTGACCGATCTTGACCGCGTCCTCGGGTTTCTCGACCCGGGAATCGCTCAACTCGGAAACGTGACAGAGACCCTCGATGCCTTCTTCAATCTCGATAAACGCGCCGAAGTTTGCAAAGCGGACTGCCCGCCCCTTAATCACATCGCCCAGCTTGTGCGTATCGAAGAACTTATCCCAGGCATTGGGTTCCAGGTCTTTGATTGAAAGGCTGAGCCTGCGGCCGTCGACATCGATATTGGTAATCACCGCATCGACTTGCTGCCCTTTCTTGAGGACGTCGGACGGGTGTTTGATACGCTTGGTCCACGAAATATCGGAGACGTGAACCAGACCGTCTATCCCGTCTTCGATTTCCACGAACGCGCCAAAATCGGTGAGCGAGCGGACCTTTCCGGTAACTCGGGAGCCGATATGATAGCGCACCGGGAGCGTCTCCCAGGGATCAGGGCTTACCTGTTTGAGGCCGAGGCTGATCCGCCGGCTGTGAGGATCGGCTTCGAGCACAACCGCTTCGACGTCCTGTCCAATTGAGAGCAGCTTCGAGGGATGCTTGAGCCGTTTGGACCAGGTCATCTCGGTTACATGCACCAGGCCTTCGACACCCGGTTCGATTTCAATAAACGCGCCGTAGTCGGTCAGGCTGACGACTTTACCGCGAACGTGAGAGCCTTTTGGAAATCGCTCGGCAACGCTTTGCCACGGATCGGGCAGGAGCTGTTTGTAACCAAGCGAGATGCGTTCCTTGTCGCGGTCGAACTTGAGCACCTTGACTTGAATCTCATCGCCGACCTTTATTATGTCGTTTGGCGATTGGATGCGTCCCCAGCTCATGTCGATGATGTGCAGAAGACCATCGATCCCGCCAAGGTCGATAAAGGCGCCATAATCGGTGATGTTCTTTACCGTGCCTTCGAGCACCACGCCTTCTTCGATGTTGGCGAGCGTCTCGGCCTTCTTCTTGCCTGAGACTTCTTCGAGCACCGCTTTGCGCGAGACCACAACATTGCCGCGCTTGCGGTTGAGTTTGATGACCCTGACTTCGATCTCTTGTCTCAGGAAGCCTTCGAGGTTCCGGACGGGCCGAATATCTATCTGCGAGCCGGGAAGAAACGCCGGAACCCCGTCGAGGTCAACGTTGAGCCCGCCTTTTATGCGTTCCACAACGCGGCCTTTGATGGTCTCGTGCGTTTGATGGGCGTGACGCAATCGTTCCCATGACTGAACCTGCATAGCGGCGGCGCGAGAGAGAATGGCATAACCATCCTGGTTTTCCAGGCTCTTGATCAGCACATCGACTTCTTCGCCGCGTTTTACGGTGAGGTTGCCCTGGTGATCAAGAAACTCTTCGCGGGCAACGACCCCTTCGGACTTGTAGCCGATGTCGACCAGCACATTCTGATCCGATATGCCTACTACGATGCCGCGAACGATCTCGCCTTCCTGGCGGGATGCGGCGCTTTCTTTTTCGTAGGTCTCGAGCATCGCGCTAAAATCCTGCGTTCCGCTCGGCTCACTGTCGGCTGATTCAGGTGATGCGGCCTTTTCCGCTTCAGGTGATGCGGCCTTTTCCGCTTCAGGTGATGCGGCCTTTTCCGCTTCAGATGAGGCGGCAGGAGTCGCTTCAGGAGATTCGGATGTAGGTGCTTCAGCGCTGGGAACCGTCTGAGTGGTGTCGGCCGCAGCCTGTGGCTCCACCGCTGCGGTGTCTGGGCCGGTGCTCTCGGCGAGTGGGGCGGACTCTTCTTTGGCGCTGTCGGCCGCCGCGCTCGCACCGGACTGGTTTACATTGTCTGTCGCCATTAACGCTACTCCTCCCGAACTGCCAGATTAGAATTCATCGGAATGGTGTAACCGGACCGATTGAACTTTTGCCATAGTATGCTTGATCGTCCTTTAACGTTCAAGCCTCAGCCGGTATGAAGTGGGATTGTCAACGCCGTCGTGAGGAGAGTCTTTGCGCGGTCGCGCTGCGAAGCTTACCTTATCAATCTCGTCAGCTTGCTTCACCAATGCTAAAGGTGAGGCAGCTGACTTTTCGCTTAAGGATTAGCTGATGCTACGGAACTCTCTTGATCAGAGATAACGTGACAGGACTCTGAGTACACGCGCCTATGTGTTCCTCGCTTCATAAAGCTTTCAGGCAAGGCTGAACTCTACACTCTCAGGTTAGGTGTGTCAAGCATTGCAAAAGCAGCCAGTGAAGGCGGTTGAGCGTTTATCGAGCATAACTCGCGGGCGCGGCGGCGCACCACGTGACCCGTGCACGACGGTGGTCCATTTACTTTTCAAACGACTTCAAAAGCTCGTTAAAAAGAATGACAAAAACCTTTATTGCAAAAGAACGTTTTCGACTGCGGTCCTAATCTGTATAATCACGGACTCCCGTCGCTATTGAACACGCAGAAGCCGGCGGCCAGGAAATTCGCTACGGTTAGGTCTACTGAAGTTGCGGTTGCTTTGTCACGCGTTGACTGAATGGGAAGAGCGATCAAATCCTCAGTGCTTGTGATTGTGGTGATCCTGGTGATCGGACTCGTGTTGTTGCGCGCGTCCGCCAGACCGGAAGCTCCTCTCCAGCCGATTGAGTTCAATCACTGGCAACACGTGACAAAAGAAGGAGAAGAAGCTCCGCAACTCGAGTGCACGTTCTGTCACGAGAATGCTGACAAGTCTTCGCACGCGACGATTCCAAACATCACCACCTGCATGGGTTGCCACGAGTCGATTAAGACCGAAAGCCCGGAGGTTAAGAAACTGGCGGCGTACGCTGAACGTAAAGAACAGCCACCGTGGAAGCGCGTCTACTGGATCGAGCCGGAATCGAACGCTTTTTACACCCATAAGCCTCACATTAGGGCGGGCATCGAGTGCACGACCTGTCACGGCCCGATCGGAGAGATGCATCGAGTCCGCCGCGAAGTAGACCAGACTATGGGATGGTGCATGGACTGCCATGCTTCCCGGAATGTTAGTAACGATTGCTACGTGTGTCATAGATAGAAACAGGTTTCTGGTTACTGGTTTGTGGTTTCTGGTTGTTACCGTCCGGCGAAACCAGAACTAGAAACTAGAAACCAGAAACCAGAAACCGTATTTATGAAACGTCGCGAGTTCATAATCCTTGGCGGCATCGGAGCTACAAGCGCTTCGCTCTTGTCCGCTTGCGGGCA
>Ga0075418_10005638_pt1 | contig 14162 bp, 20 predicted proteins | sample SoiMetdeltSBSDD2_FD_81776 | JGI IMG/M metagenome (GOLD analysis project Ga0075418, IMG submission 81776) | Bulk soil microbial communities from a Populus tree surrounding site in Tennessee, USA - Soil MetaG P. deltoides SBSDD2 | ecosystem: Environmental > Terrestrial > Soil > Tree plantation...
CAAGTCTCCCAGGTCGGGGGGAGCCTGCGTGACGTGCAGGAACTCGCGGGCCATACCAGCCTCGCCATGACGCAACGCTCTATCGAGGGGGATACGGAGGCCAAGCGGAAGCTCGTCGCGCTCCTGTAAACCAGTCCGGAGTCTCTGCCACCGACCGCACGCGGTCGGCGGCGTCTTTACCAGCGGGGCCGACGGGGCTCGCGACGGTCTTCCCGTGGTCGCCCACGCTCTTCACGCGGCCGCGCTTCGTTCACGGTTAAGGCGCGGCCGTCCAGTTCGTGCCCTTGCAGCCCGGCAATGGCGGCTTGCGCGGCCGTACCATCCGGCATCTCGACGAAGCCAAAGCCGCGTGGGCGGCCGGGCTCGCGATCCGTCATGATCCGCACCGTGTCCACCGTGCCATACGACGCAAACAGGTCGCGGAGACTCTGCTGGGTGGTCGTAAACGCCAGGTTGCCCACAAAGACGTTCACATCGGGTTCCCCCAAGGCAGAGAGGCACGCTGTAACGCCATCTTCTGTCCACACGGTCGGAGCGCCCTGCCAGCGGTCGACCGCAGAGACCGGGTGAGGCAGCGCCGGCGCACCAGGCACAGGCCTTGCTCACCCAGGAGCGCTGCACTACTACACCACACCAGAGCGCAGCACGGCCGTGGCCCCAACCCGGGTGACCACGACCCTGTATGACGTCTTGCGGCCCTCCAGACGGTGGTCGAGCCAGCGGTAGACGATGTAGTGTTAGCTATTGTCGCCGCGTGGCTCCGTTCCGGGCGCCTGCGTGTGCTCGAGGACACGATCATCGCCGACTAAGAAGGAAGAACATCATGGCCATTGTGGTCATGGAAGACATGATTGGCGGGTGAGACGAGGTGAAGGACACTTGAGACCAGGCGATCACGGCGGTGACGTCACCGCCGTGATCGCCGCTCTAGAGTCGCGGGGCCACCCGTGTAGGGAAGGGCGCCGTGGGATAGCGCTCCAGGAGCTGGTTCCAGGCACGACGTCCGATCTTGTCTGCTTCGCGAATGATCGTCTCCTCATCCATGGTCAGGACTCTGCCGTCCCGCATGAGAAACCTGCCATCTACCATGACTGCCTCGATATCGCCCGCCTGGCCATTATGGATCCAGGCGGACACCAGGCGCATGGTCGGCACCAGGTGAGACCGCTGCGTGTCCACGACCATCAGGTCAGCCTTTTTGCCCACCTCCAGCGACCCAATGTCCCCCTGTTGGCGTACGGCATACGCACCGCCCCGTGTGGTCTCCCGCAAGACGTCCTCGGGCTGGGGCTGCGTCGCGTCATCGCGGAGAATGCGCTCGGTGACCAGCCCCATCCGCATGACTTCCAGCATATCTTGCGAGTTGTTATCCGTCCCCATGGCAATGGGACAGCCCGCCGCACGCAGCGCGGGGATAGGCGGGATGACGGCCCGATTGGCGGCCATACCGGCCTGGTGCGTGACGATGGTCCGGCTCTGCCCGAGCAGGGCAATTTCCGAGGCATCGACATACCGGCAGTGCGCGGCAAAGAGACGCGGACTGAGGAAGTCATGAGCCGCGAGGAAAAACGTCGGCCGCATGCCGCGCAGCCGCATCATGGACGCGATCTCCAGGCGGCTCTGGGCCAGATGGATGGTGTATCCTAGATTGTGCTGCTCCGCGAAGGCCCGAACCGCGCGCAGGAGGTCTGGCGATGACGCCTCGGCGAGTGCGGCAGCAGGGAACACCGTGATCAACCCATGCTGCGCCCGGTGCCAGGTGGTGAACAGATCGTGGAGACGCTGGAGCGCCGCCTCGCGCAGGGCTGGAGAGAACGTCTGGACATCCTCACCGGGGCGCCAGCCCGGCGGCACCTCCGCATCGCGTCCGCTTTCTGCGAAGACCCAGCGCAGCCCCGTCTGCGCCAGGGCCGCCGCATAGACCCCAATCCCCTGCGCATTCTCCACCACGGTCGTGGTGCCGGACTTGAGGCTCTCCAGCGCCCCAAGCAGCGCCATGACGGTGAGTTCTTCTGCCGACAGCAGGCTCAGCGCCGAGGCCGGCACGTGTAAATCCGGGGGAAAACCAAAATCCTCGGTGATCCCGCGATTGAGCGTTGCCGTCACATGCGCGTGGCAGTTAATCAGGCCAGGAAACAACGCCTTCCCATGTCCGGCATAGACCTCCTCCTGCGGATAGGCCTGGAGGAGCGCTTCTGTCGGGCCAATGGCGGCAATCGTGTTCCCGTCCACCACGAGAGCGACATCGTAGAGGACCGTCTGGCCTGCATCGACGGTGACGACCGTCGTATGGGTAAACACCGTCGTCATGCGGAAGACCTCTCTAGGGAGCGCCTGGGGGAGCACCGCCTGTGCGTGCGGCCCCAGGCCGTGCGCGAGGGTGAGCATGGCACACCTCATGGCAAAGTGCAAATCGGAAACACGACCATCTCTAAGAAGTTGCGGCATGATCTTGGCTGGAAGGAGAGGGGTGTGCAGCACCAGTGCAGACAACAGGGGTCAGGCGTGCAGCGGCGTGCACAGGGGATGCCGGCATCGTGGCGCGCCTCTCATGCAGGGTGAAAGCGCGGCAGGACCTTCTCGCCGAATAGGCGCATCGAACGCTCCACCTGCGCCGGCGGCAACTGGCCGACGTTGACGTTCAGCAGCAGGTTCCGGACTCCCGCCTGCTGGAGGGCGGCGATCTGCTCGGCGACCCGCTGCGGCGTCCCAGCCACGAAGGCGTGTTCGACGACCTCCGCCGGCGGCAGGGGGGCGCCGGGCGGGCGCGGCGGCAGGCCCCCGGGCGGGCGCGGCGGCAGGCCCCCGGGGTTATACAGCCGCCGCGCCTCCTCGAGATGGTGCCGGTACCGGCTGAGGGCCACGCCGGCCACCTCCAGCGCTTCGGCGTTGCTGTCCGCCACATAGAGCCCCCGCTGCGCCCACGAGGCCTCCAGGGCCTGCTCCACCGCGGCGACCGCAAACCCCGCCTCCAGCATCGTCTCCCGGTAGCGGTGCAGACGGTGGCGGAGCGTCTCTAACGTCTGCACCCCAATGAGGACGGGCCGCCCGATCTTGGCCACCTCCAGCAGGGAGTCTTCCCCGATGCAGGCCCGGACCAGCGGCGGATGCGGCTGCTGGTACGGGCGGGGCCGCAGACGCGGGAAGGTGGCCTGCCAGGCGCGTCCGTCGTGCCGGACATCGTCCGTGGTCCAGGCTTTGATGAGTAACGCCTCGGCTTCCGGCAGCCGCTCGCGGCCTTCGGCCAGCGTCGTGCCGAAGCCGAGGTACTCATAGGCGTTGTAGGCGGAGCCACGCCCCGTCCCAACAATAAGGCGCCCACGGCTGAGGTGGTCAACCAGCGCCGTCTGCACCGCCAGACGCACCGGGTGATGCAGCGCGAGCTCCACTACCGCAAAGCCGATGCGGACCCGGTGCGTGCGCATGGCGACGGCGGCCGCAAACACCACTGGATCCGCGTACGCCACGGCCCCGTCGAAATGATGCTCGGTCAGCCACACCGCATCCATCCCGATGGCCTCGGCCAGTTCGACCTCATGCAGGGTCTGGTCAATCACCTGATGGTCCTGCGTGGGATCACTGCTGAGCGAAAACACGAAGGTGCCGAAGCGCATGGCGTGCTCCTGAGCGCCGGCTGCGCGAGAGGTCCTGTCACGCGACGGCGCACGATACCACGCCTGCCGCCGCTGCTCGCCGGGGAGTATGGACCATGAGGTCGCAGGACACAAGCCGAAACCCCAGCCCTCGTGCGTGTGGAACCTCAGGGGCCCGGCAGGTGCGAGCCCTGGAGCCACAGGGTGGCGACCGAGGGTGAGCACTCCAGGACGGAGGAGACAGGCTATGCGAGGGCGCGAATAGGCGCAGGCATTCATGAAATGAAGGCGTTTCAGATCTGTTGATTCCTCATCAGATTGCTCCCCCAAATGCCTAGCGGTTGATACAGAGGCCCAGCGCGAGATCGTGCATCCTTGTCGTTTTCAACAAACACATTGTGCGCCGCACCAGACGTTTGATCCGTGTGCGTAAATTGATATGTTGGCTTTCGATCTTTTACGTATGGGCTTTGCCCATCGTGTGCTGCGCGGGATCGCTATAGCACTCGTAGGTACCCCAGCCATCGGTGTAAAAGCAGGTGATGCCACACGGTTCGAGCAGGGCTTTGCGTTGGAGAAACCCCTCATCCTTTCGCCGTCCCGGTTGGTTATGCCGAGGGGCATCGCCAGGGACGCGTATCGCATGCGTGGGGAAGGGTGCTCAACACGTTGACCATGTCCAGCACCTGCTTGCGTGAGCGCGCATGGCGCGCTATGCTCCTGGCACTATTCAGCGCGGAGCACGGGTGAAGAGCGCGGCGAGACGGCGGGCGCTTCCAGAGGGAACACCATGACACAACACCAAGTAGTCCGGGCCATTTATCACGCGGGCACGTTGCAATTGCTCGAGCCTGTCGACCTCCCCGACGGGGTGGAACTGCAGGTCACGCTGCCGGTCGTGAGCGCCCGCAAGACCCCTTCAGTGGAGCCGGCCTTTCCGACACGCCCCGCGGATCCTGACGTGCTCAGGCAGCTGTGCGGTCTGATCGCGGTGGGTGGCGATGCGCTGGTGGACTCCGAGGTCCTTGATGACACTGGTGGCGATTGATACCTCCGTGCTCATTGGGCTCATCGATGCGCGTGACGTCTGGCACCGTGCAGCGCTCCAGCTGCAGGCTGCGCTGCGCGCGGCGCGGCTCACGCCCGTGCATTTCGAGTGTACCATCGCGGAAGCCCTCAGTACCCTGGCACGGCGGTTGCGGGAACAACGTCGCGTGCAGGAACTCCCCGAACTCTTTGCCCGTATCGAGGCCACGTTGCCGCGGGAGCAGCTCACATGGCTCTTTCCTGACGTCCCGCGTCTCTATCCGCAGATCCTGGCGCTGATGCATACCTCCGAGGGGGAGCTGAATTTCAATGATGGGCTCATTGCCCTCGCCTGTCGTGAACGCCAGATACGACTGCTCGCCAGTTTTGATCGGGATTTCGATCGTCTCTCCTGGCTGACCCGTGTCGCGACACCTGCCGAGGTGGTAGGGGCTGCTCCTGCCATTCCCGAGAGCGACCTCCCGGCATCACCCGACGACGTCTGACACGCTCCACGGTCTCTCTCACGCTCCTGTGGACGGCACATGGCCACGGATAATCGTCCAGACCCGGCAAGAAGGTCGCGTCAATGCACCAGGTATACCCCTCTCGCCAGAGGTATCCATAGCCTCGATAGCCGCGCATTCCAGAAAAAAGGTTGTCTGGTTTTTTCTTGGATGGATACCATCCAGAAAAAACCCCAAGAAATGGAGATATCTCTCCGGAAAAATGGGGCGTTAAAAGTGGACAGAGCATCTCGTCACAAACGGAGACAGAAGAAAGCCCATTGCTCGTCGTGATGCAGGAGAGAGCCCTCGTGTTGCAGAGCATGGCCTCCCAGGAGCAAACGCCGGATAATGCAACATGTGCCATTACCCGGTCTTTGCTCCTGGGAGGCCATGCATGGGGCCCCACCACGATGTATAGGAGCCCGTGGTCCATGCTGTGAGGGCCGTTATCATACTTGTGCTGTAACCAGCCTGATGGCAGCACACCACGAGCGTGTGGGGCGCACTGTGCTCATCCAGGACGCGCAAGGTCTCACCATGAGCAGCGCGTCAACCTGGGCGACGATGCTGCGCCTTCTCCTCGGCGTTGCCGAGTTCATCGCACGACGAGCAGCGAGCGCCGCGATGGCTCCTCGTACGCAGAGACACCACCGTCGATCTCCTCGAACCTCCTCTCCTTTGAGCATCGCATGTTACTCAAGGATCGCAATGGCCTCCACTTCGACCAGGAAATCTGGGTGGGCCAGGCGCCGCACTTCGACCGTGGTACTCGTGGGGAGGGCCCCAAAGTACTCCATCCGGACGTCCACATGGTGAAAGAACTCGTCAATGTCGGTGACATACGTGGTCGTCTTCACCAGATCGTTGAGGGTCGCCCCAGCCGCCGCGAGGGCGGCCTTGAGGTTTTCGCCCACCTGGCGGAGTTGGGCGCGCATATCGCCCTTCCCCACGACATTGCCCTGCTGGTCACGTGCCAGTTGGCCGGAGATAAAGATGAGCCGTCGTCCTTCCACGGCTACCACATGGGAATACAGCACGTGCCCATTCACGATGCGCTTCGACAGTGCGTCAGGCTGGATATGCTGGCGTGGCATGCCTGTCTCCTCTCCTCGATTGTGCCCTCGGAGGCCCGGCAGAGACGCCCCCAGCATGGAGGAGCATCCTCACGCATCGTGCGACCCAGGCCTCAGATGTCTATCACAGGTGTCCAACCGGAAAGCGTACACTACAGAGGGGTATGAGCCCAACCCGTAGCGAGGGATGGGGGGTCATGTTGCAGATTTGCACTTTACGGTTTCACACCAGCAGCCCAAACTCATAGCGATTGACAAACAATCCAATGACGATGTCATGCATCTGAGTCGAGCGGGAAAAGCAGATCGTCTTGCGCATCAGGCGTTTGATCCGGGTGCGCAATGTGAGGTGCTTGCGCTCGATTTGCTGCGTGTTGCGCTTGCCTGGTTGGTGCGCATCCGCATCGAGATGCCGCGTGTAGGCGCCCCAATAGTCCGTATAATACTTCGTAATGCCAAACGGTTCCAGCAGGCCTTTGCGTTGCAGAAACCCCGCATCTTTGCGGCGCCCCAAGACGTACGCCAGGACGCGACCGCTGCGGTGATCAATCGCATGCCAGAGCCAGCGCGGCTCACGTTTCTTGCCCACGTAGGACCACATCTCATCGACTGCCGCGTCCTCAACGCGCTGGATCACCACGTCCACCTCGTCAGGATGCAAGGCGTTGAGCAGCGGTTGGTTCACCGCGGTGAGTACAGGCTCTTTTTTTTCAACGTGTTCATGACCGTGGTTGGACTGATCTTCAATACCCGTGCGGTGTCGCGGATCCCGCTGCCATTGAGCGTCATATCCACGATCTGCTCTTTGATCGTAGGGGCCCGTCCTTTGTAGAGGAGATCACGCTGAAAGCTATAACAAGGACAGGCGGTGTTCTGGCACTTAAAGCGTTGTTGGCCTGCTTTGGTCTTGCCACCTTTGATAACTTGGTCACTATGACAATGGGGACACAGCACGGGTATGAGTACCATGACGCTCTCCTTCTGCAGCTGTCAGCAGCATGGCACACAGAGGGGTAAAGTGCAAATCTGCAACATGACCCAGCACCGGATCGAGCAGCTGCCGGGCTTCCTCAGGATCGCGGTCCGCCAGCAATTCCAGTGAGCCTTTGAGATCGGCAAAGAGCACGGTGACGTGTTTGCGTTCACCTTCGAGTGCACTCCTGGAGGTCAGAATCTTCTCGGCCAGGTGTTGAGGGGTATAGATCAGGGGGGCGCGTTCTGGCTCAGTCAATGGAGTAGCGGCGAGTGCCGGAGGTCCAGAGGCCGAGGGCGGCGTAGATGCGGATGTTTGCTCACCAGCCCACACGAGGACGCGATTCTCTTCATCCGCCGCCAGCTTTTTGGCGTAGATGAGCTCATCCTTCACATCCTCCAGGTAATCGTCATCCAACTCGAATCGGCGTTTCAGTGCCCGATAGGAGACACGCTTCTCACGCTGGAGCAGTTCAAGGATTTGAGCGAGGATGTCATCGAAGGTCATTGCAGACCCTCCAGTCGGCTGGTGTCTCCTCTCTAGGGATGCCTAAGATGACACAAAATGGTGGCGAATGGAAGTGCTGTTATCGATGCATGCCTCGGAGAGCTGGACGTGATAAGGTTGCCACGCGTCTCCCAGCCCAGGGTGGATGAGCATCACGAGGGACAGGAGGTCACCGCATCCATTCATAGCGTGGATCGCGCTCACGTTCGCGCTCCTGCTGCCACTGCTGATAGCGCCGCTCCTGTGCCTGCTCCTGGGCACTCCGCCGTCGTCGGTAATCGCGCTCTTCCTCATCCATCTTCCGCTCGTAGGGGGAGGATTGGGAGGTGTCTGGCCTGCTTGTGCCCCTCATAGAGGGTGGGGGTACCGAGGGCAGGGGCTCCACCGCAGGCGGGAGGTCTGCGGGCGCAGGCGTTGCAGGCGGCGCGACGGCTGTGGGAGCTGCAGGAGCCAGGGTCGCGCGGAGAGGTGCCATTGGAGGGGGAGTCGCGGCACACCCCATAACGGTGCTCAGAATGCCTAAGCCCAGGCACAGTATATGTAAACGGGTAACCATCGGTGATATTCCTTATGTGGCTCAGTTTACCTAGAGCCGATGTTGTGGCCCAGCTCCCCATCATCGCACGTCACCCTGCCCACCCTCTCGCTTGACTCCTCTACGTCCACAACACGTCAGCCATCCCAAAAATCGGGTACGCTTCAACACGTGAGAACACGACCGCCCCTGTCGTTCCTCGCGCGAGGATAGGGGTGGTTGGCAAGAAACTCCTGACAGAAGGAGCCAGGGCGTGCCACGGCATACAGTCTCCAAGGACGCATACCTCCGCATCTTGAATGAGACACTGCTCCGTCATCCAGCCTACTATGCAGGTATGGCGTTTCATAATATCTTACCCGATGGGTCGCATAGTTATGAGATCGTGATGCCCACATCGGTGCCTGACCGCGTCCGAGCCGAGCAGGTGTTTGATGAGGTGGCCAATGAAGTGCGGCAGCGTTATGTCTGCGCGCGTAGCGTGAGCACAGAAGACAACAAGGAAATGGAGACCACCGAGCATAGGTGAGAGAGGCCCTGGCTATGCATAGAAAGACGTGCCCACCCCGGCATGGCCAGCCCGCATCAGCTGTACTTGCGTCGTATCGCCCTGGCATAAGGCTTGCCCACATGAGGAAGCATACACCAAGACAACTCTGTGGTACTGTGACGCTATACATAGCTGAAGGAGAATGCTGCGTGATCCAACGAGACTCTGCCAACGATGACGAGACAAACCACCCGCCTAACGATGCCATTGCCATGCTCACCGCCGATCACCGCCAGGTCCGTGCACTCTTTCAGCAATATGCGGACACACCTGATCCATATCTGAAGCAGATTATTGCCGAGCATGTCTTTGCCGAGCTGACCCTCCACATGCTGCTGGAAGAATCGGTGTTCTACCCGGCTGTTGCCGAGCAGGCCGACGCGGAGGGCAAGCACCTGGTCAGTGAGGCGCAGCAGGAGCATCAGGAAATCAAGGCCCTGATTGAGACCTTACAAGAGATCGATGATGATACGGCGTTTGAGACCAGATTCCAGGCCCTGCACGCGCAGGTCGAGCAGCATATTGAGGACGAAGAGGCGAGGATGTTCCCGGAAGCGGCGCAGGTTTTAGCGAGCCATTGGGAGGAAATCACGGTCTTGCTGCTGGAACGCAAAGCACGGATTCTGGCCTCGTAGGCCTCAGAAGGAGAACTCTATCATGGCGGATTGGCGCGAGGCACTGCAAGACACGATGTATCCGGTCCTCACGCGACTGCTGCAGGAGGGTTTTGTTCTGCCACTCTTCGTCACGTGTATTGGTCGCAACGGGTCGATGATGTGCGGACGGTATGACGACATTGAGGCGACAGGCTTAGATTTCATCTTTGAGGCCTCACATATCGAGGGCGAGATGTTTGTCAGGCCCATCCACATGCTCGTGGTGGACCAGCGGGGCGAGGCGAGACAGGTGCGGCATAACCGCGAGGGTGGACGGGACGCCCATGACCCTTGCCTATGCTCATAGGCTACGCTTAGAGGGAGGCAGCGACCCTATGAGCATTCAGGTCCGGGTGGGGCCGTCACGTATCGCCGGTCAAGGCCTCTTCGCGGCCCAGGATATTCCCAAGGGGACGCGGATCATGCAGTACATCGGGGAGAAGATTTCGAGCCGAGAACGCGCGCGGCGTTTAGCCGCTGGCAATGCCTATATCTTTCATCTGACGTACCGATACGCCATTGATGGCCAGACACTGGACAATACGGCGCGGTATATCAATCATTCGTGTGACCCGAACTGTGAAATCGAGAAAACGCCTGACACTATCTGGATTGTCGCCGTGCGGGATATCGCTGCAGGAGAGGAACTCTCGTACAACTATGGCTATGATGCCAGGAACTATCAGGAGAATCCGTGCCATTGTGGTGCCCCGAACTGCTGTGGGTATATCCTGGCTCACGAATATTGGAGTCTGATCTCACGCGAAGGACCCGCCCCATGAACGACCAGCCTGTAGACGGTCGAGACGCGTCATGCCCGCGATCATCTCAACGCTCCACGCATCACGCTCGTGCCATCGAGAGACGCATGAAGGCCAATGGCTCCCTCTGGGCGATACGTCCGCATCTCGGGATCGAGCAGCTGTATGTACTCTTACCAAAGTTCGACGTATGAATCCTGGCCGAGATGCTTGACATACCGTTTAACCAGTGTAGACAACTTCCCCGACTTGCCAATCTCGATCCAGTCATCTACCGACCCGAGGAAGCAGTAGCGTTGGGTCTGAAACGTGCGGCGTTGGGCATCAACGAGCTGGAACACCATCATAGGTGAGTAATGGACGGCTTTCCGTAAGTTGGCCATCAGCTCGACGTTTGCTGTAGGGTCAGGGTACAAATCCTTGAATAGATCCGCGAGGGCATCAATCTCCTGTATGGCGGTATAGATCAGGAGTGCGTTGCCCCTGACATCAACCTTGTAGTCCTTGACCATGGCATAGGTGCGCATACCCTCTTCCACCACCCGATGCTCCTCGTCCGTAATGATCTGGGGTGGAATGCGACGTAAGAAGACCTGCGCGTTGGGATTCTCGTAGATTTCGTAGCCTGCCGGGACCGCCGTGGCCAGCCTCCCCTCGCTCTGCGTAGCGAAGTAGTACTTGGGCTTGCCAGTTTTGGTCGTGCCTTGATACAGAGAAAAGGTTTGTCCTTTGGCGTTGGTGTGGGTGATCGGCACGGTGGTACTCCTCTACGCTAGCGCCAGTTGACAAACCAGACGGCATAATCATCCAGGAGTTGATACTGGGGCGACTTCTTCTGGGTCGCCTCCAGGTTGGCGAGCGGCAAGAGAAACTTCTTCTTATCGGATACCCGTCGGACATGGGCTAAAATGCCCTCATCCAGGTCAATCTCATCTTCAAAGCTCAGCAATTCGTACGTATCCATATAGGAAGGTCTCGTCTTACGTAAGCGCTCATGTTCGGCTTTACTGCCCGGTCCAATGACGTAATACTCTTCCCAGTCGAAATCCTCAATGCCTGTGAGCTGGCAGGGCAAAGCTAGATGCTGTTGGAGATGGTCGAGATAGTGTGCGAGGGTCTCGGTATCGACCTCAGGGACATCCTGGGTCCCGAATATGGTAGCAATGCGTTGATCTTGTTTATCCAGCTTGGCCATAGCGTTACTTCCCATCCTAGAGGTGGTCCGCATGCATCGATGATACCGCTGGCTCACGAGGAAGACAAACGGTGAGGGATGGCCACTAGCCATAGCCGGGGTGGAGGTACCCCCGGCACTCCGAGGGTCCCCAGCCTCACGCGGTCGCGGGCCGGGGCCAGGCCGGGACCGCGCGGTTGTACCGCGTTGGACGCCCTGTCAGGCCGTGCTCCCGCCTGCCTCGGGCGGCGGGCCGGGCCAAGGGCAGAGGCCACACACGGGCCGTTTGAGGGCGTGGAAAGCGCTGCCGAGCAGGCAACGTGTGGGGCTACGGAGAGCACGACCCAGATGAGGAGGTATGGTCCCGTGTGATTGGCCACAAAGATGCCCACTGACGCCCACAACCACGCGGGGGAGAGGCTCGGACCGACGGAGAGGCCACGCGGCAGTTTGACCTCCCCTCCTCCCAGGCATATGTTGGCTCCGCAGACCGCTCGACCTCAGGGAGAGTGGAGACGTGCGTCCTGATTGTAAGAAAGGTTGTTCGTATGGACTTGCAGATGAAGATCACCGAAGCACTGGACGAGCATTGCGCCGTTATCCAGCAGTTGACCACCATGTCGAGTCGCATCTTGCAGATAGCCAGCGAGCTGGTGGCAACGCTGCGACGCCAGGGGAAGGTCGTGCTCTGTGGGAATGGAGGAAGTGCGAGCGATGCCCAGCATATCGCCGCTGAAATGCAGGGGATTCGTGCGCATCCAGGGACGCCCCAGGGGTTACTGGCGCTCGTCCTGACTGAGAATACCGCCCTGTTCACGGCCATCAGTAACGATATGGGCTACCCTGCGGCCTTTCGTCGCCAAGTGGAGGCCATTGTCCGGAGCGAGGATCTCGTCATCGGCCTCAGTACAAGTGGCCGTTCACCGAATGTGATCGAGGCGATCCGAGCAGCCAGGCAGATCGACGCGAGAACGGTGGCCTTCCTGGGGGAGAGTGGTCCTCTGGCCGACATCGCCGATATCGCCCTCTGTATCCCGTCGCAGTCGGTTCCACGCATCCAGGAAGCCCATATGTTCATCGGCCATCTCATCTGTGAACTGGCGCAGCGGATGACCACCGGAGAGTACCAGACACGCTTCACGGCGCACGCAGGATAACGCTGAGGATGGGACACTTTGCCAAGATATCCTCGTGTAAGGCCCGATTGGATCAGCGTCCATGGACGGGACGCTGGCGGACGTGCAACAATGCTCGTGGACACGTGTGTGCGCTCGAAACGCACGGTAGCAATGGCGCATCGGCACCAATGACCCTACCCAGACATCGCTTTCGCCACGGTGGCCATGTCGGCGGCGGCATGGGCACCGGCAAACGTCAGCGCGAGCTCGGTGACGCCCGCAGCGGCATAGGCGGCCGCCTGGGCGCGGCAGTCCTCCGCCGTACCGGCCAGGGTAAACGCCGCGCTATAGCGCTCGTCGAGCACGGTGGCGACCGGCGCTCCCTGCGTGAGTTGACCCACCGCTGTGGCCAACTCCGCTGCGCTGATGTCGCTGCCCTCTAGGAGTGCCCGTTTGGCCGCGGGGAGCCGCTGGCCGAGCGCCCAGTAGGCCGGTAGCATCTCGGCCACGGCCTGCTGGGCTCTGCGCTGGGCCTCCGCGCGGTCGGGCTGGATGATACACGGCAGGTATTGCACCACCTCCGGCATCGCTGGGCGGCCGGCAGCCTGCGCCGCACTCTGCAATATACGCACGGCCTTCGCGACGAAGGCCGCTGTGCACATGTTGGAGACGAGCAGCCCGTCCGCCAGTGCGCCGCAGGCTTGCAGGCTGTGGGTGCCCCGGCCCGCCATGAAGATCGGAATGTCGGCGCGGGCGTGAGAGTCGAGCTTGACCTTTTGCACGTTGAAGACCGCGCCGGCATGACTGACCTCGTCCCCGTGCCACAGCGCACGCACGATCGCAATGGCCTCGCGCACTGTCGTCAGCGGCCGCCCATACCTGAACCCCATGCGCTCGATGGCCCAGCCAATGCCCGAGCCGATGCCCAGGCGTACCCCTCCACCCGACAATTCATCGAGTGCGCCGATGTCCATGGCGATCAGCGTCGGGTGACGGCTGTAGGGATTAAAGACGCCCGCGCCAATCCGAATCCGGCTGGTCGCGACCGCACAGGCGGCAGCGGCTGGCAGGATGCCGCGGTGGAAGGGGTTCTCCGCAAAGGCAATGCCGTCGAGGCCGGCCGCTTCCGCGGCCTGCGCCTGGGCGACACATTGCCGTGGCGTCAGGCCGCCGTGCAGCCGGACGCTCAGCTTTGGCAGACCCTGCAAGGCTGCGTCCTCCCGGGCACAGAGGCCCTCAGATCCCACCCGGCCGCGGCCCGGCATCCGCGGGCGAGCAATGGGCATGCACCACGCGCCATTGCCCCTCCTCCTTGCGGAACACCATGCTGGAGCGTGAGATGAAGGCCGTGTTGTCGTAGTGGAGGTCGCGCGGTGGCGGCTCGGTGCCGACCCATTGCCGACGGGTGTGGCGATGGCACCACACCACGGCGAGATCGCCGGTGACGACGCCCCCGATGTCGAAGGGCGTCCAAGAGCTCGACTGCACGTGCTGCCCGTAGAACTGCCACAGACGCGTCCAGTGGTCGCGGCCGTGGTAGGTGTGACCGTTGAGATTGAAAAAGGTCGCCTCGGGCGCCGGGCTGAAGAGCGGCTGCAGGTGCTCCCAATCAAACCGGGTATTCACGTCGAGGTATTGCGCATGCACCGTGAGAATGGCCTCCCGGTCTTCGGCGGTGCCCCCAACC
>Ga0075418_10005639_pt1 | contig 14162 bp, 8 predicted proteins | sample SoiMetdeltSBSDD2_FD_81776 | JGI IMG/M metagenome (GOLD analysis project Ga0075418, IMG submission 81776) | Bulk soil microbial communities from a Populus tree surrounding site in Tennessee, USA - Soil MetaG P. deltoides SBSDD2 | ecosystem: Environmental > Terrestrial > Soil > Tree plantation...
TCCCGGAGGCCGGCGCGCCTGGTTTCGAGCGACTGGATGAATGCCTCGATGCGGCGCTGCTCGTCGTCCGACTGCGCGTCGGCCTGACGCAGCGCCTCGCCGACTTCGCGCTCGAGCGCGCTCACGCGATCCCTCAGCGCCCTGGTCACGCCGTCGATGCCGTTCAAGAGATCGCTCACCGAGGCGATGCCCTTCGAGCGTTCGCGAATGTCAGCGAGACTGCCCATGTCGTTGTCGAGGCCCTTCATCCCGTCGATCGCGAGATGCGCGCGCTGCAGGACGTCGAACGTGCACCGGTTGATCGAGCTGATGACGGCGTCGAGGTCTTTCATGAAGCGCTCGCGGGTGCGGGCCGCGTCGCGCAGGAAGTCGCGCCGGGCCGCCGACGCGGCGTCAACGGCGTCGGTCGCCAGGAGATCGGCACGCGCGGTGGCGGCGGTATCGCGCAAGAGCTCGGCGACGTCGAGGCGACCGGCTACGGTGATGTTGTCGTTGAGCCAGTTGACCGAGCCGTCGATCGGCTTGAAGGCGTCGCGCTCGAGCACCGTCAATTCGAGCGTGCCGGTGTCGCCGGGCTCCCGATCCAGCACGTAGACGTAGCTGCCTGCGCTTTCCGCCACTGTCGGCCCGCTCCCAAGCCCGTCGCGCCGACTTGTCCGCCCAAGCGCCTCGCGCGAAGGCGGAAGCGGCGCAGCCGCGAAGGCGGAGGCGAATACGCGCCGCAGGTGCTCGTCCATGTCGCCAGGAATCCACGCGTGGAGCGGCGGCGCAAGCGCGGTGTGCTCGGGCACGAACACGCAGCCGGCGGCCCCCCCCTCGTCGTGATAGTGGCGGCCCCACGTCGGGTCGAGCCAGAACCGCATTGGCGGCGTGTTCTCGTAGAGCGGCAGCGGATCCGGCGTGCGCCTGACGGCCTCGGGATCGACCCAGAGATAATGGAGGCCGGCCGGCTCCTGCGGCGTTGCGCGAAACGCGTAGCGGATGTGCGGCGTTGTGCTGAAGAGCGAGGCGGGAGCAAAGCTGTAGATCGTGTGCGCGAGCGCCGCGAGCTGTCGGGGATTGAAGCGCAGCAGATGCGGACGCGGCCGGTGGATGCTCTCGGCATACGCCACCCGCTGCGCCAGGTAGGCCTGCTGGCTGCGAAGCCGGTCGAGGTCCCGCCCGGCTTCCTCGATGGCACGGGTGCTCTCGAGCGTCAGCCGGTAGCCTCTCGATGGAGCCTGCTCGCGCAGGTGCTGCGCCAGATTCGGCGGATCGTCGCGGCGAAACAGGGTGGAGACGCGCACCGAGGTGTCGAGCGCGAAGCCGACCTCGATCGAGTCGACGAAGGCGTGAGGCGGCAGCAGGATCCGTTTGAAGCCGTTCACATCGTCGTCCGTGCGGCAGAGGACGTAGAAGCGTTCGTCCCGCGGACCCTGCGGAGCGAGCGCGAGGAGCGAGGCGGCGTTGTCGTTCGACATCAGACGCCACAGCGGCGACAACAGATCGCGCGCCAGCGACATGCCGGCGCTCAGAAACAGCCGGCATCCCTCCGATTCATAGGCGCTCAACGACTGCCACGCCTCGAACAGCCCGAGCGCCTCCAGCCCGGAGAAGCCCGAGTGGCGCCCGCGATCGACGAGCACGTGGAGCAGCCACACATCGTTGCCCGGGGCGCCCGCAGCGGATCGCAGTCTCGCCACGCGCGCCGGGGTGGCGAAGCGCTCGAGGCGTCGAAGTGTCGCGACAATGGCGTCGGCGGATACGCGCGAGGTGATGAAGAGCCGCTCGTCCGAAGGCGCCGCCGCGCGCCGCGGATCGGCGGTGCCCGTCGTGGCCGTCGTAGCATTGACGAGCAGGCGCGCGAGCCCTTCGTCGAGTCCCACCGCCGACTCGGGCGGCTGCGACTGTCCCACGAGATCAGGCAGCCACAGCGTAATGCGGCGGTGGATGCTCGAATCGAAGTCGATCCGCGCGCGCGCGAGACGGTCGTGTCCGAGTTCGGCTTCAGAGGCGAGCCGCTCGAGCGCCTCGCGCTCGGTGCACGCATGCGAGCGATAGACGTCAGCCATGCCAGATGTCCTTTCTCATCCGGGGGACTTCGTCCCCCGGACCCCCTTACACGCGCTCTCGCTCGCCGCTTCCCGCCTTCGCTCTGCGAGCTACGGCGGGCAGGCTGCCGGCTCGCTCCGATCGCGTGGCTCGCTCGCTGCGCTCGCTCGCGCGTCCGTTCTCCGTGCACGCATGCGGGCGATAGACGTCAGCCATGCCAGATGTCCTTGGTGAGCCGCTCGAGCCACGACAACTGCAAAGCACGCGCAAGGGCCGCACCGTCGTCGGATGGCATCGGCGTGAGGGCGCGATAGGGATCCGGGTCCGAGCCGAAGTGCCACGGCCGCGCGCGATCTTGTGGCACATAAGTGACCGACGCGTGGCGCCGGCGGCGGTAGCCAAGCCGGAGACCCGCGCGAAGCGTTCCGAGCCGTCGCGCACCCTCCGCCGCCGCATTGCGCCCATCCTCGATAGGCGGGTGAAACACCATGACGTGTATGAACGAGAAGCTGTCGACGGATCCCTTCGGCGTGACGGATCCGGTACGCTCGTCGCGATCGTCACTCCCCCATGCGGCAATCGCCCACTCGTCGGCGTTCGCGATCGTGTTCGGGTCTGTATCGAGCGGGCGGAAACCGGCGCGGGTTTCGAAATAGTCAGGCACCCAGCGTGACAGCGTCATGAATGCGTCGCGGAAGGCTGCGTGCCGGCCGCCGGCAAGATCGGCCGGCACATGTGCGAGTGGAAACGACGCGCGGCGCACGCGACCGGCTGCATCTCCCTCGATCCATCGAAACTCGCTGTCGTGGAGGCGCGCCGAAACCAGGCGGCGCGCCAGCCGAGTCATACAGTCGACCCAACAGGCCTTGGCGAACGCCCCCTGCGGCGTCGCGCGCACTTCGTGCGGCATCAGGCCGACGACGAGGGCGTCACGCAGTTTCGCGCGCCGCGGCCGGCGCTCGTGCACCAGGTAGCCCGAGTTGAGCAGCCGGTCGACGAGAACCAGCCGAGGGTTCAGGAACTCGCTCAGCACCATCGATCCGAGCTGGCCTTCGCCTCGTCCATGGCGGAGGCCCTCGACCCGTCCGCCATGCGCTTCCGCTGCCGGGCGTCGCTTCGGCACGTAGCTTGGTGTTGGCGTCGAGCGCGATGCTCTTTCCGGGAAATCGACCCCGGCGTCGAGACCGAGCAGCAACGCAAGGCTGTCTCGATCGACCTCGGGCACGAGCGCCCGCGATCGGAAGGGCGGCGACGGCTCGGACAGCGCCGCGATGACGTTGGCGTGTTCTGCGGCGAAAAGCGGCCTCGCGGCGAGCTCGGCGGCGATGCGGGACGTGATTCGCTCGAGGCTGGCGCCGTACACGGCGTACTCGTCGGCGGTGACGGCCCCGTCGGTGTGGTCCTGGCAGAGGAGACAGGTGTAGCCGATCTCGGCACACGCCTCGCGCACGATCGGCTTGACGAGGTTCTGTACGACGTAAACGGGAGCGCTGCCCGCGACGAGCCCCGATCGCCCGGTGCGCGGCAGCCGCTCCTGCAGCCGACGAAAGAGTTTCGGCCAGACCCCCGGTTCAACGGGCCCGTTCCGCGCGAACAGCCGCCCGAGCTCGTGAGCCAGCTTCGGCGTGATGCCGACATGCGCGTCCTGCAGGACCCAGAGCGCCGCATGGGCGAGACGACCCGGATCGATCCACGGATCGCTCGAGCTCCCGGAGTCGGCGTACCGCGCGACCTCGGGCCCCCAGACCGACGGTGGAACCAGGCGGACGTCGATCATGCGACTGCGGTGCGCTCGGCGTGCCAGTCGACGATAGCGGCGTGGAGCTGACGCACACCTTCTTCGTGGGTCTCCTGGTCGAGGAAATACTTCGGCAGCAGGCGAAGCTCCTCCGGCCGGAGCGCGATCGTTGACGCGCGCGGGTCTCCGGCGCGCACGCAGTCGTACACGCGATGCACAAGCATCACGTAAACGAACTTGACCATGCGACGGTTCGAGACCTGCGACAGGCCGTGGGTGCGCGCCAGTTCGACCAGTTGGGTCACGATGCCCAGAGTCTGGGGCTCAGGATCGAACAGTCCCGTGGCGCCTCGGATCGTCTCGCGCAGCGCCTGCAGTTCCTCCAGGAGGCGAGGGGAGGAGGGCGTCCGACTTCGCGCCTCCGGCGCTTCGTCGAGACAGGCTCCGTATGTGAGCGGCCACGCCTTGGTCAGCATGTCCTGGATCAGGCCGCGATCGGCGGCGACGTTGTCGACCCGGCAGCGCAGCGTGAAGCGGTCCCAGATGGCCTGCAGCTCCTCGGTGTCGGGCAGCTCGTTGGTCGCGGCAAACAAACACTGCAGCGGCACGCGGTGCCGCAGGCCGCGATCGTAGAAGGCGCGTTCGTTCATGAACGACAGCAGCGCGTTCAGGATCGCGCTCGATCCCTTGAACACCTCGTCGAGAAAGACGACGTGCGCGCTCTGCATCATCGAGTCGGCGTGAATGCGCTCGAGCCTGCCTTCGTTGGTCAGCTTGCTGGGGTCGTAGAAACCGAACAGCTCGCCCGGCTCAGTGAAGGGCGTGAGCAAGTACTCGAAGTAGCGCGAGGCGCTGCCCTCGCGGTCGACGCCCGCGAGCTCGCAGAACGTCTTGATCAGCATCGATTTCGCCGTACCGGGCGGACCGATGAGGAGGAGCGGCTCGCCGCTCGCCGCCGAGAGAATGAGCGCGAGCGTCGCGTCCTCGAGGCCGGCGAATCGGCGATCGAGCTCGCGATGCACGCGCTGCAGATCCTGGAGCGTCCGGTAGTGAGCGTTGACGATGTCAAGAACGCGGGTCGAGTCGAACACGCGCCACACTCCTGTCTGGTCCTTTATCCGGGGGCTTCGCCCCTACGCCGTCGCTCGCGGGGGCCCCATGCCCCGCTCCGCTCCCGCCTTCGCCAAGACTACGGCGGGCCGCCGTAGCTTTAGCGGAGGCTGGCCGGCGGGCGCTCGCTCCCGCTCGCGCTTCCGATTCGCCGAGCTCGCAGGCGTCGGTGCGATGCTGGCGTCTCACCACGGGGTGCAGGGGATACCACGCCGCATACGCCGCGGCGAGCGCTTCGGGCGCCGTCCATGGCTGCGACGGATCGATGGGACGGCTGCGCCGACGGATCGCGGTCTCGCCAGGCCGATCGGCGGCGCTCAGCCGCGAGTGCCATTCTGGCGGCAGCTTCGACCGTTGCCCGTAGCGGCGCTCGACGTGCCAGGCGATCCAGTGCGACCAGAAGTCGTCCGGCAGGGCCGATTCATCGAGCATCGCGTGCGCGAAGCGCTGGAGACGCACCAGCGCGCGCCGCTGGGCGCGGTGCGCGAGTCCGAGCTGTACCAGCCTCGGCGGCGTCACTCGCGCCGTGGCGAGGATCATCCAGACGAGCCCCGGTGCGATCCGCGGTGCCGCAAATCCGTCAGCCGGCGCGATCAGCCGCGACCGGAAGTGATCCAGCACGAGCGTGGCCGCCTGCACTCGGAACGCCGGAGACTCCCATGCCGCGCGGGCGACGAGACCGAGCAGGCGATCGGGGATCAGCAGCCCCTCGGCGCCGTGGGCGTCGAGCGCCAGCCGGGCCCGAATCGCGGCGCCCGACCACCGCAGCCGGTTCGACGTCCACCTTCGCCAAGGCTCCGGCGGACGGGGCGAGCTCGCCCATCGCTTGCGATCGGTGACAGCGTCACTGAGGAAAGGCGCGGCGCGGGCGACAAGGCGCCGCCATCCGAGCCGCGTGAACGGGATGCGATCGAGGGCGCGCGCATCGGACGATGCGAACCATCGTTCAGCCGTCAGACCCGGACCGTTGTCGAACAATTCCTCGAAGAGCGCGAGCCCGAGCCGCTGCAGCGCCGCGGTCGCGGCCGTCAGGTCCCCGGGGCGAACGTCGAGTACCCGGTCATTCATCATGCTGGCGGGGCCCCACCCCCGCTTCCGCCTTCGCTGAAGCTACGGCGGACCAGCCGGAGCCTTTGGCGAAGGCTGGCGCCTCCTCGGCGACTTCGCGCCGCGCCGTTCGACAGGCTCACGGCGACCCTGAGCTTCGTCGAAGGGTCGCTCGGGCCGCAAGGCGCTCATGGATCCACCCGTCGCGCGAGAATCGCTGCGAGATAGGCAACGCAGCCGAGCGCCGCCGCGAGCGGCCAAAGATCGGTGCGGCCGCCGGCGACGATTGCGCGATCGCCAGTGACGCGCTGGACCGCGTCGTAGCTGCCGCTTCCCGCCTTGGCCATCGCGCGCAGCAGCGGCTCGTTCAGTCCGAAGCTGAACGATTCGGCGACACGTCGTCCGGAGAGCGGCTGCCGCGGCGGCACGAGCATGGGGATGCGCTGCGGCCGGACGAGCGCGCCCGGACCCGACTCCTTCAGCACGAGCGTCGCGTCGATCGCCCGGTCGGACGGCGGGAGCGTGAACCTCGCCCGAAACGTGGCGGGCGCCTCCTCGTCGCGGCGAACCGAGACTTCGAGCGGCTGCGCGCCCGGCATCTCGACCGACGCCTCGATCCGATCCACCTGTGGCAGCCGATTCCCTTCGGGCGCGAGCGCGATCTCGATCTCGAGATCGTGGCCCTGCTCGGTGAGCTGGAACGTATAGCGGCGGCTGCTCACCGACGGCAGCACGGCCTCGATCCACTGACGGATGGCGGCGCGCCCCTCGGCGCGCCCGATCCAGGCCGGCGGAAACGCCGTGGTCAGCTCGCCGACGTTCGCCGTCCCGCTCTCGCGGTACGCGAGCACCGGATCGGTCAGCTTCGGCCGCACCGCCACCGGCACGACGTCGTCTTTCGGCGAGGTGGTGGCGGATCCTTCGAGCGGAATCTCGGGCACTGCCATCGCGAAGCCGCTCGGCAGCACGTGCTTCATGGAGAGCGCGGTGTAGCCGCCGGGCTCGAAGAAATGGTTCTTCGCGTCCTGATCGAAGTACGGGATTTTGATCCGCTGGGAATCGAACCCCGAATCGATATGAATGGGATCGGCGAGCGCGCTCATCGGTTCGTTCGGCGAGAACGGCTCGCCCCTGATCCCGAAGACCGTCGTACGGCAATCGGGGCGGTACTGCGAGAGTTGCTGCAGCGGACCAAAGCCGCCGTCGGAAAAGAAGAGAAGTCCGCAGTTCTTCAACCGTCGCGCGGCGAGCTGCTGCAGCGCTTCCTTTGGATCCGTGCCGCCATCGCAGGACATTCGGCGGATCTCGTCGATCGCGCGCGCTTTGCCCTGCGGCGTCATCGGCTCGTCGGTGAGACGCGCCGCCGCGGTCGTGGTGAACGCCATCAGGTCCAGCAGATCGTGTGGCCGCAGGTAGCGATCGACGATCGAGGCGGCGATGTGCTGGGCGGTCGTCAGCGGTCCGCCACACATCGATCCCGAGGTGTCGATCAGCATCACGAGGTGGCGCGGCGGCGGGCCTCCCTGCCGCGCGCGCGCCTCGCTGACGAGCGGCAGCAAGGGCTCGAGCGGCGTCTCGTCGTATGACATCAGGGTGGTCGCCGAGAGCGGGGTGCCCGCGTGACGACCGTTGGCGAGAAAGAGACCCGTTTTGCGCGAGGACACGGCGCGTGCGATCCGCGCGATTGCGTCCGGCGCGAACGCGCTGGCAGGTACTCCATCGATCACGACGCCGTCGAAGTCCTCGATCGACTCGGTCGGTCCGAGCGTCGAGGGTCCCTTCCGCACCACGTCAATCGCGCCAGCCGGGAACGCGGCGGCCCACCGATCGTCGCCGATTGCCAGGACGCGCGGCGCTCGCTCCACGTGCGTGAACAGCCGGCGCCGCTGGGCATCTACCGCGACGTCCACGAACTGAAGGCCCGGTTGGGCAAAGACCACTGGCGTCCGGAACTGCGCCCACTGACGGCCGGCCACTTCGATCGCCTGGCGCGTTTCGAACCGGTCGCCGCTCGGCCGTCCGTTCGACACCGCATGCGCCGAGAGCGCGAGATTCGCTGCCTGCTTGACGCCGGCGGCGTTGCCAAGCACGCCGCGGACGTAGGTCTCGCTGCCGGCGTCGACGTATCCCGGGAGATTGGCCGACAGGATGCCGAGCGCCGGTGCGCCAGCGGCGATCGGCAGGACGTGGACTCCTATGCCGCGCGCGGCGAGCTGCGCGGCCGCCGCCAGGCCGTCACCGTCGGTTTCGTTGCCGTCGCTCACGAGGACCACCGCCCCACGACCGCCGGCGCGCTCGATCGCATCGGCGGCGCTGACCAGGCCGCTCGCGATGTTCGTACCCGGCCCCACTGCGTACGCGCTTTCGGGAAGCTCGTCGAGTCTATCCGCGATGGTGCGCAGAGGCCAGGGCCGCCCGAAGGCAGCAACGTCCGCGCGGAAGGTGAGCACCTGTGCCGTCGCGTTCGCCTCGGCCGAAGCCGTGGCCGTGCGGAGCCGCGCGCTCGCGATCGCCCGCGCACGAGCCAACCCGCCTTGCGCGCGTGCCATGCTGTCGGAGACGTCGAGGAGCACGACCACATGAAAGCTGGCGCGAGTGCCGCGGCGCTCGAGTGTTGGCGCCGCGAGCGCGATCGCGAGAAAGATCGCCGCGATCGCCGTGCCCCAGGTCACGACGATCTGCGTCGGCCGCCTGGCGCCGAGATGACGCCGCGCGAGCCGCCACCACGCGGCGACCAGCGACGCGCCGGCCATGGCAACGACAAGCGCCGCGAGCCAGAGCTGCCACGAGTACTCGGGTGCGAACGTCATCTTTCCTCCGAGGGGCTTCGCCCCTCGGACTCCCCTACAGCGTCGGTCGCTCGCCGCTGCGTCGGCTCTCTCCGCTCCGCTGGCTCGTTCGCTGCGCTCACTCGCGGAGCGGGTTCATGAGAGGAGTTCATGCGGCGCCTCGCATCAGCGCGAGGCCGCGCTCGGTCAGGAAGACCAGCGCCGCCGCCCCGACCAGCCAGGGCCACAGCGGGCGGCGCCGCTCGGTCTGGCGTCCGCGCGGCGCGCGTGGATCGAACGTGCCGACGGATCGCGGCGTGCGTCCCGTATTCCCTTCGCCGGGATGAAGAGCGATGCGGTTTCCCGACGGCTCCGGCTGCTCCGGCGACGTCAGCGTGAAGAGCGGCGGCCGCGGACGCCGCTCGAGAATCCAGCGCGCGGCGTTCAGGAACACGGTCGATGAAAACCGTGCCACGTTGTCGTCGCCCTCGAGTGGAAGGCCCGGAACGAACGCGGCGACCGGCGTCGCCCGCTCGGCGATCCAGACTTCGCCCCCGGGACCGCTCAGCACGGCGGTGAACCCGGGCGGCAGCGATGGCGCCTCTCTCATCCCGCTGCGCTCGGCGACGTCGAGGTTCAGCCCGGCCACGAGCGGGCTCGTCTCGAGAAACGTCGTGACCGGCTGCGCGGGTCCGCTGCGCGGCCCGTAGCCCGATCCCACGACGATGGCCGGACGCAAATCGAGCATCTCAATCGACGGCAGCACTCGCAGGTCGGGGTTGTCACGATCCTCGGTCCATCCCAATCGCGTGAGCCATTCACGCCGCGCAACCCGCCAATCGACGCGAACCGGACCCGATCGCGGCACGTCGATCGCTGCCTCGTCATCGTATCGATACGCGCCGGCTGGATTGACCTGAAACGCGTAGCGGCCGGGCTGCGGCAGGTTCACGTCCACGCTTCCCGTCGGCCCATCCCACGCTTCGACGGGATGCGTGCGGGACGTGCCGTCGGGCGACCTCACGCTGAGCGTCACGTTCGAAGTCGCCATGCCGCCGAACGTGCCGACAACGGCTCGCACGCGTCGAACCTCGCCGCTCACGCGGTCGCGGTTGTCGACGAGGTCGACGAGCCCGGCGTTCGGCGCCGGTTGTGACACGTCGATCCAAACGTCACCCCGTGATGCTGGACGGTCCATCCAGGGTGGCGCCGGCATGTCGCTCACGACGATCGTCGTCCCGGTCGCGCATGCGCCCTCCACCTTCGCTGAAGCTACGGTGGACAAGGGTGCCGTGCGCGGCGCTTCGTTGAGCGCGCGCTCCACGAGCGACAGTTCCGTGCCGAGGGGCCGCGGCTGAAGCCGGGACACCAGAGCCAGGAGGTCGGCGGCGCTCGTCACGTTCTCGGCAATCGTGACGAGCTCGAGGTCGAATGCCGACAGGGTGAAGCAGCCAATCGCGGACTGCTGCGGCGAGGCGGCCGACCGAAGCGCGGCGACGGCCGCATCGAACCGTGTCGCGCCGTTCTGCTGCGTGCTCATGCTCGCCGATCGATCGACGAGCACACGGACGCCGGTCTTGACCGAGCGATCCATCACGGCGGCCGCGGGGCAGTGCGGGACGGCCAGGAGCAGGAGCAACAGCACCGACAGCTGTAAAAAGAAGAGCGGTGTCGGGCGTGGCGTGCTCCAGGCGATCCGGCTCGCCGATCCGAGGACGGGATCGTCGCGGAAGAAGAGCGCCGCCGACAGGACGGTGCGGCGGAAGTTCGGCCTCGCCATGTAGATGACGACGAGCGCCGCCGCGAGTGCAGCGAAGGCGTAGGTCATCGCGCCCCGTCCGGCATCACCAGGCGACGCACGATCTCCTGCCCGAAGAAGTGCTCGCGAAAGATGGCGCGTGGCGCCGGGTCGGCTTCCGCCGGCCACGTCCACCTGAGACGCTCGTATCCGCCTGCCGCCGCGGCGCGATCGAAGCGGCGCTTCCGCTCATCGATCCGTCCCTTCACCTCGTCCAGTAGACCCGACGTCAGCCGCACGCGCAGATCCGGCGCGGACACGCCTGGACCATCGAGGCGGTACAGGCCGTGATCGACGCGGTGCGTCTCGCACGGCCAGCTGTCGAAGTCGACGACCACCACCCAGCGCGATCCCTGCTGCGCGTTGCGTACGCGCGAGGCCAGCGACATCACCTGGGCTTCGTCGGCGAAGTACAGGTCGGTGAGCACTAGCCAGACGCTGCCCGGCGGCAGCGCGCGTTCCAGCGAAGACCATGACCGGCCGTTCGATGGCGTCGACGTCGCTGACGTCGATTCCAGGGCGGTCACGCGCTGCAGCGCGTGACGGATGCGCCAGCGATCCGCCGACGTCCCCAGCTCGACGACCTGCCCGCGCTCGAGCGCGTGAAGCGCCACGGAGTCACCGGATCGACCGGCGATATAGGCCATCGCCTCTGCGAACCAGCGTGCAAGCTGCAGCTTCGACGCCACATCGGGCAGCCGCATCGTCGCGCGCGTGTCGATGGAGATGACGACGCGTGTCTGCACCTCGTGCTCGAACGTGCGCACGACCAGCTCGCCGCGACGGTGATGCCGGGCGGACGCGCGCCAGTCTACGTGGCGGATATCGTCGCCCGGGAGGTAGGGGCGAAACTCGCGGAACTCGAGGCTCTGTCCTCGTTGACGAATGAGGTGTGCCCCCGCGACCGTTCCGCGATCGCGCTGGCGCAGGCGCAGCCGGTAGCGATCCAGCTGTGACGAGGGGATGGGCAGCGCCTCAGGCGTAGTACCGCTGCCAGAGCGCGTCATAACCGGAGTCCTTGGGGGCCGTGAGGAGACAGAGCCGGCGGATCGCATCGTCGAGCCGAAGCTCGGGATCGCCGTCCAGGTCGGCGTGGTCGTCGTCGAGCGAGAGGCGCAGCCGGTGCCGCAGCGCGTGAACGATCACCGCCTGGAGGTGCGATGCCGCGACGTACTGAACGTCCGAGTCCGAAAGACAGACCCAGGCCTTTGCAGCAAGCATGATGTCGCCGGCCGCTCGCGGGCTCATACCGTACTGGATACGCCGCGCGGCGGTCTCGATGTCGGCGCGGGTGCCCGACGGATTCGCGAGGTTCGCGAACGAGCGATTGGTCGCGAGAAAGAGGTTCGTCACGTGCGCCTCGACCGCGGGCAGCGGCGCGATCGCCCGAATGACCTGCGAGATCTCGCGGACGAGCGATTCGGCGGCGCGCGCATCGCCGGGCAGATCGTAGCTCTTGGGGTCCGCTTTCGACCCGTTCCCGGACTCGGACTCAGGATCGGGCGCGCCCGCGCCGGAGCGCTTGCGCACGATCCGCTTCACCGTCGGGCCGTCGGGCACCGGCATCCTCACCTTGAACATGAATCGGTCGGCCTGGGCCGCCGGCAGGTTGTAGGTGCCTTCGTGGTCGATGGGGTTCTGCGTCGCAAGCACCACGAAAGGGGAGGGCAGCGCGTGCTCTTCCCCGAGCACCGTGACTTTCTTTTCGGCCATCGCTTCGAGCATCGCCGACTGCGTTTTCGGCGTCGCGCGATTGATCTCGTCGGCGAGGAGCAGCGAGGTGAAGATCGGGCCGCTCTGGAACCGCAGCCCTCCGTTGCCGGTCGGCATCAGCGTGCCGGTGATGTCGGCCGGCATCAGATCCGGCGTGAACTGGATGCGTCCGGCCTTGAGGTTCATGACCTGCGCGAGGCGTTTGACGAGCTCGGTCTTGCCAAGGCCCGGGTTCCCCTCGAGCAGCACGTGTCCGCCGCTCAGGAGCGCGGCGAGCGAGAGCTTGATGACGGTCTCGAGGCCATAGAGTTCCTCAGCGACTGCATCGATGACATGGGCAGTGTGCCGCCTGGCGTGAGCAACATCCATTGTTTTTCCGAGGGGCTTCGCCCCTCGGACTCCCCTACACGCTCTCTCGCGCGCCGCTTCGCCGGCGCGCTTCCGCCTTCGCTGAAAGCTCCGGCGAGACCTCGCCGTAGCGCCTCCGGCGCGGAGGCGGGCCGGTCGCGTGGCTCGTTTGCTGCGCTCACTCGCGATCGCTCGTTTGCGCCTTCTTCTTCGCAGCGGCGATCCCAATGATTTCCGACCGCCACTGCCGAGGGAAGAAGCCGCTGAAGCTTACCACCCGGTCTGACCGCCTCGAGCATCGACGGGATGGACGGCGGGACCGGGGCAGGGCAGACCGTGCGCAGGGCGAAGCAGCTGTAGTGCCAATCCGGCGGCGCCGTCTTTGAGGACCCCGCCGCCCAAAGCTCTCGCACGCGGTGACGCGGCCTGTGCGCTAGCGGACGCCGTCCGCTCGGTTCCGGGACGGGTGCCCCTGCCTCTACCTGACCTGCGGCCGGTACGATGCTGAAGCCGCATGAGTCGCCTCCTATGGGCATTGCACACGAAGCAACGCCACGCTCATTTGCAACGTCCAAAGGACCGACGGCGCGGTCACGGCGGACAGCGGAGGATGGACAGGAAAACATCGGAAGTCCTGCAAGGGACATTGGACCTCATGATTTTGAAGACGCTGCACGCGCTGGGGCCATTGCACGGCTTCGGCATCGCGCGGCGCCTCGAACAGGTCAGTCGCGACGTGCTCCAGTTGAATGAGGGCACCGTCTACACCGCGTTGCTGCGACTGCAACAGCAGGGGTGGATTACGGCCGAGTGGGGCACGTCCGCGAACAACCGCAAGGCGAAGTTCTATTCCATCACCAGGCGCGGCCGGAAGCAGCTCGAGGTGGAAACGGAAAACTGGGAGCGCATTTCCACCGTGATCGGCCGCGTGCTGCGGCTTGAACAGGACGAGGGATAGGTATGCGGGCACGTGGAGAGTCTCGGTTGCGGGCGTTCGCGGCGAGGGTGCGCGGGTTCCTGAGCAACCAGCCACGTGATGATGGTTTCGATGACGAAATCCAGCAACACCTGCAGCTGCTCGCGGACAGATTCGTGGCGCAGGGGATGTCCAGGGAAGAAGCCGCCCTGGCCGCGCGGCGGCAGTTCGGCAATACCACCCTGCTGCGGGAAGATCGTCGAGCGCTTCAGACGCTCCCCTCGTTCGAGATCCTGTGGCGCGATCTGCGCTACGCGGTACGGACGTTGTCGAGAAGTCCGGGATTTGCCGCGGCCGCGGTTCTCGCCCTGGCGCTCGGGATCGCCTCGAACACTGCCATCTTCAGCGTCGTCCATGCCACGTTCCTGGCACCGCTCCCTTATCAGGATTCGGACCAACTCGTCTTTGTCTGGTCGAGCAGTCGGGGCGCCCGAAACGCTCTCCTTTTCGGTCTCTCTGCGGCCCTCTCTGCAAATGCTCAAACTCCCGCTCCGGCGAAGCATCGCATCTGCATCGACGTGGCACACCAGCAGAGATTCTGGGGCGATCCCGTGGACATGGACGAGAAAAGGGTCGAGCGCGTGAAATACATGACGGGAGAAATGCTCAAGACCGCCGCCGCTGTAGGAGGAA
>Ga0075418_10005640_pt1 | contig 14161 bp, 9 predicted proteins | sample SoiMetdeltSBSDD2_FD_81776 | JGI IMG/M metagenome (GOLD analysis project Ga0075418, IMG submission 81776) | Bulk soil microbial communities from a Populus tree surrounding site in Tennessee, USA - Soil MetaG P. deltoides SBSDD2 | ecosystem: Environmental > Terrestrial > Soil > Tree plantation...
AGGTGGTGATCGAGCGCTTCGCCCCGGAACAACTCGCCGGCCTGCGCCCCCCCCTCACTGTCCGGCTTGGTCCCGTTTTCCCTTTCCCCGGAGCGCATTTGGGAAAGAGTACCATCTATCAACCATGCGCAAGAGAGGCAGGCTGCTGCTCCGAATCGGGCTGGCTTCGATCCCGTGGCTGACGTCGAACGCCGCGGGAGCTGAGCACGGCGTGGGCCCCTATGTCGGCGTGCTGTTCCAAGAACGCTCCGTGGATCTGGCTGCCCCCGCATCCGGCAAGGTCTCGACCTTGCCCGTGCGCCTGGGAGAACCGGTGCGTCGGGGCGTGGCCGTCGCCCGATTCGACGACGCCGAGGCGCGCCAGCAGCTCGCTCGAGCCGAGGCGGAATCGAACGGAGCGGAGGCCGGCCGGGACCGGGCCGAACGCGAGCTGGCGATCGCCCGTGCGGCCCTCTCCATCCGGGAGCGTGGGACCGAGTTGTTCGCACAGGAGGAGATCACCCGGGTCCGGGAGGAGGAGAAGATCGCGCGGGCCAATCTCGCGTCGGCGGAAGCGGTGGTGGCGCGTCAGAAGGCCGACACGGTTCGAGCCCGCATGGCTCTGGTCGACACGACCCTCACGGCGCCGTTCGACGGTTGGGTCGCGGCCCTCTTCGTGGAGCCGGGCGCGGTGGTTGCGCGCGGCGACCCGGTGCTCCGTCTCATCGGCGGCAAGGGGTTGTGGGTCCGCTTCGCGGTGCCGCCGGATCAGGCCACCGCGCTTCGCGTGGGCCGGGGGGTGGAAGTCCGCGGGGCCGCGGAAGAACGCGTGCTGCACGGCACGGTTGCGCGCATCGCGCCGGAGGTCGATGCCGCATCGGGCATGGTCTTCGTCGAGGCCACGCTCGAGGCTCCCTCCGAGAACCTGGAGGCCGCCGGCGCCCGCTCGGGCGGTAGCGTGAAGGTGACGCTGCGTTAGTCCAGGAAGCTATGATCCCCCGATGGCCGCATGGAACGATGTTCGACTCGCCAAGGCGTGGCTCGCGCGCGCGCCGAAGACGCTCGTGCGCCGGTACCGGAGCGCGTCATGCAGGTGAGGTTCCGATGCGTCTCCTGCTGACTCTCGCCGTCGCGACGCTCGCGTTCTCTCCCTGCCGCGCCGAGCGGACGATCGAGCTCGTCCCCGTCATCGGCATTCGCAACGGCCTCGACCTGTCTTCGAGCACGCCCGGAGTTCCTCCCGCGGAGGCCGATGCCTCGGGGACGATCGGGTTCGGCGTCAATGTCCAGATCCGCCCCGACGGATGGTTCGAGTCGTTCCTCGATCACCAATCCTTGAGCTTCGCCGGGAACGCGGGGGGATCCCAGGTCACGCGGTTCGATGTCGCCGTGGATTACCTGCAGTTCGGCGGCCGCTATCAGCCCTCCGAGGGCCGCGTTCATCCATTCGTCTCCGCGGCGATCGGTCTCACGCGTTTCGGAAGCAACCCGGGCGACGTCGGGAATTCGTTGGGGTTGTCCGGCTCGCTCGGAGGAGGCGTCCAAATCCCGATCTCTCAGCGCACGGCGTTCCACCTCGAGGTCCGCGGCTACGCGACGATCGACGACGCGGCGTTCGCGGTCGCGTGCGGACCCGGGTGCGTCGCCGTCTTTTCGGGCAGCGGCTGGTACCAGTTCGGCGCGCGTGCGGGGCTCGCATTTCGGATGTGAGCGCGCGACTGCCACGAAGATAGGGCGCCGATCGCCCGTCGATCACCGGCGCCGACCCTCCGTCGTGGTCATCATCTTCGACATGAGGATGCGCCGAGCTTCGATGATCGTGGTGGTCGTCCTGACCGCTGCGTCGTGGTCGCTCGCCGACGACAAGACCTATTACGTCTCCACGGCCGGCAACGATGCGAACACCGGCCTCAGCCCGTCGCAGGCGTGGCGAACGATCCAGCGCGCCGTCAATCAGCCGGTCGGTCCGGGGGACGTGGTCCACGTCGCGAACGGGACGTACGTCGGCTGGGCGACGAGCCTCAAGGGGACGAGCGCGAAGCCGATCCGATGGATCGCGGACGGCGATGCCGTCATCGTCGACCAGCCGTACCCGGGAGGACCGGGGAACACCTCCGACAACATCCGGCTGATGTACGCCGACTACAACGTCATCGACGGCTTCCGCTCCGTGAACGCGCCGCGGGCGGGGATCGCGGTCCGGGGCGACTCCGTGAATCCGATCGTCGGCGCCGTCGTCCGCAACTGCGTGATGGACGCGAACCACACGTGGGGTCTCTTCGACGCGTTCGCCGACGATTGCCTCTACGAGCACAACACCGCGGCGAACAGCTGCGCGGAGCACGGGATCTACCACAGCAATTCGGGGGATCGCACGATCATCCGGTACAACGCGATCAACGGGAACGCCCGCGCGGGAATCCACGTCAACGGGGACGCGAGCCAGGGCGGTGACGGCATCTGCAGCGACCTCGAGATCGTCGGGAACGTCATCTACGGCAACGGGGGCGGCAGCTCGTGCGGGGCGGGAGGCGCCGGCGGCATCAACCTGGACGGCGCGCAGAGCTCGCTGATCGCCGACAACCTGCTCTACGACAACCACGCGAGCGGGATCATCGGCTACCGCATCGACGCCGCCGACGCCGCGAAGGACGACGTCATCGTCAACAACACGGTCATCATGGCGGCGAACGGCCGGTGGGCGCTGAAGCTCGTCGACGGGTCCACCGGCTGCACCGTGTTCGACAACGTCCTCTACCAAGCCACGGCGCCGCGGGGGGCGATCGCGATCGACGCGGCGTCGTTGGCCGGGTTCCGCTCGGATCGCAACGTCGTGGTCAATCGCTTCTCGACCAACGGCGACGCGACGACCATCACTTTGGCCCAGTGGCGCTCCCAGACCGGACAGGACCTCAGCTCGCCGACGGTGGACCCGACGACGCTCGCGACCTTCTTCGCAGATCCGGCGGGGAACGACTGGCACCTGAAGGCCGGATCGCCGGCGATCAATGCGGGGATCGCGAGCCTCGACGGGCATGCGGCGCCTGCCTTCGACTTCGAAGGGGATCTGCGCCCCGTCGGAGCGGCGTACGACATCGGTTGCGACGAGCGGAACACGGCGCCGCCGATCGCCCAGTTCTCGGGGTCGCCGCTCTCCGGGGCCGTTCCCCTCACCGTGACGTTCACCGACGCGTCCGTCGGAGGGATCTCGACGCGGGCGTGGACGTTCGGCGACGGTGGGACGTCGTCGTCCACCAATCCCACGCACCTCTATGCGACCGCGGGCGCCTACGACGTCGGTCTCACCGTGACGGGCCCTTCGGGGTCGGACGCCGAGACCAAGCTCGCCTACATCGACGCCTTCGTGGATTCGGACGGGGACGCGGTCCGCGACTCGCAGGACTGCGCTCCGGCCAACCCGGCGCTCTGGGCGATCCCCAGCCCCGCCCGCAACCTCCTGCTCCAGGGTCACGTCTCCACCAGCCTCACGTGGAGCGCCCCAGCGCAGCCCGGGGGAACCGGAGGTCCGACCTACGACCTGCTTCGCAGCGCCTCCGCAGCCGGTTTCGCGAGCGCCGTCTGCGTCGCCACCAACGTCACCGCAATGAGCGCGAGCGATGCGACCGCTCCCGCTCCCGTCTTCTTCTACCTGGTCCGCGCCGAGAACGCGTGCGGCGGGACCCTGGGCGTCGCGAGCAGCGGCGCGCCCCGCAGCGGGAGAACCTGTCCCTGAAGTTCGCTCGCCGGCAGGGCCCGTCGTGGCTGTATCCTCGCCCCACAATCGCGCTGTACGGGTGAGACCATGACAAGACAAGCGGGCCGCCGTGGTGCGTTTCTCCTTTGCGCTCTGATTCTCTGCACGGTCGTGAGCACGAATCCCGTTCGCGCCGTGCCGCCATGCGGCACGGCAAACGGACCACCGCCGGACAACGACGTTTGCGAGAGTGAGAACGCATGCATCGGCCAACAGCCGGGTGCTCCATGCGGCCAAGCCCCCGGGTTCATCTGCGAGGACGTCACGCCGGTCGGCTATTCCGGCGTCTGCTGTCGATGCTTCGCAACCTACCCGGCGCTACCGCCGTGGGGACTCGCGCTTCTGGTCGCCGTCCTGCTCGGCGCGGGCATCGTCATGATTCGGCGGCGCTCACGCGCGGGCGCGCCACGCCCGGTCACGTAGGGCGACGGGGCGCTTGCCTCTCGCTCGCGTTATCCTCGTCCGTGAGGGCTCACTCGATGGACCGCAAGACCGCTCACGACTTCGACCAGGAGCTGCTCGTCCTCTTCGATGCGTACGTTCACGGGGCGATCGACCGCCGTGTGTTTCTCGAGAAGGCAGCCAAGTTCGCGATCGGCGGGGTCACGGCCGCGGTGCTGCTCGATCAGCTCAGTCCGAACTTCGCGGCGACGGTCGTGGCGGCCGACGATTCGCGCATCAAGGCCGAGTCCGTCGCGTTCGACTCACCGAAGGGATACGGCAAGGGGCGCGGCTACCTCGTCGGTCCGGCCAAGGCGAAGGGAAAACGACCGGCGATCCTCGTCGTCCACGAGAACCGCGGGCTGAATCCGCACATCGAGGACATCGCGCGGCGCTTGGCGCTCGCCGATTTCACGGCGTTCGCGCCGGACGCGCTGTATCCGCTCGGAGGCTATCCGGGGGACGAGGACAAGGCGCGCGAGACGTTCTCGAAGCTCGATCAGACGAAGACGCGCGAGGACTTCGTCGCGGCGGCGGACTTCCTGAAGTCACGGCGCGACCGAAAGGGGAAGATCGGCGCCGTCGGCTTCTGCTACGGGGGCGGGATGGTGAACTACCTCGCCACGCGGCTGGGCGGCGAGCTGGGCGCCGGGGTCGCCTTCTATGGGTCGGCGCCGGACCTCGCGGAGGTGCCGAAGATCAAGGCTCCGTTGATCATCCAATCAGCCGAGAACGACGAGCGGATCAACGCGAGCTGGCCGGATTACGAGAAGGCGCTGAAGGCGGCGGGCGTGCGCTACGAGCGGTTCCTCTATCCGGGGACGCAGCACGGGTTCAACAACGACACGACGCCGCGATACGACGCGACGGCCGCGAAGCTCGCGTGGGACCGAACGATCGCCTTCTTCAACGAGCAGCTGCGCTAGTCAGCGCGGCTGCACCGCCAGGACCGCCTTCCGGCCGACCTCCACCCGAACGTCGTTCCACCGGCGGGCGACGCGACCGCACCCCGCGTCGTCGCACAGCTCGACACCGTAGGAGCCGGCGGCCACCCCGCGGAATTCGATCGTCCCGTCGTGCGCCGGCTCGATGCGCGTCGCTCCGTCGGGTCCGGCGAGACGGGCCGCGCCGGTGGGCGCGTCGATGGCGATCGCCCCGCCCACCCCGGCAATGTCCACGCCGGTGCGGACGCGCTGGCCGCGCTCGAGCTTCACCGGAAGCCTGAGACGCGCGGGAGCAGCCGGAACGAAGAAGGGATGCGCGATCGTCACGTCGAGCGTCCACTCCCCTTCCGGCAGCTCGCGAAGCGCGACGCGATCACGGTCCCGCTCGACGACCACGACCCGGCGCTCGGGCTTGCCCTCGGGACCCGTTCGACTCAGCTCGGCGACGACCGTCGCGACGGTCAGGTCGGGAACCGGGTCGCGCGAAAGGACGGACGGGCGGACCTCGACCGCAGGGCCGCAGAGAACCTTGATGATCCCGAGATCGACGGCGTCGGTCCCGTTGACCTGAAGCGAGGCCGCCCGCGATCCGTCCGGCGTTCCGAGCGCCCACGTCCAGGCCCCGTACCCTCGCGGACGAAGGCCCAGCCGGTAGCTTCCGTCGGTCAGCGGACCGACGCGAAAGACGTCGCGGTCGTCTCCATCGAGCGCGATGGCGCTCGTCGCGATCGCCGGCTTCCGGCACGTGTCACGAGCGGCCTCGTCTTCGTCGTCGGCGGGAAGCCCGAGAACGCACACGTCGACCTGTCGCGGCATGAGCCCGCCGTCCATGCAGACGAGCCGTCCCGTGAAGGACGCGGCCGGGCGGACGCGGATCCTCAGCTCCTTGCGGTCGTGCTCGCCCAGCACCACGACGACGCTCTCGCCACCCTGCCGATCCTCGATCGCAACGGTCGCCACCGCACCGGCGGCAATCGCCCCGGACAGAACCGGTCGCACCTCGTAGGTCCCGCCTGCGAGCCCGCTGACCAGGACGTGCCCGGTTTGATCCTTCGAGGGCGGAACCGAAACGATGGCGTCCTGCTCCATGAGGCGCGCGATCGGATCGTCGCTCGGCGGCGGCGCATCGGTCCGCCTGATCTCGAGCCCGACGCCCGTGATCGGTCGCTCCTTCTCGTCCGTGACGAGCGCGTCGATGGTCGCGCCGGGGTCGAGCTGGATCGTGACGCTGCGCGGCGACTTCCGCTCGGGATCGACGTCGGGAACGGCGAGCACCGACGTCCGGTAGCCCGGGCTGCGAGCGCGCAGGAGATACCTTCCGGCGACGAGCCTCGTGAAGACCGCCGGCATCCCGAAATCTCTCGTGGACTCCGTCGCGATCGGGCGCGTCGCTCCGATGTTCCCCTGCGCCGGCCACACTTCGACCGGCACGTCGGCGACCGGTCGACCGCTCGGATCGATGACCTGGACGGTCAGCACCGGCTTCGATCCCCCGTCGCCTCCCTCCCGAACGGCGAAGTCGGCGCGCGCCACCTCCCCTCCCGCGCAATTCAGCTCGATGAATTCGGGATCCGACTCGAGCAAGGACTCGCCTGCGGGGGCGAGCCGCCACGTACCGCTCGGCAGCTCGAGCGTGAACCTGCCGTTCAGCGACAGCGACGCCGTCATCGGCGGCGCGCACGTGGTGCCGCGGCAGAGCGCCGACGCGCCCCACGGCCCCGGCGCGACGAGCGTGGCGACGATCACGACGGCCGACGGACTGACGTTGCTGGTCACGCGCCCGTTGACGAAGCACGGCCGGCTCAGCTTCCACGTGATGAAGCGATCGGGCGAGGGCGCGATCACCTCGATCGGAACGTCGAGCGTCGGGACCTCGGCGCCGTCCAGCTCGACGCCGACGACCCGCGCGCCCGGCGGTCCCACGAGATGCGCGATCCACCGGCCCGATCCGAGGGTGAGCTGCGCGGCCCCCGAATCGCTCAAGCGCGCGGTGGCGTGCTCCCCTCCGTCGCCGGACACTTCGATCCGGCTCCCGGAGGGGATCGGCGACTCCGAGATCACGCGGACCTGGATGCGCACGCCGCGCTGAAGCTCGATGCGAATCGGAGCGCTCGCATCCGGCTTCGAGATCGTGACCGTCCCGAACGCATCGACGGGAGAGCCGGGCGGGGCGCAGAGATTCGGGTCCGCGATCCCGGGGAGGATGGGGACGTAGACGCCGGCCGGCAGCTCGGAGATCGTGCAGCGACCGCTGGGGCCCGTCGTGCACCGGCCGGCGGCGCGGACGGTGAAGTAGAGGAATCCCTCGCGCTGCAGCTCCGGTGTGAGCGGGTACAAGACGACCCACTGGTTCGGCACCGCGTCGCCGCCCCGCTCGACGACGTTGACCTCGACCGTGGCCGCACGCGGCCGGTCGACCGCCGGCATCACGACGATGGCGACCAGCGCCGCTCCGAGAAGAGCTCGAGCTCGCACGATGGTGACTCCCCGGCCTCCCGCCGCTATCGTACCGTCCAGACACCAGCCAGCCTGTAGTACGTCGGACGGACACCGTCCGTCGCGGTTGACCCGCTCTCGCTGGCCGCCTATGCTCCGCCTTTCCATCCAGGCGGCGGAGATGAAGGCCGGTCACGAGCTGCCCCTGTTCCGTTTCCGGGAAGCGCTGTCCACCCAGCTCAAGCAGACCCGGGACGTCGCCAAGGCGTTGCGGCACTCGCTGCGGGTCACGCGCGAGTTCTTCGGCGCCTCCCATGCGGCCATCGCTGTGGCGCGTCCGGGGGAGACGTCGGCGGAGCTGCTGCTCGCCCTGCCGGAGGATCCGCACTGGGACGTCGGCCTTCTCGCGGCCTTCATCGGCAACCGCTATCCCGCGATCCCGCCCGATCTCCTGGTGGCTCCCCTGCGGCGGGGCGGGCGCACCTGGGCGGCGATGGCCTTGCGCCAGCCAGCCCCCTTCGACCGCGGGGCCATCCGGCCGCTCCTCGAGATCGCCGCCGCCGTGTCGGAGTCCATCGAGCGGATCGACCTCGAGCGCATGCTCGAGGTGCGAGACCGCATCGACCGCAAGATGATGGAGCACCTCCGCTCCAACGACCTCTTCTACCAGATCCTGGACGGCCTCCGCTCCCTCACCCGCTACGACCATTCCTCCGCTCTGCTCATCAAGAACGATGCCGGGGAGCTCCAGCTCGCCGCCGAGCAGATCGCCTGGGTGAAGGGAAAGAGCCGCCGCATCGGCCTCTGTCTACCCCTCGAGCCCGACGTGCGGGACCTCATCGGCGGCGGCGAGGTCTTCGGCTTCGAGCGCGAGGGGGACGTCTGGCGCGAATGGAGAGGACGGCCGGTGACCCCGGTCGCAGACCTCCTCGATTACAACCGCACCGACGAAGCCGCCCACCCGGAGGGCCGCGAGCGCTCGATGCTCTGCGCGCCGCTGGCCACGGAGGACGACCTGCTGGGCGTGCTCAAGGTCGCCTCGCGCCGCACCGGCAGCTTCGGTCCCTACGAGGCGGGCCTGGTGGAGCGCTTCCGATCCCACGTGAGCGTCGCGATCCGGAATTCGCAACGGGCCGAGACGCTGCACGCCCGAATGATCGAGGCCGACCGCAAGCACGCCATGGCGGACCTCGCCCGCTCCGTCGCCCACGACGTGAACAATGCGCTGGGATCCGTGCTGCCGCTGGTCCAGCAGCTTCACGCCGAGGCCCGCGGGGGCAAGGTCGACTGCGCGGAGCTGGGCGCGGACCTGGAGCAGATCCACCGCTCGCTCGAGGTGTGCCGGCGAATCTTCGGGGGGATGCTCGCCTTCGCGCGCGACGGCGCCCGCAGCGGTGGCCGGGCACAGGTGGCCCGGGCCGTCGAGAGCACGCTCGCCGTCCTCGGGGACGGCCTGGACAGGATGGGGATCGCGGTGAACGTAGCGCTGGAGGAGCCGCTGCCTGCGGTGGCGGGGAACCTCAGCGAGCTGGAGCAGGTCCTGCTGAACCTCCTCACGAACGCTCGGGAGGCGATGCCCAGGGGCGGGAGGATCGACGTCCGCGCGCGGCCCGTCCCCGGAGGGCTGGAGATCGTCATCGCCGACACGGGAATCGGCATCCCCCCCGAGCTGCTCCCCCGGGTGCAGGAGCCGTTCTTCACCACCAAGGAAAGCGGGAGCGGCCTCGGGCTCGCCATCTGTCGCTCCGTCGTGTGGAGCATGGGGGGGAAGCTGTACCTCGAGAGCGAGCCCGGACGAGGCACCTCCGTGCGCGTCGTCCTGCCGGAGGCGGCGTGAAGCCGGCCCACATCCTCGTGGTGGACGACGAGCCGGGGATGCTTCGCGCCGTGCGACGCATCCTCTCCCCGCGGTACGAAGTGACGGAAGCCACGACGCCCGCCGAGGCTCTGGCGCTGCTCCCCGGGCTCGCACCGGAGCTGGCCATCCTCGATGTCCGCATGCCCGAGATGGACGGGTTCGAGCTGACCTCCCGCCTCAAGCGCGCGGTACCGGATCTCGACGTGATCCTTATGACGGGAAGCCTCGGCGAGCTGGACGCGAAGATCGTGCGGGCCATCCGGGAGAACGCCTTCTACTTCATCCAGAAGCCCTTCGACCGGGAGCTGCTGACCACTCTGGTCGAGCGGTGTTTCGAGCTCAGGCGCCTCTCCGAGGAGAACCGCCGCCACACGCTGCGGCTGGAGTCCGACCTGGCGGAGGCCCGCGCTTTTCAGGAGAACCTGCTGCCGCCGCCGGGGGCGCTCGTGGAAGGCCTCCGCGTCGACCTGCGCTACCGGCCCTGCTCCGAGCTGGGCGGCGATCTGGTGGACTACGTGGCCGCGGGTCCGGGGAAAGTCGCCCTGCTCGTCGCCGACGTGTCCGGCCACGGCGTATCCGCAGCGATGCTGACGGGGGTCGTCAAGTCGGTCTTCCGCTCCGCGCGCGACGACGGCTTCGATCCTCGCGCCGTGGCGGCGCGCCTGTGGGGCGCGCTCCATTCCTTCGCCGACGAGCGCTTCGTGACGCTGGTGGCCGGCGTGGTGGATGTGACGCAAGGGACGATGGAGTACGTCAATGCGGGCCATCCCCCGCCCTTCGTCTGGCGCGACGTGACGCCCCCTTCCGCCCTTCGCGCCACGGGCCCGCTGATCAGCGCCGCCCTCCCGGGACTGCTCTGGGTCAAGGAGAGAATCGCGTTTCCTCCCGGGGGCCGGCTCCTGCTCTATACCGACGGGGTCACGGAGATCCGCGGCGAGGGCGGAGACTTCGGCTCCGCCGGGATCGCAGACGAGATCGGCCGGACGCCGGCGGGGGGAACTCCCTTGCTCGAGGCCGTCCTCGAGGCGGCAACACGGCATGGGCGGGGGCGGCCGCAGGAAGACGACTGGACGCTGCTCGCTGCCGGCCTCTAGCGCATCGGGTCAGTGCTCGACCGTCAGCTTCTCGTACTCCTTCAGGTGACGCAGCGACGCGATCTTCCGGCCCGACCTCTCGTAGAGCCTCGCCAGATTGAAGTGAGCGTCCGCGTAGCCGCGCTCGCGCTTCAGGAGCCGCTCGTACACGCGCACCGCTTCGTCGCTGCGGCCCCGATCCTCCAGGACGACTCCGAGGTTGAAGGCCGCCAGGACGGACTCCGGCTGGACGGCGAGCGCGGCGCGGTACTGCTCCTCCGCGGCTCGCAGATCGCCCTGCTCGTGCAGCAGCCGCCCGAGGTTGACGTGGGCTTCCGCATGGCCCGGGGCCAGCTCGAGCGCTCTCCGGTAGGCGTCGCGCGCGTCGTCCGGCGCCGCGATCTCCAGGTGGACTCCCATCTCGTACCAGTCCTCGGCGTCGAGATCGTTCGAAGCCGTGCGGGCTGCGAGCGCAGCACGCCGGACGATCGGCTCGGCGCTCTGCGCGAGCTCGGCCACCTCGAAATCGAACAACCTCTGGTCGCTCTCGGGGTTCCACCGGGAGCCCCCGGCGCACGCCACGACGCGGTTCCCCTCGGCGACGATCCTCATCCCCGCGAGGGAGCGGCCTTCGGGGAGATCGCTCGCGAGCTTCTTCAGGATCCTCTTCACGCGCGACGGCGCGATGCGGGAGCGAACCAGCTCGGTCGCGGTGCGCAAGACGACGACGTCCTGGAAGCTGAACGTCGGCTCCCGGCTCGATCCCCGGTCCGGCTTCAGGAACCCCGAGCGTACGTAGGAGTGCACACGGCTGACCGGGAGCCCGAGAAGCTTGGCGACATCCCGCGCGGAGTATCCCTTGGATACCGACACGGGCCTACGCTTTGCTGGATCGACCCGCCGCCTTGGGCCGGCGCTCGGCCGAGGCCTGCGCTTCGCGCGCCGCTCGCTTCGGGGGCTTGCGGTCCTGGGCGAGAACGGACTCCTCGGAGACCGAAGACTTCTTCGCCAGGCTCGCTTTCAGCGCCTCCATGAGGTCGATGACCTGCGCGCCGGCGGCCTCCACCGGTGCGATCGCGATCTCGCTGCCTTCGACCTTTCGCTGGATGGCATCCTGCATGCGCTTTCGAACATCGTCTTCGTAGGCTTCCGGACGGAAGACGTCGCTCGAGATCTGATCGATGAGCTGCATCGCCAGCTCGAGCTCCTTGTCCCGTACCTCGATCTCGCCGACCGGAATCTCCGACGCCGCGCGGACCTCGTCGGCGTAGTGGAGCTGCTGCATGACGAGTCTGTCGTCCGCCGTCGGCCGGATCATGACGAGATACCGTTTCCCGCGCGCGCCGTACCGGGCCAGCGCGGCCCTTCCGCTGTCGCGCATCGCCTTCGCGAGGAGCCGGTAGGCCCGGTCGCCCCCTTTGTCCGGCCCGACGTAGTACGGCTTGTCGAAGTAGATCGGATCGATCAAGGAAGCGGATACGAACTCCGCGATCTCGACCGTCTGCGTCGCCTTCTCCTCGAGCTCCTTCATCTCTTCCGGCGTGAAGGTGACGTACTGGTCGCGGGAGAACTCGTACCCCTTGACCATCTGGTCGCGTGCCACGATCTGGCCGTCCTTCTGGCAGACGTACTGCTGGCGGAGCCGGGAGCCGCAGTCCTTGTGGAGCAGGTTGAAGGAGACTCCCGTCGCCGATTCCGCCGCCGAGTACAGCTTGACGGGAATCGAGACCATGCCGAACGAGACGGTCGCGGTCGCTATCGCTCGGGGGGCCATAATGTCCTCCGAAGAAACGGCATGTATATACCTTTGTGGCCAAAAGTAAACCAGCGGACAAGTTAGGCCCCTACAGGGCCAAGCGCGAGGCCGGGCGCACTCCGGAGCCGTTCGGGGGCAAGACGACGGAGCGGCCGGGCCTTTTCGTCGTCCAGAAGCACGCGGCCCGCAGCCTCCACTTCGACTTCCGGCTCGAGCTGGACGGGGTGCTGGTCTCCTGGGCGGTTCCCAAGGGACCGTCGCTGGACCCGAGCGACAAGCGTCTCGCGGTTCACGTCGAGGACCACCCGCTCGAGTATGGCGACTTCGAAGGGACGATTCCCAAGGAGAACTACGGCGCGGGCTCGGTGATCGTCTGGGACAGAGGCCTCTGGACGGCCCGCGAGGACCCGCGAGCGGGGATGACGAAGGGGAAGCTGCTGTTCGATCTGGCCGGCTACAAGCTTCGAGGCCTCTTCACGCTCGTCCGCACGAAGCGCTCGGAAAGGGATTGGCTCCTGATCAAGGAGCGCGACGGGCACGTCCGGCAAGGCGCCGCGCTGTCGCAGGAGTCGGTGCTGTCCGGCATGACGGTCGAGGAGCTGCGGGACGGGCCGACGCGCGCGCGCGACGTCGAGGCCGAGCTTCAGCGGCTGAAGGTTCCGCGGCGGATCGTGCATGCGAAGGAGATCGACTGGATGCTCGCCGAGGCGAGAGAAGCCCCGCCTTCGGGTGACGGCTGGCTCTTCGAGATCAAGTACGACGGCTATCGCTTGCTCGCCTCCCGGGAGGACGGGCGCCCGGCTCTCAAGCTCCGCGGAGGGGGCGACGCTTCGGCGTCCTTCCCCGAGATCACGCGTGTCCTGGCAGGGCTTCCGTACGACCGGATCGTCCTCGACGGCGAAGTGGTCGTCCTCGACGACCAGGGCCGACCCAGCTTCGCGCGGCTGCAGAGGCGAGCGCGCCTGACCCGGCGCCCCGACATCGATCGAGCGTCGCTCGAGCTTCCCGCCGTCTTCTTCGCTTTCGACCTTCTCGCTTTCGGCGAGCGCGATACGAGGTCCCTTCCTCTGACGGAGCGCAAGCGGCTCCTGCAGAAGCTCGTGCCGTCGGCAGGGCCGATCCGTTTCGCCGACCACGTCGAAGGACGGGGATCCGACCTTCTGGAGGCCGCGCAGCGCACGGGTCTCGAGGGGATCGTGTGCAAACGGGCCGAATCAGCCTACCGACGCGGTCGAAGCGCGGACTGGGTCAAGGTCCGCTTCCATCGCGCCGATGATCTCGTCATCGTCGGCTACACGGAGCCCCAGCGCGGTCGCGTCGGTCTCGGCGCCCTGCACCTGGCCGTTCGCGAGGGCGAGGGGTACCGCTACGCGGGGCGTGTGGGAACGGGGTTCAGCGATCGCCAGCTCGAAGACCTCCGCCGCCGCCTCGATGAGGAGCGACGGGGATCGCCGGCGGCGACGGGAGCGGTGCCGAAGGGTCGGGAGCACGTCTGGACGAATCCGGCGATCGTCTGCGAGGTGCGCTACAAGGAGTGGACCGCCGACGGCCAGCTCCGCCATCCCGTCTTCGTGCGCCTGCGCGACGACAAGCGGCCGGAGGAATGCCGGGCCCCCGAGGCGCGATCGGAAACGACCGAAGAGATCGCGAGCGAGCCCGCGGCTCCCGTCGAGCGCGCCGTCCGGTTCACGAATCTCGAGAAGGTCTTCTGGCCGGAGGAGGGCCATACCAAAGGAGACCTGATCGCCTACTACCGGGCGATCTCGCCCTGGATCCTCAACTACCTGCGCGATCGTCCCCTCGTGATGACGCGCTATCCGGATGGGATTCGGGGGAAGTCATTCTTCCAGAAGGACGCGCCCGGCTTCGGTCCCGAATGGCTCCGCAAGGAGCGGATGTGGAGCGACCACGGCGGGCGCG
>Ga0075418_10005641_pt1 | contig 14160 bp, 12 predicted proteins | sample SoiMetdeltSBSDD2_FD_81776 | JGI IMG/M metagenome (GOLD analysis project Ga0075418, IMG submission 81776) | Bulk soil microbial communities from a Populus tree surrounding site in Tennessee, USA - Soil MetaG P. deltoides SBSDD2 | ecosystem: Environmental > Terrestrial > Soil > Tree plantation...
CCAAATCGTTTTCATCGACACGCCGGGCATCTTCAAACCGCGCCGGCGGCTCGACCGCGCCATGGTGCATGCCGCCTGGGGCGGGGCCGGCGACGCCGATCTGGTGGTGATGCTGATCGACGCCGCCAAGAACACATCCGAGGAGGTCGAGGCGATCCTCGGCAAGCTCAAGGACATCAAGACCAAACCGCTGCTTGCCCTTAACAAGGTCGATCGTGTCAAGAAGGAGCAGCTGCTCGAGCAGGCGAGCGATCTCAACGCGCGCATCCCATTCGCCGCCACCTTCATGATCTCGGCGCTGAACGGCAGCGGCGTGGCCGACCTGAAGCGCTACCTCGCTGCCCACGTTCCGCCCGGCCCCTGGCACTATCCGGCCGATGAAATCTCCGACGCGCCGTTGCGCCTGATGGCCTCCGAAATCACCCGCGAAAAGATGTATGAGCGGCTGCACGAGGAACTGCCCTATCAGGCAACCGTGGAAACTACGGACTGGAAGGAAAAGAAGGACGGCGTACGCATCGAGCAGACCATCTTCGTGGCTCGCGACAGCCAGCGCAGCATCGTGCTCGGCAAGGGCGGCAGCATGATCAAGCAGCTGTCCATGCAGGCGCGCAAGGAGCTCGCCGAGATCCTCGAGAAGCCGGTGCACCTGTTCCTGTTCGTCAAGGTGCGCGAGGGTTGGGAGGACGACCCCGAGCGCTACCGCGAGCAGGGGCTCGACTTTCCTAAGGATTAGCCTTGAGGCGGCGCAGGCTGGCCTCGCGCCAGGCAATGTAGAAGGAGCTGCCAAATACAATGGCGGCTCCCACCCAGGTAAGGAAGTCCGGCACCTCGGCAAAGAAGATGATGCCGAGGAAGGTCGCCCACACCAGCTTCAGGAAGTCGAACGGCATCAGGGCCGTCATGTCACCCTGCTTGAGTGCCTCGGTGACCGCAAACTGGCCGATCGTGCCGACGACGCCGATGAAGACCAGCCAGACCCACATGTCGACGCTCGGCATCTGCCAGACGAGCAGGGCCGGTATCAACGTCAGAGGCGTCAGCAGCACGGTCACGTAGGCGGCGATGGTGCGGCTCGACTCGGTGCGGCCCAGCACCTTGATGTCGACCATCGCCACGCTCCACAACACGGAAGAGAACAGGATCAGCAGCGATCCCAAGTCGAGCACCTGCAGCCCCGGCCGCAAGATGACCAGGGCGCCGAAGAAACCGAGGAAGATCGCCGTCCAGCGCCGCCAGCGAAACACCTCGCCCAGGAACAGCGCGCTGAACAGCGCTGCAAACAGCGGGGCGGTGAAGGAGAGTGCCGTGGCGCGCGCAATCGGCGTCATCGACAGCCCGACGAAGAACGCGATCATGGAGAAGGCGTTGAGGCAGGCTCTGAAGACGTGCAGCTTGAGTTTCTCGGTGTAGAACAGGCGCGGCCCATAACGTGCCAGAACCGGCGCGATCACGATCAGGCCGAACAGGTTGCGAAAGAAGGCGACCTCGATCCCGGACATCCTCTGCGTGACGTAACGGATGGCTGTGTGCATGGCTGCGAACAGGAGCGTCGCCAGCACCATCAATAGGCAGGCCCGCACAACGGGGGAGAGCCGTCGGAAGCTTCTCGATATTGGATTGGCGCGCAGAAGCGCGAAGAACCGCCGCATGTCCCCGAGCCCTACCGCCTTCGCGGCACCTCAACAAGATCGCACAGGGTGCGGCAGTTGTGCAGCAAACGCATGCAGATCCTTGCGCACTTGTCTGCAACAGAGCCTTTCGGCGAGGACAATCGCGCGCTAAACCCTTGATCATGCAGTGGTCCGACGAAGGGGTGATCCTGAGCGTGCGCGCGCACGGCGAGGCCGGCGCGGTGCTGGAGGCGTTCACGCGCGAGCACGGCCGCCATCTCGGCCTGGTGCACGGCGGCCGATCGCGCAAGCTGCGGCCCATCCTCCAGATCGGCAATCACGTCGACGCCGAATGGAAGGCGCGCCTCGCCGACAACCTCGGCCACTTCACCGTCGAGCTGCGAAAGGGCTTTGCCGCGCAGGTGATGGATGATCCTAGCGCGCTTGCGGCCATGACCTCCATCGCCGCCCTAGCCCGACTGCTGCCCGAACGCGACCCGCATCCGAACCTGTTCGAGGTCACACTGTTCGTACTGGGCTTTCTCGACGATGCGCACGTCTGGCCGGCCCTGTTGGTGCGCTGGGAGCTGGTGCTGCTGGAGGAGCTAGGCTTCGGTCTCGATCTTGCCACCTGCGCCGCAACTGGCCGCAGCGAGCACCTCATCTACGTTTCGCCCAAATCGGGACGCGCTGTGTCCGGCGAGGCCGGCGAGCCCTACAAAGACCGCCTACTGGCCCTGCCAGCCTTCCTACGCGGCAAGCCTGCAGGAGACGTCACGCGACAGGATGTGGAGGCTGGATTCGCGCTCACCGGGCATTTCCTGGGGGCTCGGGTGCTGCAGCCGCGCGGACTGGAGATGCCGGAGGCCCGCGTCCGCCTCATGTCTTATCTTCGGCGGAATGCTTGAGTTCATTGCGAGCCTATGCTGCCACTGGGCATGCATGAGAGGTGAGTGATGGCTTCCGTCAGCATTGCAGCCATGGGGCAGCGTCCCGACCTGACGCTAGCCGCGTTTGGCGTCGTGTCGGGCATCCTATCGGCCACGCTGGGCTTCATGTTCGAGCCCGAATGGCTCAAGCCGGTCGCCAACCTGTTCTGGCTGGAGCCTGGCATGGTGCCGATCGGCGTGTTTTACGGGGTTGCCCTCGGCCTCGGCATCGCGTTGTGCACCGGACGGCAATGGGCCGCACCACTCACGCTAGTTGCCACCATGATTGCGTGGAGCGCCGCCATCCACGTCGCCATCGCCATCGTCAAACTAGGTGATGGCACTCCAGACGCACCGCGCAATCTGTTGGCCGGCGTAGCGGCGGGTGCCGTCGGTGCTGCGTTGACACATATCGGCGTGACACCCCTCGCGGCAGGGCTGCGCCGCTTTGCCAGCTTCGGCCTTACCACCTTGGCCGGTACGCTGTGTGGCACGCTCTATGGCCTGGAAGAGATGCATGTCATTCCGGCGCGCACACTCTACATCGTCTGGCAGCCAGCAGTCGCATGGTGCGTCGGCCTGGCCATCGCGGGTTCGCCGGCTGTGTTGGCCTCGGGCGCTACTTCCGTACCACGTCGACCTTGAACGCGTCACTCGCCGAGCCGGTTAGGACATAACGATCGCCATTGCGCGGCTCGAACCTCCTTTGCGCCGTCTGCACGCCATCGAAGCCGAGCTGCTGCAGGCTGCAATCCGCATGCGTTGCGATCGCACGCGGAGGCAAATCGTGCGCACGCGAACCCAGGTGGTAGCGCAAGGTGAAGCCTGAGCGGTTCTCGATCCGGAAGCTCACCTTCAGCGCCTCCGGCCGCCCGAATAATTGCACCGAAATGAACTTTGGATCGCGGTCCGGAGCACGCACGACAGCGACGCCGATGTCGGTGGCAGCCGCCTGCAGCAAATTGGCGCGATGGCCGGGCGACTCCTTCCAGCCATTCAGCACGTGTCCGGCGAGCTGGCGGGTCTGGAAACCGCGGCTGTCGAGATTGAGCGCAAGGTTCTCAGCCACCAGGCAATAACGGTAGCCCTGCGCCGTCGCTCGTTGCGCGGGCTCCCGGCCATCGGCCTCGTGCGCGAACTTGCCGGTCCTGGCGAGATACTCCGCAAACGCCCGGGCCGCCGCGGTGAGGGCGGCATTCGGCTTGACGTCGCCCAGCTTGTTGTCCTTGCGGAACGCGTTCGTCATCTCGACGATGGCCATCTCGGTCTGTGGCAAATCAGGCAGGTTGGGCACGGAACACTACCCTTGTTCAGGAGCAAACCGTCGCATGCGCACGCGACAGTATGGCGGGACAATGAGGCCTGGCGCAGCCGTCGCTGCATTCAACCTACACGAACTGCCGAGAATCCTCGCAAATTGGCGTCTTGCACCTGCTAACAACTTGCGCGCCGCAGTTGAGCGGACCAGCGTACTGGGCTAATCCCAGGCCATGGCAAAAACCACGATTCTCGAGCCGCCGGGACCGATCGAGCCCGTGAAACTCAAGGATGCGCTGGAGGAGCGCTATCTTGCCTACGCGCTCTCCACCATCATGCACCGGGCACTGCCCGACGTGCGCGACGGCCTCAAGCCCGTGCACCGGCGCATTCTCTATGCCATGCGCGAGTTGGGTCTCGACCCGGCCGGCGGCTACCGCAAGTGCGCCAAGATCGTCGGCGAGACGATGGGCAACTACCACCCGCATGGCAACCAGGCGATCTATGACGCACTGGCGCGCCTCGCCCAGGACTTCGCCGTGCGCTACCCGCTGGTCGATGGCCAGGGCAACTTCGGCAACATCGACGGCGACAACCCCGCCGCCGACCGCTACACGGAAGCCCGCCTCACCGAGGTCGCGGCCCAGCTGCTGGATGGCATCGACGAGGACACCGTCGACTTCCGCCCCAACTACGACGGGCGCGAGCAGGAACCGGTGGTCCTGCCGGCCAACTTCCCGAACCTGCTCGCCAACGGTACGTCCGGCATCGCCGTCGGCATGGCGACCAGCATTCCGCCGCACAATGCGGAGGAGCTTTGCAACGCTGTGTTGCACCTGATCAAGCATCCCAACGCGAGCATCGACAAGTTGGTCGAATTCGTACCAGGCCCCGACTTTCCCACCGGCGGCGTAATCGTCGAGCCACGCCAGTCAATCGTCGAGGCCTACAAGACCGGCCGCGGCGGCTTCCGCCTGCGCGCCAAATGGGAGAAGGAAGATACCGGTCGCGGCGGCTACCAGATCGTCGTCACCCAGATCCCCTACCAGGTGCAGAAGGCCAAGCTGGTCGAGCGCATCGCCGAGTTGATGGGCGAGAAGCGCCTGCCTTTGCTGGGCGACGTCCATGACGAGTCGGCCGAGACGGTGCGGCTGGTGCTGGAGCCCAAGAGCCGCACCATCGATCCGACACTGCTGATGGAGAGCCTGTTCAAGCTCACCGAACTGGAGGTGCGCGTCTCGCTCAATATGAACGTGCTGTCGGGCGGCCAGATTCCGGGCGTGCTGTCGCTGCGCGACGTGCTCAAGAAGTGGCTGGAGCACCGCCAGCAGGTGCTGGTCCGGCGCTCCGAGTTCCGCCTGAAGAAAATCGAGCACCGCCTGGAGGTGCTGGACGGCTACCTGATTGCCTATCTCAACATCGACGAGGTGATCAGGATCGTCCGCTTCGAGGACGACCCCAAGGCCAAGCTGATCAAGCGCTTCAAGCTCACCGAGGTGCAGGCCGACGCCATCCTGAACCTGCGCTTGAAATCGTTGTCGAGGCTCGAGGAAATCGAGATCAAGGCCGAGCACGACAAGCTCTCCAAGGAGCGCCGCGAGCTGAAATCGCTGCTCAAGTCGGACGAGCAGCAGTGGGAGCGCATCTCGGCCGAGATCAAGGAGACGCGCGAGCTCTATTCCAAGAAAACAGAACTCGGCCGCCGCCGCAGTTCGTTTGCCGATGCGCCGGCCATCGAGATCGACCTCGAGCAGGCCATGATCGAGAAGGAACCCATCACCGTCATCCTGTCCGAGAAGGGCTGGATCCGGGCCATGAAGGGCCACATCGAGGACACCACCAAACTCGAGTTCAAGCAGGGCGACAGCCTGAAGCGGGCGGTGCAGGCCTCGACCACCGACAAGATGTTGCTGCTCGCCACCAACGGCAAGGTGTTCACCCTCCCCGCCGATCAGCTGCCCGGTGGGCGCGGTCACGGCGAGCCGGTGCGGCTGATGGTCGACCTCGAGGAGAACCACGCGTTCGTCGAGATCTTCGTGCACCAACCCGGCCGCAAGCTATTGGTCGCGGCCACCTCCGGCCACGGCTTCATCGTGCCCGAGGACGAGGTCGTGGCCATGACCCGGAAGGGCAAGCAAGTGCTGAACGTCGACGAGCCAGCCGAAGCCTGCTGCTGCGCGCCAGCCGAGGGCGACACGGTTGCGTGCGTGGGCGAGAACCGCAAAATGCTGATTTTCCCCCTCGCCGAAGTCAACGAGATGACCCGCGGCAAGGGCACGATCCTGATGCGCTTCAAGGACGGCGACCTGAGCGACGTGCGCGTATTCGCCAAGGCCGATGGCCTAACCTGGATAGATTCTGCCGGGCGCGCGCACACGCGTCCACTGTCGGAGCTGAAGGACTGGGTGGGCCAGCGCTCGCAATCGGGTCGCATTGTGCCGAGCGGGTTCCCCAAATCCAACAAGTTCGGGCCCGCCTTCTGAAAGCCGTTCTGTAAAGCCATCTGCCTGCCGCCGGAGCAATCCGGCACCTTGCGCAATGGCTCCATCCGGTGCCATGGGTAAGCGCCGGAGGGGTGCGGAGGGGGCACATGCAGGCATGCGTTTGGCCGATTACCGGGCTCACCGCGGTGCTGCTGCTGGCTGCGTGTGCTTGCACCGAGGCGTCGGCGCAGGCGGCACAGTGCACCAAGGGCGACTTCGAGGCCGTGGTCGACGAGGCCGCCGCCAGCCTGCGCGACCTCACCAGGCAACACACGCCGCAGTTCCAGGCCAAGCTGCGCCAGCTCAAGGACAAGCGCGCCTGGAGCAACGACCAGTTCATGAAGGAAGCCGAGCCCTTCGTGCGCGATGACAAGATCGCCGGCTTCGACCAGAAGTCGGAGGAGTTCCTGGCCCGCATCACCAGCGGCGGGCAGTCGCAATCGGCCAGTGCAAAGCCCGACTGCGCCTTGTTGCTGGAGCTGCGGGCGGCCATGCAAGCGCTGGTCGACACGCAGCGCACCAAATGGTCCTACATGTTCGACAAACTGGACAAGGAATTGGCCCGCTGACGGGCTCGGCCCGCTCCGGCGATGGCATCATATCCGCTGGCGCGGGTTGACAGGCCCGCGCGCGCCAGTCCACGCAGGCGCAGCGCGCCCGCGGACGCATCATCCAGGCGCCGGTCGCGCCTCCCATTCGCGCCCCAACAAATCGCGGTTGCAGTCTGGCGCCGCCGCTGCTCAATATCGCGCGCCAAACAATCCCCGGGAGCGCCCTCATGCCCAACCAAGCCGCCACTATCCCCACCTTCGCCGACGGCTGGCAGCAGGCGACCCGCTATCCCGACCCGGCCATCGTCGCCCTCGATCCCCGCTTCGAGAAATACTGGCTGAAGCTCTCCTGCATCGAACGCATAGCCACAGGCTGCCGCTGGGCCGAGGGCCCCGTCTATTTCGGGGACGGCCGCTACCTGCTCTGGAGCGACATCCCCAACAACCGCATCCTGAAGTGGGAGGAGGAAACGGGCGCGGTCAGCATCTATCGCAAGCCCTCCAATTTCGCCAACGGCCACACCCGCGATCGCCAGGGCCGCCTCATCGGCTGCGAGCATGGCGGCCGGCGCGTCTACCGCGTCGAGTACGACGGCTCCATTACCACGTTGATGGACTCATTCGACGGCAAGCGCCTCAACTCGCCCAACGACGTGGTCGTCAAATCGGACGGCTCGATCTGGTTCACCGATCCGACCTTCGGCATCCTCGGGGACTACGAGGGCTACAAGGCCGAGCCCGAGCTGCCCATGAACGTCTATCGCTATGATCCCGACGCGGGCAAGGCCACCGTCGCCGCCGAGGGCGTCCTCGGCCCCAATGGCCTTGCCTTCTCGCCCGACGAGAAGCTGCTCTACATTGTCGAGAGCCGCGGTGTGCCCAATCGCAAGATGCTCGCCTACGACGTCACCGACGGCGGCCGCAAGCTTGCCAACAAGCGCGTCCTGTTCGACGCCGGCCCTGGCGGCTCGCCCGACGGCTTCCGCGTCGACGTCGACGGCAACCTGTGGTGCGGCTGGGGCATGGGCTCACCCGATCTCGATGGCGTCATGATCTTCGCTGCCGACGGCAAGCCGATCGGCCGCATCGCGCTGCCCGAGCGCTGCGCCAACCTCTGCTTCGGCGGCTTGAAGCGCAACCGCCTGTTCATGGCCGCCAGCCAGTCGGTTTACGTGCTGTACGTCAATACTCAGGGCGCTCTGGGTGGCTAGCAGTCTCGCGCGGCTCGCCCTGGAGATCCAGCAATCCGCCCACGCCGGCGCCGGCTGATGCATGGATCGCGTGCCTTAGGACCGATGACATCGAGAGCCGATCGAACATGCAATACACAACCCTTGGCCGAACCGGCCTCAAAGTCAGCGTCGCCGGGCTCGGCTGCGGCGGCAACAGCCGCATCGGCCAGGGCGCCGGCCTCTCCACCGCGCAGTCCGTTGCACTGGTGCACGCAGGCCTCGACCTCGGCGTCAACCTGATCGACACGGCCGAGGCGTACGGCACCGAGGAGATCGTCGGCGCGGCCATCAAGGGCCGCCCGCGCGATCAGCTCATCGTCTCCACCAAGGCCCACGTCACAACGGCCGGCGCGCCCAAGACGGCCGAGGCCATGGTGGCAAGCCTCGAAGCATCCCTGCGCCGGCTCGGCACCGACTACGTCGACCTGTTCCATCTGCACGGGCTGGCGCCGGCGCAATACGACCACGCCATCGCCGAGTTCGTGCCGGCCCTGCTGCGCGAAAAGCAGAAGGGCAAGGTGCGCCACCTCGCCGTGTCCGAGACTGGCCCGCGTGATCCAACGCACGCGATGCTAGAGCGGGCGCTCGGCGACGAGCCGCCCTTCGAGGTCGTGATGCTGGCCTTCCATATGCTGAACCAGAATGCGCGGCCGGTCGTCCTGAAGCGCACGCGCGACAAAGGGGTCGGCACGCTGTGCATGTTTGCCGTGCGCAACATCTTCTCCAAGCCGGGCCTGCTCGAGCAGACCATCGCCGAGCTCGCCGCCAAGGGCGAGCTGCCCGCTGCGCTCGCCGCCGAGCAGAATGCGCTCGGCTTTCTCGTGCACGCAGGCGGCGCCGAGAGCCTGATCGACGCCGCCTACCGCTATGCCCGCCACGAGCCTGGCATCGACGTCGTCCTGTTCGGGACCAGCAGCCCGGACCACCTGCGCGCCAACATCGCTTCCATCCTGCGCCCGCCCCTGCCCGCCGCCGACGTCGCCAAGCTCAACACCGCCTTCGCCCACCTCACCGGCGTCGGCCTCGACCTGCCCGGCCCCGTGACCCGTTGAAGCGCTGCCGCCGAGCGCGCGGCACTCTCGGCGGGCGCACCGGGCCATGCGCCGCTACTGGAGCCACACACTTGCCCGCAGCCGCGCGGCACTCTCTGCATCGGCCTGGGCAGGCGATTGCAGCTGGGTCTAGGCGGCGCGGGCCAAGGCTCCGCCGGGGAAAACCGGAGCCTTGCGCACGATCCACGCGCGTCTGCAGCAGTGCTGTCGACCTTGCTCGACAGAGCGCAAACAGGGTGCGCGGCCCCGCCATTGTGCACGGCGAGCGCTTCGCGCTTCATCTCGACATGGATTTGGCAGCCCACCCCGACGCATCACACGTTTTTCCGAGCATACGTGCATCTGGAATGCGGCCGGCGCCCGTGGCTGCGCCCCGTCCGCCTCCACGGTCAGCGCCAAGCGATACCGCATCCTTGCCGTCGCAACGCCAATGCCTCGCCGGCACAACGGCGCCACACCCATCGCCGCCATGGTGCCCAGTGTTGGATTGCCGGCCAAACATTGCCCGGCCATGACCACCGGCTGCCCTGCCCAAGGCTGGTTAGGCCATCTCTAACGCCGCATTGCCGGAGGCGCGGGGGAATGCCACAAGGCAGGCAATCGAGGCACGCAAGAGAGACGACGCATGCGCATCATGGTCCTGAACGGCGCCAACATGAACCTGCTCGGCGTACGCGAGCCGCACATGTACGGCACCACCACGCTGGCCGCGGTGGAGGCCTCCTGTCGCGAGTTCGCGCAGCTGATCGGGGCGACCCTCGCTTTCCACCAGTCCAACCACGAGGGCGAGGTGGTCGAGTGGATTCACGCCGCCCGCAGCGACGCCGACGCCATCGTCATCAATCCGGCCGGCTTCTCGTTCCATTCGATCCCAGTGCTCGATGCGCTCAAAGCCTTCGCAGGCCCGATCGTCGAGGTGCACATCACCAACATTCACGCGCGCGATGAATTGCATCGCCACTCGATCATCTCGACGGTGTCGAAATGCGTGATCTGCGGTGCCGGCACCTACGGCTACATCCTCGGCATACAGGCCGCCGCGCACATGCTGGGCAAGCTGCCCGCCAGCCTGCCTGCCCCGCTGTGCCTTGGTCCGCAGTAAATCTCCCACTTGCCACGCCCACGTGGGCACAGGGGATGGCCCACCACTATTGCCTCGCCCAGCGCCCTACGCACCGCAACAGCTCCACCGCCTCGCGCGTTGGCTGCCGCTCGACCCGGCGATATTCACGGCCGTCCTTGGTTCGGGTGACAAGGTTATAGCCGAACATCTCGCGACGCAGGATGGCGTAGTCGCCGAACAGGTGCAGCGCCTGCAGCTGCTTGTTGATCTGCGCTTCGCTGAAGACCTGCCGCGGCTCTAGCCTTGACCACAACACCCACAGGCAAAGCGCCTGTTGACTGACCTTCGCGGGCCAGCGCACCAGCCGCCCGTCGCGGTCGAAATGCCGGGCGGCTTGCTCGACCCGTGCGTGGTCGAAGATGGCGGGCACAGCCTGCGGCTGCTCGAGCCGGTCTTGTGCGGTGGCCGCGGCACGCAAGTGCTGGAAATTGCGGAAGCCGGCGCCACGGGCGAGCATGTTCAGGAGCTCGACATGGCCGGGCTTGGCGTCGCGGGCCCCGATCTCGGTGTTCAGCTTGCGCGCCAGCGCGCAGATATCGCCAACGGCGAACGGAAAGATGGTCCTTGACCTCGCTTATCCTCGACGACGTGCCTGCCGGATCAGGTCTGTCGATGGTCGCCGTCTTACGACTCGGCACGGGATAAGGTGTCGAAGACACTTTTCTGTGTGGCAGGTCTAGCTCCCCTCGCGGGGCGGCGACGCCTGGGTGAACTGCCGACCGGGACGGGACAGCTACAGCTGCCTGTCCGGCAACGCAAGGCATTTGTTTGCCGTCATCCCGGGCCGAGCGCAGCTCAGACCCGGGACCCAGTTGCAAACGCGACCCGCAATTGATATCGCCGGATCGGAAAACGCGTCATGCTCGAAGCATACCTAAGCATGCCTTCGGCATGACACGCGTTGACAGCACGCTACTCGGCAGCGTGCTTGTGCTCGGCCAGTACGTTGTCGGCCAGCCGGCCGGTCAGCTCCGCCAGGTGGTGGAACTTGGCCGTGTAGGTGCCGACGCCGGCCGTCGCCGAGCGCAGCTCGACGATCAGGTCGGCCATCTCGGACTCGGGCATATGCGCCTTCACCACGTCCCAGCCGGGCCAGCCCTCACGTGCGTCGAACCCCAGGATCTGCCCGCGCCGCTGCGGGATCATGCCGTTGACGCGCGCGGTGGCCTCCGTGGGGATGGCGATCTCCACCTCCATGATCGGCTCCAGCAGCACCGGGCTGCACTTCGGCATGCCCTCGGCCATGCCGATGCGACCGGCCTGGCGGAAGGCCATGTCGGAGGAATCGACCGAGTGATACGAGCCGTCCGTCAGCGTCACCGAGACGTCCACCACCGGGAAGCCGCCGAGCGGCCCCTTCTGCAGGAAGTCGGAAACGCCAATTTCCACCGAGGGGATGAACTGGCGCGGCACCACTCCGCCGGTGATGGTCTCAGCGAACTGGAAGCCCGTGCCGCGCGGCAGCGGCTTGATGTCGAGCACGACATCGCCGAACTGGCCGTGCCCGCCCGACTGCTTCTTGTGCCGGCCGCGCACTTCGACGCCCTTCTTGATGGTCTCCTTGTAGGGCACCTGCCGGCGGTGTGACTCGGCATCAACGCCGTACTTGCGCTTCAAGCGTTCGAGCGACACACGCAGATGCATCTCGCCCTGGCCCCACAGCACCATCTGGTGGGTGTCCCTGTTGTGCTCCAACCGCAGTGACGGGTCCTCCTCCATCAGCTTGGCGAGCGCACCCGTCAGCTTCACCTCGTCCTTGCGGTCCTTGATGCCGATGGCGATGCCGTACACCGGGTCCGGCGGCTGCGGCGGCTTGACCTGCGTGCCGCCACCCTTGTCCGCCGACAGCGTCTCGCCGGATTGGATCTTGTCCAGTCGGCCCAGCGCCACCGTGTCACCGGCCTTGGCTGCACCGCGCTTCTTGGCCTCTTGTCCGAGCATGGAAAACGCTGCGGCCGCTCGCTCCTCGGAGCGGGCACCCTGCAGAACCGTGCCCTCGCCGAACTCGCCGGCGAGAACCCGCACGATCGACAGTTTGCCGCCGTGCGAAGAGTGCATTGTCTTCAGCACTTGCGCCGCCGACTTGGCATTCTCGAGCTTCAGTCGTCTTGCCGTCTTGTCCACGAACGGCGCCTCGTGACGCAGCGCCTTCATCAACCGCAGGATGCCGTTGCCGTTCTCGGCCGAGCCCAGCAGCACCGGCACGATCAGGCCGTCCTGCACCTCCTTGACGAGGTCGGCGAACACCTTCTCGCGTGTCGGCTGCACGTCGGAGAGCAGCTGCTCCATCAGCTCGTCGTCGTAGTCGGCGAGCTGCTCCAGCATGTGGAAGCGCGCCTGGTTCTCGCGCTCTTTCACGCTGGATGGCATCTCCATGACTTCGGCGTTGGCCTGCTTGCGGTAGACGAAAGCACGCTCCAGCGCCAGGTCGACGAAGCCGGACGCGACGCCGTTCTCCCAAATCGGGATCTGCCGCAGCACCAGCGGTTTCGTGCTGGCAGGCTGCAGCGTCGGCAGGATGTCGCGCACGTGCGCGTCGAATGAATCGATCTTGTTGAGGAACAGGAAGCGCGGGATGCCGCGATCCTCGAGCTGCTTGAGGATCAGCTGCAACGCCGGCACCCGCTTGGGATCGGGCTCACACACCACGATTGCCGCATCGCAGCCCGTCAGCGCCAGCGCGCCTTCGTGCTGAAATTCTATCGAGCCTGGACAGTCGATGAAGGTGAAGGTGTCGCCGAGGAAATTGACGTCGGCCGCATTGAGCTCGACGCTCATGCCGTGATCGCGGGCTTCGGGGGACGCATCACCGACGCTGTTCTTGTCGGTTACTTTGCCCTGGCGCGTAACGGCGCCGGTGCGGGCAAGAATTGCTTCGAGGAGTGTTGTCTTTCCGGAAAGATAAGGCCCGACCAGTGCGATGCAGCGGGAGCTGCGGCCGGCCGAGCCGACATTCTGCCCCATGTGTTCCTCCTGATCAGCTCAGGACAAACGGACGCGAAGCTCGCGCGCCCCGCGCCTGAGCTTCATGGGGCGCGTAACAGAATGGTGAACCCCTCGCTGCGCGAGTGCAAGGCCAAACGCAGTACTTCCGGTTGTTTGCACCGTCCGTCACGACGCCCCCTGCACCATGCGTCGAGCGTCGGCGCTCACCTGACCGAATGATTTCCGCAGCGCAGCAATGATTGCGCTGATGCGAAGCCAGCGATGCCCCGATCACAAAGTGTTTCCCGATTTCTCTTGACCTGCCGCAAATCGGCCGCGCTAATAAGTCATTAGCAATGTAGTGCAACGCTCCAGCTGTCTGCGTCGAAGAGAAAAAATCCAGCGCGGACCATTCCAGGGGGGAGCCTGGGAACGCTTTGCTTGAGCCGCGAGTTGATGCGCCATGGGAATGGAAACACTAAATAGTGCCGCGCGCGCCGCAGGGTTCGCGATGGCTGTGTCCGACGAGACCCCGGCTGCGGCCGAGCCGAAGACCGAGGCGCAGCCTTGGCGCTCCGCTGAGCCGGTGCTTAAGCACCCTGTGATCGTCCGCAGGGACGAGCCGTCCAGGATCGGTCACCCGGTCTGGGTAAAGAGCCTGCTCAGCCTCCTGCATCGTCGCGCGCCGGCCTGACGGGTCGGCGTCGCCTCAGGAGGCCTCCTGCAGATCGTTGCAACAGCAGTGCGGCGCGATCGCTGCCGGCCGTACCTGTGCGTTTAGGCCTGGAACGTTGTCGAGGCCTGCGCCGCCGCCATGCTCGGCAGCCTGTCGAGGCATAGGCGACGAGAGCCCAGCCGACGCGCCTCAGCGCTTGCCGCTGCCGCCAAAGTGCGGCCTCCGGCCAGCCCCCCCCCGAGAGGCCGCGCGCCCATGCAGACGCTAGATTTCGCGCAGGGGGTCGGGAGTTTCGCCCAGGTCGGGCGCGTTCAGCACG
>Ga0075418_10005644_pt1 | contig 14158 bp, 18 predicted proteins | sample SoiMetdeltSBSDD2_FD_81776 | JGI IMG/M metagenome (GOLD analysis project Ga0075418, IMG submission 81776) | Bulk soil microbial communities from a Populus tree surrounding site in Tennessee, USA - Soil MetaG P. deltoides SBSDD2 | ecosystem: Environmental > Terrestrial > Soil > Tree plantation...
GGGATCGATCTGTACCGGCACAGTCGCGGCATGCGGGCGACGCTGGTCGGGACCTACCAAAGCGTGAAACACGAGTTCTGCGACGACGACGCCGCGAGCTGGGAGAGAGCCTCCAACATCCCGGATTTCAAGATCGACGAGATTCTTCGCCACGCATGTCCCCAGGGCACCTTCGGCTACAAATTGGACATGAGCGCCTGGCAAGCCGGCGTCCAGCTGGCCTTCGAGTTCTGAAGCCGATCCGCCGCGCTCACACCGCGGGCGGGGCCTGCTCGTGCCACTGCGTCTCCTGCTGCAACCGGTACGCTACCTCCAGGAGCAATGCCTCCGAGAATGCCGCTCCCATGAAAGACATGGAGGTAGGCAGGCCGTTCTCGCCGAAGCCGTTGGGGAGACACACCGCTGGCAAGCCGCAAAGATTGCCGGCGGCGATGAGCGCGGGGCCCGGGTTCACGTCCGGATAGGCATTGCGGAACTTCTTGTCCAGCGGTGAGGCGACGTTCGCCCGCGTCGGCGCTGCCACCAGGTCGAAGCGCTGGAAGAGGGCGTTCACCGCTCGCTTCATCGGCGCCCGCAGGCGGAGCGCCTGCACGTAGTCCACCGCCGGCGTCAGCAAGGCGTTGTAGCCACCGATGCGATCCGCGGGACAGCGCAGCTTCGCGACCTCCCCCGATTCGAGGAGCGGCAAGAAAGCGGCGGCGCCCTCGGCATCCACGATGGTGCCGACGCAGGGACCCCAGGGGAAATCGGGCCACTCCACCTCGCGTTCGATGTCGGCGAAGGGGGCGAGCACACGCAGGCTTGATTCGAAATTGTCGCGCACGGCGGTTTGCACCTTCTCGATGCAGCCCTTGGGCACCATGACCCGCAGGCGACGACTGCGTGTGGCCGCCGGCCGCCGCCAGCGGAAGCCGCGGTCCACCGCGGTGGCATCTTCCGGGTCGCTGCCGGCGATCGCCGCGAGCACGAGGCCGCAGTCCTCGGCGCTCCGGCACATGGGTCCGAGCTTGTCGAGCGTCCAGCTGAGCGCCATGGCTCCGTGGCGGCTGACGAGACCGTAGGTGGGTCGGAGCCCGGTCACGCCGCAGTACGCGGACGGCGTCAGGATGCTGCCCGAGGTCTCCGAGCCGATGGCGAAGCCCACGAGACCGGCGGCCACGGCGCTTCCCGGGCCGCTCGACGAGCCGCCACTCCAGTAGGCGCGGTTCCACGGCGTGATGCCCGGACCGGTGAAGGCGGCGTCGGCTTCGTCGTAACCCATGCCACCGGCCAGCTCCACCATGGCGAGCTTCGCCAACAGCACCGCACCGGCGTCGCGCAAACGGCGCACCACCGTGGCGTCGTGGTCGAAGACTTGATTGCGGTACGGTTCGGCGCCCCAAGTCGTGGGCACGCCGCGGGTGGCGAGCAGATCCTTGACGCCGAAGGGCACACCGTGCAGCGGCCCGCGGCTGCGACCGCTGCGCAGGTCGGCGTCGGCGCGCTGCGCTTCTTCGAGCGCCGTGTCCTCCATGAGGGTGACCACGGCGTTCAATTCCCGGCCCTGCGAGCGCAGCCGATCGATGTAGCCCTGGGTCAGCGCCAACGAGGTGAGCTTGCGGCTGCGGAGCATGCGCCCGAGCTCCGCCGCGCTCTTGAAGTAGAGCGGTTCGCTGCTCATCGCGCCGCCTCCGGGGGCAAGGCGCGGAAGACCACGTCGGGTTCGTCGGCATTGGTGAGCGCCGCGGCGCGGAGGGTCTTGCCCGTGCGCGCCGTCCACCCCAGGTTCTCCTGGATGGCTTGCAGCTGCTCCGGCGACAACCGCTGTCCGTAGCGCTGCTTCAGGATCTCGAGCCAGGGGCCGACCTCGACGGGAGTTTCCTCGCTGGGAGCCTGCGCCCGGGCGGCGGCGGCCGCGGCGGCGAGACCGAGACCGGGCAGAGCCGCTCGCGCCCAAGGCGCCGCAGTCACGGCGGCCAGGGCTTGCAGGAAACGCCGGCGGCTCGGTGTCGGTGTCTTCATGAGCTTTCCTCCTCGTCGAGAGCGAAGGTGGCGTGAACCGGTGTGTGATCCGAAGGGTTGGCGGCGCGCCGCGGCTCCCGGTCGATCCCGGCGTCGGTGCAGCGGGCGGCGAGGGGGCGGGAAGCGAAGACGTAGTCGATGCGCAGACCTTCGTTCTTCGCCAAGGCGCCCTGACGGTAGTCCCACCAGGAATACTGCCCCGCTTCTTGGTGGTGCAGGCGGAAGGTATCCACCAGGTTCGGCTCGCAGAGTTGGCGCAAGGCTTCCCGGGCCGCGGGATGGAAGAGCACCTGGGCGCGCCAGAAGAGCGGATCGTGGACATCGCGCTCTTCGGCGGCGACGTTGAAGTCGCCGCACACCGCGTAGCGCGCGGCGGGGTCGTGGCGGTGGTCGAGGAGGGCGCGCAGGCGCGCCAGCCACTGCAGCTTCAGCGCGTAGGCCGGGCTGCCGACGACCTTGCCATTGGGGATGTACGCGGAGTAGACGTGCAAGCCCCGCACGGTGACGCCGAGCAAGCGGGCGCCCTCGGCGTCCAGCGTCTCGTCCCCGAAGCCGCGCGTCGGGTCGCGGAGCGGGGCCCGGGCGACGATGGCGACGCCGTTGTAACCCTTCTGTCCGAAGCTCGCCACCTCGTAGCCGAGGCTGTGGAAGGCATCGCTCGGGAAGGCCTCGTCGGCCACCTTCGTCTCCTGCAGGCAGAGGATGTCGGTTTCGCTCTGCTCGAGCCAAGCGAGCACCGCGTCGAGCCGCACGCGGATGGAGTTGACGTTCCAGCTCGCCAACCGGAGCGGCGTCGCGCTCATGACGGATGGACCCGCACGTCCAGCGGTCGGGCCGAGGCGGTCGCCCGCTCGAGCAGCTGTCGCCAGAAATCGACCCGAAACCACTCCACCATGACAACTCCTCGACCCAGGGGGCGGGCGTTGGCGCGTGGCGCGATGGGGAACGGCTTCGTTTATAGGCGGGGTGCTGGGGGCTGTCAACAACACTTGCCGGGAGGGGCGGCGCCGGTACAGAATTCCTTGCCGTGGCTTCGAGGTCCGGCGTGCCATGGACCGAGCGGAAGACCCGTCGAGGAGTGTTCGACGAGCGGCCGGGAGCACGATGGGATGAGCAAGGAAACGCTGACGCGGCCGGAAACCTCGTCGTCCCCGCGGGCGCTGCCAGCGCACGAGCCTCTCGTGCACGTCGTGCTCTTGGACGACGACGAGCACACCTACGAGTACGTCGTCCGCATGCTCTGCACGCTTTTCTCCTACTCGGTGCGCGAAGCCTTCGCCATGGCCCGCGAGGTGGACACGACGGGCCGCGTCGTGGTGGCGACGACGCATCGCGAGCGGGCCGAGCTCAAGTGCGAGCAGATCGCCGGCTTCGGGCCGGATCCCCTCGTCGCCACCTCGCACGGTTCCATGCGCGCTCGCATCGAACCCTGCGCCTGAGCGCCCAAATCGCCACTCCGTGGCCCGGGGGAGGCACCCCGCCCCCGGGTACATCGGAAGGAGAGTTCGTGGAGAAACCTACAGCGGCGACGCTCGCTCCGCCTCCAGCGGCCATCACCAAGACCCTCTGGGTGCGGCGCTCGAACCAGACGCCCGCCCTCTACTGGTGGAGCTTGCCGCTGTCGTTGCGCACTCTCGCTTCGACGTTCGCCACCGAGATCGCTTCGATGCAGGCCCTCGTACGCCCTGGTGCAGCGCTCGGTGGTGTGGCCGGCGAGCTCGGCGCCCGGGACCTCGGCTCCGGCGTGGCCCGCGTCGGCGAGGTCGCCGCGCTCCTCCAGGCCTGCGACGACGGCCGCGTCGCTCCTTGCCGCCTGGCGCTCTTCCCGGCGAGCCGCAGCGACGAGGACCTGCAACGTGCCGCGCGCACGCTGGAGCGTGAGTTCGAACGTCAGGGTTTCACCATGGCCATCGTCCCGGGCGGGGATGGCGGCATGCGCCATCGCTTCGCCTTCCGCGTCCCCGGTCGCGTTCTCGAGGCGCTCGAGGTGCTGGCGCTCGGGCGGCGCTTCGGTGGCAATCTCGGTCAGGTAGAGATGGCGCTGCTGCAAGGGCTCCGGCTGCGTGCCGGACAGAGCGCGCGGCTGGAGTTGGTGCTGCAGGGCGGCGGCGTCACCTTGCGCGGCATGGAGCGCGGTGGTCGCCGACGCCTCGTCTACTTGGAGAGCGAGAAAGGCTTCACCGGTGGCAGCGAAGAGCTGACGCTGCGCGAAGCCGTGGGGGCCAGGGTGCGCGAATCCTGGCGCCGCTTCCCGGTGGGTGTGGTCATGTTCGCCGGGCTGCCGTTCTTCATCGGCGCCTTCTGGGTGCAGGATGCCTGGGCGCGCCGGGCGCGGCCGGCGAGTGACGAGAGCCACCGGCCCCAGGACGAGCGCGGCCGCTCGTGAACGGCCTGCTTCGTCGTCCGTCGACTCCCGACTCTCAGTCCGTGCCGGTCTTGAACTGGCCTTCTTCGGTGGAGCCATGCATCGCCGTGGTCGACGAACGGCCGCTGGCGATCACGTTCGTCACCGCATCGAAGTAGCTCGTTCCCACCTCGCGCTGGTGGCGCACGGCGGTGTAGCCCTGGTGTTCGGCAGCGAACTCCGCCTGCTGCAGCGCCGCGTAGGCCGTCATGCCCAGCCGCTTGTACTGCCGGGCCAGGTCGAACATGTGGAAGTTGAGATTGTGGAAGCCGGCCAAAGTGATGAACTGGAAGCGGTAGCCGAGACCGCCCAGCTCTTCCTGGAAGCGGCCGATCTGGGAAGCATCGAGCTTCGTCGACCAGTTGAAGGAGGGCGAGCAGTTGTAGGCCAAGAGCTTCCCCGGGAAGGCGACGTGCACCGCGGCGGCGAACTCCCGCGCTTCTCCCAGGTCCGGGGTCGAGGTCTCGCACCACAAGACGTCGGCGTAGGGAGCGTAGGCCAGGGCCCGATCGATGGCGCACTCGAGGCCGCCGCGGATGCGGAAGAAGCCCTCGGGCGTGCGCTGCCCGGTGAGGAAGCGGGAATCCAGGGGATCCACGTCGCTGGTGAGGAGCATGGCGCTGTGCGCGTCGGTGCGGGCGACGAGCAGCGTGGGCACGTCGAGCACGTCGGCCGCGAGACGGGCCGCCGTGAGGGTGCGTAGGAAGGCCGACGCCGGCACCAGCACCTTGCCGCCCAGGTGGCCGCACTTCTTCTCCGCCGCCAGCTGGTCCTCGAAGTGCACCGTCGCGGCGCCGGCGGCGATCATCGCCTTCATGAGCTCGAAGGCGTTGAGCGGGCCGCCGAAACCGGCCTCCGCATCGGCGACGATGGGGACGAACCAATCGATGTCGCCGCTGCCCTCCATGTGCTGGATCTGATCGGCCCGCTGCAGGACGGCGTTGATGCGGCGCACCAGCTCGGGAACGCTGTCGGCCGGATAGAGGCTCTGGTCGGGGTACATTTGCCCGGCGTTGTTGGCGTCCGCAGCCACTTGCCAGCCGCTGACGTAGATGGCCTCCAGGCCGGCCCGCACCATCTGCATCGCCTGGTTCCCGGAGAGCGCGCCGAGGGCGGGAACGAACGAGTGATTGTGCAGCAACTGCCACAGCTTGCGGGCACCCCGGTCGGCGAGGGTGTACTCGATGCGCAGCGAGCCACGCAGGCGTTCCACGTCGCCGGGGGCGTAGTTGCGCGCGATGCCATGCCAGCGTTGTTTGCTCCACAGATCCGACATCGACGTCACTCCTTCGCGACGGTGGTCGCGGTCAGCTGTTCGTAAGCGGGCAGGGTGAGGAACTCGGCGAAGTGTTCTTGCAGGATCATGTCTTCGAACAGATCGGCAGCGGCGTCGAGACGGCCGCCGTCCCCGCGCCGGCGCCGCAGGTGCTCCAGCGAGGCGTGCAAGGTGCGGCTGACGAGGCTCGTATCGATACGCCTGCCGTCGGCAAGAAGGGCGCCGTGGCGGAGCCACTGCCAGAGCTGGGCGCGGCAGATCTCCGCCGTGGCGGCGTCTTCCATCAAGTCGTAGAGCGGCACGCAGCCGGAACCGCGCAGCCAGGCTTCGAGGTAGAGGATGCCCACGTCGATGTTGTGGCGCAGGCCCGCTTCGGTGATCGTCCCGGTCGGTACCTGCAGCAGGTCCTCCGCAGTGAGGTGGAGATCGTTGAGCCGCCGCTCGAGCTGGTGCGGCCCCGGCACGAGAGAAGCGAAGACGCCGTGCGCCAGCCCGACGAGTCCCGGATGCGCCACCCAGGTGCCGTCGTGGCCGTCCCGGGCTTCGCGTTCCTTGTCGGCCCGCACCTTGGCGAGAGCGGCCTCGTTGCGCGCGGCATCGTCCTTGATGGGGATCTGTGCCGCCATCCCGCCCATCGCATGGGCCCCGCGGCGATGGCAGGTCTCGATGAGCAGCTGACTGTACGAACGCAGGAAGTGCCGGGTCATGCCGATCTGGTCACGATCGGGCAGCACGGACTCGGGGTCGTTGCGGAACTTCTTGATGAAGCTGAAGATGTAATCCCAGCGGCCGCAGTTGAGCCCGGTCGCGTGGGGCCCCAATTCCCAGAGGATCTCGTCCATCTCGAATGCCGCTAGGATGGTTTCGATCAGGACCGTGGCGCGGATCGTGCCGCGAGGAAGGCCGAGGTCGAACTGGGCGGCAGCGAAGACGTCGTTCCACAACCGGGCCTCGAGATGGTTCTCGAGCTTGGGCAGATAGAAGTAGGCCCCGGTGCCGCGCTCCGCCAGTGCCGCGGCGTTGTGGAAGAAGAAGAGGCCGAAGTCGAACAGAGCCCCCGCCACGGGAGTGCCGTCCACGAGCAGGTGTCGCTCCGGCAGGTGCCAACCCCGGGGCCGCACCACCAGGGTCGCGGTCTTGTCGCCGAGGGCGTAGCGCTTGCCCGTTTGCGGGTCCACGTGCTCGATCGTGCCCCGCACAGCGTCGCGCAGGTGGATTTGCCCGTCCACGACGTTGGACCAGGTGGGGCTCAGAGAATCCTCGAAGTCCGCCATGAAGACGTCGGCGCCGGAGTTGAGCGCGTTGATGATCATCTTGCGGTCCGCCGGACCGGTGATCTCGACGCGCCGATCGACGAGGTCCAGCGGTGCCGGCGGCACCCGCCAGCCACTGGCGCGGAGGCGCGCCGTGTCGGGGAGGAAGGCCGGCCGCCAGCCGTCATCGAGGCGCAGTTGGGTGAGATGGCGCGCCTGCAGCAGCTCCTGCCGGCGCGGTTCGAAGCGCCGGTGGAGACGGGCGACGAAGTCGAGCGCCGCCGGGGTCAGAATCTCGCTCTGGGCGGGCGTGGGCTGGTGCTGGAGTTCGATGCTTCCCCCGGATGGCGCAGGCGGCAGCATGGGGCTTCTCCATCGTTGGATGCGGTGGCGCACACCGGCGCGGCTCCAAGGCGTCCCCTGCCCGGGGCGTCTCGAGCCACGACGTCGTGTTTCTAGGCGGAACAGCTTCGATCGGAGCAACGATCGAAGATTGGACAACCCAATTTTAACCGAGCTGGAAGGTGGGTGTAAATGGGGCCAAGGCCTTGCGGCCCTCAGGCCCCGTCCCTACCATGGCGGGCCATGAACCGCGACTTGATCCAGCCCATCACCCTGAAGAGCGTGTTGCTCTTCCCACCCACGGTGCGGCTCGAGCGGGGGAAGCTGACGCAGCTCTATTCCACCGTCTGCGCCTACAAGCCGTACACCCAGTTCGCCTTCCTGCCCGACGGGGCCCGGTTGTTCAACGATCCGGCGACGCAGCTCCGTTTGGCGGCGGACCGCCTGGCCTTCCAGGAGCGCATCCCGGAGAACCAGTCGAGCTACGGCGTCGTCCGGGACTACGAGCGCATGGTGGAAGACTTCTGGAACCTCTTCACCCCCGGGATCTTCGTCACCCAGGAAGTGGTGATGGAAGCCGTGTGGCCCCTGGAAAATGGCTCGGCCACCGACTTCATCGAGGACCGCTTCCTCCGCCTGCGGCGGCAAGAGGTAGCTGCCTTGGGTGCCGACTGCGCCGGCATCGGTCTCAAGCTCGTCTTGCCGCGCCACGGCCCGACGAAGGCGGTGGAGGTGCGGATCGAGCCCCTCTTCCGCGATCCGAAATACCTCTTCCTCGCTGTTTCCACCCAGGAAGTGCAGCCCATCCAGTCCCCCAGTGCGGCGGGAGAGCGGGTGCGCTGGGTGGAGCATTTCCTCGGCCACGAGCTGGCCGATCTGATCGGCACCAAGGTCTCCTGAAGCGAAGGCAGCGGCGTGCGGCGCGTGCTCAGTGCGCGGCGGCGACGGCGGATTCGGTTTGCAGATCGATGAAGTTCTGCTGCGCCAGGGCGCGCTCGACGGCGTCGGCGCTGTGCTCGGCCAGATCGCGATAGATCTCCAGAGCCTGCAAGGGCTCGTCGTCCCGCAGCAGCAGCGCCAGGCGGTGCAGGGCCGCCAAACGGCAGGCATCGCCGCGCGGCTCCAAGCTCTTGGCGCGCGCATACGTGCTCCGTGCCTCGTCGCCGCGCTGCAGCGCCTCGAGGCAGAGGCCGGCCTGATAGACGCTGGCCTCGCGGTAGGCTGCCACGGCCTTCTCCGCTTCCCAGACGTGGGTGAAGTCCTGCACCGCGTCCTCGAGCCGGCCGAGGGTGCGCGCCACGACGCCCATGCGGAACCAGGCTTCGGGAGCGCGCGCGTCGGTGGGGAAGCGACGGACGAAGCGCTCGTAAGCACGCAACGCCTCGGCATGGTTCCCCGCCAGATCGTGACACACCGCCAGGTCGAAGCGGGCAATACGCTCCATCTCGGTGCGGTGGGCGATGATCCGGGTCTTCTCGTTGTACTGCGCCCGGCGCAGCCTGAAGGTCGCCGGGCCGCTCTCCGGCCGCGGGCGCGCCACCTCCGCCTGGGTGGTGAAGGCGACGACGTCGGTGTAGGCACTGAGCGCCTGCTCTAGCTCGCCGCGGCGCATCTGCTCGCAGGCCATCTCGAGCAGTGCCTCCGAGAGGGCATCGCTGCGCGGGCTGCGCACCCGCAGCTCCAGCAAAGAGTTCTGTGCTTCCTCGACGTGCCCCAGAGCGATGAGCGTCTGGACCCGCACCGCTAGTGCGTTTTCCGCCAGCGGATGCTCGGGGTGTTGGGTGAGAAGCAGCCCGTACAAACGCGCCGATTCCTCGAGACGCCCCTGTGCGTACGCCGCTTGCGCGGTGCGGAGCAGGAGATCCGCGGGCAGTGTCGGGACCTGGACGACGACACCCGGATGGCCGTTCTTCAAGAGTCCCCAGAAGAACTCGGGCCACCCAGCGAGTGCCAATGCCAGACCCAAGAGGGCGCAGAGGACGGCGGCCCGCCGGCGCGCGGTGCCATGCAGTCCCGCGGCTTCCCGTCGTTGCCGTCCGAGTCCTGTCTGACGGGACGGTGCAGTGGATGTCAGGTCTTCCGTTCTCATGCCAGTCTCCACACAGCAGTTGACATGCCATGCGGCGCAAAAGGTCTCGTGATGGCGCAGCCTGACTCGGGACCGGGAGAGTTGCCGTGCCAACAGGGGGCGCGCCCCACCCTGCCTCGAAAGGGGGTTGTCGGGGTCCGAAGGGCTGGCTAGTCTAGCCCCCTTGCGCCGCCTGAGCGCTTTGGAGGCTCCATGGGTTTGTTGAGCGGCAAGCGCGCCCTCGTTCTCGGCATCGCCAACGAGCGCAGCCTCGCCCACGCCATCGCCCGGAAGCTCGCGGACGAAGGAGCCACCCTGGCTCTCACCTATCAAGGCGAGGCGCTGGAGGAGCGTGTCCGGGGCTTGGCCGAGCCGCTGCGGGCGGCGCTGGTTCTTCCCTGCGATGTCGGCAAGGACGAGGACATCGACCGGCTCTTCGGCGTGGTGGGGAAGGAATTCGGCGGCCTCGACATCCTGGTGCACGCCATCGCCTTCGCTGGGCGGGAGGCGCTCACTGGGCCGTATTACGGAGTGACCCGGGCTGCTTTCGCCCAAGCCATGGACGTGAGCGTCTATTCCTTCACGGCACTGGCGCGCGGCGCCGCGCCCTTCATGACCCAAGGCGGGGCGCTCCTCACCCTCACCTACTATGGTTCCGAGAAAGTGGTGCGGAATTACAACGTGATGGGGGTCGCCAAGGCGGCGCTGGAAGCGAGCGTCCGCTATCTGGCCGCCGATCTGGGAGCGCAGGGGGTGCGGGTGAACGCCATTTCCGCCGGCCCGGTGAAGACGCTCTCGGCCAAGGGCGTGCGGGACTTCAACAGCGTGCTCAGCGTCGTGGGGGAGAAGGCGCCCTTGCGCCGCAACATCGACGCCATGGAAGTGGGGAGCGCGGCGCTCTTCCTGCTTTCCGATCTCGCCGCTGGAATCACCGGCGAGATCCTGTACGTGGACGCGGGCTACAACATCATCGGCATGTGAGGCACGCCACCAGGCGGCGCCGGGTGGGCCGCCCGGGCGTGCAGAGCGGAGGTGCGGCGATGCCGCCAGCAGGAAGCTTCGAGCACGAGATCCTCGTCCAAGCCACGGGCATGCAAGTTCTCTTCGCCTTCCTGGACGCGGCGGCCATCAAAACCTGGTGGGGGGCGCGCAACGCCGTGGTCGAGCCTCGGCCCGGAGGCCTGTGGGTGGTGCAGTGGGAGTCGGGGTTCGGCGGCGAGGACGATCTCTTGGGCCCTCTCGGCGGCACGCTGGCCGGCATCCTGGACCGCTCCCAGGCAGGGCACTTCGTGCACTTCGGCGCGCTGCACTGGCTGACGCCGCGGGGCGAGGTCTTCGGCCCCACCCGCTTCGAGATCGAGGTGCGCTCCAAGAGCAACCCGCGCGAGGCGCCAGCGCTGCTCCGGGTGACCGGTAGCGCCTATCCATCCGGTCCACGCTGGGATCGCGTCCTCGACTTGCACCGCCGCGGCTGGGAGAGGACCATCCGGGATCTCAAGACCTGGTGCGAAACGCAGGCACCGGCGCAGCCCGAGCCGCACCTCATGGGTCTTGGCGAGTCGTATCTCGCCGAAGCGGTCCTGCAGCGCCGCCGCATCTCGTAGCGCGTCCCTCTCTCCCTTGCTCGATCCGCTGAGGAGGACTCATGGGACGACATCGAGTCGCGACCGCGATCGTGCTGTGGGGCCTCCTCGGTTGCCGCGAGCAGAGCCCCCTCGCCCCAGATGTCGAGCACAGCCCCTTCGCCGCAGACGTGCCGCTCGAGATCTACCTGCTCGATGATTTTCGGCACGAGCCCGTCGACGTTGCGGTCGATGGGAAGCAGCTCTACACCGGGACCGTAGGCGCGGTGCCGTTTTCAGGTCCGGCGGTCACGATCAACGCGATCGAGAAGCCTGGCAGGCACCGCCTCGAAGTGCGCGTGGCGGAGCAACACTCCACCTCGGAACTGGTCCTCGCGGCACCTACGTATGTGATCATCACTCTGGGCGAGCAGAACTTGTTGCGCATCACGGTCACACGGGAGCAGCCTTTCTGGATGTAGAATGTGCCTCGGCTCAACCTGAGTGAGTCGCCACCGAGGGTCGAGGAAGCTGCACGCCATGAGCGAAGTGTCCGTCTTCCGGCTCTATCTGCTAAGGGCCATGTACCTGCTGCTCGCTGCCGGCCTGGGCATCACCATCTGGCCAGGGATCCTTGCACCGCCGGACGATCTCTCCCACATGGCAAGCGTCGTGCGCAGCGTGCTCGGGGCGATTGGCCTCCTTGCGCTCCTGGGAGTTCGCTATCCTCTCCAGATGCTGCCGCTGCTTCTCTTCGAGCTCCTATGGAAGTTCATCTGGGTTCTCGCCTTCGGGCTTCCCTTGTGGCGCAGCGACCGACTGGACGCAAACACGGGAGAGACGCTCCGCGACTGCCTCATGGGAGTGGTCCTGGTGGCGATCGCGATGCCCTGGGGCTATGTCTTCACTCACTACCTGCGCAGGTCGGGAGATCGCTGGAGCAGAACGAGACAAGGCGTCCCAGCCGACGGGCCTCGTCCTGCGGGTTCGGCCCACGGCTGAAGGCCCGGTGGTTTTGGGCAGAGGAGCCGATCAAGCCTTCACGGGCACTCGAGAGGAGAACCAGGTCATGAGTTCAAAGCCGCTTGTCCTCAGACCAGCCGATCGCAAGCCAGCTCTTACCGTCCTCGGCACTCAGGTCGCTGTTCTCGCCTCAGGATCAGATATTGAAGATCAGCAGATCACGGTGCAGTCGGGTGACGAAGGAACGGGACCACCGCCACACAGCCACGATTGGGACGAGACGTTCTACGTGACCCAGGGCCAGGTGGTATTCACCTGTGCGGATGAAACCACCCGGTGCGCTGCAGGTACGCTCGTCCATGTTCCGGCCGGTACCGTTCATGCATTTCAGTATGGTTCGGGTGGCGGTGAGGTGCTGGAAATCACCGGGAAACGAAGCAATGCGGTGCCGATGTTCACTGCACTGGATCGCGAGATTCCACCCGGATCGCTGGATGTCGCAAAAGCGATCCAAGTGCTGGGTCAGAACGGGGTCAAGGTCCACATGTGATGCGGTGCGCCTGGTTCCGGGTCCGTGGGCTGCCCATGCCGGCTTTCGTCGTCGCGAGGGCCGCGTGAGCCCGAGCACGACCGAAGCCGGGGACCCGATCCACCGACACTCCGGCTCAGAGATGCCATTCTCAGCCAGCGGTGACGCGATGCTCGTTCTTGTCGTCGGTGGCACCCGCGGAACTGGGCTGCTTGCCGCGCGTTTGCTCCAGCAGCAGGGCTACGGCGTCCGCGTGCTGGCAAGAGATCCGAGGGGAGTGAAAGCGCACACCGGCCCGAGCATCGAGATCGTCCAAGGCGACGTCACGAAAGCGGAGACTCTCGTGCCGGCCGTGCAGGGCGTCCGGGCCATCCTGTACACGGCGGGGGTTCGCAGTGGGCATTGGGCTGGAGAGGATCGGATCAAGCACACCGATTTCGAGGGGGTCACGCACACCTTGTCGGCCGCTCGCACTGCTGGTTCTGTGGAGCGCTTCGTCTACATGACTTCGATCGGTGGGGTCGCGCCGTCGTTCTCGGCGACGCTTCTGAACCTGGTCAAGCGCAACGTGCTCAAGTGGCGCCGGCGCGCCGAAGACGCGATTCGCGTGAGCGGCATGAACTACTCCGTCGTGCGCGCTGGATTCCTGGTGAATGCGCCCGGAGGGGGGCGCTCCGTACAGATCAGCCAAGGCGACCTGCCGCTCGGGCCGCGTTATCGGATCGCCCGAGCCGACGTAGCGGAAGTCCTCGTGGAGGCGCTTTACCATGGTGGGGCGTCGCACGCGACCTTCGAGGTGGTCTGGGGAGATGGGCCCCGTCGACAAGGAGTCGCGGAGATGTTGAGCCGGCTCCGGCCGGACTCCACAACGGCCTAGCAGCCCGCAGAGGTGACTCCCAATGAGAATCCTGGAAGCGTCAGATAGCAGACCGCCGATGTTGTCTGAGACGTCGATCGCGTATGCTCGGTGCAATGATCCGCCGCTCTCTCGGTAGCGAGGAAGGTCAGCAGAAGAATGCCTCTGCCGTCGTTCGGCAGACGAAGGGAGGTCGAGCGAGCGTGACTAGGAGCGTGAACGGGAGGGAAGCTGCATTCCTGATCCTGCTTTTCCTGGGCACGATGGCACTCGTGGGGGGCCTGCTGTGGACACGGCTGCACTGGCGGGCAGACCTCGCGCCATACGGCCGGCAGACACGCTGGCTCGACGTCGCCCTGCATCCGGAGCGCTACGCGAAGCTCCACGCTTTGCACGTCATACGAACGCTGAACCTTACAGGAGCTCTGCTTGTGGCGAGCGCATTCGGCATCCTGGCGTACGAGGCATTCAGGAGTTTCGCTGGCCGATGAATACTCCGCTGGGGGCGAGAGAGATGGGGATCCAAGGGATCGACCATGTGCAGCTGGCGATGCCGGCTGGCCGAGAGGCAGAAGCCCGCGAGTTCTACTCTAGACTCCTAGGTCTTCCCGAGGTTCCGAAGCCGCTCGCCCTCGCGCAACGGGGTGGCGCCTGGTTCGAGAGCGGGTCGGTCAAGATTCATCTCGGGGTCGAAGCAGACTCTCGTCCTGCCCGGAAGGCGCATCCGGCCCCGCTCGGGCGCGACCTCTCGGTGCTGGTCGAGTGTCTTCGCGAAGCGGGTGTTGATGTAGTGGAAGAGCCTCTCCCCGGTTTTTCTCGCTTTTACGTCGCTGATCCCTTCGGGAATCGCATCGAGCTGATGGAGCCCATGCCGTGACGCTTGGCTGCGAAGCAGTCTGAGAAC
>Ga0075418_10005645_pt1 | contig 14157 bp, 17 predicted proteins | sample SoiMetdeltSBSDD2_FD_81776 | JGI IMG/M metagenome (GOLD analysis project Ga0075418, IMG submission 81776) | Bulk soil microbial communities from a Populus tree surrounding site in Tennessee, USA - Soil MetaG P. deltoides SBSDD2 | ecosystem: Environmental > Terrestrial > Soil > Tree plantation...
CTCAAGTGTTGCGTCCCGTGCGCCGGGTCGCTGAGCCTGGGTCTTTAGGTGTCAGCGGGCCGTTGCACCGAATGAACAGACTAACGCTTAAGAGGTCAAAACGTCATGAATGGCAAAGAATACCGTGTTCGTGCCAGCCGGTGGTGGCGTCAAGAAATTCGGCCGCTTTTAATCTTCGCATTGGTCCTTTTTTCAATCCGTTCGTCCCTGGCGGATTGGAACGTGGTGCCTTCTGGTTCGATGGAGCCAACGATTCTCGTCGGCGACCGCGTGTTAGTGAACAAACTCGCCTACGATCTCAAAGTGCCGTTCACCACTCGGCACATCGCGGAGTGGAGCGACCCTCAACGTGGAGATATTGTGGTTTTCTTTTCACCAAAGGATGGCACTCGAATGGTCAAACGTGTGATTGGTTTGCCCGGCGATACAGTTGAGTTGCGAAATAATCGGTTAGTTATCAATGGACAAACCGTAGATTACACAAGTTTTGAGCCAAAGATACCGGAGCAGCTTTCCCCTCCGGAACGCGCCCACAGTATATTTGCAACGGAACAGCTTCCCGCTCACTCTCATGCGGTTATGTCCCTGAACGGAGTTCCAGCGATGCGCACATTCGGGCCAGTGCATGTTGCCGCCGACCAGTATTTTATGATGGGTGATAATCGCGACAACAGCTTCGATTCGCGATATTTCGGCACGGTCGATCGAAGTCAAATAGTGGGCAGAACTACCAGCGTGGTTCTCTCGCTAGACAAGAGCAATTACTGGCTGCCAAGATGGAGTCGCACTTGTTCGTCGTTGGACAAGTAAAGCAAAATAAAGCCGGGTCATTGGATTTGACACCTAACAAGTCGCTGGAGCCAACAGCCCCCGCTTTCGGATTTAGCGTCCCGTACGCCGGGTCGCTGAGCCTGGGTCGTGAGGTGGCAGCGAGCGTTAGGAGCATTTATGAGATTCACACTTGAGATTGGCGACAAAGAGAAATCGCGAGTTGAGTTTCCCGGAATTGTTTCACGGGTGCGATGCGGACTCTCGTGGATGGCAGAAAGGTTGCCCAGGAGAGTCCATTCTCACTCTTCACACACTTTAGTTTTCACCAGAAGCAGCGATACGAGTTTTCAGTTGGCAAGACGGAGACGCACAAGGTTGTCTTGGAGAAGGACCGGCCATTACTTTTTGCTGGCTTTCGTTCGCAGATATATCGCGTATTTGTGGATGGCCTATTGGTTCACCAACAGACTGGTTATTGAACGATGCCGCCTAACAAGGCGCTGCAGCGAAGCGTTGGCACGCGGCCACTGCGCTCCGGTTGCAATCGAACACCCGCGTGCGCCGGGTCGCTGAGCTTGGGTCGTTAGGTGTCACTCGCACACGCCATGAGCATTCCTGCTGATAGCCCTTTTAGACCGCCGACAGATGCAGAGATTACTGCTGCCGAGCAGCGTCTTGGAGTCACGTTTCACCCCGACTATCGCGCCTTCCTCAAAGGTGGGGGCGACGTCGCTGACGCCACTCTTGAGCCTGCCGTCATTTTGCCCGGCTCTGGCCATCTCGACTTGTTCGAGATGGCAGAGACAGCGTGGAGTGTGATGCGCGTTCCGCGCCATTTGCTCCCCTTCGTCGAGGACAACGGCGACTACTACTGCATTGCTCCAAGCGGAGAGGTTGTTTATTGGTCACACAACGGCACGACCGATGAAAAGTGGCCGACCATCGCCGCATGGAAGCAGCAGGTTTGTGTCGAGCGGAGATGAGTATGACCGTGACACCTAACCATGCGCTGCAGCGAAGCGTTAGCACGCGGCCACTGCGCTCTGGTTGCAATCCACGCGTCCCGCGGCCCGGCGGTCGCTGAGCCTGGGTCGTTAGGCCGCACCGTACGCCTGGCACAGATGAACGCACCAAAGGACAAAAGCATGAGCACATGGTTCTGGTATGCCATCGGCGCAGCCGTTCTCTACGGCTTGCATCAGGTCTTCACGAAGATGGCATCCGACCGCATCGGCGATGGTGTCGGCGGTTTTGTCGTCGAGGCGTCAGCGACACTCACCATCCTGGTTTACTTGGCTACGCTCTACTTCTCTGGCCGGTGGAGTCAGCAGATCAGCACACCCGGCGTCGTTTACTCGGTGCTTACCGGCATCTGCGTCGGCGTGGGCACAGTGTTCTTCTTCCTGCTGTTCCAGAAGGGCGGGCCGCTTTCTGCTGTGCCGATGATTTTGGCTGGTGGCGCGGCATTGATGGCAGTGGTGGGCATTTTCTTTTTCCGCGAGCCGGCATCGTGGCCGCGTGTGCTTGGCATTGTTATGGCCATTGGTGGTCTGTATTTGTTACGGAAGTGAGAGTCACGCTGACGCGGTCTAACCCTGTGCTGCAGCGAAGCGATCAGTGACAGCCTTTGTCGGTTGAGGAGCATTGAGGGGGTGGCCAAACGGTACCCAATCTCAATCCATAATGAAGAGGGCCCATTCGGCGAATTTGAATCCGAGAAGGGCAATGGAAAGTGCCACGGCACCTGCACGAACCAGAACTGGTTTCAACCGCCAAAGCCAATAGCCCAGAAAAGCAATGGCGACGAGCCACGCGGCTGCACCAACAAACTGGAAGTTGTACGCGTCGTCGGCAAGCATGGTGAGTGGCGCGCTCCCCAGAACCACAAACCCAAAGCCAACAATGAGAGCTCCCAGAAGCGGGGCATTCCATAGCGGTCCCATCCCGCGCTCGGTGCCTTCGGAATACCAAAGCGAATCAGTAACAAGGCCGCCGAAGAACCACAGAAAAAATCCGGAAATGAGGAGTGCTCGCGCAGATGTCGTGTGGAGAAACGGTTTCGCGACGATCAGCGTGATGCAACCAATGATCGGACCCGCCGCGAAGTCGGGGAAAAACGGACGGTACGGAGACAAAATAGATCGCGATGTAGCGGCAAGAGAGTAGGCAAATTCGGCGGCGAGGATCGCCATGAAAAGGAGCGGAGAAAATGTCGCAGAGCCGCGAGCTATCCTCTTGACCATATAGACCATGAGGCTCACTGCCGACAGCGAGTAAACGGGTACTGCGGCGGCGAGCAGAAAGTGACGCTCCGCGAGGATTCGTAAGGGCCTGAGAAGTGCCACCTCGTAGATTGCAAAAACATTGCTTCGCCCGAGAGACTGCGTTTCCGCAGGTCGGTGGTTACGGAGTTGACAATCAACGAGTTGGTTCCAAAGGCGGAGTGGGTTTGTAATCGGCGATTCGGAGGAGTGTTGATAAAGTCGACGCATGAGGGAAATGGTTACGCAAATGGATTACCCGCTGATGTTGTTTGCGCAGATTGGACATCAAACGGGGCGGGTGGTGCAGACGGGGATCGGACTGGGTGCGGCGATCGCCGTGGTGTGCTCGTGGCAGCGGAACCGCTCGATCCTTTGGGCGATTGTCGCGGGGATTTTGGGCTGGCTCTACGTGATTTACTTTGCGCTGACGCGCCAGGCGGACGAAGTGAAATAATGAGGCAATGCCGGAAAGGAGACGCCGATTTCAGATGAAACGAACCAACAAATGTCCGAAGTGTGGATCGAGCGACGTGATTGCAGATGCCACCGCCGTCGATAGTGGGCACGGGCACATTGAGGGAGAGTTGAAGCTTGCCACATTTCGCAAACCCGAGGCGTTCATTTTCAAAGGGCAGTTGAGCACGACGGTCTCGGCATGGGTGTGCGCGGATTGTGGGTATGTGGAGCTGTATGCCGATTCGCCGCGGGGGATTAAAGTGGCGGCGCTTGAATCGGTGAGCCCCTGAAGCTTTCGCGGTCGGCGGCGGAGCGCGGACCCTACCTTCCGCCCCTGATTGACGGGGATTGGCGGCAGGAAAAAGCTGTTTTGTCCCACCGTAGTTTTAAGGAGCGCCGCGTTCAGATACAAAGCCGACGGACGCCAAACTACGCGAGTGGCCGACTGCAAGGGGTATTGAATTCCGCGCCGGCGACGCGCACTCATTTTATGAAACTGCACTCCCTGATTCACAGCGGCGGTCGGGCCGTTGCCCTCGCCGTGCTCACATCGGCGACAATCACTTCTTCGCACGCGGATGCGATCTACACCGTGCGACAAACGTTTTCCGTCAAGGACGTTCCCGCCGGAAGCAAACAGGTGCGCGGCTGGTTTTGGATGCCCGAGGACCGACCAGGGCAGAAGGTGCTGGAGTTCCGAGTCGTGGAAGCGCCGGAGTCGTTGCGCATCACGCGTGATCCGCGCTACGGGCGTTCGTGGCTTTACGCGGAGGCTCCGGCCACAGGCAAGCCGCTGCAGGTGGTGACCGAATTCAAATTGCTACGCCAAAAAATCAGCGGCATGGCGGACGCGAGCACAACGCACGCGCTGACACCGGAACATCGGCGGACGTTCGCGGCGGAATTGCGCAAGGACGAGAAGCACATGGAGGTCACGCCGAAGTTCCAGAAAATCGCCGACGAACTCGCCGGCTCTGAGAGCAACCCCGTGGTGCAGGCGCGGAAGTTTTTCGATTTTGTGATTGAGAAGAGCGACCATTACTCCAAGTCCGGTTCGACGCCGAAAGGTCTTTGTCTTGGCGATGCGAATGAGTGTCTCGCGGGCACCGGCGACTGCTGCACGGATCAACATGCGCTGTTCATCGCGCTTTGCCGGGCGCGCGGAATCCCGTGCCGGCTCATGTACGGCAGCCGGTTGAGACCGGAGAACGCGGGCAAAGACCACGACCCCGGTTACCGTTGCTGGCCGACGTTCTTCGCGCCGAACCTGGGTTGGGTGCCGCTGGATATTTCATCCGCCGACACTGCGCCCACGGATCGAGCCGGGGAATGGTTTGGGGGTCTGGATGAAAACCGCGTCGAGTGGGCCGAAGGCCGCGACTTTGATTTGGAACCGCGTTCGAAGGAACGTCCTGACCTCGTCATCCGCGGTTGGGTGGAAGTGGACGGCAAACCGCATTCCGGGCTGGTGCGCACATTGCGTTTCGAGCGACAGGAGGTCGGGGGCGGACTCAAGGTCACGGCGATTACGAAGTGACAGGCAGAAGATAAAGCTATTTCGCCGGCTCTGAAGGCTTGGCTTCCGCTTCGTTCCTGATTGTGCCGTTCAGCAACCCGCCGTGATCTCCACCGCTCCACGTGCCCGCGTAAGTGTGTTCGTAAATCAGCACGCGCGCGGAATAAACGCCACCGCCCGGCGTCGGCACCTTATCAACAATAAGCACGGGCGTATCGCCGGCCCACTTCACGCGAACGGGGACAGGCGCGACGAAATCTCTATTGTTGTACTGAACACGGGCGTTGATCAGCCATGCATCGCCGCCAAGTTTGGTGACGCCGGTGATGGAATACTTGTCCTGCTTTTCGGGACCCAGCGCGCCGTCCTTGATCGAGCACCAGCGGCCCTCGAGAACTGCTTTAGTGAGCGTCGTTTTGAATTTGTTCTCCAATTCTTCGGTGGTCGGCGGGGGCGTTTCCGCAGGTTTTTGAGCGGAATCGATGCCGGACTCCTTCGCCTTCGCGTCTTGCCCCTGGGCGGTCGTGGCGAGGGAGAAGGCAACAATGGTGGCCATGAGCAGATGCGTTACGTTCATAAGACTTGCGACCGCCGGGAGTCCATATTGGTTTCATTCGCGCTCAACGACGCGCTTCTTCACTATTGTTATTGGGACGAAAGACCAGCGAGGCCGAGTTGAGGCAATATCGCAAGCCAGTGGGGGTCGGGCCATCTTCGAAGACGTGGCCGAGGTGCGCCTCACAGCGGGCGCACAGGATTTCGGTGCGACGCATGCCGTGGCCGAGGTCTGGAATGGTGGTGACGTTTTCTTTGGCAAAAGGCTGGAAGAAGCTTGGCCAACCGGTGCCGGAATCGAATTTCGCTTCGGAGGAAAACAGCGGGAGGTCGCAACAAATGCAGGTGTAAACGCCCGGCTTTTTATGATCGTAAAAAGCGCCGCAAAAAGGGCGCTCGGTACCTTTGCCGCGCGCAATCTCGAACTGTTCCTGGGTAAGCTGCTTGCGCCACTCTGCGTCGGTTTTCACGACCTTGTTGGTCGTTTGAAGTTCGGTGGGTTTTCGATCGGCGCCGAGAAAGCGTATCCTCACAAGAGTATCGTTCGTTTTCATAATCGAGTTTCTCTTCGCCGGAAGGTTTTCAGCGGCACAACAGTTCGCAGCGGTGAGACCGACAAACAGGAATAAGCAAACCAGTCTTCTCATGCAGGTCGTTGGTTCAGTTCAATACTCCGCATCAGCATACTCGAATACCCGTAAAATGCGATTGAAAGCATCGTGAAAGGTCGGCGTTGTCGCGCCGGCAGAATCCGTGCTTGATATATCGGTAGAGCCCGATATGTTTTCGGCGTGACCCGTCTCCTGCACACCGCCAAAACGCTGGCCGACCCAACGCGTGTGCGGATCCTGGCGGCACTGCGCCAGGGAGAGCTTTGTGTCTGCGAGCTGTGTGATGCATTGGAAATCACCCAATCCACGCTATCAACGCATTTACAGGTGATTCGAGATGCGTCGCTGGTGCGCACGCGGCGGGAAGGCAAGTGGATTTATTACGCCCTTCGTGCCGACAAAAAGCAACTGCTCAAACGGTTCTTTGCATGCTTTGAACCGGAACTCAAAAGTGATGCGCAGCTTGCCGCCGACGCTCAGCGGCTCGCCCGCCGACTTGCCCAGCGGGACAATGGCGCGTGCTGCCTGGGCTACTCATGAAGAAATACATTTCTGAATTCTTCGGGACCTTTGCGCTTGTTTTCGCCGGAACGGGCGCGATCGTGATCAATCAAGTCAGCAACGGCGCCATTACGCACGCCGGCATTGCACTCACCTTTGGCCTGGTGGTTTTGGCGATGATCTACACTTTTGGAGATGTGGGCGGCGCTCACCTTAACCCTGCCGTCACGACGGCGTTTGCGGCCGCGAAGCGGTTGCCCTGGCGCGAAGTGCCCCCTTACCTCACCGCGCAGGTTTTGGGCGCGTTCGCAGCCAGCGGCCTGCTTAGATTGTTGTTTCCAGAGAACCAAACTCTCGGCGCCACTCTCCCGGCAGGGCCGCCCCTGCAAAGCCTGGTCCTCGAGATCGTTCTTACGTTTATCCTGATGCTGGTGATCCTGAGCGTGTCGACCGGCGCCAAGGAAAAAGGCATTACTGCGGGCGTCGCCGTGGGTGCCGTGATCGCGTTAGAAGCGATGTTCGCCGGGCCCATCACCGGCGCATCGATGAACCCCGCTCGCTCGCTCGCGCCCGCGGTCGTGAGCGGGAACCTGCAACATCTTTGGATATACCTGGCGGGAACCACCTTTGGCGCACTCATCGCCGTTCCGGCTTGCTGCGTGGTGCGCGAGCGGGGCTGTTGCTCCGGCGCGTTCCAAAACTCCTGACCTGACACGACTATGAAAAACGTTCTCTTTGTCTGCATCCACAATAGCGCGCGCAGCCAGATGGCAGAGGCCTTCCTGAAAGAAACCTGTGGTGCTGAGTTTGAAGCGCACAGCGCGGGCCTGGAACCGGGGAAACTCAACCCTCTGGTGGTGGAAGTCATGCGCGAGGCAGGCATCGACATTTCAAGCAACCAAACCAAAGCCGTGTTCGACATGTTCAAGTCCGGCAAGCCGTTTGCCTATGTCATTACGGTTTGCGACGAAGCCAGTGCCGAGCGGTGTCCGATTTTCCCTGGGATCACGACGCGATTGCACTGGAGCTTTGCCGATCCTTCGAGTTTCCAAGGCGCTCAGGAGGAGCGATTGGCCAGGACTCGCGAAGTGCGTGATGCCATCAAAGCGAAGATCGAGGAGTGGTGCGCCGAAATCTGCGCTTCCGTCGCAACATAGCCCGCACTGCCCTCCCAACGGGAACGCCGCCGTCCTGATGTCGAGCGTGCGAACAGCGCCGTTGACAACCGCCTCGCTGTAACCATTCAATGCCGTGACGGGATAACACGGGAAAGTTTGTGCAGCAAACTCTGCGCAAACAAAAACTGCTATGAAGAAACTTGCCGTCCTGGTGATCGGCGCGCTCTTGCCTTGCGCGTCGTCGTTTGCGCAGACTGACGCCGACCGAATTCGAAAACTCGAAGAAGCGGTCCGTCAATTGCAGGAGCAAAACGTTGACCTGAAACGTGAAGTCAACCAACTCAAAAGCACGCCGCCCGCAGCCAGTCCTCCCGGAACCAACTGGCTTGCAGACGCGCTGAGCCCAAACAAGCGCTCACCCTTCGTCCTGCCGTTGGGCAAGGAACTCAAATTGAAACTGGGCGGTTTCATCCAGGGCCAGGGCGAATTCGGAGATCCGGGTAGTTTCGAAGGAAACTTCTCGGACAACGTGATTGGGACCACCCGCGTGCCGGTGAACGACCGCTTCCGCCTGCGCCGCGCGCGCATTAATGTTTCGGGCGAGATCCTCGAAGAGTTCGACTTCAAACTGGAAGGCGAGTTCCAGCAGGGCGACGGCCTTTCCGGTGGCCGCACGGGCTTTTCCGGCACGGATCTCTTTTTGAACTGGCATCGCTTTCCCGAAGCCCAGTTCAAATTCGGACAATGGAAAGCCCCATTTGGGCTGGAGCAGCTAACATCCGACACCGCGCTGTTTACCGCCGAGCGCTCGCTTGTGACCAGCGCGCTCACGCCGGAACGCCAGGTGGGCGCGGCGATTTGGGGCAAGCCACTGGCAAATATCGCCCCGAAGAATCTTACCGACTTGATCGACTACTCGTTCGGTATCTACAACGGCAACGGCCGCAACACGATCGTCAATGACGACAACACGTTCATGCTGGTTGGGCGTGTGACCTCGACCCCGTTCAAGGGCAAACTCTGGAACCAGCCCGCTTCATGGCGCGTCGGCGCGAACGGCTATCGGTCGCGTTTCGCGGCCGGCACGCGCATCGCTCAATCCGTTGGTCTCGTTCTCAACCCGGACGGGGCGCTCACGGCCTTTACGCCCACGGGTCTGGCGCAGGGAGAAGGTTGGGGCATCGACCAGTGGCTCAACTTCGGGCCGTTTGACCTGATCGCAGAGTATCTCGAAGGCAATTTCCGCCCAAAAGACAACACCGCCTTCGACGAGTTCACCGCCAACGGATATTACGTGCAGGGCAGTTCATACCTGCCCTTCCTCGGCGGGAAAAAGTTTCAACTCGTTGCAAAGTGGGAGAGATTCAATCCGGGCCAGGCTGAAAACGACAATATCAAATCAGTTACCGGCGGTGTGAACTACTACATCAATGGCGACGCTCTCAAGTTAATGCTCGACTACATCCACACCTGGTCGGACTTTCGCGATCACAATCCCGGCACGGGGGAAACGGAGTTCGACATGGTATTGGGCCGTGTCCAGCTCATGTTCTAACTCAACGGACCCGTCGAAGTTGCGCTGACCGCCAGTCCCAGCGAGATATCCGAAGGCGACCTGGCGCCGGGAGAAAACTCCTGATTCGAAAGGATTGACATTTCAGTGCACACATGCGCATACACGCATATGTGCAAAGGGCGTGGAGATCATGAGAATCGGAAGGTGCAGCAGCCGAGGTCCAGTTCGTTGCGTTTGAGCCTCTTGCGAAAACCCGTTGCGACGCTGCAACTCACGTGTTTGCCTTCCCGCTTCGTGTCGATGATCTCGGCTTCGCGGAGAACACGGATGTGTTTGGAGATATTGTACTGCGAGACATCCAGCCGCTCGGTCAATTCGCCGACGGTGCGAGGGCCCTTCAGGAGTTCGCGGACAATGCGCCAGCGTGTTTCGTCGCCGAGGGCCTTCAGCATCGGGATGCACTCACTCATCCTTTCCACTTAACTGCAAAACCATTTATGATCGCAACTCTCTTGTTCTTCGGCGTTTGTTTTCTGGCTTACACAAACGGCGCGAATGACAACTTCAAAGGGGTGGCCAGCCTCTTCGGAAGCCGGACCGCGAATTATCGAACGGCGATCACATGGGCGACGATCACAACGTTCGCCGGCTGCATTACGGCAGCGTTCCTTGCACACGGGTTGTTGAAGAAGTTTTCGGGCAAGGGCCTGGTGCCGGATGCGCTGACGGCGTCACCGCAATTTCTGCTGGCCGTGGCACTGGGTGCCGGCGGGACCGTCCTGCTGGCAACGTTGCTGGGCTTTCCCATCTCCACAACGCACGGTCTCACTGGTGCGCTCACCGGCGCGGGTCTCGTTGCTGTGGGGACGAAAGTGAACTTCGCAGCGTTGGGAAAGGGGTTCGTGCTGCCATTGCTTCTGAGTCCGCTGCTGGCAGTCGCGACCGGCGCCCTCGTTTATGTCATTTTCAGGAGCCTGCGGCTCGGTTTTGGCATCCGGAAGGAAATGTGCGTTTGTGCTGGCGGCAAGCAGCGGGTGATTCCCCTGCCCCAGCCTTCCGGGCTGTTTGCTGCACAAGCGCTGCCAGCGGTGTCGTTGACGGCGGATGAACAGGAGGCCTGCATCCAGCGTTACGCCGGATCGATGCTCGGGCTCAATGCCGGGCGCCTGCTTGATGGCCTGCACTTCCTGAGCGCCGGCGCGGTCAGCTTTGCCCGCGGACTGAATGATGCTCCAAAGATTGCGGCCCTGCTGCTGGTGGCTTCGGCGTTCGAAGTACGCTCGGCGATCCTTGCTGTTACGATCGCGATGGCAATCGGCGGTTTGCTCAGCGCACGCAAAGTCGCTGAGACGATGAGCCACAAAATCACGGATATGAACCGGGGCCAGGGTTTTGCGGCTAACCTTTCGACGGCTTTGCTTGTGACGACGGCGAGCTACCATGGGTTGCCCGTGAGCACGACGCACGTCAGTGTTGGCTCGTTGCTTGGAATTGGCGCGGTGACCCGCCAGGCAAAATGGAAACCCGTCCTTGGCGTTCTCCTGTCGTGGGTGATTACGCTGCCATGTGCGGCCGCCTCAGCGGCGATAGCTTACGGGCTGATTGGCTGGATCTTCCGGTAAACCCGTAAAGTTTTTGTGACCAGGCGTAGATGTGCAGTGACCAGCCGCGAATGGCGCGGACAACGGAGGAGTGCCAGGCAATTCTAGGGGAAGAAAAACTGCAGAGTGCCGTCGTCAGTTTGAGATGCGAGGATTGTTTGGACAACGCGCACATCGTTGTAGTGATGGGCCGAGCCATCGCTGAAGGCAACCATCCCTACGTTGGCGCCATGGCAAAGGTTCGGTCGCCATTGGGCGGTGCCCGCACTGGTAAACGGCGAAGAGAGAACCCAGCAGTTGATATTGTTGTCCAGTCCGGTGAAATCGAAATTAATCAGATTTCGATCCATGGCCAGGATATTGCCCGGCCTTTGTTCATCCGCTTCAATTCCGAGGCAGTAACTTATATTGGTCAGCGCGATGGTTGTGAAATCAGTTGCTGGTTGCCGGCGCTGCACGTCACTGGGGCAAAGCAGGATCTTCGTCGAAGCCAACTCTTTCAAGCCGATCGAAAGCTGGACGTTCACCGGGACGTTGTTGGTTGCATTTGGTTTTGCACCGCCCTCGGATTCTTCGACCTGCCAGGGGAACTTGCTCTCGTGGTCGTCAGCCCAAAGCCTTAGACCGCCGGCAATCTGTTTCAGATTGTTCAAACAGGAAGTGCGTTGAGCGCGAATTTTCGCCTGACCAAGCGCCGGCAGGAGAAGGGAGGCCAGAATTGCAATGACCGCGATGACGACCAGCAATTCAACCAGCGTGAAGGCAGGTGTTGCACGACGCAACACCTTGATGCGCTTACACAACCTGCTGCTACGGCGACAAAGATGCGGATACACGGAAGAATCTTTTGGCGTCGCTGACTGTATTTGTCCTGGCAACGGAGGCCTCCAGCGCAAGCTGGCCGGGAGCACCGCCATTGGTGTAAGGACCCTCGAGTTGCGCGGCACTATGAATTTTATAGTAGAGGCCGCGCACTGCATTGAACCGAACTTCGGCATTGTTGGCATCGACTTTGCGCGTGCTTAGCCTGATTTCGGAATTTGTCACGGTGCCGTCGAAGAATTTGCGAGCCAGGGCCCATGCGGTCTGACCGACCTGCGACCCGACAACGCGCCCCGGGAAATCATCTGCCGGCGGATGGATTCCGCCCCAGATTCGCGAGAGGCCGACCTGGTCTGCCGCATCATAGTAGGATGCCCATTGAAGAGTGACGGGTTGGGTGGGGCCGGCTTCGTTGGCGAGTCGCGGAAGGGTGTAGGTGCCCAGGCCATGCGGAAACCACTTGGAACCAGTGATTCCTGTCAGAGCTTCGGCCGCAGCGCGGCTGAAAGTGCTATGGCCTGAGATGTAACCCGGGAAACCGGGGGTAACGAATGTCTTTTTCTGGTAAGTCATCCACTCGTCAGCGTGGAGCCATTTGACGCCGCTGACCTCGTTTGCCGGGTCCACGGGCTGACTGGGCCAACAAAAGACGGCAATCTTGCCGGCGGTAAGTCCAGCGTGCCGACCGGAGGCAACCGTGGCGTCGGTGACCAGTTCGATCAGGTTTGTCACCAATGGCAACCCATTGGTGTGGTAGGATGGCAAGCCCGGATCGCTGGATTGGCCGAGGCCACCGCAGTAACGGATGGCACTGATAGGCCGCCAGCCATTGTAATGACGCTTCACGCTCCATGCGGCACACCCCGCGTCAAACACGGCGGCGTTCAAGGTGAAATAGAGTTTAACGTCCCATTCCAGCCGATCGACTTCCGGACCCGTCCCGCCGATACGGAACACCGTCATGTCGTCCGAAACATGATTCGCAATCGAATTCCAGTGGCCCGGCGGCGTTTCGGAAGTAGGACCATCCGCCCAGAATTCTGTGAGTGAGCGGGTGAAATCCCCGCGTAAGACGATGTTCGAGGCGTACGGCTGGCCAGTCAGGGGGTTGACGGTGTAACCGTGGCCATCATTTGCCCCAAGGGAGTTGTTGCCGATGGTCGCAGGCGAGATGTCGACCAGGACGCCGTCCGCCGTCGTTAACTGGCTGCTGTAGCGAATGTTTTCGACAAGATTTGACTTGAAATACGCATCTGACGCCGTCCCGAGAAGTGGAGGTGGACCGGGATCGATCCAGGGTTTGTCGGAATCAATTCGCCCCAGCGAGAAGGTGCGCACCCAGAGCCATTGCGCGCCGAGGTAACCCTGCAACGGGTTCTGCGGGAAGCCATTTTGATCGATCGAACCCGCGACCCTGAGGCGCTGCCACTTGTTCACGTCCACGAGTGTATTTGTGACCGGCGAATTCGTGCCGTCAGTGATCCCGTGAAGGAACGGGTCCATTGGCAGATTGATGAAATTATAACGTCGCGGATTGCCACTGGGATAATCCGGGTAGGCTACCGGTGGATTAGTGGCGGGGAACGGAATTCCTGCGGTCTGCCGCGACCCGTCGTCGATGAACCACGCGGAGACAGCGTCGTAAATTCTATTTCCAATACCAGCCGGCGTCGAAGGATCGCGCGAAACATTATTTGTATCGTAGCCCAAACGGGACATAAACAGGGGGTTTGCTTCCGCCTGGTTGGTGGCCGTCCTGGAATAGGCGTGTCTCTCCAGCATCATTCGATACATGGCGTAGCTCATGGCCTCGCGGCGCGCCGCCGCGACATCCGGGGCGGCGTGTTTCCCGCGATAGATGAAGCCGACAGCGTTCGAATCGTACGCGGCCCAGGCGTCGTACATGCAAACCGAGAAAGTAAATAAGTTCCTGGCCTGGCCCGGCGGATGCGGAGTGTCCATTCGGATCCCTTCCAGCGCGCGCTCGTTCCAGTTACGGGCGATGGAGTAATTGGGATTGGGCACGTACCAATTAATGGCCGCCGCTTGCATATTCACTCCGGCCAGCAATAGCGCATAAGCAATCAGAAAGTGCTTCCAGGGGACGCTTGAGGAATGGGTCTTCAGGGCAAGGGGTTCGTTGTACATAACAGGGTACCGATGTTCGCGCGATTTTTCGGGAAATGCCGCCAAATGCAAAGCAAGCAGGGGCGAGTAGCTCTGTCCGGGGGGTGAAGGGGTGTTGTTTCGGGGCCCAAGGGACCATCGGTCCAGGCTTTTTAACAGAGCTGTGTAAAGATTCAGATCGGAGAGTTAGCAGGTGAGAGGGCGGCGATCGGTGGGCGGAACCTTTGCGACAGCGCGTATACATGCAGCGATAAGCCGCGAATCGCGCAGACGATCAGGAGAGCGAAGAAGAGGCCGAA
>Ga0075418_10005648_pt1 | contig 14154 bp, 13 predicted proteins | sample SoiMetdeltSBSDD2_FD_81776 | JGI IMG/M metagenome (GOLD analysis project Ga0075418, IMG submission 81776) | Bulk soil microbial communities from a Populus tree surrounding site in Tennessee, USA - Soil MetaG P. deltoides SBSDD2 | ecosystem: Environmental > Terrestrial > Soil > Tree plantation...
GATCCGTCAGCGCCCGCTCGGCGCCGACGGCGACGTTGTCGAGCGCCATCGGCGCGCTGGCGTTGCCGCGCATGCCGAGCCCGCGCCACGCCCCGGTGACGCTGACGCCGGCGTCGCCGGGGAATACAACGTAGATGGTGCTCTCAATCGGCGTGGTCGCACCCGCCGCAAGCGTCGAGACGACATAGCCGTCCGCGTGGCCCGCGGAGGTCACGAACGACTTGTTCGCGCTCAAGCGGACGGTTCCGGCGCCGTCTTCCTTCGCGCGGCTCACCGGCGCCCAGAAGTGGCTGCGCGATCCCTTCTCGCTGAACGCGAGCGTGGAGAGATGCTTACCCGCGGCCGCCTGGCAAAGAAGGTCCGCCGTCTTGGCCGGCGCAGCAGCGTAACAGGCGACGCCGCACAAGTGCATGAGGTAAACCATCGCGGTCGACGGGCAGCGCTGCGCTACGGCGTCGATGGTCGCGGCCATCGTCCGCAGGCCGTGGCCGAGCCCGCCGAACGCCGCGGGAATCGTCAAGCCGAGCAGTCCACGCTCGCCCAGCCCCGCGATCGACTGACGCGGAAATGCCGCGTCCTGATCGACTTTCGCCGCCTGCGGCTTGATCGTCGCGTCGGCGACGGCGGCGGCGTCCGAAACGACGCGCTGTTGTTCAGCGTTCAATCGGTACATGACATCCCCTCCGGTTACGACGTGAGACTGAGTTCGATCGTCAGCGCCAGTGCCGCCCGGAGCGTGCATACCAGCGGCAGCCGATCGAGCATGTGCTCGAACAGGGCGCGGGTGGCGGCGCCCTCACCGGTGGCGACGAAGACCTTGACGCGAATGCGCGCGATCTTCGGCTGCCCCTGTTCGCCGACGACCTCGAGGTAGGTAAGCCCGTTCGTCAGCTCGCCGGTGACCACGGCCTCGACGGCGTCAATCGGGAGCCGCCGCCTGTCCGCAAACGCACGCAGGCCGTTGACGATCTCTCCACCAATCGCACCGAGGGCGTACTCGATGGCGGCAATGCGCGGCGACGTCTCGTCGAATTCCAGCGGCCTGCCGATCGAGAACTGGCGGCGGGCGACCGAGACGCGCGCGACGTCGGGGTCTGGCGCGGTTACCCGCAGGGAGATCTGGAGAGCATCCATTGGTGCGCGGCTCCTCGGAATGCGCGTCCACGCACGCACCCCGCAGTGCAAATGACAGTTGTCGAGCTAGCCGATGACGGTTGATCGAGTGAGTGGCTGGCGCACCGCGCCAGAAGGAAGGACTATCAGGTGAAGCCGGAGCCGTGGCGGAACATGCTCATTGCGCGGCGAAGAGGGTACTACAATTGGGCGTGGGCAAGCGGCTGATCCCTGACACCCGGAACGACCTCCACTGGGGAGAGCCGACGAGCGTGCGCGAGCGCTGGAGCGCCGCCGCCTACATCGCGTCGACGACGCTCGTCGTCACCCTCGTAGTGCTGGCCGTCGTCTTCGATCAGTTCGCAGCCACCGGTGTGCTGCTGGTGGCGTTCCTGTCGTTCGTTCTGACCTATCTGATCGCACCCGCCTCGGAGTGGCTGCGGCACACCGCGGGGCGGTCTCGACGCGGACGACCCCTCTCTCGTGTCCTGTCGACCCTCGTGATCTACGGCATCATCGCCGCGATCATGTTCCCGGTGTGGGCGTTCACCGGGGCGCGGATCGGCGCGGCGCTGGCGCGGGCAAGGGTCCTCGTTCCGCAGCACACCGCCCGCTTCATCGACCAGCTGCACGCCACCGAAGGCTGGCACGAGACGCTCGGATTGCCGCCGGCGGTGAAGGACTCAATCGGCGTTGTGACCCGTCGCGTGACGCGCAGTGTAGAGATCGAGGCTCGCGCGCTCGGGGCAGAACTCGCAGAGATCAGGGGGCTCGTGCCATGGCTCTCGACCGTCCCGGTGGTGGCGTTCCTGCTGCTGACGCGGTGGCATCGGTTTCGGCGATCGACGTCCCGAGTGCTGCCGACACCCCACCTGCGATGGCGAGGAGACGAATTTCTCCGCAATCTCGACAGCCTGCTCGCCGCGTACACGCGGGCCCAGGCCCTGTCGGCCGTCATCGTCGGCGGTATCTGCTGGGTCGGCTTCGCAGCGCTCGGCCTGCCCTATCCCGGCACGCTGGGCCTGGCCGCGGGACTGCTGGAAATGGTGCCGCTAGCCGGTCCCCTTGTCGCCGCCGTCGTCGCCACCGCGGCAGCACCGGAGCGTGTCGTCGGGGTTCTGCTCTTCCTGGCCGCGCTGCGGGTGCTGCAGGACTACGTGATCTATCCGCGTCTGATCAAGCGCACCCTGTACCTGCATCCGCTGGCGGTGGTGCTGGCGCTGTGGATCGGCGCCGCATTGGGCGGGGTCGTCGGCGTGTGCCTGGCAGTGCCATTCGTCGGCTTGATCAAGGCCACGCACCGGCACTGGCGCGAGTATCGCGAGATCGAAGCCCTGGTCGCCGAAGCGGACGCACGGTCCGCTGCGGCCGCCGCCAGGCGTGAGGAGGCCACTGCCTCCGCCGGGCAGATCGACTAGTGCGCGTGTCATACGTGCGTAGTGTCCGCCTTCAGGCGGACCCCGCGAGTCCGGCTAAAGCCTGACACAACGTGCTATCAACACTGCTCTAATGCCCGAACTTCCGGAGGTCGAGTCGGTCCGCCGGCGGATCTCGCCGGCGATGGTGCGCGCGCGCATCAAGGCCGTGGATCTGCGCCGGCCTGATCTGCGACGGCCGTTTCCCAGGCACTTCGTCAAGCGGCTGACTGGCGAGACGATCGTCGCATTGACCAGGCGCGCCAAATACCTGCTGGCGTCGTTGTCGTCCGGCGAGACGCTGTTGATGCACCTGGGGATGTCCGGATGGTTTCGCGTCGTCCGCGACAGGGCGACCGCTGGAGTGGGAGCCAGGCCGGCAACGATCGACCCTCACGACCACGTTGTCTTTCACATGTCGTCTGGAAAGGCGGTCGTCTTCAACGACCCTCGCCGTTTCGGTGTGATGGATCTGGTTCCGGCCGGCGCACTTCAGGAGCATCCGTCGCTGAGCCGGCTGGGTCCGGAACCGCTGTCGGACGACTTCGATGCGGCGGCGCTGGCGCAGGCGTGCCGCGGAAAAAAGACGTCGCTCAAGGCGGCGTTGCTGGATCAACGGGTGGTGGCGGGGCTCGGCAACATCTACGCCAGCGAGGCGCTGCACGTCGCCGGCCTATCGCCGGGGAGACCAGCGTCGATCCTCGCGACGCCCGCAGGTGCTCCGCGCGAGGCCGCCTACCGCCTGGCGGCCGCCATCAAGCACGTTCTCGAGAACGCGATCTCACGACGGTCGGAGGACAACTATCGGGCCTCGCCGTTTCTCGTATACGACCGGCTAGACGAACCATGCCTGAAGAAGAGGTGCAGCGGCTCGATCCGGCGCCGCACGCAGGGGGGACGATCGACGTTCTACTGCCCGGTGTGCCAGCAATAGCTGGCGTGTCGCACTTTACGTGCTGCAGCCTTTCCTGGTTTCTTCAAACCCGTCGAACAGGCGGCCGGCATTGACTCCAGCAAGCGTGTCGAGGCGGTGCGGCTGCCCTTTCTCGACGGTGTAGCGCGCGACGGTGCCTTTGGAGCGAAGGAACTCCGCTTCCTGTTTCATCTCGCCGTGCCACATGTACTGGTCCTGTTCGCCGACGTACATGAAGACGCACATCTTGGAAATCGCCTGAAGCTTGGCGGGGTTGGGCTGCCACATGTAGCCGGGAAAGGCGGTGACGGAGAGGAAGTACTGGGGGTTGGCGGCGGCGACGTGAAAGGCGGCGATGCCGCCGTTTGACGGACCGGCGACGTGAAACTTGTTTCCCTCGATCTTGTAGGCCGCCAGGACCGTTTTCAGAAAGTCCGGGAAGATGCGCGCGCCGGATTCGAAGAACAGCTGATCGTCAGGCGCGGCGGGAGCGATGACGATGTAGCCGCGCTTTTCGGCTTCAGCACGGAAGTTGCGATTCAGGACGTTGTCGACCACGTTCATCGTCTGCGGGCCGCCGCCGAACACGAGAATGCCCGGATACGCCTTCGCGGCATCGTAGCCGCCGGGCAGCACGACCTTGTAATGAACCGTCGTCCCACCGGCCCGTGAGGTCTTCTCAATCAGCTCCGCGTAAACAGGCTGGGCGACAAACAACGCAACTGCCAACGCCGCCGTAAACCCCGATTTCAGTCGGCTCATCTCGGGAACTCCTGAGCGAACGATCCGAACGGTCCGAACGGTCCGAACGATCCGAACGGTCCGAACGATCCGAACGATCCGAACGATCCGAACGATCCGAACGATCTACCGTCGTTGCAGAGCGGCTTTCACGCGTTCCGGCGTGAAGGGAACCTCCCGCAGCCTCACACCAGTCGCGTCGTAAAACGCGTTGCCGATCGCAGCTGCCGCCACCGTGATCGCCGTTTCACCAGCACCCATCGCGACGCCCTCGGTCTGGTTGATGAGCACGCTCTCGATCACCGGAACGGCGGCGCCAAGGTAGAGGGGACGATAGCTGCGCCAGTCGACCGACGTCACGCGCTCAGCGTCCCACGTCACCTCCTCGAGCAGGGCGCGGCTGAGGCCCTGGAGCGTTCCGCCTTCAACCTGGTTCCTGATGCCGTCGGGGTTCGAGATCGGACCAGCGTCCATCGCCACCACACAGCGTTTCACGACAATGACGCCGGTGTCCTGATTGACCTCGAGCTCGGTCACGTTGGCGCAATAACCGTTGTCGCCTTCATAGAGCACGCAGGCAATGCCGCGGCCGGTCACGACGCCGGTACGCCGGGCGCCTGGACGCGGCGACGGGCGCGCGTCCCAACCGGCCGTCTTTGCCGCGGCCGCGAGGACGCCCTTGAGCCGCGGATCGCGCAGATGCCGCTGCCGGTACTCGACCGGATCGGCCTTGACGAGCGCAGCGATCTCGTCCATGAAGCACTCGTGCGCGAACGTGTTCTGCAACCGTGCAGGCGAGCGTAGAGGCCCGGTGAAGAACGGCGACTCCACGGTGCGGTTGAGCACACGCTCGCTCTTGACGACGCCGCAACCGCCGGATTCGGCGCCGACGGTCCCGGTGACGTACGACGGCGCCGTGTTCGAACCGTTCTCGAAGCCACCCTGCGGCGGCGGCGCCGGCGTCCGCGGGGCGAACGGCTGCGGCGGGAAGCCGGCGAGAAAGCCGGTGACAACGTTGCCCGGCGCGTTTCCGCCGGGCCGGTTGCCGCGCGTCGGCGACCAGCCTTCGTAGTCCCAGGCCACAATCGTCCCGCTGGCATCGAGCGCGACACGCTGGTCGATGACGAAGGCCAGCCCGTAGTTCTCCCAGGCCATTTCGTCCTGCCGGGAAAGTTGAACACGTACGGGTTTTCCAACAGACTGCGACATCAGCGCGGCGTCGTACGAGACCGTGTCGGCGCCGTTCACGCCATAACAGCCCGCGCCCATCCTGAACACGATGCGGACCCCGGCGGGCGGGATGCCGAGCACCATCGCCATCGTATTTCGCAGAGGGTGGACGGCTTGCGAGGCCGACCACACGGTGACCTTTTCGCCCTGCACGTCCGCAACAGCGCACGCCGTGCCGATCGAGGCGTGCATCTGGTACGGATAGAGATACGTCGCCTTCACCACTCGAGAGGCATCCCCGAGCCTGGCGTCGACGTCGCCGGAGTTCACGGTGAACGCGTCGCGTGACGGGCTTTGCCGCATGCGGTCGTGGAACGTACGCTGAGGCGGCAGACCGCTGCCCGCCGACCAGGTCGCCTTCAGTTTTGCCGCCGCCTGCACGGCCTGCCAGGGCTTCTCGGCGACGACGCCGACGAAGTTCTTTTTGACAACCACCTTGACCAGCCCGGGCATGCCGCGTACAGACGACTCGTCGACGGTCACCAGGTTGGCGCCAACCGTCGGCGGCCTCACGACGCGGCCGTGCAGCATCCCGGGGACGCGGACGTTGTGGACGAACTCGAAGCGCCCGGTCGCGAGCGCGGGGATGTCCAGCCGCTTGACCGGCGTACCAAGCACGGTCCACGTGCTCGGATGCTTCCGCCGCGCTTTCGGATCGAGTTGGATTTCGAACTTTCTGCCCCCGACGAGATCGCCGTAGCTCACCCGCTTCGCCGGATCGGACGCGGCACTGACGATGCCGTCCTTCGCGGACAACTGGTCCACCGGCACACTCAGGCGCGTCGAGGCGAGCCGGATAAGCGCTTCGCGCGCCGTCGCCCCGGCGAGGGCGAGGTTGGCGGTGTTGAAATTCGAGGGATGCGACTGCGCGCCGGACGTCGTGCCCTGATCGGGCGTCAGCGCCGTATCGCACTGGATCAGCGTGACGCGGTCGAGCGGCACGCTCAGCTCCTCGGCAATCAACTGCGTTTGCGCGGTGAAGAGACCATGGCCCAGCTCGCACTTGCCGGTGTAGGCGGTGACGCGGCCGTCGGCCGCGATCGCAATCCACGAATCCAGCGCGGTTCCAGGATTGCCATTGATCCCCTGCGCCGCCACACCAGTCACGAACTCGAGCTCGGAGACCACACCGGCCGCACTGAAGGTGACGATCAGCGCCCCTGATTGCTTCAGGAAGTCTCGCCGTGTTGCGGGAGGGATCATGCGGTCCTCCTTGGCGTGCTGGTTTGTACGTAGCGGCGGATGGCCTGGAACATCCGCTGGTTCGCGCCGCACCGGCAGAGCACGGTCGCCATCGCCTGCCGGATTTGCGCGTCAGTCGGGTTCGGTGTCCGATCGACGAGCGCCTTCGCCGTCATGATGACGCCATTGATACAGAACCCGCACTGCATCGCCTGTTCGTCGATAAAGGCCTTCTGCAGGGGGTGTGGATTTTCGGGCGAACCGAGGCCCTCGAGCGTCGTAATTTCGGAGCCGTCGAGCGAGCCGACGGCCGTCACGCACGACCGTACTGCCTGCCCTTTGATGTTGACGGTGCACGACCCGCACTGCGCCAGCCCGCATCCGAATTTCGGTCCGCGCAGCTCCAGGTCGTCGCTGAGCACATAGAGGAGCGGGGTCGCCGGATCGACGTCGACCGAATGTGTCCGGCCGTTGACCTTCAGCGTGAAAACGCTCATGGCGGCGTCCTTTCGACGTTGCATTCTAAACCCTCCGGGCCCCGCGTTCGTAATCGCCGATCTGCGCGTTAATACACAGTTGAAAAGCCTTGCGCGTCTGAGATAATCGCGGCGCTCCCGGCTATGTCACCCCCCGCGTGACATTTTTTCTGAGGAACGTTATGGACGCGTCCTCCACGCCAATCGCCGCCGGGGGTCCGGGAGCGGACTATCGGTCCTGGACGTTCATCCGCTACAGCCATAAAGACGAGCACTGGGCGCACTGGCTTCACACCAGCCTCGAGACCTACCGGATCCAGTACGGGCTGACATCGATTCCGCCTGCGGGCGGCAACGGCAGGACTGATTCATGACCACTGCGCAACCCAAGGTGTTCATCAGCTATCGCCGGAATGACTCGCTCGCGGCCACCGGGCGCCTGTACGATCGGCTGAATACAGCGTACCCCGGGATGTTCTTCCGGGACGTCAGCGGCATTGGCGTCGGTGTCGACTTCGCCAAAGAGATCGAGCGGGCCGTCGCCTCGAGCGTCGCGCTGATCGCCGTGATCGGACCGGCGTGGGCGACCGAATCGGTCGACGGCAAGCGTCGTCTCGACGACCCGGACGACTTCGTCCGCCTCGAGGTGCTGAATGCGCTCAAACGGGGCATCCGCATCATTCCTGTCCTGGTTGGAAACGCGTCCATGCCGGAGGAGGAACAGCTGCCTCCCGTGCTGCATCCCCTCCGCAAGTGGAACGCCATCCGGCTGGTCGAGGAGTACTACGAAGAGGGACTTGAGCGGCTGATCGACGCGCTGACGTCGCAGCTCGGCACGCCACGTACGCAGGAGAGCGCCGATCTCGCGGAAACACAGCGCAAACTCAGGCAGCTCCGAGGCGAGGCGGAAGCCGCGCTCGCCGTAGAAGACTGGTTTGCCGGGATCCAGGCCCTGCAGGCGGCGGTGTCGCTTGATCCGACGAACCCCGAGCTCTCTACCCGTCTCCGTTGGGCGCACGACCAGCAGCGAGCCGTGGCCCGGCGCACGTCAGTTCGCCGCTGGACGGCAGGAACCGTCGCGGCCGCAGTTGTGGGAATCGTCGCCGCCGGCGTGGTGATCGTCCTGCTCATCCGAGCAGATTTTCAGGAAAACACCACGCCAGACAGCCAGGCGGATCTTGTCGATGCGCTGAAGACCGCCTTGAACCAGCCGTCCGATCCGCTCACCCCGGCCGCAGGGTCGCCGCGAGCGCCGGCCAACGAACAGCTGTCAGCCCCGCCGCAGCGTCGCTTGCCCGATGCTGTTGCGCCGGAACAGCGAACAACAGGCGTGGGATTTCCGGGACGCGGGCGGTGGCGGATGACCGCCAGGGAAAACCAGGCGATGTCCATCGCGCTGGACCTCGAAAATGACGGCTCGTTCGCAGTCTCGATGCCCGCGGGGGTCCTGAACCTTCCGCTGAGCGGTGGCCGCTACGACTACGACGATTCGACCGGAATCCTCGAAATCATGGGGGTGAACAACCTGGGCGCAATGTTCAGGGAGACCATTCACGTGTTCGAGCGCGAAGACGATCACTTCCACGCCAACTACCTGGGCACCGTCTGGGAGCTCGAAGGTAACTAGTGATCCCCATTAAGGAGACACCGTGACCGACCGTCCGAAGATTTGCCTCGATCGCGTGCTGCCGCGCGATCTCATGAGCCTGCAGCCTACTACGCGCGCGAAGGGCCGCACCCGCGCCATCACGCCGATCGGCAAAACCTGGATGAACGGATCGAGGCTGCAGGTCCGTTTCATCGGCGGCACGCCCGCGCAGAAGAACACCGTGCGCGAGCAGGCCGGCTGGTGGACCCAGCACGCCAACCTGACGTTCGACTTCAACGACGCGCCGGGCGCCGACATCCGCATCAGCTTCGACCCGGCCCTCGGGGCCTGGAGCTATGTCGGCACAGATTGCCGGAGCATCCCGCTCAACCAGGCGACGATGAACCTCGGCTTCATGGACGGCGGCACTACCGCGCACGAGTTCGGCCATGCGATCGGCCTGGCGCACGAGCACCAGAATCCGGCCGGCGGGATTCAATGGAACGAGGCGGTCGTGATTCGCGAACTGGCCGGGCCGCCGAACTTCTGGGACGAAGCCAAAGCGCGGCACAACGTCCTGCGCAAGTATTCGGCCGACCAGATCAACGGCACGAAGTTCGATCCCGATTCGATCATGCTGTATTTCTTTCCCGCCGAATGGACGGTCAACGGCATTGGCACCAAGGCCAACGAGGTGCTGTCGGATCTCGACAAGGCGTTCGCGGCCGGCGCCAAGATGTATCCGAAGACCGGTCCGACAGTGGAAAAGCCGACCGAGCTCGTGGTCAATGCCTCGCGGCGTACGGCCGCGTCGATCGGCAAGTACGGCGAGGCCGATTTGTTCGCCTTCAACGTGGCGAAGCCCGGCCGGTACGTCATCGACACGAGAGGCCCCACCGACGTCGTGCTCAAGTTGTTCGGGCCGGACAGCCCCACTGCGCTGATTGCGGAAGACGACGACAGCGGGTTCGCATTCAATGCGCGAATTGCGGCCAATCTCATTGAAGGCCGCTACTTCGCTCAGGTGCGGCACCACAACCGGGCCAGTGGCAGGGGCAACTACAGCATCGGCGTATCGCGTTCCTGACGCGCGCCCGTTCCCTCGCTCGTCTCTGATATAAGACTGGCTTCATGACTCCTGCATCGCGCCGGGACTTCTTGCAGCAGGCGGGCATGGCCGCAGTCGCGGTCGCGCTGGGATTGACGACAACGGCGGCGCGTCAGGCCGGGATCACCGTGTTGAGCGGTAACGGCGCGCGAGTGGCGGTCGCCGAGCTGGCCAGGCAATTCGAACAGAAAACCGGCCGCAGGGTCACCGTCACGTTCGCCGTCAACCCCGAGGTCCAGCGGCGGATTGAAGCGGGCGCGTCGTGCGACGTCGCGATTCTCAACCCGCCGGTGCTCGACGCGCTGATCGCGCAGCGGAAGGTCGTCGCCGGCAGCCGGGCCGTTCTCGGCCGCAGCGGCATTGGAATGGGCATGCGCGAGGGCGCGCCGACGCCCGACATCTCCACGGTCGACGCGTTCAAACGAACCCTGCTCAATGCGAAGTCGATCGCTTATCCCGGCGAGGGCGCCAGCGGCCAGTATTTCGTCAGCCTGGTCGATCGGCTCGGGCTCTCCAGTCAGCTGAAGAGCAAGATGCGCCCGATGCCGGGCGAGTACAACGTGGAAATCGTCGCCGAGGGCGGAGCGGAATACGTCGTCGTGGTCGCATCGCGCATTACCGGAGTCAAGGGCGTGCAGCTGATCGGCCGGATTCCACAGGAGCTGCAGACCTGGATCGGCTTTACCGGAGGCGTGTGTAGCACCGCGCGCGAACCCCAGGCCGCGCGCGATCTGCTGCGATTCTTCACGGCGCCTCCCGCCGCCCGGGTGTTCGAGACCGCGGGGATCGAGCCCTTCGTGGAGTAGGACCCGGGCGCTCGGTTACCATACCTCTTCCCGTGTTCGTCATGGTCTCGCCGACATCCGCAGCGCTGCTGCGCCGCGCCGCGCTGCTGATCCTGCTCGCCGTGTGCGTGCAGGCCACGCCCGCAGCGGCCCAGCCCAGGGAGCGGCGGGCGATCAGCGCGTATCCGGTGACCGCGCCGCTCGACATCGACGGGGCCCTGGACGAAGCGTTCTATCGCACCGTCCCGCCGGCGTCCGACTTCATCCAGATCGAACCGCAGGACGGCGCGCCGGCCACCGAAAAGACCGAGATGTGGGTCGGCTTCGATGAGGATACGGTCTACCTGACCTTCCGCTGCTGGGAAAGCCGCATGGACAAGGTGGTCGCGAAAGAGATGCGCCGCGACAACACCGCGCTCTGGGGCGGCGACGACGTCGTGGTCTTCTACCTCGACACGTTCAATGACGGACGCAACGGCTTCCAGTTCATCGTCAACTCGATCGGCGGGCGGGGCGACGGCCAGGCAACCAACGACGGTGCCTACAACGGCGACTTCAATACGATCTGGGACGTCGCCACGGGCCGCTTTGACGGCGGCTGGATCATCGAGACGGCGGTGCCGTTCAAGTCTCTGCGCTACCAGCCGGGCGCTGAGCAGACCTGGGGAATCAATGTCGTCCGCACCAACCGGTGGAAGAACGAGCTCTCGTTCCTGAATCCGGTACCGAAGGAGCGCGGACAGCAGGGCGTCCACGTCTCCTCGGTCGCGGGACTCCTCCACGGGATCGTCGCGCCAGCCGGATCGCGCAACCTCGAGCTCAAGCCGTACGCCATCTCCAACGCCACCGGACAGGCTGACGCCGGCCGCGGTATGCGCAATGACCTGACGGCGGACATCGGGATGGACGCGAAGTACGGGCTGACGCAGAACCTCACCGCTGACTTCACCTACAACACCGACTTCGCGCAGGTCGAAGCGGATCAGCAGCAGGTGAACCTGACGCGTTTCAGCCTCTTCTTCCCCGAGAAGCGGGACTTCTTCCTCGAGAACCAGGGGATGTTCACGTTCGGCGGGGCGTCCAATTTCAACGCCGGCAACGTGCCGATCCTCTTCTACAGCCGGCGCATCGGCCTCGAGCGCGGGCTGGCCGTGCCGATTCGCGGTGGCGGCCGGCTGACGGGCCGAGTAGGGCGATACACGCTCGGTCTGATTGATATCCAGACCAGCGACGAGCCCGCGGCCGCCGCCCAGCCCACCAACTTTTCAGTGGTGCGGGTGAGGCGCGATATCCTGCGACGCAGCAGCGTCGGGCTGCTGCTCACCGGGCGCGCCGGCGCGGGACAGCAGAACAACGCGGCCTACGGCGTCGATGGGACGTTCGGGTTTTTTCAGAACCTGTCGATCAATACGTATTGGGCGCAGACGGAAGACCATCTGCGCGCAGCACCCACAGGCCGCGGCGATCGCGCCAGCTACCGCGGGCAGTTCGACTACAACGGCGATCGGTACGGGTTGCAACTCGAACGGCTGTCGGTCGGCGATGCCTTCAATCCGGGCGTCGGCTACGTGCGGCGGGCCGACATGCGCCGCAGCTTCGCCGAGGCGCGGTTCTCGCCCCGGCCGCAGCGCAACGGGGTAGTCCGGAAGTACTCCTGGACCGGATCGATCGACTACGTCGAGAACGGCGCCGGACGGCTCGAAACGCGCGCGCACGAGGCGGAGTTCGGCATCGACTTTCAGAACGCCGACCGGATGGCGGCAACGTATACCGCCATCTACGAATTCCTGCCACGCCCGTTCCAGATCGCGCGCGGCGTCACGCTGCCGGTGGGCGGCTACGACTTCGGCACTGTCCGCCTGAGTTACAACCGCGCGAACCGGCAGCGCATCGCCGGCAACCTGAGCCTGGAAAGCGGCACCTTCTACAACGGCCGAAGGACGGCGGTTGGGCTCGGGAGCGGACGCGTGAACGTGACGCCGAGGTTTTCGGTCGAACCGACGTATTCGCTGAACAGGGTGGATTTGCCCGAGGGGGAGTTCACGTCGCACCTCCTGGGCTCGCGCGTGACCTTCACCGCTACGCCCCTCATGTTCACGAGCGCGCTGCTGCAGTACAACTCCGAGACGCACTCGCTCTCGGCCAACGTCCGGCTCCGCTGGGAGTATCGTCCCGGCAGCGAGCTCTTCGTCGTTTACAACGACGAGCGCGACACGCTGGCGCGCGCGTTTCCCGACGTCACGAACCGCGCGTTCATCGTCAAGGTCAATCGTCTGTTCCGGTTCTAGCGAGAAGGTTCGCCACTTCGGTGGGCTCGTCGAATCCCGGCCGGACAAATGCGCGTGCATTGGGGAAGATGCGCTCGATTTCGTCGCGAATCCACAGCAGCTGCCGGATGAAGGGCTCGGCCTCGTTCCACGTCGCATGGCCGCGCTCGACGATCTGCAGCCACGCCTCCTGCGAGCGCTCGACGCCAAGCAGCGCCACTTTCGCCGAGCCGTCGTGATCGGCCGGCCAGTCGCGCTCCGCGGGATCGTCTTCGGCGAGCCCGCGCAGCGCGCGGCGGATCTTGACGTAGATCAACGAGTGGAACCACGACACCACCGCGCGCGGATCGGCAGGATCGGTAGCGGTCGCGAACGTCTCGTGCGTCCGGCGCCACGCGAACACCCAGTCGACATAGGCGATCGCGTGTTCGCACAGCGCCTCGTGCTCGAGCAGGATCCGTCGTCGAGGCGGAAGCGGCTGTGATTCGCCGGCGTTCGCTTCCCGAACGGCCTGCTCCGCCCCCTCGAGCAGCTCCTGCGTCCACGCCGGCGGCTCCGGAGGAACATCTCGCGGCAGCGGCGGCGCGTCAACCACCGGCTTCAGCGTGGGATCCAGGCCCGCCGCGAATTCGGCGCTGTCGGCGAATAGCCGGCACCGCGACGTGAACGCGCACGCGGCGCACCAGGAGTCGCAGTAGTTGAAGATGCTCACGATGAATCCGTCTTGAATGTCCATGGACGCCGGAGGAGCAAGGGATATTCCCGCCGATTTCAGGCCATTACTCGCGTCTCGCCGGCGGAACCTGGCAATTTCTGCGTGCGGGCCGGCGGCCTGGATCGGCAGGAATTGCGTACCTCATTGTCGGCGCCTGCTTACGGGTATAGGATTCGCGGAAGGTCAAACCGGAGGCACCATGAGCCGCTTCACAACCGCTGTCGTCGCGACGATTTGCCTGTCCACCCTGGCGGGTGCGGCGCGCGTCGCGGCGCACCATTCGATCCAGGCGCAGTTCGACATCAACAAGTCGTTCACCATCGCCGGCAACGTGGCCAAGGTCGAATGGATCAATCCCCATTCGTACCTGACGCTGAACGTGAAAGACGCCGACGGCAAGGTCGCGAAGTGGGCCTTCGAGATGGGCGCGGCCGGTCAGCTCCGCAGGACCGGTTTGAGCCGGGCGGACCGCGGCGGCCTGAAGGCCGGCGATGCGGTCACGATCAAGGCACTGGCCGCGAGGGACGGTTCCAACAGCGGGCTGCTGCAGGAAATCACCACCGCAGACGGCCGTGTGTTCAAGCTCCGGCCGGATGGAACAGAGGAAAAATGACCAGCCGA
>Ga0075418_10005649_pt1 | contig 14152 bp, 15 predicted proteins | sample SoiMetdeltSBSDD2_FD_81776 | JGI IMG/M metagenome (GOLD analysis project Ga0075418, IMG submission 81776) | Bulk soil microbial communities from a Populus tree surrounding site in Tennessee, USA - Soil MetaG P. deltoides SBSDD2 | ecosystem: Environmental > Terrestrial > Soil > Tree plantation...
GCGCATTCCAATCCGGGTGTGCGCATGGCAGCCCCAATATTGCAATCTCGACATCGGTGCGCGCGTCGACCACTCGGAAGGTGGCCCAATGGCCGCACTCGTCAGATCCCGGCGCGCACCGTTTCTGCTGTTAACCGTCGCTGCGGCCCTGGCCTTGCCAAACGATCAACCCGCCACGGCCGCTGAAGCAGCCTCCTGGCACATATGTCCAGTCGCTCACGTACTATTACAAGGGTGACACCGCAGACCTCATCGCGTTCGCTGACCGACTGACGGTCGGCCTCGACGCCAGCGCTCTGTTGGACCTTGGTGTCATCACCTGGATCGCACCGTTTCGGCGTGTTCGTGCCTATGGCCGCAAGGAGGCCGAGGCCAACCTGGAGCTGAGCCTTCTGCGCGCGCCGATCGACCTTGACGTCAAGGACAGTGAGACCGCGTTCGCTGACATCGTAGGATCGGCGATCATCGGCTGGCACGCGGGCAACTGGCATTGGAACTTCAATGCCCTGGTCAACGCACCGACGGGCTTTTGGCAACGTCGCCGCTTGACCAATATCGGCTTCAACCGCTGGGCTTTCGATGCATCCGCCGCCGTCACTTGGCTGGACCCCAAATCAGGCATCGAAGTATCGGGATCGGCGGGCCTCACCTTCAACCTCGAGAAGCCTGCCAACGACTATCAGACAGGCACCGAGTCGCATCTCGAGTTCGCGCTGATGCGCCACATCGGCAAGGACTTCTCGTTCGGCCTCGCCGGGTATCACTCCCAGCAGATCACCAGCGACAGCGGCGCCGGCGCGCGGCTCGGCGATTTCAAGGGCCGCGTATCTGCTGTAGGGCCGATGCTGACCTATTCCGTCACCGTCGACAAACCCCGATCAGTACCTCCGTCAGCTGGATGCACGAGTTCAATGTGAAAAACCGCCTGCAGGGCAACGCAGGGCTGCTGAACATCGTTGTGCCTATCGGCGGCGGCCGTTGATCAGGACTTTCCCGCATCTTCGCATGCAAAAAGCCGGATGGCTGGGGTGCCCCTCGGCACCCAATTATTGCGAGATCAGTAGTCCATCCGATGGCGCCGCCACCCCTATCTGCTGCACCATAGTTGCCGGGGCCACACGCGGAATCTGCTTTCGCTTCCGCCTCTCCCCCTCGGAACGCTGCTAGCGCGGTGTGGCCCCAACTGCTGCGAGGTTGGCAAAAGCCGGCTGCGCGGCCCCGCGCATTGGTCCCGACGCGGTGTGGGCAAGCATGCCAGCATCGCCCTTGTGGTGAGCATCGCCCTCGTGGTGAACATCGCCCTCGTGGTGAACCGCGTGTGGTGAACCGCGAGCGCGCAAGGTCGGCGCAACCGGCAGCACAGGAAGACCCATGATGAAGGCCCATGATGTTGAGGCCCCGAGCCATCCTCGTTAGCGCAGTCGCGCTCATGCTCACCGGCGTAGCGGTTGGCCTCGCGCAGAGCTCTTCCGGCACCAGCTACACCTTCGAGCGGGGCTTTCCAAGCCGCGCAGCGGGTGACCACGCCCGCGACGATGCCGACTTCCAGCGTGCCGTCATCGCCTACCGCTTCTGGTATCCCACTGTATCGGCGGAGGGCATTTTCGCTGGTGCCCGAGGCCTTGGCATCGAAGACGGCAAGGGCATCAGCATTGCCGCGGTCGGCCCGCGCCAGGTCGCGTTCACAGCCAACTCCGACACGCCCTATGGATTTGGCGTTCTCGACGTCACGAACGGCCCGATGGTCATCGAACTGCCGCCCGGTCAACTGATCGGACTTGTCAACGACCACCACCAAGGCTGGGTGCTCGACATGGGCCTGCCCGGTCCGGACGCCGGCAAGGGCGGCAAACATTTGCTTGTGCCGCCCGACTACAAGGGGAGCATTCCTGCCGGCTACCAGGTCGGCCGCACGCGATCGCTGAAGAACCTCATCGCCGTCCGCGCCTTGCCCGCTGCTGGCGACGTCGAAAGCGCCATGCGCGGGCTACGCTCAATCAAGATCTACCCGCTGGCGAGCGCTGCCCACCCCGAGGCGCTGCCGGCCGTCGACACCAGCGACAAGTCCATGGACGCCACGCTGCTAGGCTGGGAAGACAACATTCAGTACTGGGAAGCGTTGCACCGGATCATCAGCGCCGAGCCGCTGGTAGCCAGTTTCCTGCCCATGTATGGCCTGCTTAGCGAACTTGGCATCGACAAGGGCAAGCCGTTCGCGCCCGATGCACGGATGCGCGCCATCCTCGAGCGCGCGGCCAAGACGGGCCGCGACCAGATGCTGGTGTCGAGCTTCGACAGCGCACGCCCCGACAGGATCAACTGGCCGGACCGCAAGTGGGAATGGGTCGGCCTCGTTCCCGGCAGCGCGCAATTCGAGACCCCTGCCGGCATCGACCTCGAAGCACGCGACCGCTGGTTTGCCCAGGCGATCGTCACCTCACCGGCAATGTTTGGCCGCTCGGCTGGCGCAGGGTCGCTGTACTGGCTCAGCGCACGCGACGACACCGGCGCCTATCTCGACGGCGGCAAGACCTACAAGCTGAGCGTGCCGCAGCCGGTGCCCGGCAAGCTGTTCTGGTCCGTGACGGTGTACGACGCTCATACGCGCAGTCAGGTGCAAACGGATCAGGACAAGGCGGCGCTGCGCTCGCTGTTTGAGCTGAAGAGCACGACGCCCAGCATGGCCCTCGGAGGCGAGACCATCGATCTCTATTTCGGCCCCACCGCGCCGGCCGGCAAGGAGGATCGCTGGATCAAGACCATCCCCGACAAGGGCTGGTTCGCCTATTTCCGCATCTACGGACCCGAGCAGGCCGCATTCGACCGCAGCTGGAAGCCCGGTGATTTCGAAAAGGTGAAGTGACCGGCGCCAGCGATCGCGCATGAGCGAACGGCTATCAGCACACGAGGACGCAACGGTGATGCGATGAGCATGCTCGATCTGTTCGCCTGGCTCGTCCTTATCATCCTTGTCGCCAGCGTCATCGCCGTCGTGGTCATCATGGCCATGCTGCCCGGCATGATCGCCAAGGAGCGCAAGCATCCCTGGGCACAGGCAGTCACCGTCGCGGGCTGGGTGGCGCTGTTGCTCGGCTTCGTGCTGTGGCCGGTCGCGCTGGTGTGGGCCTATGTCGATGTCCCTGCGCTCAAGTCGGGCGAGGCTGGCCGATGATCGTTGCCCTGTTCAATGTCTATCTCGCCCTCCTGTTCGTGCTGGTGAAGCTCAAGATCGTGCCATTCAATCTGTTCTGGAAGGTTTCGCCGGCGCTCGTGCTGGCGCTGCTGCTGTTCGGCTTGTTCATTCCGATGGGCTGGGGAGCGCCGCAGGGTCCGGCGATTGTGGTGCGCAATTCGGTAGCGATCGTGCCAGATGTCGCCGGCGAGGTGCTGGATGTGCCGGTGCAGGCCAATACCCCACTCAAGGCCGGCGAGGTGCTGTTTCGCATCGATCCTGTACCGTTCGAGTCGCAGCTCAACACGCTCGCGGCCCAGCTCAAATTCCAGGAGTTGCGCCTGTCGCAAATGCAGGAGCTGAAGTCGACGGGCACCGGGCGCGGATTCGACGTCGAGCAGCGTCAGGCCGAGGTCGACCAGCTGAAGGCGCAGGTGCAGGGCGCGCGGTGGAACCTGGACAAGACCGTGGTGCGGGCGCCAGCCGACGGCTACGTCACCAACCTGGCGCTCAGGAAAGGCGCACGCGTTGCATCACTGCCCCTCACACCGACCATGCCTTCATCGACACCTCCGAAACCATCATCGGGGTGGAGATCGCACAGATCGGCGCGCGCTATGTTGCAGCGGGCCAGCCCGTCGAGGTGACATTCAAGTTCGCGCCGGGCAGGATCTATACGGGCAAGGTTGAAAGCGTCCTGCAGGCGATCGCCACCGGTCAGACGCAGACCTCGGGTTGGGCGGTAGCGCCCAAGCAGATAGAGGCCGCCCCCTTCGTCGTGCGCATCAGGCTCAATGACGCAGAATTCGCCAAGCGGCTGCCGGCCGGTAGCACGGGTACGGCGGCGATCTTCACCGCGCACATCAAGCCGGCCCACGTCATCCGCAAGGTGCTTCTGCGCCAGATCGCGATCCTGAACTACATTAACCCATTTTGAGAGCGGATCATCGGCAGCATCACCACTGCAGGACGCGCCTGCCAGCGATGGCGCCGAGCACGGCCACGATCGCCACCGCCAGGCTGTACCAGAGGGCGACAAACAACGCTGAGTCGTCCGGGCAATGCACGGCGTAGAGCGTCGCGGCAAAGGTGCCGGCCATCAGCCCGGTGACGGCTCCGGCCGTGCTGGGTGATTGCGGCGCGCCCACCCGCAGGGCCGCTAGCGCGCCAGCAAGAGGTGCCAGCGACAGCAGCGGGATGGCCACCAGGCAGACCCGGGCGTTGCTGCCGACGGCGCGCGTCAACCACGCGTCCGGCGCCACCGTCAGCAACTCGTAGCCGACCGCCGCGGCCAGCAGCACCGGTGCGGCGATGAGGCCGGCCAGCGTGTCACGCACGCCGACCTGCGGGCTCGCCAGCCGTGCGCAAGCCCACAGCGCGAGCGCGTAGGCCAGCAGTGCGAGCGCGATCTTGAATACGAAAGGCCAGGTGTGCAGGGCCGCGCCAATGTCCGGGCGAACTCCAAGGGTGGTCGCAAACAACCCGGCCGCCAGCGAACCGCCTATCAGCAGCGCAAGCGTCAGGCGCCGCGCCAGGGACGGGCGACGCGTCGCGCCATCCTCGGCAAGAGTGCGGATCAGAGCGTCGGTCTTCATGTCAGGCACTTCGCAACGCTCCTGCAATCGACTTCAGCGCGCGATGCAGTGCTACGCGCACGGCGCCTTCCGTCATGCCGAGCCGATCAGCCACCTGGCGCGCGCTGGCGCCTTCGATGGAGATGGCTTGCACGATCTGGCGCTGGCGTCCGTTCAGGTTCGCAAGAATGCGCTCGGCGTCGACGCCATTGCTGATGGCCGGCTCGTCGTCAACGGCCAGCGCATCGCCGATCTCGTCGATCGGCACATGCACGCGGCGGCCGCGGCGGCGTAGATTGTCGATGAGCTTGTTTTGCGCGATGGCCCGCACCCAAGGCAGCAGCGGCTGTCGCTCATCCCAGGTCTGGCGCTTTAGATGCACAGCCAGCAGTGTCTCCTGCACCACATCCTCGACCTCTTCCGGACCCAGCCCGTATCGGGCAAAGCCGCGCTTCACCAGCCCTCGCAGGATCGGCGCCAAGCCCTCGAGCACGCGACGATAGGCATGCGCATCGCCGCGGTTGGCAGCCCGCATCAGCTCCGTCCAGTGAGAAGTCTGATCCGGCACGCAGCAACTGCTCCCCAATACGCACGCCAAGGCTGCACCGTTACAGCCAAGCCACCGCCAATGGCTAGCGAGCGGGCTTTGCTGCGAACCCTTTAAGCACAAAGCCGTGATGGCTGTAACGGGGCCCAGACTTGACGCCGCACCGGTACCTCGGCGACCGCGGCACCCGCGACGTTGCCTCCCGTGCCCGGCTGTGGTCCTTTGGTCTTTGCCAGCCGTCCATGAGACCCGAAACTTTGCCAGCAGCCAGAACTTCCGCATCCGAGACGCGTGTCGAGATCGTGCCGCGCATCGCCGACGTGACAGCGGCGGACTGGGACGCTTGCGCCAATCCGGATCCCGCCACCTTCAACCCGTTTCTGGCCCATGCCTTCCTCGCCGCCCTGGAAGAGGCCGGCACGGTCGGCGGACGCACCGGCTGGACGCCACGGCATCTGGTGCTCAGGAGCGACTGCGGCAGCGTGGCCGCCTGCGCGCCTGCCTATCTCAAGTCGCACAGCCAGGGTGAGTACGTGTTCGACCACTCCTGGGCGGACGCCTACACCCAGGCCGGCGGTCGCTATTACCCCAAGCTGCAGATCGCCGTGCCGTTCACGCCGGTGCCGGGCCGACGGCTGCTGGCCCGGCCAGGCGCCAATGCCGCCGAGCGGGAGGCTGCGCTGGCGGCGGCCGCGGCCACGCTGGTGGAGCGTGACGGGCTGTCGGGTGCAAACATCACGTTCCTCACCGAAGGCGAATGGACCAGGCTCGGCCACCTCGGCTACCTGCAGCGCACCGATCAACAATTCCACTGGCCGAACGACGGCTACGCCACGTTCGAGGATTTCCTGGGCTCGCTTGCCTCGCGCAAGCGCAAGACGGTACGCAAGGAGCGCGAGCAGGCGCTGAGCAGTGGCCTGACGGTCGAGTGGGTGACTGGCCGCGACATCACGGAAGCATACTGGGACGCGTTCTTCGCCTTTTACATGGATACGGGCTCGCGCAAGTGGGGCCGGCCCTACCTTAACCGCAAGTTCTTCTCGCTGCTCGGCGCGGCCATGCCCGAGCGCTGTCTGCTGGTGATGGTCAAGCGCGGCAACCGGCCGATCGCCGGTGCGCTCAACATGATCGGCGGCGATTGCCTGTACGGCCGCTACTGGGGTGCCGTCGAGCAGCATCCCTGCCTACATTTCGAGGTGTGCTACTACCAGGCCATCGAGTTTGCCATTCAGAACCGGCTTGCCCGCGTCGAGGCTGGTGCGCAGGGTGAGCACAAGCTCGCGCGCGGCTACCTGCCAACCAAGACCTATTCCGCCCACTTCATCGCGCATCGCGGCCTGCGCCGCGCCATCGCCGACTACCTGCAGCGCGAGCGTGCGTACGTCGATGCGGCAGGCGCACAGCTCACCGAGCTCGGTCCCTATCGCAAGACAATGAGCATCGAAGACGCGTGATGGCGAACCTGTGTGCGCGACCTGCGCAAGAACTGAGACGAGCGAGCCACACGATCTGACCCCGCCATCTCGTGTGATGTGTCGTCATCTGAGCGCTTGACGCGCACTCATGCCATTGCCATGGATGAGACGGCGACGTGTTCCTCGCGCGGGAGACCCTTATGCCGGGCTACGATACCAACAATGTGTTCGCAAAAATTCTGCGCGGCGAGCTGCCAGCGCAGAAGGTGTACGAGGATGCAGATACGGTGGCGATCATGGACATCATGCCTCGCTGTCAAGGGCACACGCTGGTGATCCCCAAGACGCCTGCGCGCAACGTGCTCGACGCCAACCCAAACCAGCTCGCCGCTTGCATGAAGACGGTGCAGAAGGTGGCCAACGCCGTCATGAAGGCATTCGAGGCCGACGGCATCACGCTGCAACAGTTCAACGAGCCGGCCGGCGGACAGGTGGTGTTCCATCTCCACTTCCATGTGCTGCCGCGCTGGGAAGGCATTGCGCTAGGCCCGCATACTGCCAAGATGGAAAAGCCCGAGGTGCTTACGGCCAACGCGGAAAAGATCAAGGCAGAACTCGGATAAGCGATGGCCACTCTGCTCGTGATCGGCGCCAGCCAGGGCATCGGCCTCGAGACGGTGAAATGCGCGCTTGCCGCCGGCCACGATGTGCGAGCGTTTGCGCGTGGCGCCGGCCACATCGCCATCGATGATGATAGGCTCATCAAGATCACAGGCGATGCCCTTGATGCCGCGGCCATCGCCGACGCAGTGACTGGCGCGCATGCCGTCATTCAGACGATCGGCGCACCCAAGACGGCGATGGCCGTGCTGGCCGGCACAACCGTCTTCTCCAAGGCGACGCGAATCCTGATCGACGCCATGCGGGCTGCCGAGGTGCGCCGGCTTGTTGCCGTCACGGGGCTGGGAGCCGGTGACAGTCGCGGACACGGAGGCTTGCTGTACGATGCCCTGATGTTCCCGCTGGTCCTGAAACGCATCTACGATGACAAGGACGTGCAGGAGCAGATGATCCGAGCCAGCGGGCTGGTGTGGACCATCGCCCGGCCCGGCCTGCTCACCGGCGGCGCCGCCAGCGGACGCATGCGCGTGCTGGCCGACCGCAAACACTGGCAGGCAGGCTCGGTCACACGTGCCGACGTGGCGGACTTCCTCGTGCGGGAGGCATTCGAGCAACGTTATGTCAACGAGACACCGCTGCTCATTCAGTGAAGCCTCAATCATGAGCAACTGGCGCAATGATCCGGAAGGCGCGGCCGATCAGCTGATCCGGCGCAGCCTCGACGACATGGAGGTGCGCGGTCGGGCGCTGCTTGCGTATCAGGCCGGCGACCTGCCGGCGCTGCTGGCGCAGCGCGGCATCGACGTTGCGGTCTGGAACCGGCGTGTTGCGCGTGCGCACCAGGCCTCAGCATGGCCGGCCGCAACCACATGCGATATAGCGTTGCTGCGCCTGCCGAAGGCCAAGGACGAACAGGAAATGGCGGCGCATGCCTGCCTCAGCGTGCTCGTCGAGGGTGGTCGGCTGATCGTCTACGGCGGCAATGATGAAGGCATTCGCTCGGCGGCCCGCATGCTGGAGGAGTTGTGCGGCAGCGTCGATACGCTGGCCACGCGCGGACACGGACGCGTGCTGGCCGTGCGCCGGCCCAATGACACCTCTGCACTTCGTGCTGCCCTCAGCAAATGGCGTCGAGTGACGCGGGCCATGATCGGCGGCACATCGCGCCACTGGGTGAGCTACCCCGGCGTTTTCGCCGACGGCCGCATCGATGAGGGTACGGCGCTGCTGCTGGCCAACCTGCCGCCTCTGCCGTCTGGAGGGCGTGTGCTCGACTACGGCTGCGGCTCCGGCATCATCGGCGCCGCGGCCCAGGCACAGCAGCCCGACCTCACGCTGGATCTGATCGACACTGATGCGGTGGCGCTGGAAGCGGCGCGGGAGAATGTGCTAGGTGCCCGCATCTTTGCCGGAACCCGCCTCGGCGACGCCGGCGAGGCGACCTATGCCGCCATTCTCTCCAACCCGCCCCTGCATGAAGGCATCGCCGAGGACCACGCCCACCTCGCCCGGCTGGTGGCGGACGCACCCTCGCGTCTCACACACGGTGGCACCCTGCAAATGGTGGTGCAGCGCCGCGTGCCGCTCGAGCGCATGCTGGCACAGCACTTCGCCGGCGCCGCCAGCATCGCTGAGACCGGCCGCTATCGCGTCTGGCGTGCGGTGCGCGGGACCTGAGGACCGGGCTGAACCGTCATTCGCTCGACAGGATCAGGTTGCGCACGATCGGATAGACCTGCTCCTCCCAGCGCCGGCCGCTGAACACGCCGTAGTGGCCGACGCCGGCCTGCAGGTGATGCCGCTTCATGTAGGGCTTGAGCTTGCTGCACAGCTCGTGCGCCGCCGCGGTCTGGCCGAGCGCGCAAATGTCGTCGCGCTCGCCCTCCACGGTCAGCAGCGCGGTGCGGCGGATAGCACTGGCATCGACCCTGCGGCCGCGGTAGGTCAGCGCGCCCTTGGCGAGCCGCATCTCCTGGAACACCCACTGCACCGTCTCCAGGTAGAACTCGGCGGTGAGGTCAAGCACCGCGAAATATTCGTCGTAGAAGTCGATGGTGGGCTTGGCCTTGTCCGGGCGGCCGTTGGCCAGGTGCTCATAAAGCTCGATGTGTGCCTTGCGATGTCGGTCGAGGTTCATCGCCATAAAGGCCGACAGCTGCACGAAGCCCGGATAGACGCGACGCCCCGCCCCGGCATAGCGGGCCGGCACGCGAGCGATCAAATTGCGCTCGAACCAGTCGATCGGCTTGCTCATGGCAAGCTGGTTGACCTTGGTCGGGTTGACGCGTGTGTCGATTGGACCTGCCATCAGCGTCATGCTGCGCGGTTGGCTCGGATGCTTGGCCTCAGCCATCACGGCGGCCGCCGCCAGTACCTGCACACAGGGCTGACAGACAGCCACGACGTGCACGCCAGGCCCCATCCTCTCGAGAAATTTGATGATGTGCTCGACGTAATCCTCAAAGCCGAAGCGCCCGCCGTCGCTGCTTGCTTCTCGGGCATTGTGCCAATCGGTTATGCACACGTCGTGCTCGGGCAGCATGGTCCGCACTAGACTGCGCAACAGCGTGGCAAAGTGACCGGACAGCGGCGCCACCACCAGCACCTGCGGTTGAGCGATCGCAACGTCCTTGCGGAAGCGCAGCAGCGTGCCGAAGGGGGTCGTCATCACCATCTGCTCGCTGACCGCAACCTCGCGGTTGCCGACGGTGACCTTGTCGATGCCGTAGGCGGGGCGCGAGTGCGTCAACCCGGTGCGCGCAATCAGCTCGTAGGCGGCGGTGAGGTTGCGCAGGAAGCTCAGCTCCTGAGCGGCGGCCAGCGGTCCCAGCGCGCTCAAACCCGCCTGGGCCATGGCACGCACGGGCACCATGATGTCGGCATGGGTCTGGTAGGCGAGGTAGAGCATGGACTGAGTGGATGCCCCCAAATGTATGTGCTGGAACGAATGTTGCACGGCGGTTCGGCTCGCCGGTCCCACTCCTGCGATGCAACTTTCGAACCAGACGCTTGAACCGGACGCTTGAACTGGACTGGGGAAACGCCGCGATGGCCAAGGCCACCCTCTCGATCAGCAGCAAGAACTACTCGTCCTGGTGCCTGCGGGGATGGCTTTTGTGCAAGCTGGCCGGCCTCGACTTCGACGAGGAGGTGGTGTCGCTGGACGATCCCTCGGCGCGCGCCGAGCTGCTGCTGCTGTCGCCGTCGTTTCTGGTGCCGTGTCTGACCGACGACGGCGTCAAGGTGTGGGATACGCTGGCGATCGCCGAGTATCTGGCCGAGGCCTACCCCAATGCCGGACTGCTGCCGAGCGACCGCGCAGCGCGCGCCCATTGCCGGGCAATCAGCGGCGAGATGCATTCGGGCTTTTACAATCTGCGCTCGGCGCTGCCCATGAACCTGAAGGCGCAGCATGCGGGCTTCAAGGTGTGGGCCGGCGCGCAGGCCGACATCGACCGCGTCACGACCATCTGGCGCGCATGCCTGTCGAGGTATGGCGGGCCCTACCTGTTCGGCAAGCTGACCATGGCCGACGCCATGTACGCGCCGGTGTGCACGCGCTTCATCACCTACGACGTGAAAATCGACGCACAGTGCACCGCCTACTGCCGAGCGATCATGCGCTGGCCAGCCATGCAGACATGGGTCACCGCCGCGCGCGAGGAGCCGGCCGAGCTGGAGGAGCTCGACGTCGAGTTTTGATCGCTCACGCGTCGCGGCGCACCACGAAGGCCGCCGCCTCACGCAGCACCTCGGCGCGCGCGCCGAAGGGTTGCAGCGCGGCAAATGCCTCCGCCTCGAGCTGCACCAGCTCCGCCTTCGCGGCCTCCACACCCATCAGCGACACCAGCGTCGCTTTGCCAGCATCCTTGCCGGTCGCCTTGCCGACGGTTGCGGCCGCGCCCAAGACATCGAGCAAGTCGTCGGCGATCTGAAACGCTCGGCCGACCCGCTCGCCATAGATCGAGAGCGCGCGATGCTGATCGCCATTGCCCACGCCGAGCAATGCACCGGCCTCGCAGGCATAGCGGATGAGCGCACCCGTCTTCATCGCCTGCAGGTGCCGCACGTCGGCAAGCGTCGGCCGTGACGGCTGGCCAAGTTTGTCGGCCTCAAGGTCCAGGCATTGGCCACCGACCATACCAGCGGCCCCCGATGCGCGCGCCAACCCCAGCGCCAGCTCGGCGCGGATGGCGGCGTCAGGGTGCGTGTCGGCGCGCGCCAGCACCTCGAACGCAAGCGTAAGCAGAGCATCGCCGGCCAGGATCGCGGTCCATTCGTCAAAGGCCTTGTGCACGGTTGGCCGGCCGCGCCGCAGCTCATCATTATCCATGGCCGGCAGGTCGTCGTGCACGAGCGAATAGCAATGCACGCACTCGAGCGCGGCCGCCGCGTTCAGAGCCGCGGCAGGTTGCAGCCCAAACAAACCGGCACATTCAATCAACAGGAAGGGACGGATGCGCTTGCCGCCGCCGAGCGCGGCATGGCGCATGGCCGCCAACAGCCGGGGCGGGGTAGCGCACGCCGCCAGGCCGTCGCAAAGCTCTGCCAAACGCGTCTCGACCAGGGCCGCCGTGTCGGCGAGCCGTTGGCTGAAGGCCATGTTTCCACCATATCTAACGGCGGCGGTTCGCCGGTGCGGCATCACGTGATACTTGCTCCGGTTATCTAGCGGGTCCGGTGGCTGGCGTGAAAGACAAAGCGAACGGGCAAGGCGAGGCGCCGGTGGCGGACGAGGCTCATTGCCCCGATGCGCTGTGCGACGATGCAGCGCTTGGGCCTGCCGAGCACCCGCGGGGCCACGGCACCGGAGCGGACGCCCATGCCAAGCAAGAGGGGCCCGAGCCGAATCCCCCTGATCGGTTGGTCCTACAGGACGACAACGCGGGGGGCCCGGATTTTGCCCTGCCGGCGCCAGGGCTTCCCGACAGGGCGAGCTTCAGCGGCGAGCCTTGCATCGCTCCAGCAGACGTGCCCGATGGGGAGCCGGCAGTCGAGGCCGCCTTGGCATGGCAGCCCGAGGTCGAGCCGGACCCCGAACCGGCAACCGATGCCGAGCTGATCGGTGCGGACCACGCAGCCCCCGCCCAGTCGATTGGCCTCGACAGCCCCATCGATGCGGTGGCCGAGACGCCGGACGTCGGGCCGGCACTCGCCGACCCGCACGACCACCCCTGTGCGGACGAACCGCCAGGCGCGCCGATCGCGGTCAACGAGCCCGTTGCTGAAGAAGAGCCTGCCCGGCACCAGCCACGCGCCGAGCAGGTCCGCTCTGACCCCCCATGGTCGCAAGACCCAACCGTACCTATGGTGGAGGCTCGCGGCGAGGCGCCCTGGCCTGAGCAGGCACCTGCCGAGCTGCCGACGATCGACGAGCCCGCCCTCGTCGAACCAGCGCCAGACGCCTCTCAGGCCCAGCAAACTGCAACCGAGGCGACGCGCGTGGCGCACGTGGCGGCCGCGCTTCTGGCGACATCGCCCACGCTGGAGATGCCGACCGAGGCGCCATGGCCAGAGCATGTGCCTGGCGAGGAGCCGACGCCCGACGCTCCGGCCGCCGAGGCACCGACCGAAGGCCCGGCCGAGCAGCCCTTGCGCGACCGCATCCCCTCCGTGCTGCCCGTTGAACTGGAGGCCATCAAGGCGCCGCTCGACGTGCCAGTGTTTGAGGCGCCGCCGCGCCCGCCCGAGGCGGCACAGCCGACCATCGCGGCGCCAACCCATGCTGGCGATGCGGGCCTCGCCGCCGCATCTGGGGCCACCGCCGCAACGGCCGTTGCGTGGCGCGCCGATGCGATCGATGCAGCCGCACCATCGCGGCCATTGCCAGCCGACATTACGCCGCTTCTGCGCCGCGCCTTCCGGCTCGCCGTGCTCACGCTGGGTTCGCTCGCCTGCCTCGTGCTCGTGCTGATCGTGCTCTATCGTTGGGTCAACCCGCCCGCCTCGACGCTGATGCTCGGCCAGTGGCTGACCGGCACGCGCATCGACCAGCGCTGGCTACCGCTCAGTCGCATTTCACCCTACCTGCAGCGCGCCGTCATAACCTCAGAGGACGGCCGCTTCTGCCGGCACCACGGCGTCGACTGGGGCGAGATCGAGGAGGCCATCGAGCGCGCCCGCGACGGCGTCCCGCGCGGCGGCAGCACCATCTCCATGCAGGTGGTCAAGAACCTGTTTCTGTGGCCATCCAAGAGTTATGTCCGCAAGGCGCTGGAATTCCCGCTCACATTCGCCATCGAGCTGGCTTGGTCGAAACCGCGCATCCTGGAAATCTACCTGAACATCGCCGAATGGGGTCCTGGCGTGTTCGGGGCCGAGGCGGCGGCGCGCTATCACTTCGGCAAGTCGGCCTCCGCCCTCACGCCGAGCCAGGCGGCTCTGCTCGCGGTGTCGCTGCCAAACCCGATCGAACGCAGGGCCGGCGCCCCTGGGCCAGGCATGCTGCGGCTGGCCACCACCATTCATGCGCGCATGATGGCAAGCCCCGGCAATGCCAACTGCGTCCAGACCCGGCGCTAGCCACTCGCAAGCCACTCGCAAGCCACTCGCAAGCCACTGGCCATGTGCCAGAAATGCCGCTATAAGCCCCGCGACCTTTGGGCCTGCGAGGTGCGGGCGGGCCGCCCGAGCGTGCGCGCCAGCGCGATTGGCGGCCTGATTTTCCTGGTCAATGCGAGGGTGCGATGGCAGTTCCGAGGAAGAAAACGTCGCGCATGAAGCGTGGAAGTCGCCGCTCGGCCGACGCGCTGCAGGCGCCGACCTACGTCGAGGACAAGGAATCGGGTGAGCGGCGGCGTCCGCATCACATCGACCTCAAGAC
>Ga0075418_10005651_pt1 | contig 14151 bp, 9 predicted proteins | sample SoiMetdeltSBSDD2_FD_81776 | JGI IMG/M metagenome (GOLD analysis project Ga0075418, IMG submission 81776) | Bulk soil microbial communities from a Populus tree surrounding site in Tennessee, USA - Soil MetaG P. deltoides SBSDD2 | ecosystem: Environmental > Terrestrial > Soil > Tree plantation...
CCCTGCACCTTCGAGCTGATCGACCATTCGAGCCACTTGTATGCGCAGTTCGGATGCCTCGCGCTCGCGTGCAGCATCGTCGTGTCGGCCCATCCGGTCGCGCCTTCGACGGGCACGGTGCTCGCGATCGGCTGCTTGTTGCCGACCAGCGTGTTGACCTGGAACGGCCAGGAGCTGGACGCGACCACGCCTTCGTTGGTCATGTCCTGCACCTGTACGTTCGCGTCGTGCCAATAGCGCTGGATCAGCGGATGCTGCTTGCGCAGCAGCTCGAGCGCTGCCGTGTATTGCCGTTCGTTGAGCTCGTACGGATCCTTGATGCCGAGCTCCGGCTTCTTGGTCATGAGGTACAGCGCCGCGTCGGCGATGTAGATCGGGCCGTCATACGCCTGCACGCGGCCCTTGTTCGGCTTGCCGTCCGGGAATTTCTGCGGCTCGAACACCACGCTCCACGAGGTCGGCGGCTTCTTGAACACGTTGCTGTTGTACATGAGGACGTTCGGTCCCCACTGGTACGGCACGCCGTAGTGCTTGCCGTCGACGAAGTGCCACGGCGCTTCCTTCAGCCGCGGATCGATCGAGTCGTACGACGGCACCTTCCCGATGTCGATCGGCTGCACCGTGCCGCCGCGGATCAGGCGCAGCGACGAGTCGCCGGACGCAGTCACGAGGTCGTAGCCGCCCTGATTCATCAGCGAGAGCATCTCGTCCGAGGTCCCGGCAGTCTTGACGTTGACTTTGCAGCCGGTGGCGGCTTCGAAGGGCTTGACCCAGTCGTACTTCGGATCGCTGTCGCCGCGCTCGATGTAGCCGGGCCACGCGACGATGTCGAGCTGTCCTTCGAGGGCTGTCGAGGGGGCCGCGCTCTGGGGCGCAGCGGGAGCCGGCTCTTCCTTCTTGCCGCAGGCCACGACGGCGCAGGCGATACCGGACAGCAGAAGCATGCGGGAAATGGCAGCGCTGGTAGACCGCATAAGGAACTCCCCGTGAAAGATGTTCTTGAGGGCTGGGCCAAGAGCTGGGCAAGAGCCCAGCGTCAGCGATCGTGAGCCCGCAGAGTGTAACTCTTCCTGCGTCCTCGTTTCACGAAGGCACCCTTCGCGCGCGCCGTGGTCGTGCGTTTCCGCAGTTGCCCGCGCCGCGACGCCTCGCCGACAATCGCGGCGCCATGACGGATCCCACGGTGCTGCTGCTGTCGCGAATCCAGTTCGGATTCGTGATGAGCTTTCACATCATCTTCCCCGCGTTCACGATCGGCCTGGCGAGCTGGCTGGCATTTCTGGCCGGCGCATACCTCAGGACGCGCCGCACGCTGTGGCGCGACCTGTACGTGTTCTGGCTGAAGATCTTCGCGGTGTCGTTCGCGCTCGGCGTCGTGTCGGGAATCGTCATGAGCTTTCAGTTCGGCACCAACTGGGCCGAGCTGTCGACGCGCGCGGGCAACATCCTCGGCCCGCTGCTCGCGTACGAAGTGCTCACTGCGTTCTTCCTCGAAGCGACGTTCCTCGGTGTGATGCTGTTCGGCTGGCGGCGCGTGTCGCCGCGCCTGCACTTTTTCGCGACCTGCATGGTGGCGCTCGGCACGCTCATCTCCACGTTCTGGATCATCGCCGCGAACAGCTGGATGCAGACACCGGCGGGGTATCGCATCGTCGACGGCGTGTTTCAGCCGGCGGACTGGTGGCAGATCGTCTTCAATCCGTCGTTCCCGTTGCGTCTCGCGCACATGACGCTCGCTGCGTTCATCACCACGTGCTTCGTGATCGGCGGCATCAGCGCGGTGTACCTGCTGCGCCAGCGGCATCGCGAAGCCGCGCAGCTGATGCTCAAGCTCTCGGTCTGTTTCGCGGCGATCGCGGTGCCGCTGCAGGTCGTGGTTGGAGATATGCACGGACTGAAGGTGCGCGACCATCAGCCGATGAAGCTCGCCGCGATCGAGGGGCACTGGGAGACGGGACGCGGCGTGCCGCTCATCCTGTTTGCATGGCCCGATGCGGCGCGCGAGACCAATCGCTACGAGGTGAGCATGCCGAAGCTCGGCAGCATCATCCTGACGCACGAGCTCGACGGCGAAGTGAAGGGCCTCAAGGAAGCCGCGCCGGAGCTGCGGCCGCCGGTCGCGCCGGTGTTCTTCGGCTTCCGCGTGATGGTGGGCATCGGGGTGCTCATGCTCACGCTGGTCGCAGTGTCGGCGCTGCAGTGGCGCCGCGGCCGTCTGTTCGAATCGAAGCTCGTGCTGCGTGCGTGGATGCTGATGACGCCGGCGGGCTTCGTCGCGGTGCTCGCCGGCTGGTACACGACCGAGATCGGCCGCCAGCCCTACGTCGTCTATGGCCTGCTGCGAACGGCGCAGGCGGCGACTGCAATCGATCTTGGCAGCGTCCTCACTTCGCTGATCGTCTTCGCGACGGTCTATCTGTTCGTCTTCATCGCCGGCACGTACTACCTGCTGAAGCTGCTGCGCAGAGGCCCGCAGCCGGTCGAGGAGGCGCTGCTGCATCCCGGTGACCGGACAGCGCAGCGACCGCTGTCGCTGCCGGAAGAGCCGATCGAGGACAGCGGCTGATGGAGGGCCACACGCTCTTGCCCGTCGTGTGGTTTGGCATCATCGCCTTCGGCGTGCTGATGTACGTGCTGATGGACGGCTTCGTGCTCGGCATCGGCATTCTGTCGCTGTTCGCCGAGGACGACGCGCAGCTCGATCGCATGATGAACACCGCCGCGCCGATCTGGGACGGCAATGAAACCTGGCTCGTGCTCGGCGGCGCCGGGCTGCTCGCCGCATTCCCGAAAGCCTACGCGGTGATGCTGTCCGCGCTCTACCTACCCGTACTGCTGATGCTCGTCGCGCTCGTGCTGCGCGGCGTGTCGTTCGAATTCCGCTTCAAGGCCAAGACCTCGAAGCGCATCTGGGGTGTGTGTTTCGCGGCGGGCTCGATCGCCGCGGGTTTCGCGCAGGGCCTGATGCTCGGCGCGATCGTCGAGGGCATGCCGTTGCAGGGCGGAAAGTATCTGGGCGGCGCGTTCGCCTGGTTCAGCCCGTTCTCGATGCTGACCGCAGTCGCGGTGGTGTTCGGCTACGCGCTGCTGGGCAGCACATGGCTGATCATGAAGACGGACGGCGCGCTGCAAAACATCGCGTTCGCGCTGACACGGCCACTGGTCGTCGTCGTGGTCGCGTTCATGGGATTGGTGAGCACCTGGCTGCCGTTCCTGAGCAGCCAGGTCATGGCGCGGTGGTTCGAGGGCAGCAATTTCCTGTGGCTTTCGCCGGTGCCGCTGCTCGCACTCGCCAATGCTGTGTGGTTATGGCAGGCAGTCGTACGGCGCGCGGACTACATGCCCTTCATCCTGGCACTGACGTTCTTCGCGCTCGGCTTCGTCGGGCTGGTGCTGGGGATCTGGCCGAACCTGCTGCCGCCGGACCTGACCCTGTGGAAAGCGGCGGCGCCGCCCGAGAGCCAGGGCTTCGTGCTCGTCGGCACGTTGGTCATGCTGCCCGCGGTGCTCGGCTACACGTGGTGGTCGTATTCGGTGTTCCGCGGCAAGGTCGCCGCGGACAGCGGCTATCACTAGGGCCGCAACGGACGATGGGCTCCGCCGCCGCCGAACAGCCCCTTGCGAATCGGTTGCAGTCTGGACCGGTGACGGCGCATGGCGAAACTCCGCGGTAAAAGCCGAGGGCGAAGAGTGCCCCAGGGCCCGCAGCGCTTCAACCCGACCGAAGGACAGGCAGCCCACCGCGCCTTAAGATGGGCGAGTGCCTTCCAAGACCCTGCAACAGATCATCGACGAAGCGCAGACCCTGCCGCCTGACGAGCGGCTGCGCTACATCCGCGAGGCGTGCGCCACCGACAGCGATCTGTATGCCAGCGCCATGCACCAGCTCGAATCACGCCAGCAGTGGTTCGACTCGGACGGCGCCGCGACGCCCGAGGCCGGCGAGGAAGCACTAGTCGATCTCGCCGGCGAGCGCGTCGGCCCGTATCGCATCGTCCGCAGCCTCGGCCGCGGTGGCATGGGTGAAGTGTTCCTGGCCGAGCGTGCCGACGAGCAATTCCAGCAGCAGGTCGCGATCAAGCTCGTACGGCGCGGGCTGTTGTCGCGCCACGTCCAGGGCCGACTGAAGCTCGAGCGCCAGATCCTCGCGACACTCGACCATCCGAATATCGCGCGGCTGTTCGATGGCGGCACGACTACCGACGGCACGCCGTACATCGTAATGGAGTACGTCGACGGCGAGCCGATCGACATCTACTGCGATTCGCGCTGCCTCAGCGTCGAGCAGCGGCTGCGGCTGTTTCAGGTGGTGTGCTCGGCGGTCCATCGCGCACACCAGAACCTGATCGTGCACCGCGACCTCAAGCCCTCGAACATCCTGGTGACCCGCGAGGGCACGCCGAAGCTGCTCGACTTCGGCATCGCCAAGATGCTCGACGACCGCCAGATGATGCACACCATGGCGGTCACGCACGCTGACTATCGCGTGCTCACGCCCGACCACGCCAGCCCGGAACAGATTCGCGGCGATCCGATTACGACGGCCAGCGATACCTATGTGCTCGGCGTCGTGCTCTACGAGCTGCTGTGCGGCTGCAAACCGTTCACGCTCAGCGGCAAGCGCCTGGGCGATCTCGAGCGCGCGATCTGTGAGGAAACGCCGCCGCCGCCGAGCGTGGTGGTACAAGCGCGCAATGATGCAGCCGCAATCGCGCGACAGCGCGGCACGAGTCCGGCGCGACTGCGACGCACACTTGCCGGCGACCTCGACAACATCGTCGGGATGGCGATGCGCAAGGAGTCCGAGCGACGCTACTCCTCGGTCGAGCAGTTCGCAGCGGACGTCGACCGTTACCTGCAGGGCATGCCCGTGCTCGCGCGCGCAGATGCCTGGAGCTATCGGGCCGTCAAGTTCGTCAGGCGCCACGCTCTCGTCGCCGGGCTCGCCGCCGCATTCGTCGCGTTGCTGATCGGCTTCTCGGTGACGACGTATATCCAGTCCGGCCGCATAGCCGAGGAGCGTGACCTCGCGCAAGCGCAGCGCGCACGTGCCGAGACAGCGCAACGGCGGGCCGAGGCGGTAGCCGGGTTCATTGTCGATTCGTTCCAGCTCGCCGATCCGTCACATGCGCGCGGCAAAGACATCACGGCCCGCGAGATTCTCGATTCGGGCGCAGCGCGCATCAGCACGGAATTGCGCTCGCAGCCGGATCTGCAGGCAACGCTGCTCGACACGATCGGCAGCGTCTATCTGAGCCTGGATCTGCCCGCCGACGCGCAACCGCTGATCGAACAAGGGCTGGCCGTGCGACGCAAGCTGTACGGCGAGCAGAATCTGGACGTCGCCAGCAGCCTGTACAGCCTCAATCGCGTGTATGAGAAGAAGGGCGATCTGAAAACCGCCGAGGCGCTGGCGGTCGACAGCCTCGCGATCAACTCGCTGCTCACCGGCCCGCAGAGCGTGGAGACCGCGGGCAGTCTCTGCCGCCTCGGCGTCATCCAGTATTCCAAAGGTGAGCTCGCCAATGCCGAGCACCAGTTCGAGCAGTGCCTGCGCATTCGCGAGGCGCGCCTCGGACGCGACCACGAGCTGGTGACAGTCCCGCTCGACAATCTCGCGCGCATTGCCCAGGACCGCGGCGACCTGGCTGCGGCCGAGCGCCTGTACCGGCGGGCGATCGAGATCGACCTGCGCAATCAGCGCGAGGGGCACCCGCAATACATCCGGCATCTGCACAACCTGGCCACCGTGCTGCACGAGAAGGGCGACCTCGATGATGCCGAGCCTCTCTATCGTCAGGCCGTCGAACTGTATCGACAGGTGCTGAAGCCCGAGCACTCGGAGACGATTACCGCCGTCGCCAATCTCGGGCGCCTGCTGATGGATCGGCATCGCTACGCCGAGGCTCAGCAGGCCTACGATGAGGCGCTGGCGGCGGCTCGCAAGGCACATCCCGAACCGCACGTCGACGTCGGCTACAACCTGGTGAATCTCGGCAAGCTGGAATTCAAGCGTGCACGGTATGCGCAGGCCGCGCAGCGCTTCAACGAGGCTCTCGATATCTATCGTGTGACGCTTCCGCCAGGCCATGGCTATACAGGCGTTGCTTACACGATGCTCGGTCGCAGCTTGCTGGAGCTGAAACAGCCGCGGGCGGCGCAGACCGCGCTGGAGCACGCTGTCGCCGAGTTTTCCAAGGAATACCGCGACAGTGCCTGGTACGCGCAGGCGCGCGCCGCTCTCGGCCGGTCCCTCGCCCTGCAGGGCCAGTTCGCTGCCGCGGAGCCGGCGTTGATCGAAAGCTATCCGGCGCTGCTGCGGGCTACGCCGACGGACGAAGTGACGAGCCTCGCACGCAGCTGGATCGAAGAGCTGTATCGAGCGACCGGCCGGCCACAGCAGGCAGAGGCCTACTTTCAGCAAGTGGACGCGCAGGAGCGCTCGGCGCGCGCGCCGTAGTCCTAACGTCCGGCTCGCATGCGCGGCGACAATCGCGCAGAATCGCGCCTTCGCGCGCCACCCGCCAACAATGAGCTGAACTCAGGGAGAGCCGTCATGCGAATTCTCATTGCCGACGATTCGTTCAGCCTGCCGCCACAGGTTCAGGAAATCTTCGGTCGTGCGCCGGCTCGCGCGGCTGCGGGCGCGAAGGCACCCAGCGTCGAGAGCGTGATCGTCGCTTTGAGCGGCGGCGCTCGGCCTGCGGCTGCGGCCGCTCCGGCGAAGAGCACGCGCGGCACTGCAGGCGAGGAATGCCCGCCGCCCGATCCGCTGCCGCCTTGTCCGCCGTGCAGCCTGGACGATCAGCCGGAACTGCTGGCCACGATCCTCGATGCAATCGGCATTGCGCTGCTGAACCGCGGCTGCATCGAGGCCGGTAGCAGATTCGTGATCGCGGCACGCGAGATTCGCCTCGCGAATTTCGGCAAGAAGCATCCGTTCACAGCTGCCAGCTACAACAGCTACGCGCGCGTGCTGCGCACTCGCGACGAGCTGATCGAAGCCGAGAAAGAGGTCGGCAAGGCCATCATCATCAACCGCAGGGTGTACGGCAGCGGCGGCTTGCCGCTCGCCTGCAATCTCAACGAGCTCGGCGCCGTGCGGCTCTATCAAGGCGACTTCAAGGGTGCGCTGAAGGCAGCGGAGAAGGGCCTGGCGATTCTCAGGAGGCGCGGCCTGTACAACGAGGATCCGAACACCAGCCGCCTGCTCGACGTGAAGGGCCGCGCCCTCGAGGGCCTCGGCAAGCTTGGGCCCGCGGCCACCGCACTGTCGCAGGCGCTGAAGCTCGATGCGAAACAAGTCGGCACCGATCATCCGAAATACGCAACGCACCGGGCAAACCTCGCGACCGTGCAGGAAGCGCAGAACAATCTCAGCGCGGCGCGCGAAGGGTACGAGCACGCGGTACGCGTCTACGAGACAGTGCTGGGCCGGCTCGGGCATCCGAACCTGATCGATACCTACGCCAATCTCGGCTCGCTGCTGGTGAAGCTGGGCGCGTTCCCCGAGGCGAAGGACCACCTCTGCAAAGCGCTGGGACTGAACGAGCAGCTTCGCGGAGCCGATCACACACTGGTGGGCAACGACTACGCCAACCTGGGCCGCTACTATTTCGCGACCGGCAACAACCCGACCGCAGCCGGGTACTTCAGGCAGGCGCTCGAAATCTATGTCAGCAACGTCAAGCGCAAGCGGCTGCCGCGAAGGCATCCGTACATCGAGGAAGCGCAGACCTGGCTGAAGCGCACCGGTTGTTAGCGCGGCGAGCGCTTTCAAAAAAAACGCCGGCGATCTCGTGGATGGCCGGCGTCAACGCTCTCACGGGGGAATCGAATTCGCGGGTTCATCCTCGCCTCGGACGCTCGCCGGCGCCATACGCCCAAAGGGCCGGCCTGTGACGCCGGTCTCACTGCGGTGCACCAAAGGGCAATTGCCGTTCGCCTTAGTGCGGACGTACGATGGCCCGCGAAACATATTCGGGACTACAACCGTGTCGTGCGCAGCTCGGGCGCTGCGATTTCTCTAATGGCAGTTTGATACCGGGGCCTGTCATGAAAATCCTCATCGTCGACGACCATCCGCTGTTCCGCGCTGGCTTTCATGCTGTTCTCGAGCAAAGCACGCTCGAAGCAGGCGTGCTCAGCGTCTCTTCCGTGAACGAGGCGCTGCAGACCCTGCAACGCGATCCGGACATCGGCCTCGTGCTGCTCGACATCCATCTGCGCGGTGACGACGGCTTCAATGCGCTGAAGGTCATCGGCCAGAAGTTTCCGACCACCGCCTGCATCATGATCTCCGGCGACGAACAGACGGGCGTCGCTTCGCGCGCGGTGCAGGCCGGCGCCTCCGGCTTCATCCCAAAATCGTTCACTGCCGACGAGATGATCGTCGCGATCCAGAAGGTGCTCGCCGGCGACGTGTTCGTCCCGGCCACTGCAGACCTGTCGGCTGCGCCCGATACCAACGGCCTCACGCTGCGGCAGCTCGAAGTCATCAGCATGCTCGGCCGCGGCTTCTCCAATAAGGAAATCGCTCGCGCGCTCGATGTCGCCGAGCGCACCGTCAAGGCGCACGTCAGCGCCGTGTTCGAAGCGCTCAACGTGCGTAACCGCACACAGGCAGTGCTGGTCGCGCAGCGTCGCGGCTTCCTGCCGGCGAACCCGGCCGGCATTCCGCCCTCCAACCCGCCGGCCTACGCGAACGCACGCTGACGACCTCAGCTGACATGGATGCCGCCCTGCTTCGACGCGTTGAGCAACAACGCATCGAGATGCTTTACGACAATACGCTGGCGGTTTCCGGTTCGGCGTTGTTGATGGCGGCCCTGATTGCGGTCATTGCCTGGCCGCACACGCAGGTCATCAACATTGCGGCGTGGTGCGGCGCTGCCCTGCTCGTCCAGGCTTCGGTGCAAGCCCTCTCCGCCGCTTATCGCCGCGCCAGCGATCGCGAAACCGCGCCACGGCGCTGGGGCTGGCGGCTCGCTGCCGCTGCGGGTGTTGCCGGCGTGGTGTGGGGCTCGGCGGCGTTCGTGCTGGTCGGCCCCGACAAGTCCCTCACGCTCGGTTTGATCTCGGCCTGCCTGGCCGGCCGCGCGACGCTCAGCATCATCACGCACGCACACTTCCCGCCGGCGCTGCACGCGTTCAACGTGCCGATCTTCGGCATGCTGGCGCTGCGCTACGTCACGCTCGGCGGCTACAGCAACGCTGCGCTCGGCGTGATGTGGATTGCCGTGCTCGGCTACGTGCTGCTGTTCGTCGATCGCCAGTCGCGCGCCGTCGTTGCGCAGATTCGCCTGAGATATGAGAACGAGCAGCTGGTCGAGCAGCTGCAACGCCAGAACGTGCTCGCCGAGCAGGCGCGTGCCCGCGCCGAAGAAGCGAATCGCTCGAAATCGCTGTTCTTCGCGGCCGCGAATCACGACCTGCGCCAGCCGCTGCACTCGCTCGGACTGTTCGCGACGGCGTTGCGCAACAATTCGGCCGGGCGCTCGAGCCAGGCGCTGGTCGATCAGATCCTGCAATGCACGGAGTCGCTCGAGCAGCTGTTCGACAACCTCCTCGACATCTCGAAGCTCGATGCCGGGCAGGTCGAGGTGAAGCGGGAGGTCGTGGCCGTAGACACCGTATTCGACCGGCTGCGCGGCACTTTCTCCGGGCCCGCGCAGGACAAGGGTCTGCGCATGTCCGTGCGCCGCTCGAAGCTGACGCTCGGCACGGACGCGACGCTGCTGTTCCGCGTGTTGTCGAATCTCGTTTCGAATTCGCTGCGCTATACCGAGAGCGGCGGCATCCTGGTCGCTTGTCGCCGGCGCGGCAACGTCGCGAAGGTCGAGGTCTGGGACACCGGGATCGGCATCCCGGCCGACCAGCACGAGCGCATCTTCGAAGAGTTCTACCAGCTCAACAATCCCTCGCGCGACCGCAGCCGCGGCCTCGGACTCGGGCTCGCGACCGTGCGGCGCATCGTGCAGCTCCTTGGCCACCCGCTATGGCTGCGCTCGACCGTCGGCAAGGGCTCGCGCTTCACGATCGAGGTGCCCGTCGCCGATCCGGCGCGCGTGCAGTCGATCACGGCCACAGTCGAGCAGAAGGTGCCGAATCTGATCGGCGGCAAGCTCATCGTCGTCATCGACGACGAGGAATCGGTGCGCCTCGGCATGTTGAGCCTGCTGGAGAGCTGGGGCTGCAAGTGCGTCGCCGCTGCGGACTCGGCCGAGGCATTGCGCACCCTCAACGTCAACACCCGCACGCCGGACTTCATCATCGCGGACCTGCGCCTGCGCGGCGAAAATACCGGCATCGATGCGATTCGCGAGCTGCGCGCCGAGCTCGGCAACGGGATCCCCGCAGTGCTCATCTCCGGCGACACCGCCACCGAGCAGCTGCGCAAAGTGAGCGCTGCGGGACTGACGATGATGCACAAGCCGCTGAAGGCGGTACGATTGCGCGCATTGCTCAACCACGAGTTCGCAAAGCGCATCGCTTGATGTTTTCCTACCTGCTGTTGAACAAGCCCAAAGGCGTCATCACCTCGACGCGCAGCGGGACCGGGCGGCGCACGGTCGTCGACTTCATCCCCTTCTCGCTGCGTGGCGAGCAGCGCTGGTATTCGGTAGGACTGCTGGACGCCGATTCCACCGGGCTCGTGCTGCTCACGGACGACGGCGAGCTCGCGCGGCAGCTCGAGCATCCCAAGCTCGGCATATTGAAAGAGTATCGGGCGCTGTGCGCCGGGCTCGCCGACGACGAGGCGCTGCACCAGCTGCGCGCCGGCATGTATCTGGTGAATCCGGCAGCGGACGGGACCAAGACGACGCAGCGCGCCGCAGTGGAAGCCGTGCGCATCCTCAAGCGACTCGTCGATCGTGCGCGCGGCGGCCGCACGCTGCTCGGCTTGACGATCCGCGAAGGCGAGCCGCGCGAGATTCGTCGCATGCTCGCGCGCGTCGGTCTGAAATTGCGGGAGCTGGAACGCGTCGGAATGGGACCGCTGCGCGTGTCGGGCCTCGCGCCCGGCGCGACGAAGCTGCTCGGAAAGAAGGACGTCGAGAAGCTGCGGGAAGCGGTGTTGTCAGGCTAAAGCCTGACCCACTCGACTGCTCTGGCCAGACTTCAAATCTGACTCGTCCATCTGTGTGGGTCAGGCTTTAGCCTGACTCTTCTCCAGCGGCCGCACCAGCCCCTCTTGCGCCACCGACGCAACCAGGCGCCGCTCGCGATCGTAAATCTGCGCGCGCGTCAGCCCGCGGGCGCCGCCGGCGAACGGACTGATCGCATCGACCAGCACCCACTCGTCCGCGCGGCACGGCCGGTGGAACCACATCGCGTGATCGAGGCTCGCCATCATCACCTGGCCCGACATCATCGACACCGTGTGCTTCAGCAGGACGGTTGACGTGAGGAAGTAATCGGACAGGTAGGCGAGCGCGCACTGCTGCGTCAGGGCGTCTTCCGGCAACGGCGAGGCCGACCTGATCCAGTACAAACCGCGCGGACTGTCCGCCTTGCGCAGGAAATAGTCCTCGGGGCTGACCGGCTTGAGCTCGACGATCGCCTGCTGGGTCGCGATGGCCTGCGCGCTCTTCGGCAAGCGGTCGGCGAACTTCTCGGCCAGCTGGCGCGTGCTCATCAGCTGGTCGGGATCCGGCACGTCGACGTCGAGCCCGATCTCGTGCTCGAAGCCCCGTTCCTCGCGGTGGAACGACAGCTCCATGTGGAAGATCGGCTTGGCGCGCTGGCGCGCCACGACGCGGCGCGTCGAGAAGCTGCCGCCATCGCGCGTCAACTCAACGTCATAAATCACGCCGATGTCGCTCATCCCGGCCAGCAGAAAGTAACCGTGCAGCGAATGCGCGGTGCGGCCCGGCTCGACGGTGAGCGCCGCGGCCTTCAATCCCTGGCCGAGGATCTGTCCGCCGAACAGCGAGCGGTTGTTGTTGATCTGGTTGACGCGGCTGCGGAACAGATTGGTGTCGAGCTGCTCGAGCTCGAGGACTTCGCGGAGGTATTGCGGAGCGGGCGGCGGCAGGATGCTGGCGGTGGTCATGGCGGGCAGTCTAACAAACGTCCCGCCGGTGCTCTGCCGGCGCTCACCGGCATGCGGCCGCGCCTCACCCTGCTTCGCTACTCTCGCCGCGCCATTTTCGCTACGCTGCGCGCACGAATCAGACCCGAGTATCGGGATATTCCCGGAGGATGCATGTTCAGCCGTCTGGCCAATCTCATCAAAGGGTTTTTCTCGCTGTTCATCTCCGGCGTCGAACGCCGCAACCCGGAAGCGCTGCTGGAGCTGGAGCAGGAGAACCTGCGCGGGCAGGTCGCGAATTTCAACCAGGGCCTCGCGTCGCACGCCGGACTGTGCAAGCGAATCATGGGCCAGGTGCGCAAGCTCGAAGCCGAGCAGAAGGACTTGCGCGCAAAAACTACCGCACATCTGCGCGCCGGCAACAAGTCGGCCGCCGGCCAATATGCGCTGCGCCTGCAGACGGTCGACGCGCAGGTCGAAGAGAACCGCAAGCAGCTGGAGCAAGCCGAAACGACTTACAAGAACCTCGTCAAGGCGCGCGACGTCGCGGTGCAGACCGCGAAGGCGAAGATCGAAGGGCTGAAGGGCGCGATCAACGACATGCGCATGAACCAGGCGATGGCCGAGATCCACGAGATGGCCTCCGGCATGATCTCCAGCATCGGCGGCGCCGGCGACACGCTGAACCGGCTGCACGACATGGTCGAAGAAGAGCGCACCAAGGCGGCCGGCCGCGCGCGCATCGCCAAGGATTCCGTCGACATGAGCGGCGTCGAGGTGAAGGAAGCCGAGCTCAATGCGCTCGCCGACCAGGCGCTCGCCGACTTCGCGGCGCGCGAAGGCATCTCGATTCCGGGCGAGGCGCCGGCGCCCGCACCGCGCTCACTCGGGGCGACGGAAACGGGCGGCCAAGGCAGCTGAAATGCCCGCACCCCAGGGTGCGCCGGCGTGGGCGGCGGAGCTTGCCGTCGCCTATGAGAGCGGCGCTCACGGACAGTTCATTCTCTACGGCAACGTGCACGACCGCGTCGCGGTCGGCGGGCACCTGATCAATCTCGCCGGCTACCTGGAGAACGACCTGCTGGCCGGCTTCAAGGTGGTGCTCGCGTACGACCTCGGCAACGGCCTGACCATCGAGCGCGGCGGCGAGCTGGTCGAGAAATGGGGCGGCGCGAACCTGAAGGCGTTGCCGCGCGAGCCGCTCGCTGCGATCCAGTACATCAGCCGCTACCTGCGTTACCTCGGCAACCTGCGCGCTCTGGGCCGCGAGGTGCAGGAGAACGTCGCCGTCATCCTGCGCGGCGCCGACGACGTCGTGCCCGCCGACGGGTCGGGATACGAGCATGGTAGCCTCACGAGCGTGTTGCGCGACTGGGCCTCGGAAGCGCCGTTCAGCGATCTGCCGTTCACCAGCATCCTGATCGCGGACAATCTCAACGACGTCGAACGACAGATCGCATACAGCGCGCAGGTGTCGCGCATTCGCGTGCCGCTGCCGGACGGTGCAGCGCTGGAGCGGGCGCTCGCAATCCTCAAAGTCCAGGAGCCGAAAGCGTTCGCCGACGATGCGAACCTGCCGCAGCTTGCGGCCGCGCTGATCGGCGTCACCGTCACCGCGCTGGAAAGCCTGGTGAAGATTCGCGATCACTCCGGCCAGACACTCGGCGCGGCCGATCTCACGCGCATCAAGAAAGAGCTGGTCGAGCGCGACTCCGCCGGACTCGTGGAGTTCGTCGAATCGCGGCGCACGCTCGATGACTATGCCGGCCAGGAAGCGCTCAAGCAGTGGCTGCGTCAGGACATCGCATTGTGGGGCGCGGGCGATCTCCGAGCGCTGCCGATGGGCTACCTGCTGTGCGGCCCGGTCGGCACCGGCAAGACGTTCCTGGTGGAGTGTCTCGCCGGCGAAGCGGGCGTGCCGGTCGTCAAGCTGAAGAACTTCCGCGATCGATGGGTCGGCTCGAGCGAAGGCAACCTGGAGAAGATCTTCCGCCTCGTGCGCGCGCTCGGCCGCTGCATGGTGTTCATCGACGAAGCGGACCAGAGCCTCGGCCGGCGCGACTCCGGCAGCGGCGACAGCGGCCTGTCCGGGCGCCTCTACTCGATGATCGCGCAGG
>Ga0075418_10005654_pt1 | contig 14146 bp, 12 predicted proteins | sample SoiMetdeltSBSDD2_FD_81776 | JGI IMG/M metagenome (GOLD analysis project Ga0075418, IMG submission 81776) | Bulk soil microbial communities from a Populus tree surrounding site in Tennessee, USA - Soil MetaG P. deltoides SBSDD2 | ecosystem: Environmental > Terrestrial > Soil > Tree plantation...
CCTTGTCCAGACCGTCCAGTTCGTGTGGTGAAAAAGAAGCGGACATGGCATCGATCCGAAGTGGCGCGGCGTGGCAGTGGCCGAGGCTCCTACGGCGCGAACCAACGCGGCGCCGACCGCCAAATCAGTGCAATACAGCCCGCATGGCAAGCTCAAATAATGTGCAGACAAAGCCGGGGGCATGCACACAGGGCCAGCTGTCATCCCAGAGTTACGCGCGCGACGTGTCCGGGACCCGGCCGGAATGACAGGGTTGCATTACTAAGCAACAGCGGTTGCGTACACCCCCGACGAGGCGAGTGCGTGCGCCACCAGTTCAGCGCGGGTGCCGATCCATAGACCCTCGGTAGCCTTGGCGATTTTCATGCAGGCATCGAACGCCCATGCGCCGGCTGGCCGGCCGTAGACGTGGGTGTGGGCTGTGACGTCCAGCATGAAGGGCGCTGCGTCTGCCTTCGCGGCGCCCTCGAGGATGGCCTGAAACTTGGCCACGAACGCCTCGGCCGAGCCGCCGTAGCGGTTGGAGTGCGGCAGATCGTTGACGTCCATGGTGAGCGGGATGGCAACGATGGAGCGCGTGCGCGCGCCGTCGGCGTACTCCCAGATGGCCGGCAGATCATCGTCGTTGCAGTCGCCGTGCCACAGGTAGCCTTCGGCGGCCAGTAGGCGCGGGCTCGCCGGGCTGCCGGTGCCGCGCGGGCTGATCCAGCCGGTGGGGCGGATGCCGGCGGCTGCCTCGATCAGCGCCGTATTGCGGCGGATGTTGGCGGTCTGCGCTTCCTCGTCGAGATAAACCGGGATCACGTCCATGCCGTACGAGTGGCCGACGATCTCGTGGCCTGCATCGCGGATCTGGCGCACGCTGTCGGGGAAGCGCTCGGCCAGCACGCCGCTCACCATGGCGCTGGTTCTGATCTTGTTGGCGGCGCAAACCCTGAGCAGCCGCTGGATGCCGCGCACCGCGCCGTAGCTCGCCCAGGAATGTGCGTTGGTGTCAAAGAAGCCCGGCTGCAGCACGTTGCCCATCGGCCCGATCGGCGGCGCCTTGCCGGGCGACCAGGCCTCGTAGGCGAGATTGAAGATGATGCCGATGCGCGCCCCGTTCGGGAACCGGAAGTCGGGACCGGCGCGGCGGATGCAGGTGGGTTCGTTAGCAGGCATGCAAGGGCTTTCCGCGTTTGCAAGATTTTGGCCACACATCTGGACTAGCTTTCGCGTTCGCACGTACAACCGCGAGTTCGTCGCATGTGCGGCACATCCCAACCTGACCCCGCACAGGGCGCATCAGCGTCGTTCATAGCCATGCTATCAACAACGACATCGAGAGGCCTTGCCTGTGAGCGGTCTTCTGCAGCCATACGCATGTCCAATGGTAGTTGGGTCGCTCGGCCCGGTGTTTGTCTTTTCGACCCCGGAATGGGGCCAGCGACCGTACCATGATTGAGCATTACGGCTAGCGTCTCGACGCTTGCGACATGCTCCGCCAATGATTGCAGTTGCGTGGGAGACGCAATGGCAACACAGCAAATTTCTGCAGCAAGCGCGTGCGTCCGGTTGTTCGGGCGTGGCAGCGGTGGATTGAGAGCGAACAGCTGCAAGTGCCCCACTTGCAACGGACGCGTCTTGTGGATGCATCGGATGGTCATTAGACTGAAAAACCAGCGCTGTGGGGGCGCAATCTCGCACCGGGGAGCACTGCGCGTGTCGAGTTTGGCTGTCGGGGGCAAGGCGGACCAACCCACATATCGTCCGGACATCTATCGTCCGGACATCGATGGCCTGAGAGCTGTCGCCGTGCTTTGCGTGTTGTTTTTTCACCTCGACGTTGCCCCATTCCCCGGTGGCTTTGTCGGGGTCGACATATTCTTCGTCATCTCGGGCTATTTGATCACCAACATCATCCACGCCGGGATCGTGCGGGGCGATTTCAGCCTCGCCGAATTCTACGCGCGCCGCATCTGCCGAATTTTTCCGGCTCTGTACTTGACGATTGCACTCACGCTCGGCGCAGCGCTGGTCGTCTACGAGCCGCACGAGATGCGCGGTACGCTCGACGCTTTGCGCTACCTGTCGGTCTTTCTTTCCAACATCTATTTCATGGGCGCGGGCGGCTATTTTGATGCACCGCTGGAGGCCAACCCACTGCTGCAAACCTGGTCGCTGTCGGTGGAGGAGCAATTCTATCTTGGCTTTCCGCTGCTGCTTCTGGTCGCCTGCCGTTTCGCCGGCGCGCACCTGCGCATGCTGCTGACGGGGATCGCCGTAGCCTCCCTGGTGGCTGGCGCCATCCGCCTAAACCTCGATCCGCAGAGGGCGTTTTTCGCAACCGAACTGCGCGCATTTGAATTGATAACCGGCGCCCTGGTTGCCCTCGGCTGGCAATCTTCCGTTCGGCCGGTGATCAGAACCGGGGTTGCGGTATGCGGCCTCCTCCTAATGGCCGGCACCATCGTTCTTCTTTCCCCATCCGTGCCGTTTCCGGGACCCAGTGCGTTGCCGATCTGTGCCGGCACCGCCATGATCATCTGGGCCGGCGGCCGCGATGGCACCACCATTGTCAACCGGATGCTCGCGGTGCGTCCGCTGGTCGGCATCGGCCTCATATCCTACTCGGTCTATCTCCTGCATTGGCCGCTGATCGTATTCGCCAAGCGCATCCTGCTGGTCGAACTGACCCTCGGCCACAAGGTCGCGCTCGCTGCCGCGGCCCTGTGCACGGGCTATCTTTCGTGGCGCTTGGTCGAAACACCGTTGCGCAAGCAGGCGATCACGGCTCGCGGCACAACCGTGCTCGTTGGCGGCGTGGCCTCAGTTGCGGTCCTGGCCGTTGGCGCATCGGTCGGCGCGCATCTGCTGGCGATCGACCCAACTCAACGTGGACCGCTGGCTGAGCGAACCCGCGCCGCCGCCGAACCGTGCGTGCTCAGCCAATCCAAGCCGCCCGACGCCTGGCCGCGCGCGACCTGCACCACCGAAGGGAGGGGCGACCTGGTTGCCGTGTGGGGTGATTCCTATGCCGGCCACTACTTCAGCGCGTTGCGGGACCGAGCGGCCAAGTCCGGCAGCCGGCTGGCCTTGCTTGGCTTTGGCAGCTGCCCTCCAGCCATCGGCCTGGTCCTGAAGGAATGGCCGCGCTGCCGGGAGTTCAACGACATGGTGCTGCGGCACCTGCACGATGCCAAGCCGCGCGTGGTGGTGTTGTCGGCCAACTGGTTGAATTACGAGAAGCGACGGTCGCTATTTGGCAACGATGTCGTGCAGCATGTGTCGGCCACGGTGAGCCGGCTGCGCGACATGGGGATCGAGGTGTTTGTCGTCGGCCCGTCGCCGGTATTTCCAAGTGACGTGCCGCTGCTGGCATTGGCAAGAAGCGGTCCGGCCAAGGACGGTTTCTTCCACGCCCGCTACAGCAGAATGTTCGACGCGCTGTTCCGCAACATGCAGAGTGAAGGCAGGGTGCGGTATCTGCCGGCCTATGCCGTGTTTTGCGACGCCGGTGAGCTGTGTCGGTTTCGCGACGAGGACGCTCATTTCTTTTACGACAACGGTCATATGACGCGAGCAGGCGCGGATCGGGTCGTCGACCAGCTGTTGCACGTGGTGTTTGGCAACCGGGCGTCGAACTGATGCAGGACTATTTCAGCCGTGCTCGAACGGAAATCGAGCCGCACTTGCCCGTGTCCGTCAGCCGCATGCTCGATGTCGGCTGCGGCGACGGGACGACCAGCGTTTTCGTGAAGAGCGTGCGGTCCGTCGAATGGGCCGGAGGCGTGGAGATCGATGTGGCAGCCGCGCAGCGGGCCGAACGCGACTGGACGCGGTGTGGTGCACGGACGTGCAGGAATTCGAGTTCGGCCATCACGTCGCGCCGGCCTCGCTCGACTTGATCCTGTGTCTCGACGTGCTTGAGCATCTGGTCGACCCCTGGTCGGTTGCTCGCTCCGAATGGTCGGCTGGTCGTCTGCGTACCCAACGTCAGGAATTGGAAGTTTGTGGCCAACCTGTTGTTTCGAGGCGATTTCACCTATCGAGATGCAGGGCTGCTCGATCGTACGCACCTGCGATTTTTTGTCAGGCAGACGGCGGTGGAACTGGCCGAAGCCGGGGCCGTACCGGTCACGTGGATCGGCAATGCGCATCCGTGGCAGGCGCGTGACATGCGGGCCATTCTGTCACGCCTGAGCCGCGGTCGGCTGGATGATCTCATGATCAAGCAGTACATCGTGGTGGCAGCGAGGGCCGGCGCCTGCCTGTCATAAGTCTCATGCCGGGCGCACCGCTTGCGCCGAGGCCGCGGCGATGGCAGCCTAATCCAGCGACGGGGGATTGGCTATCCGGCAAACTGGGGATTGGGGCGGGCGTGAAGGCGCCGAAGTTCAGCTATGTGCGTGCCGACAGCGTCGAGCAGGTGCTCGAACTGCTGGCGGAGCATGGTGAGGACGCACGCATTCTTGCCGGCGGTCAGAGCCTCATGCCGACGCTCAACATGCGCCTGTCCCAGCCGCGCCTGCTGATCGACATCAACCGGCTGCGGGAGCTGTCCGGCATCGAGCGGCGCGGTGAACACGTGCGCATCGGGGCCCTGACGCGCCATGCGGACGTGGCAGGCTCGGCGACCGTCGCGCGGCACCTGCCGCTCATCGCCGAGGCCATGCCACACGTCGCGCACGTGGCAGTGCGCAACCGCGGCACGTTCGGTGGCAGCATCGCCCTCGCCGACCCGGCGGCCGAGATGCCGGCTTGCGCGCTATCGCTCGGCGCGACCCTGGTGCTGCGCAACACGGCCGGTCGGCGCGAGGTGGCCGCAACCGACTATTTCCAGGGCCTCTACCAGACGGCCCGCCGGCCCGACGAGCTGCTGGTCGAGGCACTTATCCCCGTGCAGCAGCCGGGCTGCGTGTCGGTGTTCGGCGAGTTGGCCCAGCGCCACGGCGACTTCGCTATCGCTGGAGTGGCGTTCCATCTCAAGGTGGATGGCCGGGCCGTGACGGATGCGCGCCTTGTCTACTTCGGCAGCGAGGATCGACCCACCCTGGCGCAGCGCGCAGGCGCCGCCATCGCCGGCTGCAGCCTCGATGATGCAAACGCGGTTGCGGCGGCCGAGTCGGCCCTGGAGCAGGATCTTTCGCCGATGGATAGTCCCCACGCCAGCAGCCGCATGCGCCTACACCTGCAGCGAGTGCTAACTCGGCGCGCCTTGGCGACGGCAGCACAACGAGCGAGAGCCGCATGAGCGAGGAGACGGCGCAGATTGTTCTCACCGTCAACGGCGAGGCCATCACCCGCACGGTGGCGGTGCGCCAGCATCTGGTCGACTTCCTGCGTACCGAGCTGGGGCTGACCGGGTCCCACATCGGTTGCGAACACGGCGTGTGTGGGGCCTGCTCGGTACGGGTCGATGGCCGGGTCGTGCGCGGCTGCCTGATGCTGGCCGCACAGGCCGACGGCGCCGAGGTCGTCACCATCGAGGGGCTGACCGACACCGGCGAGATCGCCGACCTGCAGGCCGCGTTCGTAAATCGCAACGCCCTGCAGTGTGGGTTCTGTACACCAGGCATGCTGATGACGGCGGCCGAGTTACTGGCGGAGAAGCAGGCGAAGAGCCGCGAGGAAATCCGCACCTTCCTGTCCGGCAACTACTGCCGGTGCACGGGCTTCCAGGCCATCGTCGACGCCATCGAGACGACGCTCGCCAAGCGGCTCGAGCAGCGCTGACCCGGAGGCAAGCAATGTCCGACAGAGCCCTCCGCGCCCCGCTCGACCGACCCAACAGCTACATCGGCCGCACGCTGTCGCGGGCTGGCGCCAAGCGCGCCGTGGCCGGCCGCGGCCGCTACACCGACGACTTCTCGCTTCCGCGCATGCTGCATGCCGCATTCCTGCGCAGCCCGTTTGCGCACGCCAAGATTCTTTCCATCGACACGAGCCAGGCAAGGCGCCAGCACGGCGTCGCGCTCATCATGACCGGCGCTGAGCTCGCCAAGCTCGTAACCGGCCCCTGGATCGGCACGTTGACCTGCTTTCCCGGCATGAAATCGGCGCCGCAATATGCGTTGGCCGTCGATCGCGCCTGCTGGGTCGGCGAACCGGTCGCCATGGTGGTCGCTCGCACCCGCGCCGAGGCCGAGGATGGGGTCGAGCGCATCCAGGTCGAATGGGAGGAATTGCCGGCCGTAACCGACAAGGCCACGGCGCTCGATCCCAAAACACCCGTGCTGCATCCCGAGCTCGGCGACAACCTCGCCTTTCGCAAAACCATCGACACTGGCAGTGTCGATGCGGCGTTTGCTAAGGCCGATCTCGTCATCGAGGAGACTTTCGAGTTCGGCCGCCACACCGCCGTCAGCCTGGAGCCGCGCACGCTGCTGGCTGCCTACGACACTGCCACCGGCAAGCTCACCATCACCACCAGCAGCCAGTGTCCGCACATGCTCCAGCACGTGTTCGCGCACACGCTGGGCATCCCGCAACACAACGTGCAGATCATCGCGCCCGACGTGGGCGGCTCGTTCGGCCTCAAGATCCACACCTACGGCGACGAGCTGGCGACCACTGCCGCCGCGATCCAACTCGGCCGCCCGGTGAAGTTCGTCGCCGATCGGCTGGAATCGTTCATGTCCGACATCCACGCCCGCGAAAACACCGTGAAGGGCCGCATTGCCGTGAGCAAGTCGGGCACCATCGAGGCCTTCGACATCGACGTTCTGTCGGGCGCTGGCGCCTATTCACAGTATCCGCGCACCAGCGTGTTCGAGGCCACCCAGGTGCTCAACATTACCGGCGGCCCCTATCGGCACAAGCACTATCGGGCGCGCGCCACGGTGGTCTACCAGAACAAGGTGCCGTCCTCGCAATATCGCGCCGTCGGCCACCCGATCGGCAACAGCGTGGCCGAGCATCTTGTCGATCAGGCTGCCTACCAGCTCGGCATCGATCCGATCGAGATGCGCCGGCGCAACATCATGGCCGACGACGTCTACCCGACAACAAGCGCCAGCGGCATCAAGCTGAAGGATCTCTCGCACCAGCGCTGCCTCGACGCTCTGGTCGACAGCATGGACTATGCAGCCCTGCGCGCAGAGCAGGCCAACCTGCGCGAGAAAGGTGTCCATCGCGGCGTCGGCATCGCCACCTTCATCAAGGGCACGGCCCCTGGTCCGCGCGGCTATTATGGCGTTGGCGGCGCGCCAATCTCTTTGCAAGATGCCTGCGTCATCAAGCTGGAGCCGAACGGCGGCGTAATCTGTGCCGTCGGCGTCACCGAACAGGGCCAGGGCGTCGACACCGTGATGGGCCAGATCGCCGCCGCCACCCTCGGCGTCCCCATCGACAGCGTCCGCGTACTATCCGGTGACACCGACGCCACCCCATTCGGCGGCGGCACCTATGGCTCGCGCGCCACCGCCATCGGCGGCGAGGCCGTGTACCAGGCTGCTCGCGACCTGCGCCAGGAAATACTGCAACTCGCCGGCATACTTCTGCAGGCCGAGCCCGACGCCCTTGACATCGTCGATGGCACCATCGTCGACCGCAGCGACGGCAGGCAGCGGTTGCCGCTCGCCGAAATCGGCCGCATCGGTCATTATCAGGTTGGCGAATTGCCCAACAGCGTGCAGCCGATCCTGTCGCACACCCGCCGCTTCCGCCTGGTCGACGACCTCTACATTTTTACCAACGGCATCCACGGCGCCTATGTCGAGGTCGACACGGACACCGGCTTCATCCGCCTGTTGAAGCACTGGGTGGTGGAGGACTGCGGCCGCGTCATCAATCCACAGCTGGCCGACGAGCAGGTGCGGGGCGGCTGCGTGCAGGGCATCGGCGGCGCACTGTACGAGCACTGCCTCTATGACGAGGCAGGTCAGCTGCAGAACGGCTCGCTGGTTGACTACCTGACGCCGATGGCATCGGAGATGCCCGACATCGAGGTCGTGCACGTGCAGACGCCCTCGTCGGTCTCCGAGCTCGGCGCCAAGGGCGTCGGCGAGTCCGGCACCGGCGCCGCACCCGCCGTCGTCATGAATGCGGTCAACGATGCGCTGCAGCCGTTCGGCGCCCGCGTCACCGCACAGCCGATCACCCCTCAATCGATCCTGATCGCCCTCGGCAGGATTTAGCGTCGGCCTCCCCGAAGGGAAGGAATGCCACCCGTCTAGCTCGCTCATCCGCGTGCGATCGGGGAAGCTACCGGCGAGCTAGGCTGCATGCCATGCCAGATGGGGTGCACGCGCCGCGCCCCGCTGCACGCTCAGCCCTCCATCCGCAGCCGCTTCGGATCGAGCGGCGCCAACCGCCTGGGGTCGAAGGGCGACAGGTCGACGGTACGTTCGTCACCGTCCACGATCAGCTCGGCAACGGCCTCGCCGGTTGCTGGCGCGTTGAGGATGCCCCAGACGCTGTGGCCGGTGGCGACATAGGCCCCTTCGATCCCGGGCACCCGGCCGATCAGTGGCAGGCCGTCCTGCGTGACTGGGCGATGGCAGGCCTGGCTCGCCACCACCTTGGCCTGGCGCAGGATGGGGGACAGACTGGTGCACATGGCCTGCAAGCGTTCAGCCGCTCCCGGGTCGGGCGTCACCGCGCCGGGATCGAGCGGAACCGGTGCCTCGCTGGAGATGGCGCAGACGTAGGTGGTACCGTCGGCGCGGGGGAAGATTTCGGGCGCGTGCACACTGCCCCGCGCCTCCTGGAACTCGAGAAACAGTGCCTCGGCCGGCACCTCGCTACCGGTTTCGAAAACCAGGCTGTGCCCCTTCAAGCCGAACACAGGCGGCATCGGCAGCCATCGCGCGGCCAGCCCTGACCAGGGCCCCATGGCGATCACCACCGCATCACCCTCGACGATCGTTCCGTCCACCTCGACGCCGGTCACCCGCCCTGCCTCCTGCGCCAGGTTGGTGACGCGTCCCGGCCGCAGCTCCGCCCCCTGCCCCTGCGCAGCCCACATCATGGCCTTCGTGAACTGGCCGGGGTGCACCTGGGCCGTGGTATCGGGCGAACCGAGCTGCCGGCTGATGCGCACCGTGTCGGACAGCCAGCCGAGGTGGTGGGCGCTGTAGGCCTTGCGCGCATGGCCCTCCGCCGCAGCCGATCCGGCATAGGTCGTCATTGGCCGGTAGCCCCAATCACGCGCGATCGTGTCCGCCAGGGTTGCATGCAGCGCAAAGCTGCGTCGCGCCAAGGCCTCGAGCGGTGTGCCATCGCACCAGTCGAGCGCCAGAAATCCCCCCGACTTGCCCGATGCCGCGCAGGCAAGGCCGGTCCGCTCGATCACGGTCGCCTTAACGCCGCGGCAACTCAGGAAATAGGCGATCGAGGCGCCAATCACGCCTCCACCGCAGATCAGGACCCGCATTTGGCCAGCTCCGCTTGGTCACCCGAGCCCGACAGTAGCGCGGCCGGTCCGCAACCAGGAGTCTCCCCTACAGCCGCCAGGCCGTGCTCAACCTCAACAAGGCTCGTTCCCCCGCATGGGCGCCGCGCGGCGCAACCATTCGTGGCTTGATCGCCGGCAAAACACCGGCGAGGATGCGGCCAACGCGTGATCAAGCGCTGTGCCTGGAGCGGCACAATCAAACCTCTAGGGGAGGAACCATGACCCAGCATCGCATGTCCCGGCGTCGCATTATGAAGGCCGGTGCCGCCGCAGGCCTGCTCAGCGCCCTGCCGGCACCGTTTGTCGCCCGTTTTGCGCTTGGCCAGTCCGCGTTCGACTGGAAGCGCTTCAAGGGCGAGAAAATCGACGTGCTGCTCGTCAAGAACCCGCGCTCGGATCTCATGCAGGCGGCCGAGAAGGAATTCCTCGAGCTGACCGGCATCACAGTATCCTCCGAGCAGGTCCCCGAGCAGCAGCAGCGCCAGAAAGCTATGATCGAGTTCAGCTCGGGCAAGCCGACCTTTGACGTGGCGCACCTGTCCATGCACGTGCAGAAGCGCCTTTCCGAGAAGGGCAACTGGCTTGAGGATCTGCGGCCCATGCTGGCCGACGGCTCGCTGACGACGCCCGACCTCGACTTCAACGATTTCGGCAAGGCCGGCCTCAACTTCTGCACCGCCGCCGACGGCAAGCAGAACGCCATCCCGACCTTCGTTGATTACTGGATCCTTTACTACAACAAGGAGCTGTTCGAGCAGAAGGGCGTTGCCTACCCGACCTCCATGGACGAGGTCTACACGGCAGCCCAGAAGCTGACCGATACCAGCAAGGGCGTATACGGCTTCGTCTCGCGCGGCCTGAAGAACGCCAACGTGCCGGTCTGGACGAGCTGGCTGCTCGGTCAAGGCGTGGAGACGGTTTCCAAGGACGGCAAGCTCTTGACCGATACACCTGAGGCCATCTGGGCCGGAGAGCAGTACAAGCGGATGAACCGCGAGTTCGCGCCACCCGGCACGGTCGGCTTCAACTGGAACGAATGCCAGACCAGCTTCGCCACCGGCCGCGCCGCCATGTGGCTCGACGGCATCGGCTTTGCCACGCCGCTTGAGGATCCGAGCAAGTCGAAAGTGGTCGGCAAGGTCGGCTACGGCGTCGTGCCCAAAGGTCCCAAGGCGCAGCATTCGGCAATCTTCGGCGACGGCCTCGGCATCTCGCGCACCTCGACCAAGAAGGGCGCGGCCTGGTTCTACGTGCAGTTCATCACCAACAAGCAAAACCAGCTCAACATCCTCAAGAACGGTGCGGGCTCGCCGGCACGCAACTCGGCCTTCGCAAACCAGGAGGTGGTACGCGAATCCAAATTCGGCAAGCAGTGGTTCGACTGCGTGCTGGAGTCCGCCAAGGTGGGGCGGCCCGGCCTGCCGGTCATCATCCCTGTCACGGAGTTCCGTGACGTGTTCGGCGTGGCGCTCACCAACATGATCTCCGGCGCCGACCCCGCTGCCGAGCTGAAGAAGGCGACGGAAACCTTCCAGCCGGTGCTCCATAAGAGTGAGCAGGGCTGACGGCCAAAGGCATGAGCGTTGAGCACAACGCGGGTTCCCTTCCCGGTCGCCGGGGAGGGATGGCCGCGCCCGCAACGCCGGGCGCCCGCCAAGCGCCGGCATCGACGCCCTACGTCTACGACGTCACGCGCAAGTACTGGCTCTTCATCGCGCCGGCCACCATCGTCGTTGGCCTTGTCATCGTGTTCCCGTGGATCTTCACCCTGTGGATGTCGGCGCACGAGTGGAACGTGACCGGCGACCACGCCTTCGTCGCCCTCGCCAATTACAAGAAGCTGCTCACCGACCAGCGCTTTTTGGATTCGATGTGGCGCACCTTCTGGTTCACGCTGCTGGCCACGCTCATTCCCATCGTTTTGGGCGTATGGGCTGCGCTCGTCTTCCACCGCGAGTTTCCGTTTCGCGGCATCTTGCGCACCGTGTTCGTGATGCCGATGATGGCGACGCCGGTCGCCATCGCGCTGGTGTGGACCATGATGTTCCATCCGCAGCTGGGCGTATTGAACTATCTGCTCTCGCTGGTCGGCATCGCCCCGTTTGCCTGGGTCTATGATCCAAACACCGTCATTCCGACGCTGGTGCTGGTCGAGGTGTGGCACTGGACGCCGCTCGTGATGCTGATCGTGCTGGGCGGTCTTGCCGGCCTGCCCACCGACCCTTATGAGGCCGCCCTTATCGACGGTGCCTCCAGCTGGCAGATGTTCCGCTACATCACCTGGCCGCTGATCCTGCCGTACGTGATGATCGCGCTCGTCATCCGCACCATTGACAGCCTCAAGGTGTTCGACACCATCGCCGTCATCTCGCAGGGCGGACCCGGCACTGCTTCCGAGACGCTCAACTATTTCCTCTATCTGCAGGCCTTCCAGTTCTACAACCTCGGCTATGCGTCAGCCGTGGTTGTCATCTTCTTTGTCATCATCATCGCGCTGTCGCTGCTACTGCTGTACCTGCGCCAACGCACCAAGTGGACGGATTGAAGGAAGCTTCGATGGCATCCCAGTCCATGCATGGCGCAGCGATTGGCCGCAAGCCGGTCCGCACCTGGATTGCGCTCGGCCTGTCGGTGCTGCTCCTGGTGTCGCCGGCCGTGCTCGTGTTCCTGTGGATGCTCTCGCTCTCGCTCAAGACCGAGATCGACAACATCGCCTTCCCCCCGGTGTTCATTCCCGATCCGCCCACGCTCGCCAACTACGTCGAGGTGTTCGAGAAGAATCGCATCCTGCTGTACTTCTGGAATTCGGTGCTGGTGACGGGCGGCGCCGTGCTGTTTGGGCTGCTGGTTGGTGTGCCGGCCGGCTACGGGATCGCCCGCGCCAAAGCCGGCAAGGCCGCCGTGCTGATCCTAATCGCGCGCATGACGCCAGCGCTGTCCTACCTGATCCCGCTGTTCCTGCTGTTCCAGGTGATCGGCCTGGTCGGCACCATTTGGGCGCTCATCATCACCCATCTCGTCATCACTATCCCGATCATCGTCTGGGTGATGATCGGCTATTTCGAAGGCGTTCCGAAAGAGCTCGAGGACGCCGCACGCGTCGACGGTGCCAGCATCTGGCAGAGCTTCCGCTACATCGCCCTGCCGCTGGCGCGCCCCGGCATCGTGGTCGGCGCCATCCTCGCCTTCATCTTTTCGTGGAACAACTTCATCTTCTCGGTGGTGCTGGGCGGCAAGAACACGCGCACGCTACCGTCCGCGGTCTACAACATGCTCACCTTTGAGCAGCTCGCCTGGGGCCCGCTGGCGGCAGCCGCGCTGCTGGTCACCTTGCCGGTGCTGCTGGTGACGGCATTCGCCCAGCGCGAGATCATCGCCGGGCTGTCGTCCGGCGGGCTGAAGGACGGCTGACGGCAGGGGTTGGGGGCACTAGCATGCTTGGCGTCGGCATTCTCGGGGCTGGCTTTTTCGGTGGCGTGCACGCGCGCGCCGTCAACACCACGCCGGGCCTGCGCCTGGCAGCGGTGTGCGCGGAGGAAGCACACCTGGCGAGATCCTTTGCTGCCGAACACGGCGGCAGGGCCTACAGCGACTGGCGTGCGCTGCTCGATGATCGCGCGGTCGACGCCGTGCTGATTGCAACGCCGCACCATCTGCATTGCGAGATGGCGATCGCCGCCGCATCCGCCGGCAAGCATCTCTTCATCGAGAAACCGCTGGCCCGCACCGCCGCCGAGTGCTCCGCCGTCATCGCCGCTGCGGACACGCACGGCGTCAAGTTGACGGTCGGGCACATCCTGCACCTTTCGCGGCCCGGCCTGGTGGCGCGGCAGATAATCGACAGCGGCGAGATCGGCCGCCCTGTGCTTGGCTCCAGCGTGCTGCTCAAGCTCTGGATGGAATCCAACCGGCGCGACTGGCATCTCGATCCAGCCACCGGCGGAGGCATGTTGATGACGGCAGGCATCCATTCGCTCGACCTGCTGATCTGGCTCATGGACAGTCCGGTCGCAGCCGTCTCTGCGGCAGCAGGCGCGCTGTTTCACGAGCAGGCCGCCGACGACAGCGCCATGGTGCTCCTGCGTTTTGCCGACGGTCGCTTCGGGCAGGTGGCGAGCGTCGGCTACCGCGATGGGGCAATGACCTACGGCATGGACCTCATCTGCGAGCGGGGTGCATTGCGCATCGATTTCGACCGGGGCGTCTCGATCGGCCGCGGCGGCCAGTGGACGCACGTGCCGGGTTCGATCGAGCCCGACTGGATGCTACGCGCCGTCGAGCGCGAGTGGCAGGCGCTCGCCGGCGCCATCACCTCGGGCGCGCCCATCCCAGTCACCGGCGCCTACGCCCGCCACGTCATCGCCTGCATCGAGGCCACCTTGACCTCGGCCCGCGATCGCTGCGAGGTGCCCGTCGCGCCCTGACACCAAAGGCAGGGCCAGCCTGCTCCGCCTCCGGCGTTCCTCAGGTGTCCGGGATTTTGTGATCCATCAACCACGCAGGTGATTTGCGCACGACGCCAACTCGTGAGCGCGCGTCGGCTCCGTGCGCGGCTTGCACAATCCCCCCAGCTACGGGCTGACGACGACTGCGACATCTCCTGCTCTGCCAAGGTTCTCTTCGTGCTGGGCCTGGAGACGCGGATCGCCGAGCTTGCCGCCGCTCAGCCGCGATGCCGTCGGGCTTGAGTTGGAGGAAGAGAACCTACCCAAGCGAATCCGGTTTTCCCGAAAGCGCGATCATCGCACTTGCATGCGCAGGCAACCGTAG
>Ga0075418_10005655_pt1 | contig 14145 bp, 6 predicted proteins | sample SoiMetdeltSBSDD2_FD_81776 | JGI IMG/M metagenome (GOLD analysis project Ga0075418, IMG submission 81776) | Bulk soil microbial communities from a Populus tree surrounding site in Tennessee, USA - Soil MetaG P. deltoides SBSDD2 | ecosystem: Environmental > Terrestrial > Soil > Tree plantation...
CAGCGGCATGACGCCGGGAAACAGCGCCCGTTCCGGTTCGGGCGGCAGAATGCGGTCCTTCCAGAGCGCGCTGTGAAGGTTCCCCCGCAGGTAGTCAAGCGGCGTCGCGCTGTAGAAGCGGACTTCATCGGTCGTCCGTTCCGCTTTCAGGGGCTGCGCCGCCACGAACGCGCGAGCGAGCGGCACCGCGACCAGCCCGGCCACCAGTGCGCCGGACACGGCGGGCAGCGCGAGTCGGCGGATGGAAGGCCGTTGCGCGATCAGGAGGCCGGCGCCGATGACCGTGGCGTAGATCAGAAAAAAGACGGCGTAGTACATCGACGAATAGAGCTGGGCCACCCCTGCCAGGCCCAGCCCGATCGCGTACCGCCATCGGCCGGTCGAGACGAAGAGGTGAAGGGCCAGGAGGCCGAGCGGCATCCACTGGGTCATTTGCAGCTCGAGGTGGCCGTAATGCTCGAATCGATAGGGATAGCACGCGTATATCAGTCCAGCGACGAACGCGGCGGGCGGCGATGCCGTCAACCGCTCCACGAGCAGGTAGGTCGCGATGCCGGAGAACCAGAATCCCGAGAGCATCAACAGGTTGTAAGCGATGACCGGATGCGTGCCGATGGCGGCCAGCGGCGCGGTGGTCAGCGCGGGAAGGATGATCGGGTCGGAAAGCGTCAACGTCAGAGGCTGGGGATAAAAAATGTTGCCGTCGAACAGGTGCGTCGGATCGGCGAACAGCTGATGCAGGACCCAGCCGATCCGCCATATCGAGAACAGCGGATCGCCGTAATCGGCGACAGAGTACGGGGCTTGGAGCTGGTCGTGAACGAGAATCGCCAGCGCGACCGCGATACCGAGCGATGCCAGCGCGACACGTCGGCCCAGGCCCGGGGCGGCACGCACTTCAAACGGATCGGGAACAGCGGGAACACGCAGGAAGGTTGACCGCGAGCGAAACACGCCGCCGAAAGGACCAGTGCGTCGGTCGATAATCAGCCGCACGACAATCGCGACGATCATCCAGAAAAGCGTGCGCGACGGAGTGCGGAACGAAAGCCGGAAGTCTGAGAACTCAACAACGAACCCGCCAAGACTGACGATTCTTGCGGCCAGAACAGCCAGGAGAACGGTAATCACATCGAGCGTGGCCGCGACGACGCGCCGAGTCATAGCCGCCCATTGTATGTCGCATATTTCGGCGCGTTCGCGGGGTGGCTGTCCCCTGTGGACCCGATAGCCGCGTCGACCACCCGGGCGTTACAGTGACCGCATGGACTACGATGCGCAGGAGGAACCCGTCGTGGCCCCCGCGCGTACCGGTCCCGGATCGACCATTCGCGGCGTGCTCATCGCCGGATTTGCCGTGGTGTTCGTCGTGTGGGTGGCGTCCGGCTACGAGCTGGTCCGCAGTCTGCGCGAGGTCGACCGCCGGCTCGAAGCGAGCCGGCAGGATTTTCAGCGCGGCCAGGACGTACTCAACACCGTCCGTACCAACGTCCTCCTCGGATCGATCTACCTTCGCGACGCGCTCATCGATCGAACGCCGGCGAGCCAGGAGGATTATCGCCACGCGCTCGAGCAGATCCGGGAGGAAGTGGACCGCGTGCTGCCGCTCTACCTCCCGCTGATCGGCTCGCCGCTCGAACGGCAGCACTGGGACGGCCTCCAGGTCGAGCTGGGCAACTACTGGCAGTCGCGCGATCTGGCGTTCGTCTCAGACGAGCCGTTGAGCACCGCGAACGCCGCCGCGCTCCTTCGTCAGCGTATCGTCCCGGCCCGCCAGTCGATTCTCGAGATCGTCGACTCGTTGTCGGCGCTGCAGCGCGCCTCGCGCGAGCGCCATGAGTCCGAGGCGGCTCTGCTCTACGGCAGCGCGCAGACCCGGGTCATCTCCCTGGCCTCGCTGGCAATTGTCGTTGGCCTGGTCGTCGCCTTCGTCGCCACGCGCCACGTCGGACGGCTCGAGCACGAGATCGAGCGGCGGCAGGCGGCCGAGCGGCAGAACCGGCGCGACCTCGAGCGCCTGTCGGCCCGGCTGGTTACCGCGCAGGAAGAAGAACGGCGCAGCCTCGCACGGGAGCTCCACGACGCAGTGGGGCAGGCGCTGACCGCCATCAAGATGGAGATGGGCGTGGCGATGCGCGGTGTGGAGACCGACTCACGCGCACGCCGGGCACTGGACGAGGGGCGTGCGATCGCGGAATCGACGCTTCAGAACGTGCGCGACCTCTCGCAGCTGCTGCATCCGTCGATGCTGGACGACTTCGGCCTGCCCGAAGCCGTGAGCGCCCACCTGCGCAGCTTCTCCAAGCGTACCGGGATCCGCACGCAGCTGACCCACGAACGGATGGACGATCGGCTGCCGCCGGACATCGAAGTGTGCGTCTACCGGATCGTCCAGGAGGCGCTCACCAACGTGGCGCGCCACAGCGGCGCTTCGTCATGCACAGTCTCGCTGGTGCGGCGTGAAGGCGTGCTGCTCCTGACCATCGAAGACGACGGGCGCGGGATCGAAACGGTGGCGGCGCGGGGACTGGACGCCCGCCGCCATCTCGGCTTGATCGGCATGCGCGAACGCGCCCAGGCGCTCGCAGGGACGTTCGTCATCGAGAACCGCGCGGAGGGCGGCACCCGCGTTCTGGTCAGGCTGCCGGCCCCTGCCGCCGCCGAGGCGCCGGCCGCGCACCCGCTGGCGGGCTGATATGGGACAACTTCGCATCCTGCTCGCCGACGACCACACCGTTGTTCGCCAGGGGCTCCGCAAGGTGCTCGAGGAGCGGCCCGACTGGGTCGTCGTCGCCGAAGCGGGCAATGGCCGCGACGCCGTGAAGCAGGCGGAGGAGCTCAAGCCAGACGTCGCCATCCTCGACGTCGCCATGCCGCTGCTCAATGGCATCGAGGCGACGCGGCAGATCGTCAAACGAGTGCCTGCGACTCGCGTACTCGTGCTGACGATGCACTCGGACGAGGCCTACGTGAATCAGATCCTCAAGGCAGGCGCCACCGGCTATCTGCTGAAGGATTCCGCGGACGTCGATCTGATTCAGGCAGTGGGGGCGGTGTCGCAGGGCAAATCCTTCTTCAGCCCTGGCGTCGCGCGGCTGATGCTGGACGACTACGTCCGCCAGCTCGCCGACAAGGGAATCAGCGATCGATACGAGTCGCTTTCGGAGCGCGAGCGCGAGATCTTCCAACTCATCGCCGAGGGAAAGGCGAACAAGGAAATCGCCCACATCCTCTCGATCAGCCCGAGTACCGTCGAGACCCACCGCGCGCGCATCATGGAAAAGCTCGACCTCCACAGCGCCGCCGAGATCGTCCTCTACGCGGTCCGCCGAGGCGTCATTCGCTAGACACAAGCATTGGGCTGCCGGACCGATCAATCCAGGCACCTCGACTGGAGCGGAGGTCTCCGGCGCGACTAATGTCGCCCTGACGCGCCGGGGGTGCTACGTTTTCAGCGTGCTGCTGGCGGACCCAACCTGCCTGCCTGTTGAAGTGTCTGTAGTGTGTGTGACGGACGAGGAGCTCGTCCTGCTTGCCCGGCAGGGCGACACTGGCGCGTTCGACGAACTTGTTATCCGTCACCAGGCGGCGGTTTACCGGGCGGCACTGGCGGCGCTTCGAGTGCCCGAGGTTGCCGAGGACGTCGCACAGGAGGCGTTCGCCAGCGCCTGGTCGACGTTGGAGCGGTTTCGCAGAGAAGCGTCGTTCAAACGTGGCTGCTGACCATCGCGTGGCACCGAGCGATCAATCGGCGTCGCATGCGGCTGAACTGATGGAGAAAAACGGCTCCGCTGACCGAGTCGCTAAGAGCGGTCGCTTCGGGCGAGGGCACCGTGAAGTGGCGCGTGTCGGAAGCCAGACGAAAGGTGCGGCAGCGGTTGGCCCTGCTTGGTTATGTCCATGAGTAGTGAATTTCGCAGTCCCATGGACGACGAGATGGATGATGTCGCGCGCGCGATGCCGGCGGCGCCTCCTTCCGTGGCACTTCGCCCGGCGATTCGCGCCCGCATCACCAGCGACGCGCCGGTGCGCCATACGTGGCATTGGTCACTGGCAGCGGCGGCCGCGAGTGGAATCATCGTCCTTGCGCTCCTGTGGTCAAACCGCGAAGCACTGGTTTTGGCGCCCCGTTCGAAACGAACCTTCACGTCGACGCCACACCGGCACTGGAGCGGAATGGAAACATCCAGACGAGGATTGTGGTGTTCTACCGTCCCGATCCCTCGTCGCCCGGTGGTGAGGGAAATCGACAGAACGCTGCGTCAGTCAATCTGGACTTTCCGATTGTTCTGGACAGTGGAAAAACGATCGTCGCGTCACAGACCACGGATCCAGGCAGAGATCGCCGTGTGACCGTCGAGGTCACCGCAACCATTCTGAAATAGGCACGAATCCGCACCGACGGCAAGGTCGGATCGCACCGACATCCCGTCTACCTCGCACCGACGGATCCGTCGAGCCTCGCACCGACTTCCCGTCCGCTTCGCACCGTAAGTAGTAGAATTACAACGTTTTGCGCAAGATTCTGGTCGCCAACCGCGGCGAGATTGCCGTGCGCGTCATCCGTGCGTGCCGCGACATGGCACTGGCGTCTGTGGCGGTTTATTCCGAAGGCGATCGCACGTCCCGTCACGTCCGTATGGCCGACGAGGCGTGCGCCATCGGACCGAACGCCCCGCGCGAGAGCTACCTCAACATCGATCGGTTGATTGATGTGGCACGACGCACCGGAGCCGATGCGGTGCACCCCGGATACGGGTTCCTCGCCGAGAACCCGGACTTCGCTGCCGCGTGCCGCGACGCTGGCCTGACGTTCATCGGGCCGACGCCCGAAGCGATTGCCTTGATGGGCAGCAAGACCGAAGCGCGGCGCGCGGCCACTGCGGCGGGCGTTCCTGTCGTGCCGGGGACCGAGCGGCCGTTCGCCGCGGACGATCCCGACGAGGCGATCGCGGCGGCGGCGCAACGCCTCGGTTATCCGCTGCTGATCAAAGCCGTTGCTGGCGGCGGCGGCAAGGGGATGCGCACGGTCGCGAACTCCGCGGATCTGATGAGCGGCCTTCATGCCGCACGATCCGAGGCCGGCACCGCTTTCGGCGACTCGGCGATTTACCTCGAACGTCGCCTCGTCCGTCCACGCCACATTGAAGTGCAGCTGCTCGGCGACCAGCACGGCGACGTTCTCCCGTTCGTCGAGCGCGAATGTTCGATTCAACGTCGCCATCAGAAAGTGATCGAGGAATCGCCGTCGCCGTTCGTCACGTCCGCCCTTCGGACGCAGCTCACCAGCGCGGCGGCGGCGGTCGCGCGCGGCGTCGGCTACACCGGCGCGGGCACGATCGAGTTTCTGGTCGACGAGGCAGAGCGTTTCTGGTTCCTCGAGATGAATACGCGTCTCCAGGTCGAGCATCCGATTACCGAGATGGTGACCGGCATCGATCTGATCGAGTGGCAGATCCGTATTGCGCGCGGCGAGCAGCTGGACATCGATCCCGTTCTGGCGAACACTCCTGATGGACACGCGATCGAATGCCGGATTTATGCGGAAGACCCGGACCTGGGCTTCATCCCGTCGCCCGGCCGCATCGCCGCGCTGCGCGCGGCGGCCGGTCCGTGGGTCAGGGACGACGGGGGAGCGGAGTCGGGCGGCGAGGTCCCGATTCATTACGACCCGCTGATCTCGAAGCTGTCAGCCTGGGGTCCCGACCGTCCCCGCGCGATTGCCCGGATGACGCGGGCGCTGCGGGAGTACGAGGTCCTCGGCATCCAGACGACTGTCCCCTTTTTCCGCTGGATGCTCGTTCAGCCGGCGTTTCTGGCTGCCAAATTTCACACGGCGTATTTGGACGAGCTCTTGCAGCAGCGGGGCGGTGAACCCTTCGCGACGGCCGATAAAGATGAAGAGAACACCGCGGTAGTGGCGGCGGCGCTGCACCTCGTGTCGCGCGGTCCTGCTCCGACCGGCGTCGCAACAGTCGTCGCCCGTGAGAGTGTTCCAGTGACGGCCGCGTCTAAGCCAGGCTGGAAAGGTCGGGCTCGCGCCGAGGCGCTGCGCGCGTGACTTTCGAGCTTGAAGCCGGCGGGGCGGCGAGGCATGTCGAAAGCCGCGGCGCTCAGTGGCTGCTGGACGGACACCTCGTCGACGTCGACGCCGTCAGGGCCGGGCATGGATGGTCCATGCTGATCGGGAACCGCAGCTACGAAGTCTCGGTGGTCGAGCGCGCGCCTGGGGACCTGATCGTCCATGTCAACGGTCGGGCTGTCACCGTGCGGGCCGCTCTTCAGCGATTCGGGTCGCGGCGGACGCAGCGGGAGACCGGGATTGGGGCCTCGGCGACAGGCGTGCAGCGGGTCGTTGCGCCGATGCCCGGCCGGATCGCCAGGGTCCTGGTGAAGGCCGGCGACGCGGTGGCCGCCAGGCAGGGTCTGATCGTGGTCGAGGCGATGAAGATGGAAAACGAGCTGCGTTCGCCGCGCGCCGGCATCGTCGCCGAGGTGCGCGCCACGGCGGGCGCCCTCGTCGAAGCGAACGCTGTACTGATCATAATCGAGTAGCTGCGGGTCGTTTCTTGATCGCGTAGCGCCGGGCCATCCGACCTGGCGGAGTGTAGTGAAGAAGCTTTTCAATCATCCCCTCACGCAGACAACGCGGCGCATCGTCCGCCGCGTCGTGGCGACGTGTGCCGTGATCATCGCAGTGGCGTTCGTCACGACGGTCACTGTTGATCTGGGCCCGTCTCTCAAGGCACGCGCCGAAAAGGCTGCTTCCGATTACATGGGTCGGCCGATGCACATCGGCCGCATGTCGGTGCACCTCTGGCTGGGCCGCTTCGTCCTCGAAGACATCGTCATCGAGGGGCTTAAGCCTGAGGATCGTCCATTCCTCCTCGCCGATCGCATCTCCGTCTCGATGCCGTGGTCGACCCTGTTCAGCCGCCGCGTCGTCTTCGATGCGATTGAAATGACCGACTGGCGGATGTACGCGGAAACGTTCCCCGACGGCACCCACAACTTCCCGCGGTTCACGCCCCGGAATCCGCGCGGGCCGAGTGCATGGACGACGACGCTGCAGTACGTGCGGGCGTCGAGAGGAGAGTTCACTTACGCGGATCATGGGACGCCGTGGAACGTCGTCACGCGGAACCTGGATGTCACCGTCGCGCGGCCGAACACCGAATACCGCGGGCGAGCCAGTTTCTCCAACGGCACGGTCTCGATCCAGAACTACGTCCCGATGCGCGCCGACATGCAGACGACATTCCGGATTGTTGGCGGCAAGGTGGTGCTCGATCGGATCGACCTCAAGACCGACGGCGCCGAGTCGCTGCTCACCGGGCAGGTCGATATGACGCGGTGGCCGGAGCAGCTCTACTACGTACGGTCGAAGGTCAACCTGCCGCGGATGCGCGAGATCTTTTTCGCCGACGACGATTTCACGCTGTCGGGCGAGAGCGACTTCAACGGCACCTTCCACCTGTTCCGCGAGACCATCAACGGGCGCTCGCGCACCGGCCGGGAGCTGAAGGGGAACTTCTACAGCGCACTGGCCGGCGTCAACGCGTACCGGTTCAGCGATCTGCGCGGGTCGGTGGTCTGGGTGCCGGAAAGCCTGGAGGTCACCAACGCGACTGCGGGGCTGTACGGCGGCGCAGCGCGTTTCACCTATCGCCAGGCGCCGCTTGGGCAGCGCGGCGTCCCCGCGATCGCGACGTTCGACGCGCTGTACGACAACGTCGACCTGACCGAGTTCACGAACTTTTTGGAGCTGCAGGGGATTCGACTCGCCGGGCGGGCGAGCGGACACAACCTGCTCGAATGGCCGCTGGGGCGTTTTTCAGAGCATCGAGGCGAGGGCACCATCCGTACCGACCCTGAGGTCCAGACGCTGACGCGGCAGATGACCGCCGCGCAGCTGGCGGCCGCCGAGGATCGCAGCCGCGACTGGGGCGAGTTCAGCAATCAGCTGTCCGCGGCGCCGGTGCCGATCCGGGCGGACATGACCTATACCTACGGGCCCGAATGGCTCGACATCGCGCCGAGCCGGCTTGCCACTCCCGATACCTACGTGGAGCTGGAGGGGCGGACGGCGTACGGCGATCGATCGCGGATCAACTTCCACGTCACCAGCGCCGACTGGCAGGAAAGCGACCGGCTGTTTGCCGCCGTGCTGACCGCGTTCGGCTCGCGCACCGGCGTCGTTCCGCTCGGCGGCTACGGCACGTTCGACGGCGTGATGGTCAACAACGTCCGCCGTCCGCGCATCGAGGGCGCCTTCGCCGGCGAGCGCATGCGCGCCTTCGACGTCGTCTGGGGCAGGATTACCGGCCGCGCGATCATCGAGAACTCCTACGTCGACCTGACCAGCGGCGTGATCGTCGATGGCGATTCCGTCATGCAGACGGATGGCCGGTTTTCGCTCGGCTTCCCGCGGAGGGATGCCGGAGAAGAAATCAACGCGCGAGTCCGCGTGATCAGGCGCCCGCTCCGGGACTTGCGCCACGCCTTCGACCTGGACGACTACAACGTCGACGGGTTGTTCTCCGGCGAGTTCCACGTCTTTGGCTCATACCTCTCGCCCTTCGGCTTCGGACAGATGGCGATCGTGCAGGGAGTCGCGTATGGGCAGCCGTTTGATACCGCGACCGCCGCCGTTCGCCTCGACGGCGAGGGGGTGCGGCTGGATTCGCTGCAGATCGTGCAGGCCGGCGGCCGCGCGCTCGGCGCGGCGTGGGTCGGGCTGAACGGCACCTACTCGTTCAACCTCGACGGCCGCGGCATTCCGCTCGGCGGCATCGTCATGCTGACGTCCTCGTCCGTGCCGCCGCTCTCGGGACGTCTCGATTTCACCTCCGGTGGAAGCGGGACCTTCGACCGCCCGCGCTACGACGTGCGCGTCACGATGAGCGACGTGTTCGTCGGCGATGAAGGCGTAGGGCAGGTGGTCGGCGATCTGACCATCAATGCCGACCTCATGACGGTGAAGCTCGAGGCCGCTTCGCCGCGACTCGCGGTCTCGGGCGCCGGCCGGATCGCGCTGACCGAGACGATGGATGCCGAGCTGTCGTTCAGCGTCGCGGATACCTCGCTCGATCCGTACATCCGGGCGTTCAACCCGCAGCTGTCGCCGTACACGACCGCGATCGCCAGCGGCAACGTCCGCGTGGTCGGGCAGCTCGCGAATGTCGACGAGCTGCTGGTGGAGGCATCGGTCGAGCGGCTCGACCTGCGGCTGTTCGACTATCGTGTGCGCAACGCCACGCCCATTCGCCTGGCGCTTGATCGGCATACCGCGCGGATCACGGAGATGCGCCTCGTCGGCGACGAGACGCAGCTCGATATCGAAGGGCAGATCGACCTCCACAACGACCGGATGGCGATTCGCGCAACCGGGGACGCGGGGCTCGGCATCCTGCAGGCGTTCGTGCCGAACATGCGCAGTTCGGGGCGCGCGACGCTGCAGGCGACGCTCGAGGGTCCGATCCGCGATCCGATCGTCAGCGGCACGATGAACGTCGACAACGGCCGCATCCGCCACTTCGACCTGCCGCACGCGCTCGAGAACATTTCCGGGCCGCTGCGCTTCGACACTCGCAGCGTTCGCCTGGATGAAGTGACGGCACGACTTGGCGGCGGCCCGGTCCGTTTCGGCGGCCGGATCGAGATCGAGGGGTACCAGCCGACCCGGGTGGACGTGTCGCTCTCCGGCAGCAACATGCGCCTGCGGTTCCCCGAGGGCATGCGGTCGCTCGTCAACGCGGACCTTACGGTGCAGGGTCCGGTTGACGCCCTGACGCTCGCAGGCACCGTCGAAGTGCGAAACGCGCTGTACACGCGGGCCTTCGATCAAGGCAGCGGCCTGTTCAGCCTGACCTCGACCGGCGCTGCCGGCGCCGGCGGCGGAACGCTCGCCTCCACGACCCTGCCGCTCCGGTATGACGTGCGGATCGTCGCGCCGTCCACGCTCGAAGTCAGAAACAGCACCGCACGGCTGTTCGCGAACGCCGATCTGCAGCTGCGCGGCACCTACGATCGGCCGCTGCTGTTCGGCCGCGCTGAAGTGGACCGCGGCGAATTCATCTTCGAAGGCCGGCGCTACGAAGTGACGCGCGGCACAATTGACTTCAACAATCCGACGCGGATCGAGCCGTTCTTCGACATCGAGACCGAAACGCGCGTGCGGGTGCCCGGCCAGACCTACCGCGTGATCGCGCGCGCCGCGGGCACCCTCGATCGACTGACGCCTTCGTTCGAGGCGGATCCGCCGCTGGCGGAAGTCGAAGTCCTCAGCCTGCTGTTCGGCGACGTCGCCCCCGGCCAGGACGTCGAGTTCGTGCAGTACAACACCAATATCACCCCGCAGCAGCAGCTCCTGCGCGAGCGGGCCACCCGCGCCATCACCGGGTCGCTCTCGTCGGAAGTGGGCCGGGTCGTCGAGCAGACCTTCGGCGTCGATACGTTTCAGCTGACGCCGTCGCTGGTCGATCCCAACGCACAGTCGTCGCGGCTGGATCCGGCGGCGCGCCTGACGATTGGCAAGCGGCTCTCCGAGCGCATCTACCTGACCTATTCGCGGAGCCTGTCGTCCTCCACCCGCGACCAGATCATCCTGCTCGAATACGACCAGACCGATCGCTTCTCCTGGATCCTGTCGCGCAACGAGGACCGCACCTACGCGCTGGACGTCCGCGTCCGGCACGCGTTCTGATGATCGCGGTCGTCCTCTGGGCGGCAGTGGTCCTCGCCCAGGCGCCCCAGGTCATCTCCGAGGTTCGCGTCGAGCAGGAGGGCCGCGTGCTCGATGACCGCGTCATCGAGAGCCTGATCGAAACCACGCCGGGCGAACCGCTCTCGATGGGGGAGGTGCGCGAGACCCTGACGCACCTCACCAGCCTGAACCGCTTCGAGGACGTCCAGGTGTTCCAGGAGCCGGCGGGCGCAGGCGTCCGGCTGCGATACGTCCTGTTTCCACTCCATCCGGTCGATCGCATGGATTTTCGCGGTGCCCTCGGCCTCTCGCAGGACGAGCTCCGGCGCGTATTCACCGAGCGCTTCGGCGCGGCGCCGTCCGCCGGACGAGCCGGAGAGGTCGCCGACGCGGTGCGTCTCTTCTACCGCGAGCGCGGCTACGCGTCGGCCGAGGTCATGCCGCGGATCGAGGAGACGCACAATCCCGATCGCGCGACGATGATCTTCGAGATCCGCGCCGGCCCGAGATCGTCGATCGGAGCCGTGGATGTGGACGAAGTCGACAGCAGCGGCCGGGCCGTCGCCGGCGGCGTGCCGATCCGGGTCGGCGATCCGTTCGACAACGACGAAATCCTGCGCGAGCTCAATCGCTATGTCGCCCTGCTGCACGCGCGCGGCTTCTACGAGGCGCGCGCCGTTCACAGCTTCGATTTCGAGCCCGACGGCAGCGCCACCGTGAGAATCAATATCGACCGCGGGCCGATGGTCTCCATCGCGTTTGCCGGCGACCCGCTGCCGGAGGCCGATCGTGAGCGCCTCGTGCCGGTCCGCGCGGAGGGATCGGCCGACGAGGATCTGCTGGAGGACGCGAACGCGGCGATCGAGGAGTACCTCCAGGGACGTGGCTACCGCGACGCGGCCGTCGAGTATGCGCGAACCGAACGGGAAGCGGCCGTCACCATCACCTACAAGATCGCCCGCGGCCCGCGCTACGTCGTCGATGCCGTCGCGATCACCGGCAACACGGCTGTCCCGACAACGGATCTCGTCGAGCTTCTGCAGGTCAAGGTGGGTGAGCCCTACGTCCAGACCGCGGCGGGCACGGGCGCCGCGGCGATCCGGAATGCGTATCGCGCCCGCGGCTTCACCCGCATCGACGTCAGGACGACCGTTACCGAACTTCCCCGCGAGGACGACGCGGCTCCGGGAATCGATCGGCATGTGGACGTCCGCTACACGGTCACGGAAGGACCGCGGACCCTGGTGGGGTCGATCGGCTTTGCCGACAACACTGTGCTCGCCGAGTCTCAGCTGCGCGCGCTCATGACCACCGTCCCCGGGCAGCCGTACTCGGAGGGCGAGATCGCGATCGACCGCGATCGGATCGATCTGGAATATCGCAATCGCGGCTACGAGTCGGTCGTCGTCACCCCGGTGATCGAGCTGGCGGACAGCGGCACCCGCGCCGACGTGCGCTTCGAGATCACCGAAGGTCCCCAGGTGCTTGTCGATCACGTCATCATCATCGGCAACCAGCGGACCAGCACCGAAACCATCGAGCGCGAGGTGCTGCTGAAGCCGGGACAGCCGCTCGGCTATTCCGCCCGCATCGAGACGCAGCAGCGGCTGGCCGCGCTTGGTCTGTTTCGCCGCGTCGCCGTCGACGAACTGCGCCACAGCGGCGAGGCGCGCCGTGACGTGCTGATTCAGGTCGAGGAAGCGCCGCCGACGACAATCGGCTACGGCGGCGGCGTCGAGGGTGGCACGCGTCTGCGGCCGACGGGAGACAGCGGTCAGGCAGAGGAGCGCTTCGAGGTTGCGCCGCGCGGGTTCGTCGAAATCAGTCGGCGGAACCTGTGGGGCAAGAACCGGGCGGTCACGCTGTTCACCCGCGTCAGCCTTCGATCGCGCGACATCGTCCTCTCGGGTGATGGCATCCGGCTGGCGCAGCCAGCGGAGAGCAGCTACGGGTTCAACGAGTACCGCGTGGTCGGCACCTTCCGCGAACCGCGTCTGTTCAACACGCCGGCCGACGGCCTGGTGACCGGAATTCTCGATCAGGCCATTCGATCGAGCTTCAACTTCGTGCGGCGCGAGGCGCGCGCCGAGGCGGGCATGCGCTTCACCACTCGATACAGCCTGGCGGGACGCTACTCCTACGAGCACACACGCTTGTTCGACGAAAAATTCACCGAGCAGGAGAAGCCGCTCATCGACCGTCTGTTCCCGCAGGTGCGGTTGTCGAAGTTCTCGGGGTCGTTCATTCGCGACACACGCAACGACGTCATCGATCCCGACGGCGGCACGTTCGTCATCCTCGACACCGAGCTGGCGCCACGCCTTGTCGGTTCGGAGGTGGGCTTCATCCGAACGTTCGTGCAGGGCTTCGCCTATCACCGTGTGCCGGCGCCGCGGCGTACGGTGCTCGCATTCGGCGCGCGCCTCGGCCTGGCGCACGGGTTTCGCCGTACCGTCGTGCGCGAGGGGCCCGACGGAGAGCCAATCCTCGGACCGGACGGACAGTCGATCGTGGACGTCGTGCAGGACCTTCCCGCGAGCGAGCGCTTCTTTGCCGGCGGCGACACCACGGTTCGCGGCTTCTCGCTCGACCGGCTGGGCACGGACGCGACGATCAGCCCGACCGGCTTCCCCACCGGCGGCAACGGACTTGTCGTCCTGAACGCCGAGCTTCGAGCCACACTCATCGGCAGCTTTGGCGCGGTTGCGTTTATCGATTCTGGCAACGTGTTTCTGAAGGCGACGGACCTCGACCTGGGCCAGCTTCGCGCCGCCGCCGGCGCCGGCATCCGCTATCAGTCGCCGGTTGGCCCGATTCGCATCGATCTCGGATTCAAGCTCGATCGACGCGAGCTGTCGCCCGGACGCCTCGAGCGCCGCAGCGTCCTGCATATTTCGCTCGGCCAGGCCTTTTGATGCGTCGTCGCCTCCGGGTCGCGGCAACGCAGGTCGTTCTGCTCCTGGTCTGGCTGTTGCCGCTTGGCGCTCAGCAGCTCCTCGACCGTATCGTCGCGCGTGTCAACGGCGTGGCTATTACGCTCACCGACGTGAAGGCCGCGATGGCTCTTGGCATCGTCGCTGTGCCCGACTCGGTAGCGATTGAGCAGCTGATCGATCGGCAGCTCGTGCTGAACGAAGTGGCGCGCTTCGTCCCTCCCGAGCCGGCGGCGGCTGCCGTTGCCGTCGAGGCCGGGTCGTTGATGACGCGCGCCGGGGCGACACTGCCGGAGGTGATGGCCGATACGGGGATCGACGAGCCCCGGATCCGCGAGATCGCGCGCGAGAACCTGCGAATCCAGGCGTACCTGAATCAACGATTTGGTGTGAACGTGCAGCTGACGGAAGAAGAAGTCGCCCAGTACTACCGTATCCACCCAGAGGAGTTCACACGGGCGGGCACGCTGATGCCGTTCACGGAAGCCGAGCCCCTCGCGCGCGAGC
>Ga0075418_10005656_pt1 | contig 14143 bp, 11 predicted proteins | sample SoiMetdeltSBSDD2_FD_81776 | JGI IMG/M metagenome (GOLD analysis project Ga0075418, IMG submission 81776) | Bulk soil microbial communities from a Populus tree surrounding site in Tennessee, USA - Soil MetaG P. deltoides SBSDD2 | ecosystem: Environmental > Terrestrial > Soil > Tree plantation...
CCTGCTGACTGGTACCTCGGCGTTCACGGCCATCCTGTGCCTCCGTGCCAAGCGGCGCCCACGCCCGCCGACGTGCCGACACCGCGCCCCATCGCGACAGGTCAACTGCCGCGCCCATCGTACGATTCGCCTGCGCGTACGGGTCCGCGTCAGGCCCGATCGCCTATGCCGCCGCCGACATCGCCATCGCGCCCTTTCTCGCATCCCTGGAGTGGAAGCCACCGCAGCACGAACAACGATATTGCCCAGGTCAGGCCGAGCGCCCGACTGCTAACCAACTCCGACACGCGGTAGGGAACCCGACATGGCCGCATCGTTGCGGGTGGCCGGCCTGGTCACCCAGGCCAGCTCGAAGACCACGGCGAGGAACTGTCGGACGGCCCTCGAGATGGTGTCACGCCGCCAGCTCACGCCGAACTGCAGCGGCGGGGCCACCGTGACCAAGGGGCGGAACTCGACCCCGCGGACGGTGAACTGTCCGGCCGCCGACTCGGCCGCGAAAGCGATCCCCAACCCGCCGGCGACCGCGACCAGGCTGCTCTCCAGCGTGGTCGCCTCGAGCACGACCGACGGCGCGACACCGCAGCCGGCCAGGATGTCGTGCACCAGGTGGTCGTGGAGCGGCGGGTCGAGCGCCCGCGGGAACAGGACGATCGGCTCGTTGGCGAGATGCCCAGCCCGGACGGCGCGCAGCCTGGCGAGCGGGTGCAGCTCGGGGATGGCCACGTGGACGGGCTCGCGGTGCAGGGGCCGGAAGGCCAGGTTGTCGCCGTTGGTGCCGGCCAGGCGCACGAAGGCCACGTCCACCTGACGGGCGGCCAGGGCCGCGAGGTGCGCGCCGGCCTGCCCGACCACCGTATCGAGGGCGACTGAGGGGAACCGCTCGCGGAAGATCCGGACGGCCAGCGGCACCGACGCCGAGGCAGCCCCGGCCGGATACCCTACCCGCAGCCTGGTCATGCCTTCGCCGGCCTCCCGCGCCGCCTGGACGGCGTAGGTGACCGCCTCGCTGGCGCTGCGGCCGTGCTCGAGCAGGACCCGTCCCGCCTCGGTCAGCTCGATGCTGCGGCCGCGGATCAGCAACTCGACCCCGAGCTCGCGCTCCAGGGCGAGGATCTGCTGGCTGAGCGGCGGCCGGCTGATCTGGAGGCGCTTGGCCGCCCGGCCGAAGTGCAGCTCCTCGGCCACGGCGATGAAGTAGCGAAGTTGCCGGAACTCCATCCACGGCTCCTTGTGCTTCCGACTTGAAGGAAGCCCAACCTTAGATGGGTGGTGAACAAATGTCAAGAACAAATGTGCAACATCTGTTCAGATCACTTGTGCATCGGCCGGGATGGCGCTATGGTGAAGCTGCCTCAGCCGAGCACTCGTGAGGGGGGCGCCGTGCGCGGACCGGTCAGCTACTACGATCCCGACGAGGTCGAGCCGATGGTCACGGCGGCGGTCATGTACTACCAGGCGCACCGGTCCCAGGCGCAGATCGCCCGGCACCTCGGCGTCAGCCGCCCGACCGTGAGCCGGCTGCTGGCCCGGGCCCGCCAGCTCGGCATCGTCCGGATCGAGATCGTCCCCCCGACCGCCGACCCGGGGCTGGGCAAGGACCTCCAGGAGCGGCTCGGGCTCCGCGGCATTCACATCGCCGCCGGCCTGGCCGACCCCGACGACCCCGCGCCGGTGCTAGCTGGCCGGCTCAACGACGCGCTCGCCGGCATCGGCCTCCAGCCCGGTGACGTGCTCGTCGTCGGTTGGGGCCGGGCCATCTACAGCCTGGGCCGCTACGAGCTCGCCCCCCTGCCCGGGGTGGTGGTCGTGCCGGCGCTGGGCGGCGGCGCAGAAGACCGGCCCTGGTTCCAGGCGAACGAGATCACCAGGCGCTGGGCGGTGACCCTCCACGGCACCCCCCGCTACCTCCACGCCCCGGCGTTCGTCTCGTCGGCGCTCAAGCGGTCCCTGGTCCACGAGGAGGGCATCCACTCCACCCTCGACCTCTGGGACCGGGCCAAAGTCGCCCTGGTGGGCATCGGCGCCTACCCCAAGCCCGACTCCAGCCTCGTCGCCGTCGGCTTCTCCGACGGCGACCCGGCGATCGCTGACGCCACGGGGGACGTGGTCGGCCGCTTCTTCACCGACGATGGGACGCTGATCCACTACCCGGACGAGCCGCGGCTGCTGGGCATCACCCCCGACCGGATACGGCGCATCCCGCACGTGGTCGGGATCTCCGTCGGTGCCGACAAGGCCAGGGCGATCGTCGGGGCGGCCCGGGCCCGGCTGGTCAACACCCTGGTCATCGACGCCGGGACGGCCCGCGAGGTGGCCGCCCTGCTCGACGCATAGGGCGCTCGACCACGGTCGGCCACCTGGCACCGCGGTCGCCTGCATCCAGCATGCCGCCACGCCACGGCAGCGGATCATCCGCTGTAGCCTCGCCGAGCTCGCCGCCAATGGAGCCGACCTGAAGATCGAGAACCGGGCGGTGATCGTCATCGGCCCGACGGTCCCGATCCCACGGCTGCAGTAGGCCTGGTGTCGCCGGCGAAGGAGCCTTTAGGCCTGACGCCATAGGCGGAACCAGGTGAGCGTGCTCCGGCGATTGGACCAAGTGGGTGTTGCAGAATCGTTCGCTTCTCCGACAGCCACATCCCCGCCAGCGCGAACGGGATCGGCCGAGCCCCAACCCCAGGGCACTCTGCATCCAGCGACTGCGGACCTGGACGAACTCAAGGGTCATCAACTGGCGCCAGGAACGCCTGGAGTAGGCCTCGGTAGGCGACGCACCTACCTCGACTCAGAGAGTACAAGTCGGACTGGCAAATCTCTGGCAAACGGCGGTTGGCGGCTCTCGGCCACGCGACAGGCCGGGTACCGGACCCGGCCTGAGCTGCTGGTTTGGGGTGGAGCCCCCCGCCGGAATCGAACCGGCGACCCCATCCTTACCATGGAACCACCAGGAACCGCTGTGCGGATCGCCCTTTTCCCAGGTCGGGCTTGACCGTCGGGGTCGAAGTTATCGGTTCTTCTTCGACGAAGTTATGCGTTCACTCCCGTCAGTAGTCCTCGGAGCAGTCGGGGCACTGCAGAGCCTTCAGGAATCCCGGGACGGTTCACAGTTGGTAAGCGCATCCTGCTGCGAGGCGATCAGGTGACCTCGCTGTCGATGCTGAGCATGTTGAGGTAGGCGTTTCCCCCGGTGTCGGGGTTCTGGCGCACCTCCAACTGGACCGACACCGTGTAGGTGGCTTGCGGGGTCACGGGAAACTTCAGCGCCTGAATGTAGCTGTCGTTGAAGCCTGCGGAGAAGGTCCTGACCTTGACCTGGCCGTTGCCACGCAGAGTCAGCCGCGCAGTGGCGCCCTGCGCGACGAAGGCGAAGCCCTGAACGTAGAAGCCGAGCCTGCCGGCCTGAGCGGGGCCGGTGACGGGCAGTGTCATGGAGAGCGACCGGGTCACGTCACATGCGCCCTTGCCCTTCACCATCTCGATCACAAAGTTGGCGAACGTCGTGGTCAGCGCCTGGTAGTCCGGGGAGATGGACATTTGGGCGGAGTCGTCGAAGGACGTAATTGACACCTGGCCGAAGTACACCTGGTCGGCCGCCGGCGGGGGCGGGTCCGACACGATCGTGGAGACGGGTGGTTGGGGCGCCGCCGATGAGCACGCCTTGGGTGGGCCAACGTTCGGTGTGGATGCCTTGGGCGGCGGTGTCTTCGGTGGCGCGGCCTTGGGCGGCGCGGCCTTCGGCGAGCCCATATTCTGCCCTGTCTGCTGCGAGAACGCCGTGGGCGAGCGTACCGGCCCGGAGCCGGACGTCGGCTTGTGGGCAGCTCCCACCGGCGCGCCTGCGGTCATCGCCGTCCACGGCTCACCGGCGGCCTTGGGGGTGCTGGTCGACCAGCCGAGGTAGACGGCCACCAACGCGACCGCGACTGCCAGGACGAGGAACATGACGATTCGGCTTCGCATAATGGCTTCCTCTTCCAATTGGGCCTGTTGCTTTCCATGACACGGCTGGGCCCATCGCCCGGTTGGGACATCGGGGATGACCGAAGTAGTTGCGGTCGCCGGACTGTGGCTGGCCACAGTGTTGGGCCTCCGCGGCGTGTGGGACGATCACTGCCGTACGTCCTACCGTGCTCGCCGCAAGCTCGTCGTTCTCTCCCGTCGCTCCGCCAGTGGGATGGCCCCTGGCCACTCCGGACCAGTAGCGGCCGGTGGCCAGGGGCCGTATCGGTAATGGAGTCATCCCCTAGATGGGCCCCAGTCCCCGAACTCCTCGGTGTCCGGCGTGTTGGTGACCCGCCGGAGGTCCGTACCGTCGGCTCGGACCGTGAAGATGTCCTCTTGATAGTCGGCGCTCGCCAGGGCCATAGAGAACACGATCCGCTTGCCGTTGGGCGACCATCCGGGCTGGAAGGCGAAGGAGCGACCGGGACCGCTGTCCAACTCGATCCGCCGGAGTCCGCTGCCGTCTGGGTGGACGACGTAGAGCTTTCCTCCAGGCTTGGTGAACAGGATCCACCGACCGTCGGGAGACCAGCTCCCGCCGTCCTCTGCCAGGCCCCATGCGGTGAGCTGTCGCAGGTCCGTACCGTCGGTGCGCACCACGAACAGGGCACTCGCCTGGCGGAGCGGGTTGGAGCGGAGGAACACGATCCTGTTGCCGTCCGGCGCGAAGTCGCCGAGGATGTCGTGATCCCCGTATGGGTTGGCGGTAACCCGCACCAGCCCGCGCCCGTCGGAGGAGTTCACGGTGAAGATCCCCGCGGACCGGTCCACGTTGACATCGTCCCAACCCTCGCAGGCGAGCCGTGCGCCGTCGGGGGACCACGCCCAGCATCCCAGGTTCAGCGTGGGGTCAGGGTTGTCCAGCAGCGTGAAGCCGGACCCTTGGGGATTGACCGTGGCCGGCCGGATCAAGCCCTCGGGATTCGCGAGGCAGACGAGGATCTTGCTGCCGTCGGGTGCCCAGTGCGGACATTCCGCGGCCCCTGGCAGGAGTTGGGTCTCCTGGGTTCCGTCCGGGTTGGCGGTGAGGATGTGGAAGTCGTCGATGGCTGGGTCGAACCGACCGAAGACGATCCGGCCGTTCGGTCCGGGAACCTTCGCTCCTGCAGATGGTGCTGCCACAGCCGTCACCATCGCCGTCAGCGTGACGGCGAGCAGTAGCCTCGGCATGCGTCGCATTCGCCCCTCCTCTAGTCCTCCAACATCGCGGCGGGAGCCTCGACGTCGTTGGTCGCCTACTTCCAGCGACAAGCGTGGGGCGTCCGGCTCGCAGGGACATCGGGGTTGGCCGCAGTTCCTGCGGTTGCCTAGTTGTGGCTGGCCACAATGCGTGCCCTGGAGGCCTGTGGGACGATCGGCTGGTGCGTCCAACCGTGCTCATCGTCGACGACCATGCGGCGTTCCGGGCCTCGGCCCGAGCGTTGCTGGAGGCCGAGGGCTTCGACGTCGTCGGGGAGGCGGCCGACGGGGCGGGGGCGGTGGAGGCCGTGGCCGTCCTGCGGCCGGCGATTGTCCTGCTGGATATTCAGCTGCCGGATCTGGATGGGCTGGCCGTGGCCCAGCAGCTGGCCGCAGCCCCGGATGCGCCGGCGGTGGTGCTCATCTCCAGCCGTGATGCTACGACCTACGGGCCCCGCCTCCAGGGCACGTCCGCGCGTGGGTTCATTCCCAAGAGCGGGCTGTCGGGGCAGGCGCTGGCCGCGCTGACCGACTGAGGGTGATCATGCGGCGGCTTGGCCTGGTCGGGCTGGCCGGCGTCGCGGTCGGCCTGACTGCCGAGTGGGTCGGGTTCGGCTGGGGCGATCCACGGCGCTGGATCCCCGATCTGGCCGTGGGCTGGAGCCTCATCGGCTGCGGGCTCGTCGCGTGGGAGCGCCGGCCGGAGAGCCGTACTGGGCCGCTCATGGCGGCGACCGGCTTCACCTGGTTCGTGGGGAACTTCAGCGGAGCCGGGATGCCGGCGGTGGCCTGGGTGGCGACGCGTCTGGTGTACCTGCACCGTGGGCCCCTTGTGCAGCTGGTGATCACCTACCCATCCGGGCGACCGTCGTCGCGACTGGCCCAGACAGCCGTCGTTGTCGGCTACGTGGCGGCGGTCATCGCGCCGGTGTGGCGGAGTGAGGTCGCCACCATCTTGCTGGCTGCGCTGCTCGTCGCGGTATGCGCCCGCGACTATGTTCGGGCGGTTGGTCGGGCTCGACGGGCACGCCGCGCCGCGTTGCAGGCCACTGCCGTTCTCAGCGCGGTGCTGGCCGGAACCGCAGCGGCACGCCTGCTGTTGCCCACTGGGGACGTCAGCGGTCCGTCGCTGCTCATCTACGAGGCGATGCTGTGCGTGCTTGCCGGGTGGCTGCTGGCCGGCCTTGTATTGGCTCCCTGGGACCGGGCCGCAGTGACCGACCTGGTCGTCGAGCTCGGCGAGGTCCGCACCGGCACCCTTCGAGGTGCCCTTTCACGGGCGCTGGGCGACCCGTCGCTGGCGATCGGCTACTGGCTACCCGACCGAAAGGTGTTCGTCGACGCCGAGGGCCGGATGCTGTCGCTTCCCGATCCCGGGTCGGGCCGCTCGGTGACCGTCGTCGAACGCGAGGGCCGGCCGGTCGCCGTCCTGGTCCACGACCCAGCCGTGCTGGCCGACCCGGGGCTGCTGGAGGCGGTCGCCTCCGCGGCCCAACTGGCTGCCTCGCACGCTCGGCTGCAGGCCCAGGTCCATGCCAGCGTCGTGGAGCTCGAGGCATCACGCCGGCGGATCCTCGCGGCACGAGACGACCAACGCCGGGGGCTGGAGCATCGCCTGCGCGAGGGGGCGGAGCGACGACTCGGCCAGCTGGCGGACACGCTGCGCCGCGGCCGGCGGTCCGCCGCCGGCCCGCGAACCAGGGAGCAGGTCGCCCGCGCCGAGGCCCAGCTCGCTCAGACGCTGGAGGAGCTGCGCCGGCTGGCACACGGGCTGCACCCAGGCGGACTCTCCGAGCATGGGCTGGAGGGCGCCCTGGCGGCGCTGGCCAAGGACTTCCCGATCCCCGTCCAGGTCACGGTCGCGAGTGACCAGGTGCCCTCATCGGTGGCGGTGGTCGCGTACTTCGTCTGCGCCGAGGCGCTAGCCAACGTGGCCAAGCACGCCGGCGCCTCAGCTGTCGTCGTTTCCGTGACGGCCGGCGACGGCCGGGTCAGGGTCGAGATCGAGGACGACGGCGTGGGTGGCGCCGACTTTGGGCGGGGATCCGGCTTGCGGGGGCTCGCCGACCGGGTCGAGACCGTCGGCGGCACGCTCCAGGTGGCAAGCGTTCCCGGGCAGGGGACGCGCCTCGCCGCCGAGATCCCCCTCGGCGGCGAGGCGACGTAGCGATCGGGCAGCGTCAGTCGATCTTGGTCCACGGGTGCGTGGCCATGACGAACTGGTCGCCGGCGTCCATCGGCTGGACCGGCCGCAGGTGGAGGTCGCCCTTGCCGTCGACCGCGATGGTGAAGGTGAGGATGTTCCCATTCCAGGTAAATGCGAGACGATCGCCCTTGAGGCTGTAGATGTCGGCGCCATCGGTGTTGGGCTGGCCAGCCTCGCGATGGGAAAGTGTCCACTTGCCGTCGTGGAGCGTCATCGTGAACACCCATGGCATGGTGGCGAGGTGCTCGGCCGACTTGTCCTCCGTCGTGCTGGCAAGCGCGTCGTCCTTGGTGATCGTCCAGCGGTAGGTGCCGTTCAGGTCGCCCGACGCCTGCTGTTGCGCCGCGGCCGGGGCGGCCGGGGCTACTCCGGTGCAGCCGGCGGGGATCCCAAGCGCCGCTCCGGCCGGGGTGGACCGCTTCAGCGCCTCGATCCGCTCGATGAACGCCTGCGTCTGGGGGTTGTCCCTGAGCTTGGCGTAGACCGGGGCAACGGCCTTGCGCAGCCCGCCCAGGTCGGCCTCGGAGGCGTTGGCGAAGCGAGCGCCCGACTTGCAGGTGAACGCCACGAACTGGGCGTCGCGGTCGGCCAGATCCACCGAGCCACCGGCGGCGTCTGCGGCCGCGTGCTGGAGCCATTCGCGCTGCTGCCCGGTCAGCGCCGCGAGGCGGCCCGGGTTCGCGAACAGGACCTCGGTCCAGGGCCAAAGGTTGACGTTGGCGGTCACGTAGGGGGCGTCATCCGCCAGGACGTTGTGCTGGTAGGCGCCGAGGTTGAGCTCGAAGCCCTGGAGCTTGCCGTCCTGGAGCGCCTGGGTACGCGACTTCCCGAAGACCTCCATCGGCGTCCCGCCCAGCCACCGGATCGCCTGTGCCTGGACCTCCGATTTGTAGGTACCGAATGTAATCCCGCGCCAGTCCGCCGAGCCGAGAAGTGGTTGCTTGACGGCAATTGGCTTGCTGAGGCCGCCGCCGAGGATGCCCAGTCCGGCGACCCCGACCCGGTCCAGCCCGTGCAGCATCTCGCGAGGAAGGTCGCCTTGGATCACGGCGCGCTGGAGGGCGTAGCTGTCGATCAGCATCGGCGCCTGGAGCGCCTGGAAGCTGGTGACACCCATCGTGTCGAAGACCCGCGTCCCCGCATGGCCCAGGTCGACCTGACCGGTGGCGACGGCTCGCACGAGCTGCTGCTCGGCATCGGCGGCGAACTTGCCCCATTCGTCGACGACCTCGACGCGAACGCTGCCGCCGGAACGCTCCCGCACCCGCCCGACGAAGTCCGCGATCGCCGGGAAACTCTCCAGGTTGCTGGCGGTGTTGGCCAGTCGAAGGACCACCGGCTCGCCGGCGCCGCCGGCCTTGTCATCACCAGCCCCGTCACCGCTGCAGCCCCCCGCCACGACGGCCACAATCACGGCGAGGGCAACGGTCGCAAGCCTGATCCGGCCGTTCATCCAGTGCATGGTCCCACTCCTTTCCTCGAGGGTCGAGGGTGACGCTAGGAGCCGGCGGTGCCGGGCACATTGTGGCCTGCCGCACTCTTGGACTGTGGCCAGCACGGACGCCGGCGTCGACAGGCATGCCACAATCGCGCGGTGACGGCTGTCTCGATCCCGCGGGCGAACCTGGCGCGGCTGGCCGCCGGGCTGGTCGCGCTCGCGCTCGCCCTTGGCGCCTTGGCCGTTGCCCAGGGCCCCGGCAGGTTCACCACCTACGCCGGACGCTCCGGGCTGGCCGCCTCGCTCACCGTCGTGGCCGGGCTGGCGCTGGTCGCGGCCGGTCTGGTCACCGCCTTCGGCCGGCGGGCGGGCCAGACCGGTGATCTCGCCGTGGTGGCCGGTCTGCTCTGGTTCGCCCCGATCTTCGTGGGCTGGGAGGAGGGACCATCGCCGGTCCGAAGCCTGGCCGTGCTCGCCGCCGGGCTCACCTTCCCGCTCCTGCTGCACCTCGTGCTCGCCAACCCGAGTGGTCGGCTGCAGGGCACGGCTGCTCGGACGCTGGTGACCGCCACGTACCTGGAGGCTGCGCTCGTCGTGCTCGGCCGAGCGCTCTTCTGGGATCCCTACCTCGACCCCAACTGTTGGGCCAACTGCAGCGACAACCTGTTCCTGGTGCGTTCGGTCCCACACCTGGCACGCGCGATCGGGACGGCGGACCGCTGGTTCACCGCGGCCGCTGCGGTCGCCTTGGCGATGCTCTGCCTCCGGCGGCTGCTGCGGGACTCGGGGCCGGCGCGCCGCGCGCTGCTGCCAGTCGCCATACCAGCCCTGTTGTTGGCGGGCGGGGTCGTCGCGCATGCGGTCGCCTTGCAGCGCAGGCCCCTGGAGGACCCGTCCGAGAGGGTCTTCCGCACGATCTTCATCGTCGGAGGCGCCGGGGTCATCCTGCTGGCCGTGGGGCTGGTGTGGGCGGCGATCCGTACCCGGGTCCAACGCCGCGCCGTCGCCCGGATCGCCACCAGCCTGGGTGAGGCGCCACCACCCGGATCCCTGCAGGCGGCGCTCGCCAGGGCCGTCGGCGATCCGAAGCTCCAGATCGCCTACTGGCTGCCCGCCTTCCGGCACTTCGTGGACGCCAATGGCCGACCGGTGGCCGAGCCGGCCGCCGGGCGAGGGCGTGCGACCACCGTGCTGGTTCGGGACGGCCGCCAGGTCGCGGTCGTTGCCCATACCGCAGCGCTGCCCGACCTCGAGCCCGAGCTCGGCGCCGCCGTCCAGCTCGCGCTGGAGAACGAGCGGTTGCAGGCGGAGGCGCTCGCCCAGCTTGACCAGCTGCGAGCCTCCCGGGTCCGGATCGTCGAGACCGGTGACCTCGAACGCCGCCGACTGGAACGCGACCTGCACGATGGCGCCCAGCAGCGCCTGCTGGCCCTCTCCTACGACCTCCGGCTCGCCCACGCCCAGGCACAAGCCGACGGCGACATGGTCACCGGGTCGCTCCTCACCCGGGCGACCGATCAGGCCCAGGCGACTCTGGAGGAGCTTCGGGAGCTCGCCCACGGGATCTACCCGGCGATCCTGACCGAAGCAGGCCTCGCGGCTGCCCTGGCGACCCTGGCCGACGAGGCTCCCCTCCCCGTCGAACTTCACACCGTGGCCGAGGGACGCTACCCGGCTGCCGTGGAGACCGCCGCCTACCTGCTGGTGGCCGAGGCCCTGGACGACGCCGCCGGCCGCGGTGCCAGCCACGCCATCGTGAGCACCCTTCAAGATGGCCGGCGGTTGGCGGTCACGGTGCAGGACGACGGCACCGACCGCACCTCGTCAATGGTCCAGCTGGCCGACCGGGTCGGCGCTCAGGACGGCAGGCTGGAGGTCGGACCGACGCGGCTCCGGGCCGAGCTCCCATGCGGGTAGTCGTCGCCGACGACGTCCTGCTCACCCGGGAGGGCATCGTCCGTCTGCTGCGCGACGCCGGCATCGAGGTGGTCGCCGAGGCCGAGGACGCCCACGGCCTGCTCCACCAGGTCCGCCTCGCCCGCCCGGACGTGGCGCTGGTGGACATCCGCATGCCGCCGACCCACACCGACGAGGGCCTGGTCGCCGCCCAGACGATCCGGGCCGAGCACCCCCGGGTCGGCGTCCTGGTCCTGTCGCAGTACGTCGAGCCCAGCTACGCCATGCGCCTCCTTCAGGAGCAACCCGAACGCGTCGGCTACCTGCTCAAGGAGCGCGTCTTCGACATCGCCACCGTGGTCGACGCCCTGCGCCGGATCGTGGACGGGGAGACGGTGATCGACCCCACGATCGTCTCGCGCCTGGTGGGACGCCGCCGCCGGCAGGACCCGCTGGCCGTCCTCAGCGAGCGGGAACGAGAGGTCCTCGGGTTGATCGCCGAGGGCATGTCCAACCGGGCCATCGCCGCCCGGCTGTACGTCACCGAACGTACCGTCGAAGCCCACGTCACCCAGATTTTCCAGAAGCTCGGCCTCCCCGGGTCACCCGACCAGCACCGCCGCGTGCTCGCCGTCCTCGCCTTCCTCCGCGCCTGACCAGGCCTTCATCGGAGCACGTGCCGCAGGCGAACTGGGCTTGGGACGAGCTCATCCAGAACCCGAACGGTTAGGCAGGGAAGCGCCCTCCTGCCGGCATGCGGCTTTTGATCCCACCACGGACAACAAGACGGCCAGCATCGCCCGGTCCACCGGCCGCAGACACTGAACTGACCAGCGTTTCCGCTGGTCAGTCTAGGTGTGGAGCCCCCCGCCGGAATCGAACCGGCGACCTCATCCTCAGGTGAAATTGCCCTGAGGAGCCGACCAGGCTGCACCTGGGATCCGGTCAGGTGGCTGTTGGCTCCAGGGTGACCTTGTGACCCATGCGCTCGAGCTGGCGCACCAGCCGGTCCCGGTAGGCCTGATGGGACTGGCGCTTGACGAAGGAGTCGGCGCCCAGGTCGGTGTAGGGCTCGCCCCGGCTGAACAGATGCCAGGCGATCACCAGGATCGAGTGGGCCACGGCCAGGGCCGCCTTCTTGGGACCCCGACGACCCCGCAGCCGGGCGTACTGGGCGGCCAGATAGCTGTTCTTGGTCCGCGCGGCCGCATGCGCCGCCTCGACCAGGGCGACCCGCAGCCACTTGGATCCCTTACGCGTCCGACCCGAGCCATGCTTGCCGGCCGACTCGTTGTTGCCCGGGCAGACCCCGGCCCAGGAGGCCAGCTGCGCGGCGGTCGGGAACCGGCCCATGTCGGGGCCGATCTCGGCCAGGATCACCTCAGCGGTGCGCCGGCTCACCCCCGGGATGGTCATCAGCAACCCCAGCAGCGACGAGAAAGGGGCGGCCACGCGGGCCACCTCCGCGCTGAGGCGCCCGATCGTCTCGTCCATCTGGTCGATGCGGCCAGCATCTCGCTGACCAGCAGCCCATGATGGGCTCCGAAGCGGCCCTCCAGGGCCTCCGGCAACGCCGGCAGCTTGGCCCGCAGCCGCCCCCGAGCCAGCTCGGCCAGCACCTGGGGATCATGGGTGCCGGCCACCAGCGCCTCCAGCATCGCCCGACCCGAGACCCCCAGCGGGTCGCTGGCCACGCTGGCCAGCTCGGGTCCCGGCATCCTCCAGCACCTTGTGCAGCCGCTGAGCCTCCCGGGTGCGCTCGGCCAACACCGCCTTGCGGTAGCGGGTCAGATCCCCAGCTCCCGGATCGGCTTGGGCGGCACGAACCAGGGGCGGACCAGCCCATGCTCGACCAGCTGACAGATCCACACCGAATCGGCCACATCCGTCTTGCGGCCAGGGACGTTCTTGAGGTGCTGAGCATTCAGCAGCCAGCACTCGAAGTCGTCCTCCAGCAGGTAGTACACCGGCTTCCAAATAGACCCCGGTCGACTCCATCCCGACCACCGTCACCCCAAAGCTGGCCAGCCAGTCCCCAAGCAGCACCAGCCCCGCCGTGGTGGCCCGAACGTCCTGGTCTCGGTCTGGCGTCCGCCTCGGTCGCCCGGCACCGCACCGTCGCGGTGACCGATGCCTTGTGCACATCCAGCCCGGCGCAGCGCTCGATCAGCCGCTCCACCGCCTGCCTCCTCCCGCTCGACCCCAACGGCGCCGTCCGGAGGAGCCTGATGATCACGAGTCTCAGGTCCGTGCACACAGCAACACTTCGGGGTGCCCCAGGCTCCCACGTCCCACTTACCAACGGGCTCGACCGCACCAGGATGAGCCGACGTCACCCGGACGACCGACCCATTTTCATCCCTCAGGGGTGGCCGCAGGCCATGAACCACTTACCAGCTAAAGAGGTTCGCTCGTTCCGGCGACTGATCACCACTCGCCACAGGGACAGGCCGTAGTGGGCAGCAACGAGCAGGGCAGGTGCCAGGTGCCTGAATCGGCTTTAATCCGGCATTCCGGTTTGTTCACGCTGAATTCTCTAATTCCCTACCCGCGTCCGAGCGGTCCTCCCTGACGTAGCAAGCTTTTGGCCTTCTTGGCGTATTGCCTGGAAGCGAGCCGGTGCCTAGGTTGCGAGGGTCGCGGTCGCCGACCCGGGACCGTCGCTGTCGGAGGGGGTCTTTGGCGTGAGACGGCTCATCGTGCTGGTGTCGGTCGCAGCGATGGCGCTGCTGGGCCTTGTGGCGGTTGGTGGCTCGGCCCTTGCCAAGGTCCCCGGCCCAAACGGCCAGATCGTGTTCGCGCGCTTTGATCCGGCGCTGGGCGGCACGGTGACCTACACGGTGAACCCGGACGGAAGCCACCAGCAGCAGCTGTTCCCCGGCGCGGCCGAGAACCCCCGCTGGTCGCCAGACGGCAGCGAGGTCTCGATCTTCTGCTGCGACGACGGGATGGCTGCCCACCTCGTCGACCCCGACACCGGCAGCTTCCGCGAGCTCGCGCCGCCGGACCCCACCCTCGAGGTCCACTGCGGCCCCTGGTCAGCGGACGGTAGGCGGCTGGCCTGCGAGAGCTTCGGCGTGACCGACCCCAGCCGCAACGGCGTCTACACGATCCGCTCCTCCGACGGCGGCGGCCTGACCCGGATCACATCCAACCCCGACGGCGACGACATCCCGGGCGACTATTCGCCGGACGGCAAGCAGCTCCTCTTCGGCCGCATGGACCCCACCCGGCCTGCCAAGGCGAACGTGGCGCTGTTCGTCACCAACCTGGACGGCACCGGCCTGCTGCGGATCACCCCCTGGGGCCTCCCAGGCCTGTGTTTTTGCGGGAGCTGGTCGCCTGACGGGGAGACGATCCTGTTCGGGGGAAGGGGCTCGCTGTATGTCGTCCACCCGGACGGTACCGGCCTGGCGAAG
>Ga0075418_10005659_pt1 | contig 14140 bp, 12 predicted proteins | sample SoiMetdeltSBSDD2_FD_81776 | JGI IMG/M metagenome (GOLD analysis project Ga0075418, IMG submission 81776) | Bulk soil microbial communities from a Populus tree surrounding site in Tennessee, USA - Soil MetaG P. deltoides SBSDD2 | ecosystem: Environmental > Terrestrial > Soil > Tree plantation...
ATAATGAATGCCCGGATACTGAAGATCACTGAGCAATGGGCGCCTTATCGTACGTATGCCTGCATGTATTTGTGGAGGTGGAAGGACAATAAGCCGGTAGTAGAAAAAAAATAATTAGCGTTTAGATTGTTGCCTTCTCCAGCTTATCGAGCTGTGCCTGCTCAATGCTGGCTCCTAGCCCCGGCACATCCGGCACTTTCATCACACCATTTGCATGATATGTTAATCCTCCACTAACAATATCTTCCGAAAACATAAGTGGCGTATCAAAATCACAATGAACAATATGATCACTGCACAAAGCGAGATGAGCCGAAGCAGTCATTCCCAATCGCGATTCAAGAAAAGCGCCGACCTGCATATGCATTTTTGCTTTGCCGCCAAGCTTTACGATCTCATATGCGTTAAACACACCACCGGCTTTTCCTACTTTGATATTAAACATGTCACATGCCTTTAATTTTATCAGCCTTTCAGCATCATGGGCATCACCGCAACTTTCATCGGCCATTATCGGTATCGGGCTGTTCTTTTTCACTTTTCTCAAGCGCATGAAATTCCATTTGGCAATCGGCTCCTCGCAGTGCTCCACATCATATTTTTCAAGGGCATTCAACGTGTCAATTGCTTCTTTTACATTCCATCCCTGGTTGGCATCAATACGCAGGGGAATCTTATCGCCAACTGCCTCGCGAATCTTTTTTATTCTTTCAACATCTTTTTTGCCGCTTGCTCCCAGCTTCACTTTTATAGATGGGTAACCCTGGTTTTTAATTTTCAATGCATCGGCAGCCATTTTCTCAGGATCACTTAAACTCACCGTGTAATCAGTAACCAGCTCCTTATTATTTTTTCCTTTGTATAATTTATAAAGCGGTACCTGCTGATGCTGACCGATGATATCGTGCAAAGCAATGTCAAATGCACTTTTGATACTGCTATTAGCATAGATCAGTTTATCCATTGCTGCAAGATTTTCTTCCAGCTTCAATGCGTTCTGGCCTTTCATTAGCTTGGCAAAATATTGCCCTACGATAAAACAGGTGTCCATGCTTTCGCCATTTACCGGCATATAAGGACTGCACTCGCCAAAACCAGTAATGCCCTTTTCGGTTCTGATCACCACGATCACATTCTCCACATGCGTTTCGTACGCAAGTGAAGTAATGAATGGTTCAATCAATGGGATACGCAGTTTATAGATTTCTACTTGTGAAATGATTTGTTGATCAGCCATGCAGTTAAGTTTAAGGATCAGCATTAAATAAAATTCTTATACCAAGATTAATGCCTCCAAGAAGCGGGGCATTTGAATTTTTCAGAAGATAATTATTGGGATAATTCGTTGTCGGTATATGCAGCCGGGCTTCTGTATAAATAAAAACTTCGTATGAAACCGGGAAATCAAAACCAGCGATCACATCGAGTGTTAATCGTTTGAAGTCGCCCGAACCGTCTACAACATTGTTTTGTATAGTGTAAAGTGACGTATCGACAATGCTTGAAAAAATGTTCGAAGCCGTACCGATGATCAATCCGAAACCGGCGGCGCCATAAAAGCTGAAATCCTCCAGTTTTTCATAAGAGCCAATGAAATACTTTTTTACACCTAATGACGCCTGGCGCAGGCGCATCTCGGAATTGTTGGTAAAAGAAAAACTTTGAGGTTGTGTTGAAGGTGATTTTGCCGTCGCCGTAAGCGTGCTTTTATATTTCCCATTGGCATGATAGCTGAACCAGGCGTAGACAGATGTTTTTTTATCAAAATGCCATTGGGGAATCACCGTTTGTCCTGCAACAGTGAACTTTTGCTTACCATCAAAATTGTGAAGTATGGAAAGATCAGTAGCAAGACTGAATTTTACTTGTGCCTGTGTGCCGGCGCAACAGAATAATGTAAGCAGGGAAAAAATATTTATTAGTGACCTCACAAGAAAAGTTATGTCACAATGTTAAGTAAATATTTCTAGCCTGAATTATTTCACCAGCTTTAATTCATTGATCAGATGTGATGCACCCCCAAGTTTATCAATACACCAAAGTACATAACGAACATCAACGCAAATAGTGCGGTTAAGGTCCTTATCAAAAGCGATCTTATGACTCAGCGCCTCATAGTTGCCATCAAACGCAAGACCGAGCAGGTTGCCGTTGGCATCAAGCACCGGCGAGCCGGAATTACCACCTGTAATATCATTGGTAGTAATAAAGCAAACAACAAGATCTTTTTTTGTTTTATCAATGTATTGCCCGAAATCTTTTTTCTTAGCGAGTTCGATCTGTTTTGCAGGCAGATCAAATTCATAATCGCCGGGTTTATATTTCTGCAGGACACCTGACATGGTGCATACATAATCATAAAACACGGCATCCCGCGGTTTGTAACTTTTTACATTACCAAAACTCACTCTCATGGTAGACGTTGCGTCGGGATACATCATCTTCGCCTTTACCGGGTCCATTTCCATAATACCTTTCAGGTAAAGCCTTCCGTATTCAGCATTTCTTGTAACGAACTGCTGATACTTTGCCATGTACTTGCTTTGATAATTTGAGACAAAACCGATGGCATGTGCATACGCGGGATCATCCTGCAATACATTAGCGTCCGGGTTCTTTATAAAGGCATTCCATTTAACATCATTAAAGATCATTGTATTTTCAAAAATATTCTTTGCATATGTCCGGTAGGTCTGTTCATCATCAAGTTTGCCCAGGCTTTGCACCCGTGCACGATAAAAATCAACGGGATGCTGCTGCTTATCCACGTCATTATAAAACATCATAGTAACGTCGGCTACGATCCTTTCATCGGAAGGTTTATTCTCTTTCTTTAAAAACTCATCCCTTGCTTTTGTAGCCTGCTCTAAAGCCTTTCTTATATCAGCCGCTGATTTTCCCTGTTGCACCAATGCCACTTCAATTTGTTGAAGCGAGGCCGCAAACATCATTAATGGAGAACCTAAAATTCCTTCGTTGATATACATGCGATGTTCAGCATAGGGCCGCCATTCCTCATAGGCTTTTGCCCATCCGTCGAAAATGGTGGCGTATTCCTGTTTGCCTTTTGCCCAGTTAATAAATGTTTCTTCCGCTTTTTTCTTTTGACCCAATACATCATACCTGAGCAATTGTTTTGTTTCGCCATCATAAAACTTCCAGTAGTTTGCAATGCTTGCATAGTCTGAAGCCAACTGTAATTTCACTTTTGGATCTTTTTTCATCTCTTCAAACATATACTTCAAGCGCATATCACGCAGCTTTACCAGCGTCGGGTTGTCAATATCTGTTTTCAGTTTTACACCGTAAGAGGTTTCATAACGATTGGTGCTGCCCGGATAACCATAGATCATCGTGTAATCGCCATCTTTAAATCCCCTGATTGAAATGGGCAGCGACCATTTTGGTTTCAGGGGAACATTCTCTTCATTATATTCTGCAGGCTTACCATCCTTACTCATATAAACACGGAAAACGGAAAAGTCGCCGGTATGGCGTGGCCATTCCCAGTTGTCCGTATCGCCGCCAAATTTTCCAACACTTTCAGGTGGTGCCGCTACGAGGCGCACATCTTTATAACGCTGGTAAACGAATAATAAATATTGATTGCCTTTAAACAGGCTGCTTATTCTTGCTTCAATTGATTCAGTGGCATCAGAGAATTTTGCATTCAGATTACCCAGCACTTTTGCTTGTCTTTGTGATCTTTCCGCGCCGCTTAATCCCTTCAACGAATCCATTACCATTTGTGTCACATCTTCAATTCTCAACAGAAATTGGACGGAGATGCCGGATGGTATTTCATCTGCTTTGGATTTTGCATAGAATCCATCATGCAAATAATAATGCTCAACTGTGCTTGCAGAAGCAATTACATCGTAACCGCAATGATGATTGGTAAAGATCAGCCCCTGGGTACTTACCACTTCACCTGTGCATCCGCCGCCGAAGATTACGATCGCATCTTTGATCGATGGCTTGTTGATATTATACAGTTGTTCCTTTGAAAGCTTCAATCCGCGTTTCACCATATCATTATACACCTGCTGACCAAGCAACAACGGTAACCACATGCCCTCATCTGCAAAGACTTTAATTAGGATAGTAGTCGAAAGAAAAAGAGTAAAGACCAATTTTTTCATCATGTAGTGATTTTCACATGACAAACCTAAGCCAAAAAAATACTTTGGCAAGAGGTAACGAATGGAAATCCTTTATTTTTTACAGATATTTTATAAACCACCACCGGATGTTAAATCAATATGTGTCAGATTCATAGAACTACAAAGACAGGCCCGAAGTAACACGAAGTCTTGTGCCTTGGTGGTTCAATAAAACTTTATGATGGCTGCTGGTTCAGTGTCTTCCACAAAAGATCTTTCAATTCGATCAGTCCTTTTTGCGTAAATGAAGAAATAAAAACATGAGGAATGCCAGGCGGCAGTTCTTTTTTTATTGCCTCTCTCAGTTCGTCATCGAGCATTTCGCTTTTGCTGATGGCAATAATGAATTGCTTGTGTAATAATTCGGGGTTATATTTTTCCAGCTCGTTCACCAATATTTCAAATTCCTTTTTATGATCATTGCTATCGGCAGGGATCATAAAAAGCAAAACGGGATTGCGCTCAATATGCCGGAGAAAACGATGACCCAAGCCTTTTCCTTCGGCGGCACCTTCGATGATACCGGGAAGATCGGCAACACAAAAACTTTTTCCATCCCGGTACTCCACGATACCTAGCTGGGGATTGATAGTAGTAAATGCATAGTCAGCGATTTTTGGTTTTGCCGCTGTGATAACGGATAGCAATGTTGATTTACCTGCATTGGGAAAACCAACCAGGCCGACATCAGCGAGCACTTTTAATTCCAAAACTTTCCAGCCTTCAACCCCTTGTTCGCCGGGTTGTGCATACTCAGGCGCCTGGTTAGTGGCTGTTGCAAAATTGTAATTGCCCAATCCACCACGTCCACCCTTCATCCAGATGATCTCTTGTCCATCTTCCAATATCTCGGCTTCTCTTTCGCCGGTTTCTCCATCTTTTGCAATCGTACCCAATGGTACTTCAATGATGATGTCTTTTCCATCACGACCGGTCATTTTATTTTTTGCACCGCCTTCACCATTTTCTGCCAATACATTTTTAAAATAGCGAAGATGAAGTAGCGTCCAGAGATTTCTGTTCCCTCTTAAAATGATATGCGCACCGCGGCCGCCGTTACCGCCATCAGGCCCGGCTAGCGGATTAAATTTTGTTCGGGCAAAATGTTTACTGCCGGCGCCGCCGTGTCCGCTTCTGCAAAAGATCCTGATCTGGTCAACGAAGTTTGTTTTCTCCACTATTGAGTATTGTGGCGGCAAAAGTAAGCGTTATTGAATTGGTGAAGTCATTTGCGAGGCCACCAGCTGGATTGAACTTTCATTCAGAGTAAAGTAAGGCCGAAGCAATCTCCTCAAAGAGTATGCATCACGACCGTTTGCAAGTAACAGTGGACTGTTATTTTTTCTTTATTGAAATCCCATATTTATGCAATTCATTAAAAATTGATATGTAAGCTTTCTGCGCTGCTTTATCTTCCAGGTCAGTATTAGTAAAAAGGATCACCGCTGCTTCTTTAGACAGATCGGTCAGCATTTCGGTTTTTATGCCACGGTCAGTGCCGCCATTTCCAATTTTTGTTACGTTCATTTTGGAACGCCAGAAAATGGCTTCATTTTTTTCTGACAGTACCAGGTTTGCCGGTTTTTTAGATGAAGTGAATTGGAATCGCTGCATTTCATCAATAGTTTCCTTTTTTAGAATTCTTGTTGTTTTATAACTTCCGTCATTTAACAGCGCAATAAAAAATTTGGATAGATCTGATACAGTAGTGTGGATACCACCATCAGGATATGTTGTCCACACATACAGCGGAATTATAACTGTACTATCGCCTTGTTTTTTGTAAAGCTTTGCATGATTGTTCAGATCTATCTCAGAATAGAACCATCCAGTATTATCCATTTGCAATGGTTGCTGAATTATGTTTCGGCTATAGTTATTTAGTTGCTTGCAGGTTTTCAATTCTACAATATACCCAGCCAGCGAGGAAGCAATATTTGAATACTCCCAATAATCACCGGGTTTTGCTTTATAGAAATTTTCCAATGAATAATATCTGCCACCCGGAACAAAATAATTTTTAAGGAATTCTCCTAAAGGTTCAGTAGCATTCGTATTATAGGAATATACACTGTCGGAATAAAATGGCTCCCTGTCTGCAAGGCTCGAACTATGCGTAGCAATATCCCTTAAGGTGATCTTTTCTCCTGGGAAATAAGGATTCACAACTTTGAATGGCAGGTACCTATTGATGTCTTCATCAAGCGACAATTTATTTTCTTCAACAAGCCGCATCATACATACACCGGTAAATGTTTTAGTGATGGAACCGATATTCATTATTGTGTTAGTGGTATAGGGCACTTTCTTTTCTTTGTCGGCATAACCATATCCTTTTGACCATACGACTTTTTTATCAACGATCACTGCAGCTCCTATGCCCACTAGGCCTCCTGATCTCATATGATGAACTATTACACTGTCAAGATAATTGTTATTGATGTTGCCGTTTTGGGCATTTGTTTTTTGGCTATATGTTATGATAACAGCAAGGAGAAGAAGGACAATTGAAGTGTTGAATGGTTTATTTTGCATAGAGTAATCGTTAATAAATAAAGGCTTAGATTTCTATAGTCAAGACTAACAGGTAAATAGTGAATTATACGAGACAAAAATAAGATCCCTGGCAAGCACATTTTCACTAAAAACGCAAGAACAACGCATAAAAAAACCAAATTGAACTGTAAAACGAAGAAAACATGAAACAGGTAGACGAAACAGATAAAAAAATTTTGAACCAGCTTCAGCAGGATAACCGTGTGACAGCAGATAAGCTGAGTAGTATTCTACACCTCAGCAACAGCGCAGTACAAAGAAGACTCAAGCGGCTGCGGGATGAAAAGATCATTGAAGCGGATATTTCTGTCGTATCACCGGAGGTAGCGGGCTTGACGGTTACTTGTATTGTAGATGTAAGCCTTGAGCTGGGCAATTCTCCTGTGATCGATGAGTTTAAAAAACTGTTGATGGCATGTCCCGAAGTAATGCAGTGTTATTTCGTGGCGGGCAGTTTTGATTTTATTTTGATAATTAGCACCCGTGATATGAAACATTATGAAGAGTTTTCAAAAAAATACCTGATGGATAATGTGCAGGTAAAGCAATATCAAACTCATGTTGTGCTGGATAAAGTAAAAGTGAGGTATGGGATGAGTTTATAAACAGTAAAAAGTTTATTGGCAAGACCACTACCGGACGGAAGCTTTGTGTCCTTTGTGTCCCGATAGCTATCGGGACGTGGTGTTCTTTGTGACCCGAGTTTTTCGTCACAAAGTGCACAAAGCATGCACGAAGAACACAAAGACAGAACAGTGAAATCGAAGCGAGCCTTTATTTGGTCGGCTACTTTTGGTTCGTTACATAAGTTTCTTCAATATTTCTTCGATCTCATCAGCAGAGAGTTCTACACCCATTATCTTTCCTTCTTTATCCAACAGCATATTTTGAGGAATTGCTTCAATATCATAATGCCTGCCCAAGGCGCCAGAAAAGCCTTTTTCGTCAATCACTTGTTTCCACGGTAGTCCGTCTTTTATAATTGCCGCTTTCCATTTTTTTTCATCTTTATCAAAAGAGACACCAAGTATTTCAAAATCTCTATCCTGCAATTTGCTATAAAGCGTTTTTAAATCCGGATTGGCTTCCCTGCAAGGTTTACACCAGGATGCCCAGAATTCTACGAGAATGTACTTACCTCTTAAATTCTGCGTATTTAAATCAGTACCAAATGAGTCCTTTAATATTACATCTAAAAATGCAGTGCCAATAGCCGCGTTCCTGGTCTTATCTAAACTGTTAAGTAGTTTAACAACACTTTTTCCTTCGAACGTATTATTCAAAGAAGTGTCAACTAAGCTGCGTAAGGTGCTAACCTGCGAATAGGGAAGACTTGAGGCCTTGCTTATCAAATAAGGGCTTATTTTGTTTTTGGGGTTGTTACTTACAAGTTTATAAAGTCGATCATAATATTGCTGGTTCTTTTCTGCTTCAGGTTTATCAGAGGCCTTGAGTTCGGTGAGCCAATTTTCAAAGTTACGCTTCAAGGTTTCACTTTTAGAACCTTTGACATTGATTATTGTAAACATATTCATAGTATCCTTGTCAGAGATACCAAGTTTATTGCTACAAGTGAGGTATATCTTCCTACCCTCTATGAAAACATCCTGGATATAAGATGTCTGATCTAAATGAAACCTGGCTTGAATTGGTAAGGAGGCTTTGGCTTTAAAATAAAACTTGCCGTTTTTTATTTCGGCATTGATGCTATCTTTTTTCCGGTGATTCCCTTCATAGAAAAAATATATTTTGCTATGATATTTTCCACTGACAGTGCCAAAAACTTCAAATGTCTGTTCTTGTCCAAAAGAGAAAATGGGGAGTAATAAAATCGAAAAAACCAGGCGTAACTTCATAGTTGTAAATAACTTCAGTAATAACCAGTAACGGTAGCTTCATAGGGTTATTGTTCACGTGCTTGGATTAAATGTCCCGTAGTAAACATTGACCTTGAACTTTGTGTCCCAAATTCTTGGTCACCAAGTGCACAAAGAATGCACGAAGGACACAAGACAGTTCAGTGAGCCGATGCTCCTTATTTGGTCTTTACCTCTTCATGCCAATCATAAAGCCCGCCCGGGTCAAATACATTACCACGAAGAAATCTTTCCAGAAACTCTTTTAATGAAGTGGTCAATGTTAGTTCCGGGTCATTAAAGATCTGGTATCGTGTCGGCGAGACGATTCTCACGCTCCATGAATCCGAATAAATCATGTACTCAGCAAAATCGAAGTAGTTTGTCCTGTACTCATTGTTGCGGTCGATCGCATTTAATGGGATCATGTTGAAGATATCTTCGGTACAGCCAAAGCCGTTGCATAACGAATAGAACTCTTTAAAATCATTTGGTAGAACAAAGCCCATTTGCATTTCAAATACAGCTATGTCGCTTTCTGACGCAGGTGGATAAATCTCAATGCCTGCCTGACTATGTTTTTTGGAAATAGCATCGATCAATTCTTTAATTTTCATTTGGGTTTTTACGCCGTTTTTGGTATTCAAAAATAAGATTGATTCAATTTATGAGCGAGAACCAGATGGAAGGCAAGCAAATAGAAATTATTCATCATGATCTTCAGCTATCATCTCATCATTATAAAATGCAAACTTGGTATTTTCTAAAGCAGTTAATTTGTTTAAAAGCTTTTCGCCCTCATCGTAATGTTTCATTCTAAAGGTTGTTTCCTTGCCCCTATGTTGCCTGATGACGAATTGTAATATGCCTTTAGGCTTTCGAAAAAGGTTGTGCAAGTCATTACAAAAGACCTTATTTATGTTTTTATAAGGAAATCTTAAGTCGATTTGTTTGCCTGAGATTGAAATTTGATCTTGGTGAAATCTTAGTCTGGCAGGTTTATGCAGCCTGGCATAGTAGTAAAGTGGTCCAAAAATAATCAAGCCCAATCCGGAATATGCTGAAAGATTCTTAAACCATTCGGGTATAACCAGGATATAGTAAGCTGTTTTTATTTCTCCCGAAGAATAGCTTGTTGGAAGCATTGCAAGGTACAAGACAAATAAAATCAGCCAAAGTAAAAGCATAAGTTTAAAAAGAAACGTGGTTACGAAAGGGATTCTTCTGCGTACCAATACTTCAAATTCACTTGGTGAGTTCATGAATTGCGAATCTAGTTACTATCAATAAAAAAACGCCGGTCTTACGGGGCCGGCGCTGTAACGCAGTAAACGATTTATCTACTGCACCACTAACTTTTGGTTAAGGATCGATACTTTATCCGCTCCAACTACTTTAACAAGATAAACTCCTTTTGCTAAGGTAGGTTTTATTGAAATAGTTTCTACCTGGTCTTCTGCCTGCACATTTACCGCACGCTGCATTATTGTTTGTCCCATTACGTTTGTCAATTCAACATTATAGTTTCCCGGTGTAACTTTTCCAAATTGTAACGTGAACTGGTTATTGGTAACCGGGTTTGGATAGATCTGTATTCTACTTGCAGCGATAATATTGTCAGGCGCTTTGCGTGTTACGATCTCAGTTGCCGGTGTATTCTTTGGTTTTGTTTGAAGATAATTGCTGTTAGCAAGATCAGAACTGCGGAAGATACCGGCTTTTGCCTGGTATTGCGTAGCGTTCCAGTCTTTGGGATCCACTAAGAAATATGCATTGCCATTAACAGCGCTGCTCACCAGCACACTTCCTTCATTGGTTACTACAGCACCATTGGTTGTAAAGTCCTGTGGCAAACCCTTGATATAACCCAACAACTTTGCAGCTTTTGTTGCTACATCTATTTTATATACGCTGTTGCGTGAAGAAAGAATATATAGGTTGCCTTCATCATCAGCAATCATATCACCACCCCAGCTGCTGCAACGATTATGAATGGAAACACCACCATTAGAAGGATCATCAACCAATGATCCAAGTTGTGTGATCTGTAATTTTCTTCCTGTCGTAAAACGAACAAAAGTATTCCCGTCATTTGATACGGCATATCCTGTACCGTCCGGATTGATGGTCATTCTTGTAATGATCTTTCCTTCGTCGTTATGCATGCTGCCAAGTTTTGTAAATGCCTGGTCAGTTACATAATAAACTTTCATTGACTTAAGATCAATATAACGAAGCTGATCGATAAACATCGGGGTAAAGTAAAGCCGGTTGTTCTTTTTATCATAAGCCATGGCTGCAACCCCGGTGCTGAATGGAGCCTGCATTAAGTTTCCATATTTTTCATCAGACTGAAGAGTCCAAGCCTTTCTTGTGCTTACATCAAATGGTGTTACAGAACCATCGCTTCCATTTAAAAGAATATTGCTGAACTCACCTGTTTTAAGATCCAGTTTGCGTAGCGCATTCCAACCGCTGCCGGTTGCTTGCAAATCGGTAATTGCGAAAGCAAACCGATCATTTTGTGCATTTGTAATTGAACTCAGGGTAATGGCACCCATGAGTAGGGAGGCGGAAAGTAGATTTTTTCTCATACACAAGGTTTTGATTTGACGGAAAGGAAAATTAAGTTACGAAGTTTCCTCGTTATGATGAAGAAAATTTTAAGAATGCATAATTATTCTAAATAATTTTTTTTGGTAAATCTACTCTATCGATTGATTCTCCTTTCAATTCCTGCCCAGGTTCAGATCGGTCCTGAAGGCAGAAAAAGACATGGGCAACTTTTGGTTTTTCGAATACGATTGGTTTAGGAAGATCAGACCCTTTTCACAGCCCCCGAGAATTTGTCCGTACATTCCTTAACCGTCATCAGGAAATTAATGATGAATCCGGCATTCATCAGGATAGCCCATTTATTTCTGAAAGGTCTTTTTCAAGTTTTTATTGGTCATCTACCGCCTCAGGTAATAGTTACGCAACAGCTTTATTCATTAGTGATAACACATATGCTGCGACGCTTGGGGCGACAGAGCGTGGGCAGGGTTACAGTTGTCGTTGCGTGAAAGATTGATAATAGATTTGTATCCCTTGAAAGAATAGAATATAGGGCCGACGAAAGTTGGCCTTTTATTTTTTAGGCCCATCAGTTTTTTTCCAGCGTTGATAGGTTTTTTCCTGCATTGATAAACCATCAGGTATTTTTCTTAGTGGCTCGCATTGTCTCCAGCTTTCAGACATTTCTTTTGGCAAGGCTTGGTAAAGTTTTGTTCCTTCGGTTTTCCACGCGATCATTTCATCAGTTACCTGGTTGATTATTTTTCCCGGATTGCCGACTACTAAACTTCTTGCGGGAATTTTTTCATCTTGTTTTATAAAACTTAATGCGCCGACTATTGACTCATGTCCGAGGTCAACATTGTCCATGATAACTGCATTCATTCCTACTAAACAATTCTTGCCGATTGTAGCACCATGAATAATAGCACCATGACCAATATGTGCACCCTGTTTTAATAATACAGTTACACCGGGAAACATATGAATGGTACAATTCTCCTGTACATTACATCCATCTTCAAGAATTATTTGACCCCAATCTCCACGCAATGCGGCGCCGGGACCGATATAACAATCTTTTCCAATGATCACATTCCCGGTGACTGCTGCCAGGGGATGAATAAAAGTTGATGGATGAATGACGGGTATGAAACCCTTGAATGAATAGATCATAATATAATTTTACTCCGGTATCAAAATTGTTCTATTTCCGCGTAATGGCTGATTTTTTTTGTCATTAAAGCAGGAAACAAAAACTTAACATAGATTTTTTTGGTTGGTATTTCAAAACGCCGTTACATTTGCTAACAGTGTTAGGTAAAATGAGTTTATGGGTATAACTGAACGCAGGTTAAGGGAAAAGGAGAAATTGAGGTCAACCATACTCGGTACGGCCTGGAACATGGTGGAGAATGATGGCTGGCAATCTCTTTCGATCCGCAAAATTGCTGATGCCATTGAGTATAGTGTTCCGGTGATCTATGATCATTTTGAAAATAAAGAAGCTATACTGTTTGAGTTTGCAAAGGAGGGATTCACCATTCTTGCAAAAAAAATAGAAGAAGCCAAAGCAAAAAAGAAGGAACCTGAAGAACAATTAAAAGTTATAGCCTATGCTTATTGGGATTTTGCATTTAAATACCGGGAACATTACCAGTTGATGTACGGTTTGGGAATGCAGGGATGTGAAGTAGAAAAATGTCTTCCGGAAAAAACGACTTTCAGGAAGCTTGTGATGGGACCGATCACAGAACTGATTGAAAAAGGAAACAATCCAAATGCTAACCCTTGTTTGAAATACTATACATTCTGGTCAATATTACACGGATTGATCTCTATTAAAAACATGAGAGGGAATGGTGTGTCTGATGAGATCAATAAAATGGTAATGGACGATGCAATCGCTGGTTTTGTAAAGAATCTTAGTTAAGAAATGGTTATTTGAGAGGACAGTGACGTAATCGACCCATAAGATTGGCGCAATTGCATACTCTGTGATATTTTAATTGCATGAACTTTGTGTTGAATAAATTTATCCTTGAAAAACTGTCCAATTTACAAACCGCCAAACGTTATAATCTGATTAGCCGCGATTGCCACCGTAACTGCAGACCTTATACTTGCCGGTAAGCATGCAGCATATCCACAACCCTTATTTATTCATTAACCGGGAAATGATGATCGTTTCCCTATATTAAACTTTTATGTCAGGATTTATTGAAACGAAACCAAAGACAAACCCATTGATTATTGCTGCGACAGCGGCCGTATTTCTTTTTGCATGTAAATCGGCTGCTGATCATGCCGGAGGATTTCAAATGTCCCCACCGCCATTACCAGTAATTACAGTTAGCAGTGTTCGCGCTACTGCCAACCAGGAATACACCGCGTCACTAGAGGGAAAAAAGGATATTGAGATCCGTCCGCAGGTAGACGGCTATATTGATAGGATATACGTGGACGAAGGCGCCCGTGTAAGAAAAGGTCAGCCGTTGTTTCATATCAACGATCGTCCATATCGTGAGCAATTGAACAGTGCCAAAGCAAGTTTAGCAGCAGCGAAAGCAAATCTTGCCAATGCTCAGATCAATGTGTCCAAACTTACCCCGCTTGTACAAAATAACGTGATATCCGATGTCCAATTAAAAACAGCACAGGCAGCTTACAATGCAGCTGAAGCAAATGTTGCGCAAGCAGAAGCAAGTGTTCAAAGTGCGCAGATCAATTTGGGTTATGCCCTGATCAAAGCTCCTGCTAATGGATACATCGGGAAAATTCCACTTAAGACCGGAAGTCTTGTGGGAACTACAACTGATGAACCACTTACCATTCTTTCAGAGACAAGGGAGGTGTATGCTTATTTTTCTTTAAGTGAAACTGATTTTATGAAATTCAAAGACGAGTTTCTGGGAAAAACTATTGAAGAAAAAATAAAACAAATGCCGGCAGTGGACCTCGTGCTGGCTGACAATAGTGTGTATCCTGAAAAAGGAAAAGTGGAAATTG
>Ga0075418_10005660_pt1 | contig 14139 bp, 16 predicted proteins | sample SoiMetdeltSBSDD2_FD_81776 | JGI IMG/M metagenome (GOLD analysis project Ga0075418, IMG submission 81776) | Bulk soil microbial communities from a Populus tree surrounding site in Tennessee, USA - Soil MetaG P. deltoides SBSDD2 | ecosystem: Environmental > Terrestrial > Soil > Tree plantation...
AATTATGTCTCCACAGAATTAGAGAAAATCTGAGTGATAATAAATTTAAATGCTAGAACTTTATCGGCACGAGATTTCAGGTGGCTTTTATTCTTGGCGTGGAGGGATATGGATAATTGCCGCTTCGCTTATCCTCAGTCTAGTTACGTATTTGCTCTTAACCGATAAAGAGTTAAGCCTTCTTGGTCAGGGAGAGATGTTATGGACAACAGCTGAGGTCATTTTAGCCCTGGGATTTATAATGTCTGCCGTAACTGCAGCTTCTGCCATTTCAGGTGAGATAGAATCTGGAACTTTAGAAAGCCTGCTTCTAACCCCTTTAACATTTAGACAAATATCCCTGCAAAAGCTATTCTCGACTATTACTGTATGGATGATATTATATCTGGTGTCAATTCCTTACCTTATCGTTATTTCGAATGGAACAAACCTTGGGTTGTCTGCTATATTGTATGTGGGCCTATACGGGACATTACTTACAATTGGATTTTCACTGATATCTATCGCAATTTCCAGCAAACTAAAGTCATCAAAAAATAGTATAATGAGTATGATTATGATTATTTTGATATTATTAGCTCCTTCACTCTTCTTTGCTTCTTCTCTTAAGAAAACTGACTTTGGTATTTCTATAGAAAATATTAATCCTGTATCACACGCTATCAATTCTATAGATAGCGTAGTTGTTGACAATGAGCAATTGGCATTACAGCAAATTAGTCATATATGGCCGGTAATTTTGTTCACAGCATTTTGCGGATTTATTTTTACAATAATTACTCGACATTTTGAGATAAGAGGATTAGAGTAGGTGAATGGGTGAATTGGTGAATGGACAAAGGGACAATGATGAATGAATAGAATTTTATCATCACATCCTCATAATCATATAACATTCCCAAAAGGAACTGTAATATGTGCTGGTTTAATTATCTTAATATCAGTTTACTTTGGGAGCGTACAGATTTATTCCGTACAGCATATCGCTTACGCTACGAGAGGCAATAACTTCAAATTAATATATGAACCCAGACATTCCAAATTAGACGTAATTGACTGGAATACTGAGATGTTCCAGGTTTCATATCAATTACAAAATTTGAAGAAACCTAATATCAAAATTGATCTTGTATCTCCACACTATATTCGAGAGCTGACTGGGCAGTATATCAAGGTCAAAGGTACAATAACTAATCTCAGTCCATTAGATTCAGCTACGGGTGGAATAGCATACATATCGATAGTAGATACCGAGGAAAAAATCCCAGTAGATTTGGAGGACTGGAGTGTAGAAAAGGGCTTGTATATTCCTTATCTTAAGCCTGGCCAATCACTTCCGTTAGAATGGGACGTGAGATTAGTTAAAGCGGGGACATATAATGTGGATATTCTCTTTAATATAAATGGCGATATAGATTCCCCACCTATCGCTAGTTCAAAAATATCCTTAGTAGTCGAGCCGAAACTCAATCTCAATCCAGAAAACGTACTTCCCATTACATTTGGAGTTCCTGGGGCTTTGGTGGCTGTATTGGGTTCTATTAACTATTTACATAGCAAGAAGACAAGCATACGTAAATAACAATATTATAATATGTTCATATCACCATTGTGTTTAAACTAAATTGTTCCTAGCTTGTATCATATTGTATTTAGATAACTGTACCACATTTCTTATTAGTTCGGATACAAGATCTCGGTCATGAAAACAGGATCTAGTATTTGGTCCATCATAGTACCTGCATTTGTTTTAAGCACTATAGCCATTCCATCATATATTGATGTTTTAGCTCAAACGAATGCAAATGACATATATAGTAACAAATCAATGTCTATTCCTTCAAATTTAAATCACATTGTTATTCTAATTCCAAATGAAGCGCATGAATCAATAAATCAGCCAAGAGATCAATACCACTTATAGATCAAGCTTATCTCCCACAGAATGCAACCTTAGGCGCAGGTACGGCAATTACCTGGTTTAATGCTGACGTAGATCATGATCACAGAGTTACCCTTACTAGCGAGAAGGATCCAAACGTCGTACTATTTGATAGCGGCACTTTTGGATTCGGTGAAGCTTCCCAGCCAATTATATTGAATGATACTGGTAGGTACCATTATTATGAATCAAACGTAAATGATAACGACAAGAATTTTGTGATGAGAGGGGATCTAGATGTAGTTTCAAAATCAAATACTAGGACAGATAATCTTACTTCCTTTGATGCAACTACTGCAATCAGTCAAGGAAATTCTACCCAAAACAATGCTGATTCGATAGGAGTAATAATGATACCTACACAGGACATTGATAAATACGTTCAGACCATAAAAAATCAAGGCTTTACAATAGCTAGCATGCATGATTTCAAAGACTTACGTGGCGGACAAAAAGGAACCGGTGATCACCAAACCTTACTGGTGTGGACCACTTCTGGAACTAGTTTAAACCAAATTATGTCAACACTTAGGAATATGATTTCAAATCTGCCTTACAGTTAAAGACTACGTAAATTATCGAAGATTATGGTCACAAACTTATGACAGACGGCTATGCGATCCGATGTGTCAACTGTTATAATTTAATTCTGATATATCCTCCAAAACCAGAATATGAAATAATATTAATAGAACCTTGTCCTATGGATATTGGATTAGAACAAAGTTTCGACTGTGATTGTTGTTTTCATAAAAATACAATATATTGGGATAAAAGACATTTCATTTCAAAAAGGCTGCAATAAATTGGGCTAGAATAATATACTTAAAAATTAAAAATATGTATCTGCATTTCACTGTTGTTTCGGAGGATACCATATAATTAACTATTGATATTCTACATATCCTCTCTCAGACTATAGTTTTGTAATGACCCAAATAATCATATAATAACAAGGTCATCCTTTCCTAGATTTAGGCAGCTGTACCTCATCAGTTATAATACAGGATCTAATTGTATATGCAATGAAATCACATATCTTTTTTGACTCAAGGACCATCTCTGATGGATTGGAGGAGAATAATTCACTGATTCAAAATGTCGTAGTTAGCAGCCCTCAGCATGAAGGAGAGGTAGAATATCATTCGAATACAGACTTATGCAGTCATTGCAAGACTGGGACAGTAGAAATATTTCAAGAATGCGGGAACTACTGCCTTGATTGTTGGCAGAAGAGAACTTGTCCCAATATTTAATTTCACAAGATGGTGGTCTTAGTTGATTAACAAATTAAAGGGGTTTCGAAAAAGTGAATATATTTACTTTGAAATTTGCGATTCCTGTTTCTGGTGTGCCTCATGTATTTCAGCCGATATGGAAGATTCAAGTTTCTATGCGCCAACAAAATGTCCAGGCTGCCTTTCGGAGAATATAACATTGATACCAATGGCACATAATGAAGAATCCATGTCTAATTACAACGAGAGAAGAGGCGATTTAGAATTATTAAGATCGAATCATCTTTGCTAATGAAAAGATAATACTTACCTTAGTTTCATAAATCATAAATATATCCTGGGTTTTGGTTGAAAGTTAGTTTAAATTGGATTCTTTTCGTGCTCTTGCGAAATCCATCGTATTAAAAATAATAATATTGATAATGGTTCTATATGGCTCATCTTTTTTCGCTTTGAAAGAACAGTATTGTTATTATTGTCTTGGTTATTTCCTTCCTAGTACTTATGCCCAATATGACAGGGCGGAGTCTTCCTCTGAAGGACCTACGTTTAGTGATCCAAACATAAAAGCAGAAGTGCTAATTGAAGGCTTAGATAATCCTACAAGCATGGCATTACTTGCGCCGGATGATATTTTAGTTCTGCAAAAGAATGCCGGTACTGTAAACAGAATAATTGACGGGAAGATGTTAGAAGAACCTTTACTTCATGTAAATGTTGGACAGCAAGTTGAATGGGGCATGCTTGGAATTGCAATCTCCAAGCGCATTCCTGGACATACGTATGTCTTCCTGTACTATACCGAAGCCAACTCTGCTTCTTCTAATTCTAACAGTGGAAAGGGAAAGAATAATGGGGAAAACAATGGTAACAGTCCAGAACAACAACAGAACGATATACTAGGCAATCGTCTCTACAGGTATGAATTGGTCAATAATAAGCTAATAAATCCTAGATTATTACTTGACTTGCCAGGGACTTCCCCATTTAATGATTCTAAGCATGAAAATAATCATGATGGAGGTAAAGTCTTGATTAATCCTAATGATGGCAATGTATATGTTACAGTTGGTGATATCGGTGGCAGAGAAGGTCAAGCTCAAAATGTGAAAGATGGAGATCCATTTGATGGTTCAAGCGGAATATTGAGGATTGGACAAAACGGTGAACTAGTATCAGATAATCCGTTTGTAATTGGTGACGATGAAGAAATTAAAGGTGTTGGTATTAACGGGGGTAAAGAAGAAAATAGTAATGATAACAAAAATGGAGCATATGGCCTTGCTAATAGATACTACGCATATGGTATACGAAACAGCTTTGGTGTAGACTTTGACCCAATCACAGGTAAACTATGGGATACTGAAAATGGACCAACTGAGAATGACGAAATAAACATTGTAGACAAAGGTTTTGATAGTGGCTGGCTCAAAGTTCAGGGTTTGGCCCCTGATAATTTTAATACTGAACAGGAATTATTAACTTTTGAAGGAAAAGGAAAATACAGTGATCCTGAGTTTGTATGGAAGCAACCAATTGGTCCCACCGCACTCAAATTTCTAAATTCCGATAGACTTGGAAAACAATATGAAAATAGCATGTTTGTGGGGGATGTTGATAATGGCTATCTTTATAATTTTAAACTCAATCAGGATAGAACTGGCTTGCTATTAAATGGACCATTGCAAGATAACACTGCAGACAGTCCTGATGAACTTGAGGAAGGGGGAATAATCTTTGGAAAAGGCTTTGGAGTCATTACAGATATGCAAGTAGGACCAGGGGATGGATATCTTTATGTTCTAACGTATGATGGAACAATATATAGGATGTATTCCTCAGCTATATGAGTCTATGACCTCATCGCAGGGATAGTTTAGTGGCCAAGCAGCAAGTGGCATACCAGCCGGTAAATGCATTTCATAATAATTGGGTTGTTCTTTTGATGCGACCATCACTACCACTATAATAATTAACGGAGAGTGCTGCATTATACTGGATAACAAAGAAATTAATCGACTGGGTAAATAGGACGACTGATTAACTGACTGATTAGTGACGGTGTCTCGAAAGCGCTGAAGACATTTTACAAGATATCTAATACTTGAATCATCTTGTCATGACAAACTTGATTCTGGTAATATCGAGCTTCCTAGGACTCCCCTTTTTCCTCTGGTGGTTTTATATTTCTGAAGTTCAGAAATAAAGCTATATCATAAACTACTTTAAGTGCACCTCCAATAACAAAAGGAGCAGCCAAACTAAGATGATTTATTAGAATACTTATTAATGAAGGACTTATAGCTTGAGTCACATTTCTTGAAATATTTGTAATACCAGCAGAAACAGTTCTTTCATCTTCCATTACCACAGCTACAATATAGGATTGTCTTGTAGGGACATCCATTTGAGATAAAGCCATCCTTAGCAGATAAAGAACTACTGCTATTGGAAGTGTAGGAGCAAACGCAACAGCTATAATGAGTAAATTTGCTGGAATATGAGTAAATACCATTGTATTAACGAGTCCAATCCTATCAGCAATTTTTGCAGCTGCCATAAATGAGAAAGCAGTAAGAACCCCTGATACTGAAAAGATGTATGATAAGGTAGTTAAATCCGTTCCAAACCGTGTAAAGAACCAAAATGATACTATGCTTTGGATCATAAAGCCACCGGCAAAGGAATCAATAGCAAAGAGACCTGACAGCCTCATAACAATACTTCTTGATTTAGGCGTAAGAGAAGACATTTTTGTCAATTGTTTTGGCTCGTCATTTTGTTTTTCTTGATTATTTTGTACCTCTATTTTTTGGGATAATAATAAGTAAATTCCTATTAGAACAATACCAAACACACTGTACAAAGCAAAGAGCAGCTTGATAGAGCCTATTTGGTTTAATATGATGTCAAAATACTGAAGTTGATGTTGAAGGATAGCTGGTAAACCGACTAATAAAACCCCCGCAGCCATTGCAAAAGTTCCAGCCATGTTATAAATTGCAAAAACTGTATTCCTCTTTCTCTGGTTCTTCAATGTTTGAGGGAGTATGGCTTGTTCAATTGTAAGAAAGGCACCAGACTCTGCGCCAGTTATATTGATTGTACCAATAAAAGCAGCTATAATCAATGCAATATAGTTCTCTGAAACAGTAAAGATAAAACCAGAAACCGACATTAATGCTGCATATAACAGCAGAAATTTCCTTCTACCTATCTTATCCGCGTAGAAGCTTGCTATCAGTGTAAAAATCACACTATTTATCAGTGTGGCCGTAAGAATCAATCCAATCAAAAACCCTTCAAATCCAATTAAGTCTAGGTAAATGGCGAGAATAACGCTCAGAAATCCGTATGCAAATGACCTCACCAACTTGGCAGCCAACAGTAGTCTACCATCTCTTGTGAGCCAGTCAAACAGCATTAAAGCCATATTAGATAATGGTTGAATTACTCACGACGCCATCATTAATGTTATATTATTAGTATTCATATAGGCTAAATTACGGGATAAGGCAAGTAACACACTAAGAGTGATTCATGCCAAGATCTTAGTGAATTGTAATCACACTCATATTTAACACTAGAAATAAAGCCGTGGTGGCAAGTTGAAGGCACTCCTTTGAGTTGCAGATAGCTATGAGAGTAGGGAAGGGGAAACTGATGTCTTGGAAATTGCTGAGAAGATCCCATTACTTGGCTGCTAGGTAGAAAAATAAATAATCCTAAAAATATGAATGCTACTACAATTGAAGTAACAAGATTTTTTCTCATTATTTAGTTTATAATTGTCATTAGCATTCTCTGCTCTTAGGAATAGCTATATTTTCCTTAATAGTAGTTTGTTCTGGTTTTATTCCAATACTTATAGAAAAAGGAAATTACAATCATATTCTAAGGGGGCCAGTGGGATTTGAACCCTGCTGGTAAGTGGGTTCAGTTACATTCTTTCATCTGATCAGATCTTTTACTTGATTTGTCATACAAACAACTGGGCCATAGGTCAATCAAGGATAAGGCTAGAGCTGAAGCCACCCAAGAGATATCAACACAACAAGCACCACCAGAACAATCCCTCCCAGAATCCACACAAGCCCAACGGCCAGGATTGCCCAGCTTTCCGATTGCGAAGTACCCAACAAGTGTTTCATCACTAGCCGGTTCAAGTGTAAAATCAGAAGAGCAAAGTGCTTTGCAAGAGCTGCAAACAGTAATAGAGCTAATGAAACCAGTTCAATAAGCTCTCTAGTAATACTTAACATACTTAAAAGTGGGCATTTTTCACAGGTGATTTTTAGCCTCTTTCACGTTTGTTTTACGCCTGCTTGGTATTAATGGTAAAATGGTCTAAAGTTAAGGAAGTTAGGTATCGTATTGATTTGAGTAACAAATCTTCAACTATCAGTCTATGGATTAGACTTAAGGTTAATTGAATGAGATCATTTCCGTAGATGAAAACAAGACTGCCAGCTGAAGGAAAAGAGGAATCTAACGCCAATGATGACTCCAAATTTATCAAAAAAATTGAGAAATGTAGGAATGGAGCAACAAAAGAAGACATTATAAACATAATCCCTCTATTGTCACATCAAATCTCCGATTCAGAAGATCCACTCTCATCTATGTTCTGCTATTCGTAAAACCTTTCCGTTAATTGCATCTACCTCTACGTCGACACATTGAGTGCTGTTAGGTTTTAAAATATCTACAGAAAATACTGTGTGGGCTTTTTCCTTTTCGAGTGTTAAAGATCTCAATTCAGAAGGCTGAGCAGAAACATTTTTTGTTGCAATGAGAATAGCTTTGTTAGGTTGTATGCGAGCTTGTTTTGTCAGGTTATAATCACTCATCACATCGTTATAGTCATTATTCTCAGCTTGTAGGAGTGCTGGTGTTGATGTTGTTGTGTTAGCTGCCGTTGTTGTCGAATTTGAATAGATAGCAAAAATGTTAGGAAACAAAACAGGGTCATAAAGATAGATATCAGTGTCCTATCATGATAAAATCAAAAAGTGTAACTCTCACTAATCCAGAATGACTTATGTTTCCATATAATAATTGAGGTACAGTTCTCTAAATTGCTGATATCTCTTCAACTCATATGCAAGCGGAGCTGGTACCAAAAATACGATACTGATTCTCATCTCATGAAATGAGTAAAACACTTTTTGAGAAATTTCCCTCTCAGGTAGAATCTTATTGTATTTAGCTAACTGTACCTCATCATTTATTATTCAAAGCCTATTAGGAGTTTTTTTAATGCAAGCAAGACAAATGTTAGTTAAAGTACCGGAAATTACGATCTATTTCTGGATTATTAAGATCCTTTGTACAACAGTGGGAGAGACTGCAGCTGATTATTTAGCTTTCAATCTCGATTTAGGTTTAACCATTACAACTTACATTATGGGTATACTTTTAGTACTCTCACTTGTCTTCCAGTTTAAAGCAAGAAAGTACGTTCCAGGCATTTATTGGCTTGCAGTTGTGTTACTGAGTATCTTTGGGACGCTGATTACGGATAATCTGACTGATAATTTCGAAGTCCCACTGGAAACCTCCACAATTATTTTCAGCATTGCCCTTGCAGTGACTTTTGCGGCTTGGTATAAGACTGAAAAAACATTGTCCATCCACTCAATTTATACCACTCGGAGAGAGACATTCTACTGGCTGGCGATCCTCTTTACGTTTGCGCTTGGGACAGCAGCAGGTGACCTTGTCTCTGAAAGATTTGACCTTGGCTACCTTGTGTCTGCTGTGATGTTTGGGGCCATGATCGCAGTTATTGCGGTTGCCTATCTGAAGTTTAAACTCAATGCCGTGCTAGCGTTTTGGCTTGCGTATATTTTAACTCGTCCACTCGGTGCATCAATCGGCGACTTCTTATCACAAACAGGTGAAGATGGTGGATTAGGGCTTGGCACTGTTGTAACCAGCGCACTATTTCTCACGGCTATTTTAGCAACAGTTATCTATCTTACTAAAACCAAAAAAGACGCCCCTCGGCTAGTAGCTTCACAGAAATAACTTGGAATGAGAAGTTTACCGAATTCGGTATAATCAACGAAGATGAAGCTGCTTTTCATTCTCTTTCTGATCGGAATCGATTGTATAACCGTTTACGTTTATTCTACCAAAACACTCGATCGCATAAAAAACAAAAAACATTGTATTCGAAACCTCTTACTATTAGCGTTGTTGTTGCTATTATTTCAAAGCTAAGGAATTTATACATCAGCAACCGCGCCGAATACGCAGTGTGTTACGATTGATACTACAACTACATAGCCCTACTTGCGTTAACATCAGTAAAGGACTATTTTGCTAAGGGGATTATGATTGAGATTGGCAATTGGTATGAAACATTGATGGATTACATAAGAGAAATTCTAAGCCATAATACTTGGAAGGAAATGGTGAATATGATTAGTAGGGATTTAAATTACTTTAATATGGTAACAATTCCTATAAAGATTATGATTGATATAATGAGTTCCTGTTTAAGTTCTCCGTTTTCCAATGTTACATATTTATTGTCTTACCATATACGAAGAGAAAAAAAATGGTTGGAAGGTTATCTAACCCCAAGAGACTCTGCAAGGAGAAGTAATTTTATTAATTAAATGTAAATAACGATATTCAAGAAGGAGAGAGTGTTGATAAACAAATACTTCGCAACTTCTATTTTCTTATTGTCATTTTTTATTCTAATCGCTTTGATGGTTAGTCCTAAATTACTAAATGGTAATACTAATGACTCTCACTTTTTAAAAACAGATGCTTCACTTTTTCTATTTATTAACAAATTCCATTCTGATTATTCTTTTAATCAATTTATGATATGGATGACTCAATATGGAAGAGAATTAGTTTGGAGCATAACGATAATCCTTCTTTTAATATTCGGATCGACAGTAGGGAAAAAAGTTGCAATAGTCATGGGACTGTCTATGATTGTGCTTATACCTATTGTTGCTGTCGCAAAAGATATCGTAGCAAGACCAAGGCCAATAGTTCCTAAGGCCGATTTTTTAATTTCATCAGATTCAGAGTACTCCTTTCCTTCTGGTCATACTACGATTGTATGTTGTGGTGCAATACTTATGTTGTTACTATATAGAGGCTCAAGAATAAAACTGGTGATATCTTTGGTTCTGGCAATAGAAGCGGCTATAGTATCTTTTTCAAGAGTATATGTCGGAAGTCACTATCCTTTAGATGTAGTTGGGGGAATACTATTAGGAGTTGGAATATCTCTCATTTTTGTATGGAGGATAAGATTTATAGAAGAGTACTTAATTCTCCCAATCAGCAGAATATTAAGTGTCAAACTAAGGTTTTCACACGACTAGCAACGAGGGACTAGAGTTAACGCAAATCACCTTGCATCTATTTTGTTTCACTCTCTTTTTTTTAGTGAATCCATTTAGAAAACTAATATCAAAATGGGGGCCGTGGGATTTGAACCTTGCTGGTAAGTGAGTTCAGTTACACCATTTTATCCTACTATGGATTGCGATTCATCTATAATATTTGTTTTCTCTCATTGTTGTTCCACGCTGTGGTGGTTAGTTAGCTAAAAAAAATGAAAACTTTTAGTTAGCAAACCCCTAACATCTGAACGATTTTAAATGTACAGACCTTTTCAATCCTCAATAACAACTCTTCCAGCAGTAATATTAACAATGGTGTTTATAACAATAGTTTTGGCTGGGACTCTTACAACCACAATCGCTGCCTACTCATCGAGTACCTCTAATCTGAATAATACTGCTCCTGTTACTATTCCTGCTGCAGAATCAGTCTATCAATTAGAGTCAATGAAGCTTCCTCCATCTGTAGGATCATTCATAATTTTGATTCCAAATGAAGCACATGAAAGTTGGCAAGATGAAAGACACAAATTAATCACTGAAAAGAATTCATACTATATTCCAAAGAACCTTGTTGTACCCCAGGGGACTACTTTGTCGTTTTTAAATGCTGATGCACCATGGGACACACCACATCCTCAAACAATTGAGATAAATGATGAGAATGGAGACGCAGTTTACACAACTGGAGTATTAGAGTATACAAACAGCTCTGAACCAGTAGTTCTCCCCGAGGGAAACTACACCATTGTTAACACAGAATATGAGGCAAGTGAAGGAACAATATCAGTTACAAATGAAAAATCTAGTGGCAGTCTTATGGTAGGTGGGTTCTATACCCCTTCTCATCAAGTGGAAAACAATAAAGATAATGATGGTAGAGAGCATCCAGGCTCTCTAAATTATTATAGAACAGAATTTCCAAAGAATGGATTTCGAATTCTCAGTGAATATAATTTTACTTATGGAACTTGTGATTACTGTCCTGGAGAATATTGGCCGGATAATAAAACTGGAAATCATACACTGATAATTTTTGCAACAGAGCAGCCACTTTCTGACGCACTCATCAAGTTAAAGAAATTAGTCAGCGACAATGTCTATGTGTAACTAGAATATTAGAGGGAAAATGAATAGTGGTGGCGATAGTTATCAATATATTTGTCGAAGCCACATAATAGTAATAATAATGGGAATAATGACGTCAACTAACTAATACAGTTACTATACTAACTAGGCCTAGTAAGCCGGAACTTGGCTTCTATTTCCATTTCCTTGTTCATTTCTACTATTATTCTTCGAAGATCTTTGAATGTCACTAATATTAACGACCGTGAGAAAGCTTTTAGTTTTTCCTATTCATGGTTTAGCATGGAGAGCGACTCTCTTACACGCCTTTTTTCATAGAGTCCTAGGAACTGGTACTGAACTGACTCGAATTGAGAGACTGATTGCCGCTCTCCTCTATGGCTAGCACTTCCCAAAGATAGTCAGTCCCTGGCTCAAGAAATTTACTTGAAATCGTCATTTCATTCACATCAGGTGGCAGATACATGCTCAGTCCCATAGTTCCAATCATGTTCGGATCAGGGTTTTCGTCCTTCTCGATAATGAGTTGGTATGCGATGATATTGATGTCAGAGCCGTTGATAGTTTTATTAACGGGACCCCAGCTGACATGAAGGTCTTCTGCCTCCGGAACGGTAGCATTTTCAACAGGTGATAAAAGTTTAGGGCCATCAGGAATGTCATGAGTTAACATGTCAGTCCCTATCGTCTCGCCTTGCTTTTCTCCGGCTTCAATTGCATCTCCTTTAAATGTGTAGTTGCCCTCTGGTAGAGTTTTTAACACCTCGTCAATAGACACATCGGTATTTTCTGGCTCGACAGTCTCGAAGAATAGTTCACTCAGTCCAAGCTGTCCCAGCTTCCCCTGGCCCGTGATATTCAACACGTTACCATCTGGACCGGTAACCGTGATATTGTTCCAACCCTCACTATCAAGGAACCCTTGAAATCCGGTATCTTTGTCCTTCACATTATGCTCGATGATCAGCTTGGACTCTTTAAGAGGTATTGCGGCATCTGAAGACTGTGCGTATGCAGCCTGTGTGGGGGCGGTTAAAGCCAAGATCCCAACAAATGCAACATAGCCAGTCGATAGTACTACAGCCAACAAGATCATTGTATTTTTCATGACCGACAGTGATCAAATAAAAGCACAAAGCATTTAGTAATATTGGTTCAAGTGTCTAAACGTACACAAACAATCAAGCGTGAAAATTGTGCATCATTTAGCGATTTGTACTACAAACACTATGTCACTCAACGTTTAACTGAAATGTATGTCCACAAAAGAGGATAGAAGTATGTTTACTACTTACTTTTTCCTAACTATTGCTAAAAAGAAAAACATTATACTGGCCAGTACCAAAGAGGGTAAAATTATTTCAGAATATGGATTCTTCCCAATGTTCCTAAATTGGATTTCAAGATATTCATAAAATAAAAAAGCAGACAATAGAGCAAAAGCGCCGATAGCGTATTTCACTTTTGGCAAGCCCGTGGATCGATAAGTAGAAACTGACAGAACTGATAGAATAGCCGACAATATTCCACCCGCGGCGTAAATCATTCCTTCGATAAGAACATAAGCACCAAGCTGTAATTGATTTACAAACAAATCCATTTTTTAGCCATTGGCCTTTCTGTCTTGACTTAACTCGTTCTCTTTCCTATCATTGCTCTCATCTTTTGAGAAAGATAGAAAGAGCTCTGCCCATCTAGCATTCCAAGTGTTCCAAATAGTTGGATAATAATTCTTTAACATGGCAAGTATATGTTTGGAACAATCACCCTCACGAGTCTTAGTTAGTATGTATCGTTTGTATTTTCCTTCCTTTACTTCGTGTACTAGATTCAATGCTATTAGCCTTTTAATCTGCCAATTTACCGATGCAGGAGATATTCTCATTCTAGCGGCAATCTCAGTCTGGGTTGGATTCTTTCGTTCAATAATGAACAAGAGAATGTCTCTTGCGGTTTCTTGGCTCAGGATTTGCAGGATATCCTTTTCATTGTCCTGAAAAAGTCCATATGGAAAATAAAACCTGTACAATCCCCTTCTTGTTGAAGAAATCAGATGTATTTTCTCCAATCGATACAAGTGGTATTGAACTGCACCAGAAGACATGTGTAATTCGTTCTTTATTCGCCCTAAATGACAACCAGGGTTATTCTGGATGAAATGGAGTACTTTTTCTAAATTTTCAGCAACATTAACCTTCATCATGTCGGCAAATTCTTCCAAATATGGTGTCTCATGGAGAGAATTATTACACGACTATACATGAGCATAGGTGTTTGAGATTCTACCTTAATTTAATGTATGTCATGCTAGTGCTGGTGGTCGACATACAAGTATCTAAATGAAACGAGTATTTGTCCAAATCAATTACTATCTATACTTAGGTACTCCTATCATATTTTTTATTAACTTTGCTATCATAACCTAACGGGATGAAAAAAATAGAAATGCATTTTCGGTTTCTTTTGACCATGGTTTATGTCATTGGCATTTCGA
>Ga0075418_10005662_pt1 | contig 14139 bp, 12 predicted proteins | sample SoiMetdeltSBSDD2_FD_81776 | JGI IMG/M metagenome (GOLD analysis project Ga0075418, IMG submission 81776) | Bulk soil microbial communities from a Populus tree surrounding site in Tennessee, USA - Soil MetaG P. deltoides SBSDD2 | ecosystem: Environmental > Terrestrial > Soil > Tree plantation...
CGCTCCTCGGTCCGTCGGGCTGCGGCAAGACCACCACGCTGCGCCTCATCGCCGGACTGGAAATGCTCACCTCCGGCAAGATCTTGATCGGCGGACGCGACGTCACCTCGGCGCCCGCGTCCGAGCGCGACGTCTCGATGGTGTTCCAGTCTTACGCGCTCTTCCCGCACATGAACGTGCTCGAGAACGTAGCCTATGGCCCGAGCGTAAGCGGCGATCGGGCGGCGAACGACAAGGCGAGGGAAAAGCTCCGCATGGTGGGTCTCGACGGTTTCGCGAATCGCATGCCGTCCGAGCTCTCCGGCGGACAGCAGCAACGCGTTGCGGTGGCGCGCGCGCTGGTGCTGGAGCCGCAGGTGCTGCTGTTCGACGAGCCACTTTCGAACCTCGATGCCAAGCTACGTCGCCGCGTGCGCGAGGACATCCGCGAGCTGCAGCAGAGCCTGCGCCTCACGGTGGCATACGTCACGCACGATCAGCAGGAGGCGCTCGCCGTTTCCGATCGCATCATCGTCATGTCGAACGCCAGGATCGCGCAGGTGGGCGGACCGCGCGAGCTTTATGAGGCGCCGCGCGACCGCTTCGTCGCCGACTTCATCGGCGATGCGAACCTCGTCGAAGCCGAGCTCGGCGCGCACCGCGGCGCACGCGCGCCCGTGCGCCTGGGCAACGTGGAGATCGAGCTCGACCATCGCGGCGCGCGGCCGGGACCGGTGCGCATCGCCATTCGCCCGGAGTCCATTCTTCTTAGCAAGGAAGCGAATTCCGGCCTGCGCGGCACGGTTAGGAAGGCTGCGTATCTCGGCACCCACATGGAATACACCGTCGAAGCCGCAATCGGCCAGCTCTTCGTGGTCGACCGCGACGTGGCGCGTCCGCTCGCGGCGGGCACGGACGTTGCGATCAGGCTCTCCGACCATGGCGTCGCGCTCGTTCCCAGCTGAGTATTGATTTCGATCCCGCGCTGCCGATCAACGCGCGGCGCGAGGAGATTCGCGCCGCCGTCGCGGCGCATCGCGTAGTGATCGTCTGCGGCGAGACCGGCTCGGGCAAGACCACCCAGCTGCCGAAGATGCTGCTGGAGATGGGCTGCACGCGCGTGGGCCATACGCAGCCGCGCCGCATTGCCGCGCGCTCGGTCGCGGCGCGCATCGCCGAGGAGCTCGGCTCGAAGCTCGGCGAGCGCGTCGGCTTCAAGGTGCGCTTCCAGGAAACGGCAAGCGAACGTTCGGCCATCAAGCTCATGACCGACGGCATCCTGCTTGCGGAGACGCAGGGCGACCGCGACCTGCGCCAGTACGCGAGCCTCATCATCGACGAGGCGCACGAGCGCAGCCTCAATATCGATTTCCTGCTCGGCTACGTGAAGCAGCTCGTGCCGCGGCGACCCGAGCTCAAGGTCGTGATCACCTCGGCGACCATTGACGCGGAGCGCTTTTCCCGGCACTTCGACGGCGCGCCGGTGATCGAGGTCTCCGGCCGGCTTTATCCCGTGGAAGTGCGCTACCGGCCGGTCGCGGGCGACGCCGAGGACACCACGCGCGACGAGGAGGAGCAGGCGCTCGCCGACGCCGTCCGCGAACTGTGCGGCGAGGGCCCGGGCGACATCCTCGTCTTTCTTCCGGGCGAGCGCGAGATTCGCGACGCCGCGGACACGCTGCGCCGCAAAGGGCCGAAGGGCCTCGAGCTGCTCCCGCTCTATTCGCGCCTGTCGGCCGCCGAGCAGGATCGCGTCTTCAAACCCGGCAAAGAGCGCCGCGTGGTGCTCGCCACCAACGTGGCGGAAACATCGCTCACCGTGCCGCGTATTCGCTATGTGGTGGACACCGGCGACGCGCGCGTGAAGCGCTACAGCTACCGAAACAAAGTCGAGATGCTGCGCGTCGAGCCGATCTCGCAGGCCGCCGCGCAGCAGCGCGCCGGCCGCTGCGGCCGCGTGGCCGACGGCGTGTGCATCCGGCTCTATTCGGAGGAGGACTTCGCCAAGCGTCCGCCCTTCACCGACCCGGAGCTGCTGCGCTCCTCGCTGGCATCCGTGATCCTTCGCGCCAAGAGCCTCGGGCTGGACGAGGTCGAGTCCTTTCCCTTCCTCGATCCGCCGAGCCCGCGCGCTATAGCGGACGGTTACGAGCTTCTCGCCGAACTTGGCGCAGTAAACGAGGCGCGCGAGCTTACCGATGTGGGACGGGAATTGGCGCGTCTGCCGCTTGATCCCCGCGTGGCGCGCATGCTCGTGGCCGCGCGCGAAGGACGCTGCCTTTCCCAGGTTCGAATCGTCGCCGCGGCCCTCTCGGTGCAGGATCCGCGCGAGCGCCCGCTCGAGCGCGCGGCGGCCGCGGACGAGCGTCATGCGCGCTTCGCCGACGAGCAGTCCGATTTCCTGTCGTATCTCAAGCTGTGGAAGCTGCAGGACGAACCGGGCTTGCGGCGGCTATGCCGGGACAATTTTCTTTCGTATCCGCGCATGCGCGAATGGCGCGATGTGCACGAGCAGCTGAAGGAAGCGCTCGACGGGCCCGATGCCTCGGTTCGGCCCGAGAAGGAGGAAGGCTATCGCGCGATCCATCGCGCGCTCCTCGCCGGATTGTTGGGCAACGTGGGTCTGCGCGACGAGGACGGAGCGTATACCGGCGCGCGCGGCATCAAATTCTGGATCCATCCCGGCTCGTGGACGAAGAAACCCGGCAAGTGGATCGTTGCCGCCGAGCTTGTCGAGACTACGCGGCTCTTCGCGCGCACCGTCGCGGCCATCGAGCCGCGCTGGCTCGAGGAGATCGGCGCGCACCTCATCAGGCGCTCCAGGTCCGATCCGCACTGGGAGAAGAACCGCGGCGAAGTGATCGCCCTGGAGCGCGGCACGCTGTACGGGCTGCCGGTATACGTCAACCGGCGCGTGCCTTTTGCGCCGCACGGCCCGGATCTCGCGCGCGACATCTTCATACGCTCGGCGCTGGTCGAGGGAGACTTCGAGACGCGAGCGCCTTTCTACGCGCACAATCGGCGCCTCGTCGCCGATATCGAGCGCCTCGAGCACAAATCGCGCCGCCCGGACATCCTGGTCGACGACGAGCTGATCCACGCCTTCTACGACGAGCGCATCCCCCGGGAAGTGAATTCTTCCCAATCGCTTGAAAGCTGGCGCCGGCGCGCCGAAGCGATACAGCCGCGCCTGCTCTACCTCGTGCGCGAAGACCTGATGCGGCACGAGGCGGCCGGCATCACGACGCAGAACTTCCCGCCGGCGCTCGAACTTGGACCGAACCGCTATACGCTTGAATATCACTTCGAGCCAGGTTCCACGCGCGACGGCGTGACGCTGAGCGTGCCGCTCGCGCTTCTCAATCAGGTCCCGGCGGCGCGCACGGAATGGCTCGTGCCAGGGCTCATCAAAGAGAAAGTGAAGGCGCTGGCGAAGTCCATGCCGCAGCGGCTGCGGCACAAGCTTGGCGCGCTCGACGACTTCGCCGCCGCGTTCGTCGCCGCCGTGCCGCCGTCGGACCTGCCCTTAAACGAGGCCTTGCGGCGTTACGTGCGCGCGGAGCTGAATCTCGAGCTGCCGATAGACGCGTTCCGGCCGGATTCGGCCCCGCCGCACCTGCAGATGAATTTTCGCGTGCTCGATGAGAACGGCCGCCAGCTCGGCATGGGACGTGATCTGGCGGCGCTCAAGCGCGAGCTCGGCAGTAAGACCGAGGAAATCATCAAAGCCGAAGCACCCTTGGATCAAGGCGAACGCTACACGGGCTGGACGATGGGCGACCTGCCCGAGCTCATGGAGATCGAGCGCGGCGGCCAAACGCTCATGGGATATCCGGCGCTCGTCGACGCAGGCGACGCGGTCACGCTGCAGGTTTTCGATTCGCCGGAGAAGGCGCGCGAGCTGCATCGCGGCGGCGTGCTGCGGCTTCTCGCGATCGCATTCCGCGATCGGGTTCGCGATCTCGAGCGCGCGCTCGCGAAGGACGTGGTGCTCGGCCCGTTCAAGGCGGACATCATCCACGCCGCGCTGATGCGCAGTTGCCTGCAAGGCAGCATACCGAGCACGCAGGCCGAATTCGCGCGGCGCGTAGACGAGGGGCGCAGCCGCTTCACGCTGATCGCCCAGGAGATGGCGCGCACCGTGGCCGGCATCCTTGCCGAGCGCAGCGCGCTCGAGAAGAAACTGAACGGGGTTGTCAAGAATTTCCCTGCGCCGGTTGAAGACGTACGGCAGCAAATTTCGCGGCTGCTCGCGCCCGGCTGGCTCGCCCGCACGCCTTGGGACAGGCTCCAGCACCTGCCGCGTTATCTCAAGGCGGCGTCCATGCGCCTGGACAAGCTGCGCGCCGATCCGGCGCGCGACGCGCGTCTCGCCGCCGAGCTGGCCGCCCTGGAACACCCTTATCGCCGCGACGCGGCACGGCGTGCGCCGAGCGCGGACTTCGAGCAGTTCGGCTGGCTGCTCGAAGAGCTGCGCGTCTCGCTTTTTGCCCAGGAGCTGAAGACGCCGGTGCCGGTTTCCGCCAAACGCCTCGCCAAACTCTGGCATGGCTTGAGAAAATGAGTCCTCGATGAACGTCCTCGGCGCGCTGGGCTACGGCCTCATCAACGCGTTCCACCCGCGCATGTTGTGGCTCATGGTGTGGCCGATGCTCGTCTCGCTCGTCATTTGGGGCGTGGTGGCAGTCGTGGCCTGGATGCGCCTCGCTATGTCGCTTGCCGCGCTCCTCAAGGAGTGGCTCGAGCCCGCGCTTGGCTTCATCCGGCTGGACTTCGGCGACGCCACGCTTATTGCCGCCCATGTGATCCTGTTTCTTCTCTTCGTGCCGCTCGTCTACGTCACCGCGCTCTTCATCCTCGGTGTTTTCGGTATGCAGAAGATGGTGGACTACGTCGCCGAGCGCTCGTTTCCTGAGCTCGAGCGCCGGCACGGCGGAAGCGTAGCGGGCAGCATCGGCAACGGCCTCTCCGCATTGGGGGGGATGCTCGGGCTCTTTGTGCTAAGCCTGCCACTGTGGCTCATTCCGCTACTATGGCCGTTGATCCCCCTGGTGGTGCTCACCTGGGGTAACCAGCGCCTGCTGCGCTATGACGCGCTCGCCGAGCACGCCGACAAGGCCGAAATGGCGCGCATTTTCGGCGAGCGCCGCACGAGCCTCTACACCCTCGGCTTCCTGCTCGCGCTGGTAGCCTTCGTGCCGCTCGTGCAATTCCTCGGCCCGGTGGTGTTCGGCCTTGCGTTCATCCGTTACCTCCTCGGCACGCTGATTGAGCTTCGCTATGGCGGCCATCCGAACAAAGAATTGGCGGTCGGGAACACTCCTCCCTAGAGTGCGGTCCATTCTTCTTTCAAAGGACCGACCGTGATCCAGAACCGCGAAGGCCAAAGAGTTCCACAGGCGACGTTCCGTGCGCGCACGGAGAGCGAGTGGAAAACCATCACCACCGACGACATCTTCAAGGGCAAGACGGTCGTCGTCTTTTCCCTGCCGGGCGCGTTTACCCCGACCTGCTCGTCCACGCACGTGCCGCGCTACAACGAGCTTGCGCCGGCCTTCTTCGCCAATGGCGTTGACCGCATCGTTTGCATGTCGGTGAATGACGCGTTCGTCATGAATGAGTGGGCGCGCACGCAGGAGTGCGGCAACGTGCTCATGGTGCCGGATGGCAACGGCGAGTTCACCGAAAAGATGGGCATGCTGGTGGACAAGACCGAGCTCGGCTTCGGCAAGCGCTCGTGGCGCTACTCGATGCTTGTGAAGGATGGCGTGATCCAGAAGATGTTCATCGAGCCGGAGAAGCCCGGCGATCCCTTCGAGGTGTCGGACGCTGACACGATGCTGAACCACATCAACCCGAAGGCGAAGAAGCCGGACCAGGTGGCGATCCTCACCCGGGAAGGCTGCGGCTATTGCGCGAAGGCCAAAGCGCTCCTGAAGGAGCTGGGCTACGCGTTCTCCGAAGTGCGCCTGGACCACAGCGACCGCTCGCGCGTGGTCGGCGCCATCACCGGCCGCGGCACCGTGCCGCAGGTCTTCGTGAACGGCCAGCACATCGGCGGGCTCGAAGATCTCCAGCGCTGGGCGAAGAAAGCAGCGTAAAGGGATAGACGCGCTTGTTCGGCGCTTATGTCATCGGCGACGAGCTTCTCGTCGGAAAGCGCGAAGACAAGCATCTTCCTTTTCTCATCGGAGCTTTGGCAAAGCGCGGCCTGCGCCTCGCCTGGGCCCATTATCTGGGGGACGATCCGGCGCGGCTTACCGCCGCGCTGCATCGATCCTTCGGCTCTAGCGACGTGGTGTTCAGCTTCGGCGGCATCGGCGCGACGCCCGACGACCACACCCGCCAATGCGCGGCGGCGGCGCTCGGCGTCGAGCTCGAGCTCCACGCCGAGGCCGAGAAGGAAATTCGGGGCCGCTTTGGCGCCGAAGTGACGCCGCAGCGGCTGCAGATGGGCGAGTTCCCGGTTGGCTCCAGCATCATCCCGAACCCCGTGAACCGTATTGCGGGCTTCAGTGTGCGCGAGCACCACTTCGTGCCGGGTTTTCCGCAGATGGCCTGGCCGATGGTGGAGTGGGTACTCGACACGCGCTACCGCGCGCGCTTCGACGCGCAGCGGTGGAAAGAGGCGTCGATCCTGGTTTACGAGGCGGGCGAGAGCCAGCTCATCTCCGCAATGCAGGCGGTGGAGGCGGCGTTCAAGGGCATCAAGGCCTTCAGCTTGCCTTCGATGGGCGATGCCGGCAGCCGCATCCATGTGGAGCTCGGCGTGCGCGGCGCGCCCGCCGAGGTGGAGCCGGCAATGGACACATTGCGTGCGCTGGTACGCGCAGCCGGCTTTCCGTACAAATAAAAAAGGCCCGCTTTGGCGGGCCTTTCTTCGAGGCTGCGACTGTCTAGGCGGCCTTGCGGGCCAAGCCTTTTACGGTTTCGGTCGCGGCGTTCACGTTGGCTTCGGCGATCTCGGTCGCTTGTCTTGCCACCTTGGTAAGGTTGTCGTACGCCGAGTTGCTGGCCGCAAGCATCGACTTGATCGCGGCAACCGCGACGTCGGAGCCTGCCGGGGCGTTCTTCGACACCCGGTCGAGCAGGTTGACGAAGTTCTCGTTCCACTCGGCGATGCGGCGCTCGGCGACCTTGCTGAGCTCCGTGTTCGCTTGGGTAGCGACCTCGTACACGCTCTTGGAATAGGCGATGGCCTTTTCCATGGCGGGCTGGGCAAACGTGTTCTGCAGCGCGACGAACTCCTGCACATCTTTCGCGCCGAGCAAGGCGCGCGTGTTGGCGATCGAGTCCTCGAAGGCGCCTTTAAACGCGCCGGCGCTGATGTTCGCCAGCTTCTCCAGCGCGGAAAATTGGGCGTTGGCCACGGCGAGGAACGCCTCGACGCTCGCCTTATTGGCGGTTTGAATCTGGTCGGGGGTCACGTACATTGTCTACTCTCCTAAATCGTCGAAATCTGGTTTTGTGCAATGCAGCAAAATGGATTTTAGGCCTATGCCCAGCAAAGTCAAGAAGTTTGTGCGTAGCAACATCGACTACACGTGCGGAAGTTAGCGCCCGCTTTCGACTACAAGCCTAACGACCCGGCGTATATCGCCGACCCATTTCCGCTCTATCGGCGTCTTCGCGACGAGGACCCGGCGCATTGGAGCCCCCGCCTCAATGCCTGGGTCGTCACGCGCTACGAGGATGTGAAGCGAATCTGCCTCGATGCGACGATGTCCTCCGACCGGCTGCGGCCTTTTTTCGCGCGCCTGCCGCAAGCCGAGGCTCAACGCTTGGCCGACCTCGCGCGCTACCTCACGCTGTGGATGGTCTTCCGGGACCCGCCGGAGCACACCCGTCTGCGCCGCCTTGCCTCGAAGGTTTTCAATGTGCGCTCAATCCAGGCGCTGCGGCCGCAGGTCGAGTCATTGACACAGTGGCTGCTCGACTCGATCGGCGAGCGTCGCCAGTTCGACTTCATTTCCGAATTCGCCGGGCCGCTGCCGGCGATGGTGATCATGGACATGCTCGGGGCGCCGCGCGAGGAGCTGACGCGCTTGAAGCGCCTATCGGACGAAATGGCGCTCTTCATCGGCAGCGCGCGCGATGCCTCTGAAAAATACGCTCGCGCCGCCGTCGCGACGCGCGAAATGGCGGCGATATTTCGCGAGCTCGTCACAGCGCGGCGCGCCGCGCCACAGAATGACCTCCTCACCGAGCTCATCCGGCTCGACGACGCCGGCGACCGCCTTTCGGAGGATGAGCTGGTGGCGATGTGCATCCTTTTGCTTTTCGCCGGCCACGAGACGACCACGCACCATCTCGCGAACGGGCTGCGCGCGCTACTGGCCTTTCCGGAGGAGCTCGAGAGGCTACGCGACAACGCGGCGCTCGCTCCTGCGGCGGTGGAGGAACTCTTGCGTTACGACGGTCCTATTGGCGCGCAGGTGCGCATCGTGCTCGAGCCGCACGAACTGCACGGAAAGGCGCTGCGTGCGGGCGATCGTGTCTTCATCCTCATGAATGCCGCTAACCGCGACCCGCGCGCCTACGACGAACCGGACCGCGTCGACCTCGGACGCAACGGCGTGCCGCACCTCACTTTCGGTTTCGGCGCGCATCTCTGCCTCGGGTTTCCACTCGCCCGGCTGGAAGGCCAAGTCGCTCTGCCGGCCTTGCTTGCACGCTGGCGGCGCATCGAAATTGCCGCGCCGCGGCTCGACTGGATGGATTCGATGGTGCTGCGTGGAATGAAAGCGCTGCCGCTGCACGTCGCGCCTTGAGCGCCGAGCCCGATCACCTTCCGCAGAGGTTGTGGTGGGTGCTTGCCGCGCTCACCCTCGCATGGGGCTTCAATTGGACCGCGCTCAAGGTGGCGTTGAACGAAGTTCCACCGTGGACGTTCCGCAGCTTGTGCTTGGGCTTGGGGGCGGCGGTGCTTTTCGCCGCGCTGCGCGCCGGCGGACAGCGCTTCGTGGTGCCCACGGGACAATGGCGCCGCCTCTGGATGCTGGCGCTTCTCAACATCACGGGCTGGAACATGCTAGTCGCCTTCGGTGTGGGCTTTATTCCTTCCGGGCGCGCGGCGATCCTTGCGTACACCATGCCGGTGTGGGCTGTGCCGCTTTCGGTTTGGCTGCTCGGTGAGCGCATTACCGGCGCCAAGCTAGCGGGCCTTGCGCTTGGCCTCGCCGGACTTGGCCTGCTCCTCGTGGAAAGCTTCAGCGGGCTGGGCCGCGCGCCGCTCGGCGCGCTGCTGATTGTCGGTGCGGCCCTTTCATGGGCGCTCGGCACGGTCTTGCAGAAGCGCTTTCCGGTGAAGATGCCGACTGGCGCGTACACGGCCTGGATCATGCTGCTCGGGGGAATACCGATCTTCATCGGTACCCTGCTCTTCGAGGACTGGCGCGACCTGCGCCGCGTCGGCACGGCGGCCTGGATGGGAACGGCCTATAACGTTTTCATCGCCTTCGCTTTCGCCCATTGGGCGTGGATCAAGATCGCCACTTCGGTGCCGGTGAGCGTTTTCTCGATCAGCATGCTTCTTATCCCCGTGGTCGGCGTGGTAAGCGGAATGCTTTTCCTCGGCGAGCGTCCCGCGTGGACGGAATACGCCGCGCTAGTGCTGGTGCTCGCGGCGCTCCTTACGGTGCTGCGACCCGGGCGCGTACGGCGGGGATAAGAGCGGGATCCCAGTTGCGCACGGCGGCGGCGAGGTCTTCGGCCGGCGGCTGTCCGAGGAACTCGAGCGCGGCCTTCCAGCGCGAAGCGTCGACCGGCGCCGCACGCGTCTGCTTGGAAAGTTTTTCGCCGCGCGCGTCGAGCGCCGCGGGAATGTGCAGATAACGCGGCGTTGGGTGACCCAGCAGGCGCTGCAGGTAGATCTGGCGCGGCGTCGATTCGAGGAGATCGGCGCCCCTCACGATGTCGGTGATGGCGCAATTGCCGTCGTCGACGACCACGGCGAGCTGGTAAGCGAATTGGCCATCGGCGCGATGAAGGACGAAGTCGCCGACGTCGCGCGCGAGCACCTGGACCTGCCGCCCTTGCACGCGGTCGCGGTACGCGATCTCCTCCGCGCCGACTTTGAGGCGCAGCGCACGCGGCGTTCGGCCGGGCGATATGCCGTCGCGGCACGTGCCGGGGTAGATTTGCGCGCCGTCGTCCGCGAGCCCGAGCGAAGAGTCGGCGATCTCGCGGCGCGTGCATGCACACCAGTAGGTATGGTCATGCAGTTCGAGCAACGCCGCTTCGTATAGGCCGGCACGCTTACTCTGGAAAACCGGCTCGCCGTCCCATTCCAGGCCGAGGCGTCCGAGCGTGCTGAGGATTTCTTGCGCTGCGCCGGGCTGGGTGCGCGGCGCGTCCAGGTCTTCGATGCGTACGAGCCAGCGCCCGCGCGCGGCGCGAGCGTCCAGCCAGCTCGCGAGCGCCGCGACGAGCGAGCCGAAATGCAGCGGACCGGTGGGCGAGGGCGCGAACCGGCCGACGTACATGTTGTCTAGAGTACACTGCCTCCCCGTTCTTCCGCGAAAGGACCGCCGTGGCCACCGTCGAGCTCACCAAGGACAATTTCGAGAAAACCGTCAGCGAAAATTCCATGGTGATCGTCGACTTCTGGGCGCCGTGGTGCGGTCCGTGCCGGGGTTTCGCGCCCGTCTTCGAGAAAGCCTCGGAGACGCACCAGGACGTCGTATTCGCAAAGGTGAACACCGACGAGCAGCAGGAGCTCGCGGGTGCCTTCGACATCCGCTCGATCCCTACGCTGATGGTATTCCGCGAGAAAGTGATCCTGTTCCAGCAACCGGGCGCGCTGCCGGGCGCGGCGCTCGAGCAGGTGATCACGCAAGCCAAAGCCGTGGACATGGTCAAGGTCCACGCCGAAGTAAACAACCAGAAGTAACATTGGGGCCGCCATGAGCGGCGTGCGGCTCGAGAAGGACAGCTTCGGCACCATTGAAGTGCCGGCCGAGCGGCTGTGGGGTGCGCAGACCGAGCGCAGCCGCCGCTTCTTCCGTATCTCCGGTGAGCGCATGCCGCTCACCGTCGTGCATGCGCTGGCGCTCGTGAAGAAATCCGCCGCCCGAGTGAATCTCGAGCTACGCCTGCTCGATGCCAAAAAGGCCGACGCGATCGAGCGCGCGGCCGACGAAGCGCTCGCCGGGCGCCACGACGAGGAGTTCCCGCTTTCGGTTTGGCAGACGGGCTCGGGTACGCAGAGCAACATGAACGTGAACGAGGTGCTCGCCAACCGCGCCTCGGAGCTCCTCGGCGGCGAGCGCGGCCAGAAGCGCCTCGTACATCCGAACGACGAGGTGAATCTCGGCCAGTCATCGAACGATGTCTTTCCGACGGCGATGCACATCGCCGCGGCGCGCGCGCTGCACGACGACGTGCTGCCGGCGCTCGAGCAGCTGCGCGCCACCCTCGCGCGCAAGCGTGACGCCTTCAGCGACGTGATCAAGATCGGGCGCACGCACCTGCAGGACGCCACGCCGCTTACCCTCGGGCAGGAGTTCTCCGGCTATGTGGCGCAGCTCGAGTCAGCGCAGGCGGCGCTGCGTGCCGCGCTGCCCGCGCTTCACGAGCTGGCGATCGGCGGCACTGCGGTCGGCACGGGCCTGAACACGCACGCCGAGTTCGCGAGCCGCGTTTGCCGCGAGATCGCGCGCGAGACCGGGCGCCCTTTCGTGGAGGCCAGGAACAAGTTTGCCGCGCTCGCCGGGCACGAGCCTCTCGTCGCCGCGCACGGTGCGTTAAAGACCCTCGCCGCGGCGACGGCTAAGATCGCCAACGACGTGCGTCTCCTGAGCTCGGGTCCGCGCTCGGGGTTCGGCGAGCTGCGCATTCCGGAGAACGAGCCCGGCAGCTCGATCATGCCGGGCAAGGTCAACCCGACGCAGGCCGAGGCGTTGACCATGGTGAGCGCGCAGGTGATGGGCAACGACGTTGCCGTGGGGATCGGCGCGGCCTCGGGGCACCTGGAGCTCAACGTCTACAAGCCGATGATCATCTACGCCTTCCTGCAGAGCGCGCGGCTTCTCGCGGACGGTTGCCGTTCCTTCGAGGAGCATTGCGCGCGCGGCATCGAGCCCAACGTCGAGCGCATTCGCGCGCTCGTCGAGAGCTCGCTCATGCTCGTGACCGCGCTGACCCCGCACATCGGCTACGACCGCGCAGCCGAGATCGCGAAGAAGGCACATCGCGAGGGCACCACGCTGCGCGAAGCAGCGCTCGCCCTCGGCTACGTGAACGGCGATGATTTCGCGCGCTGGGTACGCGCCGACGCCATGATCGGGCCCGGGCGGTCCTGAATTTGGTCGTCGTCCTCATCTCCGGCCGCGGCAGCAACATGCAGGCGCTTGTCGAAGCCGGGCTGCCGGTGAGCGCGGTGATCAGCAACCGAGCGCAGGCGGAAGGGCTGCGCGTTGCCGCGGCGCGCGGCATCGCGACCCGCGTGGTGGAGCATGGAGGCCACGCCACGCGAGAAGCCTTCGACGCGGCGCTTGCTGCCGCGATCGAGGGCTTTGCGCCGCGCCTCGTGGCGCTCGCGGGATTCATGCGCATCCTGACGCCGCGCTTCGTCGAGCGCTTCGCCGGGCGCCTGCTCAATATCCATCCGTCCCTTCTGCCGGCGTTCCCGGGACTGCACACACACGAGCGCGCGCTCGCGGCGGGCGTCAAAGTGCACGGCTGCACGGTGCACTTCGTGACCGCGGAACTCGACCACGGTCCGATCGTCATCCAGGCGGCGGTGCCGGTGCGCGCGGACGACGATGCCGTTACGCTTGCCGCACGGGTGCTCAAGCAAGAACACGTGATCTATCCGAAAGCGGTGCGCTGGTTTCTGGATGGAAGGGTCGCGCTCGCGAATGGCGCTGTTCACATACGGGGAGGCGATGCGCAACTGGTCATGGCTCCTCATTAGTTTCGCGGCCGCGTTTTCCGGAGCGGGACACGCCACGCCGCCCGCGCGCGTGGAGATCGAGTACGAGCTGCTGCGCAACGGCAGCCGCATGGCAGAGGTCGTCGAGCGACTTGAGCACGGCAACGGCGCGTACAGCCTCACCGAGACCTGGCGCGGCAAGGGAATGTACGCGCTGCTCGGGCGGGCAAAACGTACGAGCTCCGGCGAGCTCACCGCCGAAGGACCGCGTCCGCATGAGTTCGTCGACGAGCGCAGCGGCCGCGATACGCAGCGCGTCTCCTTCGACTGGAAAGCGAACACCGTCACGCGCCGCTATAAAGGTGCGACGCGCACCGAACCGGTTCCGCCCGACACGCAGGACCGGCTTTCGTTCCTTTTCGCGCTCAGCTTTCGCTCGCAGAAGGGCGTGCCGGTTACCTTCCATGTCGCCGACGGGCGCGGCATGTCAGTGCACACCTACACGCCGAACGGCCGCGAAAAAGTCGTCACGCCGGCCGGCGAGTTCGAGGCGTTGAAAGTCTTGCGGCGCAACGGCTCCGGCGACGTGGTCGATATCTGGCTTGCCGCCGAGCGCGGTTACCTCCCGGTTCGCATCGTGGTCGTGGAGCAGGACGGAACGCGCTACGAGCACGTCGCCACGCGCATCTCGAAGCCGTGAGGATCGGTCGTGCGTTGGTGGCGCACGCCGGCGCCGCGCTCGCTGCGGTCCTGCGCTTCGACGCACCGGCGGACCAGGTTGTATCGCGCTACTTCCGTAGCCATCATGACCTCGAGCAGCACGAGCACGCGTTCGTCGCCAAGACCGTATTCGCAATCATGCGGCGCAAGCGCTCTCTCGAGGCCGCCGCGGGATCGGCGCAACCGCCGGCGCTGCTCGCCGCGGCGCTCCTCCGCGTGCAGGGGTTCTCCGCGCGCTCACTTGCGCACTTGTTTCCCCTCGAGCTTCTCGGCGCGATTCGCGCGGCCAAGCTCGAGGAATTGCCGGCCGCGGTGCGCGGCGATGCCATCTGCTTCAAGCCGCGCCGCGGCCTCGGCGCGCTCCACGCGCGCGAGATTCACGCGCAGATCGAGCGGCGCCGCGTTGAGCAGGCCCTGCGCTATGCGCATCGCCTCTTCGGCGCCGTGTTGCGCTTCAAGCTTCTGCCAGAGCCAATCCGGCAAATCGGCGCGCACCGCGGCCGGCAATTCCTCGAGCTTGGCCGCGCGAATCGCGCCGAGAAGCTCGAGGGGAAACAAGTGCGCAA
>Ga0075418_10005667_pt1 | contig 14134 bp, 9 predicted proteins | sample SoiMetdeltSBSDD2_FD_81776 | JGI IMG/M metagenome (GOLD analysis project Ga0075418, IMG submission 81776) | Bulk soil microbial communities from a Populus tree surrounding site in Tennessee, USA - Soil MetaG P. deltoides SBSDD2 | ecosystem: Environmental > Terrestrial > Soil > Tree plantation...
AGCCGGTCCAGCCCGTCGAGGTCGAGGTCGTTGGTGGGCTCGTCCAGCAGGAACACGTCGAACCGGGCCAGCAGCAGGGCGGCCAGCTGGGCCCGGGCGGCCTGGCCGCCGGACAGCTCGGCTACGGGCCGGTCGAGGTGGCCGAGGGGGAGCCCGAGGTCGTCGAGGACGGCGGCCGTGCGGGCGTCGAGGTCGGCCCCGCCCAGCGCCATCCACCGGTCGAGGGCCCGGGTGTAGCGCTCGGTGGGACCGGCGTCGCCCGCGCCCAGGGCCTCGGTGGCGGCGTCGAGCGCGGCGGACGCCTCGGCCACGCCGGTCCGGCGGGCCAGCATGGCGGCCACGGCCTCGCCCGGGCGGGGAGCCGGCTCCTGGGGCAGGTAGCCGACCGCGGCGTCGGGCGGCGCCAGCCGGACCCGCCCCCCGTCGGCCGGGCGCAGGCCGGCCAGGACCCGCAGCAGCGTCGTCTTCCCGGACCCGTTGGGGCCGACCAGGCCGACACGCGCCCCGGGCGCGAGGACGAGGTCAACGTCGGCCAGCAGCGGCCGGGGTCCGGCCGCGACGGCGAGATCGCGGGTCGTGAGCGTGGCGGGCATGGCAGGGGTACCACGTGAGGCTAGAGGGCGGACCCGTTCGGCCCACGCGGTTTACTCGGGGGATGAGCGAGCGCGACTGGGTGGCGTGGCACGCGGCGTACGACGACCCGCAGTCCCGGCTGAGCCGCCGGCTCCTGGTGGTGCAGCGGCGCATCGGCGAGGCGCTGGACGCCGCGCCGCCGGGCGGGGTCCGGGTGGCGAGCTTGTGCGCGGGGGACGGCCGCGACCTGCTCGGCGTCCTGGAGCGCCACGCCCGGGCACCGGAGGTCGCGGCCGTGCTCGTCGAGCAGCAGCCCGACCTGGCGGCCCGGGCCCGGGAGCGGGCATCGGGCATCGCGGGCGTGCGGGTGGTGACCGGCGACGCCGCCTTGGTCGACACGTGGCGGGACGTGGTGCCGGTCGACCTGCTCCTGCTGTGCGGGATCTTCGGCAACGTCGACGACGCCGACATCGCCCGCACGATCGCCGCGCTGCCGGGGCTGTGCCGGCCGGGAGCGACCGTGATCTGGACCCGCCACCGGCGGCCGCCGGACCTGGTGCCGACCGTGGCCGAATGGTTCGCGGCGGCGGGGTTCGAGGTGACCTCGGTCGACGACACCGCCGACGGCCAGGCGTGCGTCGGCGTCGGCGTCCGGCGCGGCGACGGGCGGCTGTTCGCATTCCACTGACAGGTCCGATGTTCACGTTCCGTGACCGCTAGGGTGCCGGGCCGATGGCAATTCGTGTGGGCGTGTTCGGGGCCGGTGGGCGGATGGGCAGCACGGTGTGCCGGGCCGTGGCCGGCGACGCCGACCTGACCCTGGTCGGGGCGGTCGACCCCTACCACTCGGGCCTCGACCTGCGCCACGCCACCGGGGTCGACGTCCCCGACCTCCACATCGACCCCGACCCGTCGATGCTGCTCGACGTCGGCGTCGATGTGGTCGTCGACTTCACGGTCCTCGACGCCTCCCGCAAGAACCTTGCGTGGGCCGCCGAGAACGGCGTGCACGCCGTGGTCGGCACCACCGGGCTGACCGAGGAGGACCACGCTGCGCTGGCCAAGGCCTTCACCCGGTCGAACTGCGTGATCGCCCCCAACTTCGCCATCGGCGCCGTGCTCATGATGCGCTTCGCCGAGCTGGCCGCGCCCTGGTTCGAGACGGCCGAGATCATCGAGCTGCACCACGACAACAAGGTCGACGCGCCGTCGGGCACGGCCATGCTGACGGCCCGGCGCATGGCCGAGTCGTCCGGCGACTGGGCCGACGACCCCACCCGCACCGAGACCGTGCCGGGCGCCCGGGGCGCGAGGGGGCCGGCCGGCATCCCCGTGCACTCGGTCCGGCTGCGGGGCCTGGTCGCCCACCAGGAGGTGCTGCTGGGAACGACGGGCCAGTCGCTGACCCTGCGCCACGACAGCTACGACCGCGCGAGCTTCATGCCCGGCGTGCTGCTGGCCATCAAGCAGGTGGCCGACCACCCCGGGCTCACCGTGGGGCTCGACAGCTTCCTCGGTCTGTAGCACCTAATCTCTGACGAGTCGTCAGAAACGAGGGGGAGGGGCGCGCCGTGCTCGACGCTCGCAACATCTGGGATCTGATCGTCCGGCGGGCCGGCGAGACGCCCGACCGCGAGATGGCCGTCGACGAGGCCGGCCGGCGCCTCACCTTCGCCGACTACCGCGACCGCTGCGAGCGGGCCGCGGCCGGCCTGGCCGCCCTCGGCGTGGGCGACGGCACCGTCGTGTCGTGGGTGCAGCCCACCACGCTGGAGGCGATGCTGCTGTTCGGGGCGCTGCGCCGCCTCGGCGCCGTCCAGAACCCGATCCTGCCCATCTACCGCGAGCGCGAGGTCGGCTTCATCGTCCGCCAGGCCGGATCCCGCCTGCTGATCGTGCCGTCGGTGTGGCGGGGCTTCGACTACGGCGCGATGGCCGCCACCCTCACCGAGGGCACCGGCACCGAGGTCGTGACCGCCGACCAGCAGCTGCCCGAGGGCGACCCGTCGACCCTGCCGCCCGCCCCCGACGACGACATGACCGCCGAGGGCGACGTGCCGGTGCGGTTCATCTACTACACGTCCGGCACCACGGCCGAGCCCAAGGGGGCCCGCCACGGCGACCGCACGCTGCGGACCGCGTCGATCGGCATGTCCGAGCGCCTGGGCCTCGCGGACGACGACCGCTTCGCGTTCGTGTTCCCGATCACCCACGTGGCCGGGGGCGTCTACATCTACGCCGCGCTGGCCTACGGCCTCACGTTCGTGCTCGACCAGGCCTTCGACCCCGCCACGACGATCGACCTGCTGCGGCGGGAGGAGATCACCCAGGGCGGCGCCGGCACGTTCTTCCACCAGACCTATCTCGCCGCCCAGCGGGCGCTGCCCGAGGGCGAGCGGCTGTTCCCCCGGGTGCGGACGTTCCCGGGCGGCGGCGCCCCCAAGCCGCCCAGCCTGCATCACGAGCTCAAGGACGCGTTCGGCGTCGGCGTGGTGTCGGGCTACGGGCTGACGGAGGCCCCGATCCTCACGATGAACCACCACGCCAGCGCCGACGACGTGCTGGCCGCCACCGAAGGCCCAGCGGTCGCCGGGACCCGGCTGCGCATCGTCACGGTCGACGGCAAGGAGGCCGGGGTGGGGGAGGAGGGCGAGGTCCGGGCCAAGGGCCCCCAGGTCACGCTCGGCTACCTCGACCCCACGCTCGACGCCGCCGCCTTCGACGAGGACGGCTGGTTCCGCACCGGCGACCTGGGGGTCCTCGACGCCGAGGGCAACCTCACGATCACGGGGCGGCTGAAGGACGTCATCATCCGCAAGGGCGAGAACATCTCGGCCAAGGAGGTCGAGGACCTGCTGTTCACCCACGCCAAGGTGGCGGATGTGGCGGTCGTCGGCCTGCCGGACCCGGCGAGTGGCGAGCGGGCGTGCGCGGTGGTCGTGACCGCCGAGGGCGAGGACCCGATCACGTTCGACGAGATGAAGGACCACCTGCTGGCGGCCGGCCTCATCACCCGCAAGCTGCCCGAGCAGCTCGAGTACGTGGAGGCGCTGCCCCGCAACCCGTCGGGCAAGATCGTGAAGTACGAGCTCCAGGCCCGCTATCGCGACTAGCTGATCTGGCGGCGCATACGCCGAATACTCGGCGTATGCGCCGCCAGATCGTCGAGGTTCACGCCAGGCGGGTCGTGAGCGAGGTGCCGTGGAGGCCGGCCAGGGCCCGCTTGAGGCCGGCGATGCCGGACAGCGCCCCGGCCCGGTGGCCGTTGACCAGCGCCCGCTGGCAGGCCCCGTCGCCCTCCCACGCCAGACGGCAGCCGACGGGGTCGACGTTGGCCAGGGCCAGGATCGCGCCCGACGCGCCCATCGCCCGGGCCTGGAGCAGCAGCGCGGCGCTGCCGGTGTAGACGCCGTCGCCGACCTGGTCGATCTCGACCGCCAGCTGAGCCGGGTCGCCGGTCGAGTCCTTGACCCCCGACACCGGCAGCTCGCACAGCAGGTCGACGGGGATCCCGGGCGCCGATGCCGTGGGGTAGTGATAGGCGAGGATCGGCACGTCCACCGCCCGGCCGACCGCGTCGTAGTACGGCCGGGGGTCGTCGGTGCCGGGCGGCGACAGCACCAGCAGGGCGTCGGCCCCCTCGGCCGCGGCCCGCTGGGACAGGGCGACCGCCTGGCGGGCCGACGGCGCCCCGGTGCCGGCCAGCACCGGCACCCGGCCTCCGACCGCGCCCCGCACCGCGGCGAGCAGCGCGCTGCGCTCGTCGGCGTCGAGCGCCGCGGCCTCGCCGGTCGACCCGGCCACGACCACCCCCGTCACCCCGGCGTCGACCAGCCGCGTGGCATGCTCGGCGGTGGCGGGCGCGTCGAGCCCGCCGTCCCGGTCGAACAGCGTGAGCAGGGCGACCCCGGTGCCGGTGAACGGCGGCGTGCGGTCGTGCATCACCCGAGGTTACCGGTGGTCCACAGCGGCTCCGGGACCTCGAACCCCAGGGGCTCGCCCCACTGGTTGCTGTAGGTCACCTCGTGGACCGGGCGCCGGGTGGCCACGCCCCACCGCCCCGTCGGGTAGCCGAACGACACGGTGGCGGCCAGCAGCCAGCCCTTGCCCTCCGGCACGCCCAGCGCCTCCAGCGTCTCGTTGGGCGCGAAGAACCCCAGGATCGTGGTGAGCGCGCTGCCCACGCCCTCGGCCCGGGCGGCCAGCATGGCGCTCCACACAGCCGGGTAGATCGACCCGCCGGTCGGGTCGTTGCGGGTGAAGGCGAACAGGTAGAGCGGCACCTCCTCGAAGTGGTCGGCCAGGTGCTGGGCCGAGCGGATCATCCGGCCGGTGGCGGCGTTGTCCGGGTCGCCCGGGTCGGAGGCCACGGCCGCCACCCGGTCGGCGTAGACCTCCGTCCACAGCCGCTCGGTCCCGGTCCGGTACAGCGGGCCGAGCCGGGCCTTGACCGCGGGGTCGTCGACCAGGAGGAACCGCCAGCCCTGCGTGTTGCCGCCGCTCGGCGCCCGGACCGCGGCGTCGAGGATCCGCGCCTGCACGTCCTCGGGGATCGGGTCGGGCCGCACCCGGCGCATCGCCCGGGTCGTGTACAGCGCTTCGTGCACGTCCATGGGCAGGGTTTACACCCCGCGGGCCGTAGGCTTGTCGTTCTGTGCAATCCCGGACCGACCTCCGCAACGTGGCCATCGTGGCCCACGTCGACCATGGCAAGACGACGCTCGTCGACCAGATGCTGTGGCAGTCCGGGGCCTTCCGCGAGCACCAGGACGTGGCCGAGCGGGTCATGGACTCGATGGACCTCGAGCGCGAGAAGGGCATCACGATCCTGGCCAAGAACACGGCGGTCCGCTACGGCGACGTGAAGATCAACATCGTCGACACGCCGGGCCACGCCGACTTCGGCGGCGAGGTCGAGCGGGGGCTGTCGATGGTCGACGGCGTGCTGCTGCTGGTGGACGCCAGCGAGGGCCCGCTGCCCCAGACCCGCTTCGTGCTGCGCAAGGCGCTGGAGGCCCGCCTGCCGGTGGTCCTCGTGGTCAACAAGGTCGACCGGCCCGACTCCCGGGTCGCCGAGGTCGTGGCCGAGGTGGAGGAGCTGTTCCTCGACCTCGACGCCGACCTCGACCAGCTCGACTTCCCGACCGTGTACTGCGTCGCCCGCCAGGGCCGGGCCTCGGTCGACCGCCCGGGAGACGGTGCCGGCCTACCCGATGGCGCCACGCTCAAGCCGCTGCTCGACCTGCTGATCGAGCACATCCCCGCGCCGACCTACGACCCCGACGCGCCGCTCCAGGCGCTGGTCACCAACCTCGACGCATCGCCCTACGTCGGCCGGCTGGCGCTGTGCCGGATCCGCAGCGGCGTGCTGCGCAAGGGCCGCAACGTCGCGTGGTGCCGGGCCGACGGCTCGATCGAGCGGGCCAAGCTCACCGAGCTCTACATCACCGACGCCCTCGACCGGGTACCGGCCGACGCCGCTGGGCCGGGCGAGATCGTGGCCGTGGCCGGCATCCCCGACATCACGATCGGCGAGACGCTGGCCGATCCCGACGATCCCCGCCCGTTGCCGGTCATCACCATCGACGAGCCCAGCCTGGCCATGACCATCGGCACGAACACGTCGCCGCTGTCGGGCCGGGAGGGCACCTCGCTCACCGCCCGGCTGGTGAAGTCGCGGCTCGACACCGAGCTGGTGGGCAACGTGAGCATCCGGGTGCTGCCGACCGAGCGGCCCGACACCTGGGAGGTCCAGGGCCGCGGCGAGCTGCAGCTGGCGGTGCTGGTCGAGATGATGCGCCGCGAGGGCTTCGAGCTGACCGTGGGCAAGCCCCAGGTCCTGACCCGAGAGATCGACGGCGTGGTCCACGAGCCGGTCGACCGCGTCACCGTCGACGTCCCCGAGGACTATCTCGGCGTCGTCACCCAGCTGCTGGCCCTGCGCCGGGGCCGCATGGAGCAGATCACCAACCACGGCACCGGCTGGGTCCGGCTCGAGCACCTCGTGCCGGCCCGGGGCCTGGTCGGGTTCCGTACCGAGCTGCTGACCGAGACCCGAGGCACCGGGCTGCTGCACCACGTCTTCGAGGGCATGCAGCGGTGGGCCGGCGACATCCGCCCCCGGCGCAACGGCTCGCTGGTGGCCGACCGCAGCGGGGTCACCACGGCGTACTCCCTGCTCAACCTGCAGGACCGGGGCCAGATGTTCGTCGGCCCCGGGGTCGAGGTCTACGAGGGGATGGTCATCGGCGAGAACGCCCGGCCCGACGACATCGACGTCAACCCCACCCGCGAGAAGAAGCTGACCAACGTTCGGGCGGCCGCCGCCGACAGCTTCGAGAAGCTGATCCCGCCCCGCGCCCTGTCGCTGGAGCAGGCGCTCGAGCACATCGCCGACGACGAATGCGTCGAGGTGACGCCGAAGTCGGTGCGCCTGCGCAAGGCCACGCTCGACCAGTCCTCGCGGGCCCGGGCGGCCAAGCGCGCCAAGGCCTGACCCCCGAGGGATCTTCCCTCCCCACGCGCCGCGCCCGCGAGTTACCGGCCCGTACGGCGTTCGACTGGGTGCGGTCGGTGCGGCACCTGACGATCGCGGTGACTAGTGTCATGGTTGCACTGGTGATGTCAGGCTGGGTGAGTCGAGGGGGAATCGAGGATGAGCGGTAAGCGTCGGCGGCGCTTGCGCGGCGCGGAGAACCGGGCCCTGAAGGGCTACGCCCCGCTGATCGTGCTCGTGGCCGCGCTGATCGCCATGGTCGCCGTGGTCCCGTCCCAGGTCCCCGAGGGGGAGGCGGCGACCGGCGGCGGCACCGCCACCGAGGTCGGCGAGGGCCAGCCCGCCAGCGGGTGGGGCACCACGGTGACGGCCTGCTCGCCCGAGGGCGCCCAGGTGCCCGACATGTCGTACTCGCCGCCCTGCTTCGCCTTCACCGGCGACAACGGTGGGGCCACGGCCCGGGGCGTCACCGCCGACACGATCCGGGTCGCCTACCGGGTCACGCCGGACCAGAACCTACTCAAGACCCTGGCCGACCTGGGCGGCGTCGAGCTCGACGAGTCCAACGAGGAGCTGGCCCGCACGGCCGAGGGCCTGGTCGAGTACTTCAACCAGACCTTCCAGTTCTACGGCCGGCGGATCGAGCTCGTCCGCTACGACGGCCGGGGCCAGCTGCTCCAGGAGTTCCTGGGCGCCGGGCAGGACGCCGCCACCAACGACAGCATCCGGGTGGCCAACGAGATCGGCGCCTTCGCGGATATCACCGGCCTGAGCCAGCCCTACGCCGACGCCCTGTTCCGCAACGGGGTCATCTCGGTGGGGGCGCCCTACATGTCCCGCGAGTGGTTCAACGCCCGCCGGCCGTACGCGTGGAGCAACGTGCCCGACTGCACCGCGGTGTCCGACGTCTCGGCGGAGTACACCAACAAGCGCCTGCTCGGGCGGGACGCCCTGTTCGCCGGCGACGGCCTGGAGGGCGAGCCCCGGACGATGGCGGTCATCGCCCCCAACAACCTCGAGTACCAGCAGTGCGCCGACTCGTTCGAGGAGGGCCTGGCCGCCGAGGGCAACGCTCTGACGCTGCGCCTCGACTACACGCTCGACGTCGCGACCCTGCAGTCGCAGGCCGCCAACCTGCTCGCCCAGGTCAAGTCCGAGAACGTGACCTCGGTGTCGTGCGCCTGCGACCCGATCATGCAGATGTACCTCGCCGAGGAGGCCACGGCGCAGGGCTACGAGCCGGAGTGGCTGGTCGCCGGCGTCGGTTTCATCGACCTCGATCTCGGCGGTCAGATCATCGCCAACCGGGCCGGCGACCAGTGGAACCGGGCCTTCGGCGGCAGCCGCTGGGCCACCGCCCAGTCGCCCCAGACCAGCGAGGCCCACGCCGCCTACCGCTCGGTGCGCCAGGACGAGCCCTCCGAGCTGGTCGACCAGATCTACGCCCAGATCCTCACGGTGGCGCTCGGCATCCAGATGGCCGGGCCCAACCTCACGCCCGAGACGTTCGAGACCGGGCTGTTCGCCTTCCCGCGGAGCTCCGGCCAGGCCGGAACGTGGGACTTCAGCCCGGAGCATTACACGCCGGTCGTCGACCTCCGCGAGGTCTGGTGGAGCCCGGACGCCGTGTCGCCGTTCAACGGCAAGCCCGGCACGTGGGTCGACACCGGCACCCGCTGGAACGACGGCGAGATCCCGTCCGGCGACCCGGAGGTGTTCCCGTGAAGCGCTCCCACGTCCTCGTCGCGGGCATCGTCGCGGCCCTGGTAGTCGCGAGCGCCCTCGACCCCGACCGGGTGCCCGCGGGCATCGTGGCCAAGGGCGCGCTGTTCGGCTCGGCCACCGGACTCCTGGCCGTGGGCCTGGTCCTCACCTACCGCACGACCCGGGTCATCAACTTCGCCTACGGCGCCATGGGCAGCCTGGGCGGGGCGGTGGCCGCCACCCTCGCCGTGGGCAAGGAGTGGCACTGGGCCCAGGCGGCGCTGGCCGGCATCCTGACCGGCATCGTGGTGGGGGCCGTGGTCGAGCGGTTCATCGTCCGCCGCTTCGCCAACTCGCCGCGGCTGGTGCTGACCGTCGCCACCATCGGCCTCGCCCAGCTGCTCGGCGGCATCGCCATCTTCCTGCCCGGCTGGCTGGGGGCGCCCGAGGTCATCCCCAAGGTGCCGACGACCCTGTCCGACACCACGTTCGAGATCGACCCGGTCGTCTTCACGGGCAACGACCTGCTGCTGCTGGCGGTCGTGCCCGCGGTCCTGATCGTGCTCACCTGGTTCCTGCTGCGCTCCGAGGCCGGCATGGCCGTGCGGGGCATGGCCGAGAACATGGACCGGGCCCGGCTGCTCGGCATCCCGGTCAATCAGCTGTCCTTGCTGCTGTGGTCGGTGGCGGGCGGCCTGGCCGCGCTGACCGTCGTGTTGCGGGCCCCGAGCGAGGGCGTCCCGCTGACCGCAGCCGCCGGCCCCACCGTGCTGCTGCCGGCGCTGGCCGCCGCGGTCGTGGTCGGCATGCGCTCGCTGACCGGCGCGTTCGTGGCCGGCGTGCTGCTGTCGATCCTCGATCAGCTGGTGATCTGGAACGTGGACGACGCCGCGCCCACGTCGGTGGTGCTGCTGGTGGTGATCGTGGTGGCGCTGCTGCTCCAGCGGCGCTCCGGGCACCGGGCCGACGAGGCCGGCGAGGCGTCCTGGTCGGTCGTCGGGGTGGGCCACGGCCTGCCCCGGGTCTACGCCCGGCTCGGCGAGGTCCGGGCGGCCAAGGTGGTGCTGGTCACGATCGTGACGATCGCGGTGCTGGCGCTGCCGCTGCTCGGAACCGACTCCCAGGTCAACTTCGGCACCCTCACGCTGGCCTACGGGATGGTGGCGCTGTCGCTGGTCGTGCTGACCGGCTGGGGCGGTGTGGTCAGCCTCGGCCAGGTAGCGGTCATGGGGGTCGGCGCAGTGGTCACCGCCAACCTCGTCGCCGACCGCAACGCCGACCTGTTCGTGTCGCTCGGCCTGGCGGCCGTGGCCGGCGGGTTGATCGCGCTCGTGCTCGGGCTGCCGGCGCTGCGGGTGTCGGGCCAGTTCCTGGCGGTCACGACGCTGGCGTTCGCCGTGGCCATGGAGCTCTACGTCCTCAACCCGGCCAACTTCGAGGACCTGATGCCGGCCGCCTACGGCCGGCCCGAGCTGTGGGGCGCGCTCGAGCTGTCCGACGAGCGCTGGCTGTACGCGCTGGCGCTCGGCCTGCTGGTCAGCTGCGTCTACATCGTCCGCAACCTGCGGGCCGCCCGGGCCGGCCGCACCATCGCGGCCACCCGCGACAACCAGCGCAGCGCGGCGTCGGCCGGCATCAACATCGTCGAGACCCGGCTGGCCGCGTTCGTGTTCGCCGGCGTGATCGCCGGCATCGCCGGCGGCCTGCACGCCGTCGCCCTGCGCGGCATCGGCCAGTCCACCTACCCGGCGGCGATGAGCCTGCTGGTGTTCTCGATGGCGGTCATCGGCGGCGTCACCTCCGTCGGCGGCACCCTGGCCGGCGTGGCCCTGGTCCAGTGGGCGGGCTACCTGTTCCCCCGGGCCCAGCTGCTGCTCACCGGTGTCGGCCTGCTCGCCATACTGCTGGTCATCCCGGGCGGCCTGGCCCAGGCGTTCGAACGCTGGCGCGACCGCTTCGTCAAGCGCATCGCCGTCCGCCACGGCATGGAGGACGTCGACCACGTCGAGACGGTCGAGCAGACCGTCGAGCCCGGCTGGCCGACGGCCATCCACCGGGACGCCTCCGGCGCCGGGCTCATGGTGGGAAGTGTGCGCCGCGAGCGCCTGGGGGCCCACCTGCTCGAGGCCGACGAGCTGGAGGCGGCCTACGGGTCGCTCCAGGTGCTGTTCGGCATCGACATGGAGGTCGAGCGCAACGAGATGCTCGCCCTGCTCGGCACCAACGGCGCCGGCAAGTCGACGGTCCTCAAGACGATCGCCGGCCTGCTGCCGCCGAGCAGGGGCCGCGTCGTCTTCGACGGCCGCGACATCGCCGGCCTGCCGGCCGAGGCCATCGCCCGCCTGGGCCTGTCGCTCATGCCCGGCGGCAAGGGCGTGTTCCCGACCCTGACCGTGGGCGAGAACCTGCGGCTGGCGTGCTGGATGCTGCGCCACGACCAGGGCGCGGCCGAGGTGGCGCGCCGCGAGGTGGTCGCCATGTTCCCGATCCTGGGGCAGCGGGCGGACCAGCTGGCCGGCGACCTGTCGGGCGGCGAGCAGCAGCAGCTGTCGCTGGCCATGGCCTTCGTGACCCGGCCCCGGCTGCTCTGCATCGACGAGCTCTCGCTCGGCCTGGCCCCGACGGTGGTCGACCGGCTGATAGAGAAGGTGCGCGAGATCCACGCCTCCGGCACCACCGTGGTGGTCGTCGAGCAGTCGGTGAACGTGGCGCTGCTGCTGTGCCACCGGGCGCTGTTCCTGGAGAAGGGCCAGGTCCGGTTCCGGGGCCCGACCGCCGGGCTGCTGGAGCGGCCCGACATCCTCCGGGCCGTGTTCATCGGCGGCGACGCGGCCGCGCCCGGCGGGCGCCACGGCATCCCGGCCAGGCCGTCGAGCGTGCCGCCGTGGGAGCGGGCCAGCCGCGACATCACGCTCGAGGCCCGGGGCGTGTCCAAGCGCTTCGGCGGCATCCGGGCGCTCGACGACGTCCACCTGACCATCCACCCGGCCACGATCGTGGGGCTCATCGGCCACAACGGCGCCGGCAAGACGACCCTGTTCGACGTGCTCACCGGGTTCCTGCCGGCCGACGGCGGGCAGGTCCTGCTCAACGGGGTCGACATCACCGACTGGCCGCCGCACCGCCGAGCCGTCGCGGAGGTCGGGCGCACGTTCCAGGAGGCGCTGGTCTACCCGTCGCTCACGGTCGAGGACGCCGTCGCCGTGTCCCTGGAGCAGCACCTGGCCAACCGCGACCCGTTGGCCGCCGCGCTGCGGCTCCCGGCGTCGGTGCTGTCGGAGCGCTCGGCCGCCGAGCGGACCGACCAGCTGGTGGAGCTGCTGGGCCTCGGCCCCTACGCCGACCGGCCGACCGGTGAGCTGTCGACCGGCATGCGGCGCATCGTCGAGCTGGCCTGCCTGCTGGCTCAGGACCCGGCGGTCGTGCTGTTCGACGAACCGTCGTCGGGTGTGGCCCAGCGCGAGACGGAGGCGCTCGGACCGCTGCTGCGGCGGGTCCAGGCCGAGACCGGGTGCTCGATGATCATCATCGAGCACGACATGGCGCTGCTGGCGTCGCTGTGCGACGGGTTCGTCGCCCTGGAGCAGGGTGTGGTCATCGCCGGCGGCACGCCCGCCCAGGTCCTGTCGGACCACCGGGTCATCACGTCCTACCTGGGCACCAACGAGGACGTCGTGCACCGGTCGGGGATGCGGCGGGGCTCGTCCTACAGCGCGCCGCCCGCGGCCGACCCGCGGTGGGGAGCGGCCGAACCCCGGTGGTGACCGGGCGGGTCAGTCCCCTTCGGCGGGGGCGGCCCCGCCGGCCTCGGCGTCCCGGGTCCCGGCGTCCCGGGTCTCGGCGTCCCGAGGCTCGCCGTCGTCCTCGGGATCGAGCTCGTCCTCCAGGTGGGCGAGCGAGCCGACCTCGGTCTCGCCCTTCCTGGCCTCCATCACGATCGACAGCACCACCAGCCCGACGCTGAGCACCAGCAGCGGTACGCGGTGGTCGCCGATCCAGCCGACGACGTCGTCGATCGGGGCCTCGAACGCCTCGCCGAACCGGCGGACCAGCCACAGCCGGGCGATCGTGCCGGCGATGTTGACCGCGAAGAAGGCCTTGAGCGGCATGCCCGCCGCGCCCGCGAACAGGCATACGTAGCTGTTGGGGGCGACGAAGATGATCGGGTACGCGGCCTTGCCGAACCACTGCTCGACCTGTCGCAGCATGCTGCCCCAGGTCTTGGTGCGGCGCTCCATCCAGGCGACCGCGGCGTCGCCGTACCAGTAGCCCAGCAGGAAGAACAGCGGGTCGCTGATCAGCAGCCGGGTGATGCCGATCCCGTAGTAGGTGACCGGGTCGACCTCGTTGGTGACCAGCGCCAGGTTGCGGGTGCGGGAGTTCAGCGCCATCAGCCACGCCGGGTGGGTGTCGACCAGGGTCGGGGCGATGGCGTCGCCGACGTAGCTGGCGATCGTGATGACGACGAGCGGGACGCTGACCAGGGCGAGGACCCGGCGCGACGGCCTGCGGCGCTCGGGCGAGCGTCGGCTGGTCAGATCCTCCGCCATGACGTCCAGAGCCTAGGCTGCATCCGCACGGCGAGTGACACCAGGAGGGGACGATGTACGGGCTCATGCAGGACTTTCCGCTGACGCTGCCGCACTTCCACGCGCGGGCGGAGCGGCTGTACGCCGACAAGGGTGTCGTGACCGTGACGGCGGCCGGCAAGGTCCGCGAGACCTATGGCGAGTGGGCCGACCGCACCCGCCGGCTGGGCGGCGTGCTCGACGCCCTCGGCATCTCGGCCGACGGCCGGGTCGCCACGTTCGGCTGGAACACCGCCCGCCACCTGGAGCTGTACTTCGCCGCGCCGTGCTCCGGGCGGGTGCTGCACGCCCTCAACATCCGGCTGTTCCCCGAGCAGCTGGTGTACGTGGCCAACCACGCCGAGGACGAGGTCCTCTTCGTCGACAAGTCGCTGGCCAAGCTGGTGTGGCCGCTGCTCGACCAGTTCAAGACCGTGCGCCACATCGTGGTGATGGACGACGGCACGGGCGAGGTCCCCGACGCCCCGGCCGGCAAGGACGTCCACGACTACGAGCAGCTGCTGGCCGCCGCGTCGCCGGTCGAGTTCGAGGTCGACGACGAGAACCGGGCCGCGTCCATGTGCTACACGAGCGGCACCACCGGCAACCCCAAGGGCGTCGTGTACTCCCACCGGTCGACGTTCCTGCACACCTACGGGGTGCTGGCCTCCGGCGGGCTCGGGCCGACCGAGGTGGACCGGGTGCTGCCGGTCGTCCCCATGTTCCACGCCAACGCCTGGGGCCTGGCGCACGCCGCGGTCGCGTGCGGCGCCGACCTGGTCATGCCCGGGCC
>Ga0075418_10005668_pt1 | contig 14133 bp, 9 predicted proteins | sample SoiMetdeltSBSDD2_FD_81776 | JGI IMG/M metagenome (GOLD analysis project Ga0075418, IMG submission 81776) | Bulk soil microbial communities from a Populus tree surrounding site in Tennessee, USA - Soil MetaG P. deltoides SBSDD2 | ecosystem: Environmental > Terrestrial > Soil > Tree plantation...
CGACAGGCAAGGACGGGACCGACATGGGCGCGTTTCCGTACGTTCCGTCGGGCGACATCACCTTCTTCCGGCGCTGCGATGCCAACGCAGACGGAGACAACGACCTCGCGGACGCCGTTTTCACGCTGTTCGTGCTTTTCGCGGGCGCGACGGAACCGGACTGCGCGCTCGCCATGGATTGTGACGGATCGGGCACGATCAATCTGACCGACGTCGTGTTCGACCTTATGTACCTCTTCCGCGGCGGCGCCTCGCCCCCTGCGCCGTACCCGCAGTGCGACGAAGCCCCTGCGGAAGCCTGCGCGGCGGCGAGCTGCTCCCCGTAGATTTCGTTACCGAGCCCTTCCAGTCTCGGGCCTGCGGCGCGCGCAGCGAGCGTCAGCTCCCCCCGCAGGTCTGTCCCGGCACGGCGCAACTCAGGCCATCGGCAGGGGTCGGATCGAAGCCGCATCCGGGCCACGGGGGCGCGGGAGCCAGCCCTGCGCACAGCACGTGGACGGCGAGGGAGAGCACGTCGATCGGATCGATGCGGCCGTCGTCGTTCACGTCAGCGGCGTCGAGGCAGGCCACTTCGGCGTTCGCGAGGATTCGCTGCGCGAGCAGCATGACGTCCGCTGCGTCGACTCGGCCGTCCCCGCCGACGTCTCCGCGGATGAATGCGCGGAGCGGCTGCTCAAAATAGTGCGCACCGATGTCCGTGAACGTGCCGTCGGGGTCCGCGGGCGCGGAAGGATCGCCGCCGTCGATCCCGGGGGACCCAAACTGGAGGCGGTAGTCGCCGCGCAGCCAGCGGCCATCGCGGGGATCCCAGTCTCCCGACGGATCCATGAAAAGCGGCGCCTCGTGCCGGTTCGTCGGCGGCAGACCGTCCGCCTCAATCAGGCAGAAGGAAAACTGGCCTGAGCTGCCGGGCGGCACATTCGACCAGAGAATCGAGTTCGCGACGCGAGGGATCCCGCGCGAAGCGCCGCCGAACGCTCCTGCGCCGTCCTGCGCGCGGTTGAAAACCAGCGTGGCGTGATCAGCGGACCACGACGCTCCCGCTTCCGCGAAGATGCCGCCGCCGGCGCCTTCGGCGCGGTTTCCGGCGACCTCGACTCGCGCGAGCATCGCGGCGGCGCCCGCGGCGAGATGGAGCCCGCCCCCGCGCGACGCGGTGCAGCCCTGGATCGAGCACCCGCGGAGCTCGATCGAGCCATCGGCCACGGCGATGCCTCCTCCGAGATCCGAAGCGCAGTCATCGATCCGCACGTCTTCGAGGCGCAAGCTCGTTTTCTCGACGTAGACGCCTCCGCCAGCGCCGCCGCGCGCCCGGCTTTCGACGATGCGGCAGAGCACGATGGAGGGGCTCGCCGAGGCCACGAAAATGGCCCCTCCCCGGCGCGTTCCGTCGGAGAGGATTCCCCGGCCGCCGGCGAGCGTGAAGCCCTCGAGACGGGAGGCGCTCGTTTCGCCCGAGCGGAACACTATAACGGCAGCTTCGGCGCCTTCCTCGGGCCCGGCGTAGCGCAGCACGTTGAGCTCGGGGACCGACAAGCTCCGCACGGTGATGCCCTTGCCGTGGAAATCGAGCGGCCGGTCGAGCGAGCGCTCGCCGGGCGCCACGAGGAGGGTGTCCCCATCCTCCAGCGCCTGGAGCGCCTCGGGGATCGACGCGAAGTCTCCCGGCACGCGGTACTCGGTCCGCCGCGGCAGCTTCCGGACTACGGAGATCTCCTTCGAATGGAACGCGGCCATTTCCCAGATCGGCACGTCGCGTGCCAGGTGGGCCAGGCCGAGATCGCGGAGCGCGTACGGCGGGAAAAATCGGAAAAGGAGGCGGACGCGCAGGTGCAGCTTCGACCCCTCGAGCTGCGCGGGGATGGGGGCGCGGTACACCGTGCTTCGCTCCTCGAGCGGGGGGATCGAATGCACGTCGACGCGCCGCGCGAGCGTTATGAACGGTACCTCGTTGCCGTCGGCGCCGATGAAGCGGTCGGAAAACTGAAGGAGCGAAGGATCCGCCCCGGCCTCGAGGGCGCTCCGGGCGTCGCGAAGGTCCCCGTTGGCGTCGAGCCCTCCCGACTGAAAAATCACCGCCCCGGCCGAGTCCGTGACGGTCGTCTCGACCCAGACCTGCCGCTCGTTCGACAGGCCGGAAGGCAGGTTGTGGCCGGTCCCGCTGTTCTTCACCTTGACGGCGATCTCGAGCTCGGAGCCGGCGGCCGCTTCGGGAGACACGGAGACCGAGAGGCGCGCCGCGGTCCGTAAGAGCTCCTTCACGCCCTCGGACTGGTACCCGCGGTTGGGGAACGGGATGAGCGGCACGGAGACGGCAGGAAAGTTGTGCCGGTGGAGCGTCTCGCGGAACGGCCCCCCCACCGCCGCCTGTCCACTGTACCGCAGCATGTGACAGTTCTGGCACTGGTCATTGCGCTCTTTGTGCACCGAGCTCGACCACTGCTCGAACGACTTCTCAAGGAGCGCGGAGTTGTGGAGCACGTCGTGGCAGCTTCCGCAGAACTTGCTCGTGCCGAGGAACTCGCTCGTGGCCGATTCGTGAGCCGGCGTGGGGGCGGGGTTGTAGAGGCGGCCGTGGACGACCTGTCCCACGGCCAGCTCTAAGCTGGCGTTCGCGATCGGTTTACCTTCCGCAGGCGGCTCCATACGGTGGCAGATCTCACACGTCACGCCGCCGAGGGCGAAAGGTGAAGCATCGCGAAGGTCTTTCCGGCTCGTGAACTCTCCGGTCCGAACGCCGAGCGGCGCGTGGCAGCCCAGGCAGAAGAGGCCGATTTCGCCTTTCGTGTCCTCGAGCGCCTTTCGGTTGCAGGCCTGCACGATTGGGTCTTTCGCGGAGTAGGCGTGCGCCGAGCCGCGCCATTCGAGATAGTGTCTCGGATGGCAGACCGCGCACGCTTCGGGACCCTGGAAGTCCTTGGGTGAGTGGCGGGGCGCTTCCGGCGAGGAGGCCGTGAAAATGAGCCCCAGCCAGAAGAGTCTATTCATGCGGCGTCGAGTTGACGACGGTTCGAAACGTCGTGCTGCGGTTGGCGAAGACGTCGCCCACCATGAACTCGAAGAACCAGCTGTAGCGAACGCTGACGGGCTCGCTGCCGTCGACGGACGTCATGGGAAACTGGAGAGAGTACGGTTCGCCCCGAATGGTGTGGGCGCGCCCCCAGAAAGGTCCGGTTGGATTGCGCTGCGGGCTCGAGCCGATCGATGGCGCCGAGCCCGTCGTACCGGCAGTGCCGGAAGCAGCGGTCGGCGGCGATTCAGCGACGGGTGGGGCCGGCGAGAGCTGCGAGTCCGAATAATAGTCGGGATTGAACCAGTCGCTCGTCCATTCGACGCAGTCGGAGAGCAGGTCAGCGACGCCATAGGGGCTATCGCCGGCAGGGCTATGCCGGCCCACCGGGCCGGGCTCGCGCAGCGGATATTCGACGCGCGCCACGTGAAAATCCGTGGGGAGTGAATTGCCCCAGGGATAGCGGCGCCCGTCGACGCCACGCGCCGCTTTCTCCCATTGCGCCTCGGTCGGCAGGCGTTTGCCGTAAAACCGGGCGTAAGCTTCTGCGCCGAACCAGCTCACGTCGACGATCGGGCAATCCTCGCTGCCCGGCTTGATTTTGAAACCATCCGCATCGTGAGCGATTACGTGCAGGAAGCCTGGCTTCCGCGCGTTGCGAGTCGCATGGAACTCCGGCAGCAGCTCCTCGAAAGAGCGAAAGTAATAATAGGGCACCCACGCGCCATCGAGCTCTCCCATGACGGCGATCGGCTCGACGCGAATCATTCCCTGCGCGAGCGCCTCTTCGAGGAAACGCACGTACGTGCGATTGGTCACCGGGTGGCGGTCGATCCAGAAGCCGTCCAGCTCGACGGCGTGATAGGGCTCGTCGCTCGCGTTCTGTGTGGTCTTGACCTCGACGAGATTCCGCGTGCCTCGCAAATCTCCCTGGACGAAAACTCCGGGCGGCACCCAGGCCATGCCCTCGGTCGAGGGGGCGCGCACATCCACATCGAGCTCCGCACGAAGCGGAGCGCCGGCGCCATCCTGCGGCGTGTACGTCACCGACAGGCGGGCGCGACCTGGACGGGGCGGAGTCTTCCACTCCACCTGCTCGAGATCGTCAAACAGGAGAACGCCGCCGTTCGCCTCCCAGTGGTACGCGCCAGCGGTTCGGGACCCGCCCTCGGCGCGAGCCGTCACGACGACGCCGGCCGGGGCCGACCGGGGACGGAGCACGATATGGAATAGCTCCGCGCCGCCGGCGCTCTTCGTTTCATCGGGCTTGGGAGCTCCGCCGGGGGCGCCGAGCAGCGCCGTCAAGAATGCGCCGGACGCCGCCAGCGCGCCAGCGATCGAGAGGATTGACATGCGAAGAGACCGGAGCGAGGCCTGAACTTCACCGCGTCCAGAATTCCCACCCGGGTCTTTTGTACCGCAGCCAATCCGCCGATGCTACTGGGGGTATTGCTACTGGGGGTATTGCTACTGGGGGTATTGCTACTGGGGGTATGGCTACTGGAGGGCGAGCGCAACTCGCCTCGCAAAGAGCGCCCAGAGTCCGAGTGACGCAGCAGCGCGGCCGTGCAGCCGGCCGAAGCCAGGACGGGGTTACGAAACAGCGTCTTAGCGTCTCGGGAGCTCCACGTCGAGCGTGGTCAACCCGAGCTCCCGAGACCCTAAGCCCCACCCCCGAAGACCCTCCCGAAGGACTATTTCAGCGCGAATCCGTCCGAAGTCTTCTTGATGGCCGGATCCTTTTTCGCCGCCGTGAAGACGGCCGTGTAGAGCGTCTTCTCGTTCTTGTTGGGATATCCAGCCTTCATCACCGCGTTACGGAGCTCGACGGGCGCCAAGGGTCTCTTGGCCGACTTGAGGATGCCGAGGATGGTCTTCCGCAGCAATCCCTTCGGGGCATTCTTCCTCTTACGCCCGCCAACGCCCGCCGCTGGCGCGGCTCCCAAGGCCTTAGCAGGCCTCCCACGCCTTCTACCCCTGCGTGCCCCCATCGCGCGCGTCGCTCCGTGCCCGCCGGAAAGGATGCCTTCCAGCGACTCGATGGCTCCATTCAGACGCTCACGTTCCACCTTGAGGGCATTCAGTGCGGTTTCTAGGCTTTCGCCAACCATGAAAAAAGCTCCTTAAAAGGAAGGGGGCAGTGTCAGAACAGGACCGATTTCTGACGACTTATACATGTCATTTTCGGCACGCGCAAGGTTTTGCATGAGAATTACTGTGGTAATCCTTGCAATAAAGACACTGAAAGGGTGGTTACAGCGTAAACCGCAAGCCGCCTTTCTTGAAAGAGAAGCAGTTTGCGCGCTATTTTTCGAGCGACCAGGGAAGCTCCACCGTTTCCCGCCCCAACGTGATTCGAAGCAGCTGCCCGACGGGCAAATCGGCGAATGATTGCTTCGTCCCGTCCGGCCAGTCGATCTCGAGACGATCGATTCGTTTTGCCACCCCGAGCCCGAAATGCAGCCGAGGATCATTCGCTGAGAGATAGCTACCGGAGCTGCGCTTTTCCCTCAGCTGGGCGCGGCCTCCTGCGGTGATGCGGACGCGGGCGCCGATGGCGTCGACATTTTGCCGCACGCCTTTCAGCTCGATGAGGCACCACGTGGCGCCTGGCGGCAGGTCGTTCCGGAGCACCTCGGGCTTTCCCGACGCCTCCATCACGATGACGTCCACGTCGCCGTCGTCGTCGATATCGCCGAAGGCGGCGCCGCGGCTCACGTGAGGTGTGCTGATCGCAGCTCCGGAGCGGGGGCTCACGTCCTCGAAACGATTGCCGTCGATGTTTTTATAGATCCGTTTCGCCTGAGCATACGAGGTGCTCTCGTCCATCTCGTGCGTCCCCGGATTCAGATGGCCGCTCGCGATGAAGAGGTCAACTCTGCCGTCGTTGTCGAAGTCCTGAAACGCCGTCCCCCAGGAGACGTCCGGGAGCGAGCCGCGGGTCACGCCGGCAGACCGCGCCATGTCCTCGAAGAAGCCCGTAGGCGAGCCGCGGTACAAGTTGTTGATCTGGTTCTGATAGTTGGTGACGCAGATGTCGAGGATGCCATCCCCGTTGTAGTCGGCGCTGTCCAATCCCATGCTGCCCAGCTCTTCCCCCTGGTCCCCGAGAGCGGCGCCGCTCGATAGCCCCTGCTCCGCGAACCGGCCTTTGCCGTCTCCCAGGAATAGAAAGTTCGCGCTCATGTCGTTCGCGACGTATATGTCCGGCCGGCCATCGTTGTTGAAGTCGGCGGAGATGACTCCCAGCCCGCGGCCGGGCTCCGTGGACAGATTTCGAATTCCGGAAGCTTCGGAGACGTCCACGAACTTCAAGTCTCCACGATTCTCGTAGAGGTGATGGTCCGCGGGTTTGTAATTCCTCGGGGGCCAGTAGCCGGGCACGCCGCGCACCCGGAGAGGGCCATAGTCACCGCCTGGATCCACGGTGTAACTCGCAATGTAAACGTCGAGGTCGCCGTCCAGGTCCATATCGAGGAACGCGCTTCCGGAATGGATTCCTTCCGAGGCGATTCCCGCGGACGCTGCGATATCTCGAAAAACTCCGTCGCGTCCGTTCAGGAGCAGGCGATTGGCCCCTCGCCGTGTGACGAGAATCTCCGGGAAGCCGTCGCCGTCGAGGTCCGCGACGGAGCACCCGAGGCTGAACCCCGCGTCATCGACGCCGGCTTTTCGGGAGACGTCGGTGAACTTCCTGTCGGCGCCCTGCCGGTAGAGCGCGTCCCCTGCCCCGACCCGTGGCGAGGGCGCATCGAGCGCCTGGGCGTTGGTGAAGAATACATCCAATCGACCGTCGAGGTCGAAATCGAGCAGCGCCAGACCTCCGTTGACTGTCTCCTCGACGCGATATCGCTTTCCGTCGAATCCGTTGTCATGAAGGAAATGAATTCCGGTCGACTCGACGACGTCCGTGAACGTCGTGAATGAGACGGAACCCGCCGCGGGCGGTGGCACCGGAGAGGAGTCGCGCGTACAGCCAGAAAGCGCGAAGAGGACGCAAAAGGCTGCGACACCCGATCGCGACGCAGCCGCCATCACTTGGACTTCTCGCGCACGGCGCGCAGCGCTCCATCGAGCTGTGCGTCTCCGGGGTAGCGCCGCAGGCCCAGCTCGAGCACCTCGCGGCATTGCGCCTCCTTGCCGGCATGGAAAAGGATCGAGGCCAGCTCGAGGTGGTTATCACGGCTCGGCCTGTCGCGCAGCGCGTTTCGGGCGAACTCCTCGACGCGTTCGCCGAAGATTCCCTGCTCGAGCGCGATCTTCCGGAGGAGCTCCCAGGCCTCCGGAAACACTTTGCGCGCCTCGGCCGAGCGGAGCGCGAGCGGGGCAGCGAGGTCCGCACGCCCTTCGCCGAGGCGGATGGTCGCCAGGTTCCACGAGGCTTCCGCGTTTTCCGGCTCCGCGACGATGACCTGGTCGTAGATCTGGGCGGCTTCGGCCGTGCGTCGCGCGTGTTTCAGGATCCACGCCTCGAAGAGCGCCGCCTCGGTCAGCTCGGGATCTACTTGTCGCGCGCGCCGCGCCATCTCGAGGGCGGCGGCCCCGTCCTGCGCAGCGAAGTGAGCCCGTGCGATCTGGACGGCCGTCTTGGCCTCGAAAGTTCGCTCCGACCGCGCAGCAGCCTCGGCCTCGACGGCCGCGGCCTTCTTTCGATGCTGCTGGAACTGCTCGAGGTCCCGGCGGGCTTCGTCGTTCTTTCCCTGCCTGCGGTGAAGCGTCGACAGGAGGTACCACGCCGGAGCATGGGTCGGCGCAGCGGCGAGCACGGCCTCGAGCTCCGCCTGAGCCTCTGCGTCGAGCCGGGCCGCCGCAGGGTCGGCGCCAGTGCCCAGCCGTGCAGCTCTCGACTGGCAGTCCAGGGCTCGCGCGAGCTGGTATCGCGTGTCGGGGTTGCGATCTCCCAGGTTCAACGTCTCCCTGTAGGCGGTGGCCGACTCGGCATAATTTGCGGCGCGGAAATATACCTCGCCGAGCCCTTTCCAGGCTCGAGCGCGCACCGCGGGCGATGCATCCCGGGTGCACTTTTGGTACCACTCGATGGCTGGGGCTTGATGCTCGAGCTGCGCGTGCGACTCGGCGATCCCGAAAATCGCGTCGGTGAAACCCGGCTCCACTTTCAAGAGCTCCTCGTAGGCGCCGATCGCCTCGGAGAACTTGCCTTGGCGGAAATGAATATCCGCGATGACTTGCAGCAGGCGGACATCCCGGGGACGGCGCGCGAGAGCTGCTCGCGCGAGCGCCAAACTGCGGTCATACGCGCCGGCTTGCGCCGGAGACCCGGCGGAGCCCTCGGGCGCTGCGGCGGGTGCCCGGCCAGTCAGCGAGGCTGCGATGAGCAGCGCGGCCAAGCGGAGAACGCTCGCAAGGCACATCGGCAGCGCGGGAGCAGCAGAAATCGAGAGGCGCGAGGAGTTGGCGTGGAACAATTTGCGAATTATCGAGCCGACATCGTGCGTTGTAAACCGCTCGCGGCCGCTGCGGCGATGTTAGGTTCGGGCGGCTGCACGGACACGGTGCCGCCTCGTTGAGAGGCCATCTCTATTTCGTGGCGCTTTCGCGCGCGCGCTGGCGGCGGAGGAAATCTTCGTAATCCCGCTTCGCAGCGACGGAGTCGGGGCGCCGCGAGAGGACGTGCCGGTAGAGATCTTCGGCCGTGGCGTACTGACCCTGTGCCTCGTAGATGGAGGCCCGGCCGAGGTAGCTCTCCTCGTAGCACGGCTTCTCCGCGAGGTCGGCGTCGTAGTGGCTCGCGGCCTCGGCGAGGCGGCCCTGCGCTCGCAGGTGATGCGCCAGGTTCGAGTGAGCGATGGAGGACCTCGGGTAGACCGTGAGCACTCGGCTCCACAGCGAGCCCGAGTCGTGGAAGACGGGGAGGTAGACCGCTGAGAGCATCGCGCAGCCCACGACCCACACCCCCGCGGAGCCCACCGCTCCGCAGCGCGCCCAACGCGGGGAGGAGTCCCGGCCGGCGAGATCCCGGAACGTACCAACGGCAGCGAGAGCGGGCCCCACCAGAGCGAGGTAGAGATAGCGCTCGGCGAACAGCACTTGAATCCTGACAAAGCCCAGCACGGGCAGGAGGAACGCTACGAAGCTAACGACGCCGAGGAGCCAGAGGCCGCGCCGCCGGAAGCTCGCTGCCGCGAGGAAACCGAGACCGAGGACCATCCCGGCGCCGGCGAGCACCCACGGCATCGCCGTGAAGCTCGAGAGGGGCATGTCGTGGTACGGGCTCTGCGCGAAAGGCGCAAAAAGCAGTATGGCGTAGCGGGGCAGAGCAGCCAGAGGTACGAGGAGGCTTTCGGGGAACTGAACGCCGCCGCTCGCGTCGCCCTGGTGCGCGCAGAGAGTGACGACGGAAAACACCGCCGACAGCGCCGCGTGCGGCAGGAGCACGACAGCCGCGGCGCGCAGCGGGACGCGCTGGACGCGGCTCATTGCCAGGAGCACGAGGGGCAGGCCGACGAGCTGGCTCTTCGATAGGAGGGCGAGACCACAGAACGCCAGGGCCGCCGGCGAAAAGCCCGAGGCCGACCTGGTTCCAACGACGCCGGCCTCCCATCGGCGCCACTGCGTCAGGAGCGCGCACGCCGCGAAGAATCCGGCGAGCACATCTTTCCTTTCGGAGAGCCAGGCCACGGACTCCACGCGCGTGGGGTGCACGAGAAATAGAGCTGCAACCGTGAATGCTGCTCCTCGCGATCCGAGGCAGCGGAGCGCGAGCTCGTGGAACACCATCGCCGTGCCCACGTGCAGGAGGAGATTCGTGAGAAAGAATCCCCCGCTCCACAGGCCCCAGACCTGCGCGTCGATCATGTAGGAGACGAGGTGGAGCGGATTGTAGTTGTAGAAGTGGAAGCTCGTGAACGCTTCGAGGACGCCGCCCAGGGATGGCGAGCGCACGATGGGGTTCTCTACGATGTATTTCCAATCATCCCAGTTCGTGAACTCGTGCGTCATGCCGGGAGCGAACACGACGAGGCCCAGCACGGCGAGCCCTACGGGTCCCAACGCGCGGCTCAGGAGCGCACGCCACGCCGCAACTCGCCCGTAGGATCGAGGGGGGAAGACATGCCAACGGTGGGGTAGCGTCCAGGCCATGCGGTTCTATCGGAAACCGCGGCACCCCTGCTCTCGCCTGCAGCCGCCAGAACGAGCCGTTACGCTCACGTTCCGGGAATACGGCCCCTCGGAGGAGCGGCGCCATTCGCTTGATGTTGCGGCGGAAACGGGTTTATTGAGGGGTCCTGATTCATCTCCACGACGCGAGGTACAAAGATGGCTGCCGACAATCCCTGGGACGAAGCCGAAGCCGGCTGGAATGATCTCGTCAACGCCGCGGCACGCATCCAGAGCGCAGCTTCGAGGATCAAGGAGTCCGATCGGAGCTTCGACGGCTACGAGATCGAGCGCACGCTGCGCCGGCACCGCCCGGACCTCATGAAAGAGCACCTCGAAGGGCTGCGCAAACACCGCAAGGACAACCGCGTCTAAGCGCCCTCATGACCCGGTCATGCGAGGCGCCGGCATGGGCGGGCCGGGCGGATGCTGGCGGGGCGGCTCGTTGCGCGACTGCCGGATCATAAGGAGAGCCGAGCCCGCGACGATCACGAAGGTGATGAAGAAAATCGGCCGGGCATCGTCGTGGAACAGCGCTTTCAGCCAGATGCCGACGAACGGCGCGAGGGCCCAGCGGAAGCCGGTCAGCACCGTGTGGATGCCGAGATAGATGGGCACGCGCTCGGGAATCCTCGCGTAGTAGAGCGCGCCGAGCATCCAGAGCAGCGTGCCGCCGCCGAGCGCCACGCCGCGGCAGATGCGTCCGGCGTAGATCCAGCCGATCGTCGGAGCCAGAGCGAGGACGAGGAAGTCGATCGAGAAGATCAGGTTGATGTACCCTCGCAGCCGCGCGGGCGAGTGCCGGTCAACGAGCCTTCCCCAGAACGCCATCGTCAGCGCCATCGGCGCCTGGATGAGCGCGACGTTGATCATCGCGAGATCAAAGTAGCTCGCGTGCAGCCGGTCGACCGCGTGGATCTGCGTCAACGCAATCGTCATGATGTTCGCGAAGCCGAAAATCAGATAGAAGTTCTCGTAGCGGCGGAAGTCGCGGTCCTCCCACCACACGCGGAAGAATTGCTGGAGGGTCCGCAGGAAAGACCCAGCGTGCGCGCCCGGGTTTGCCACGGGCTCACGCACGTGGATGCGCGCAAAGAAAACCGTGCCGGCGAAGCCCAAGATGCCGGTCAAGGGAAGGATCCAGGTCACGAGCTTCCCCGGCGACGGGGAGTCCACACCTATGAGCCGGTAGAACCAGGAAAGATCGAACCACTGGTCGAGCACCGACGAGATCGCCACGGACACGCCGGCGGCGATGAGGTAGAGAATCCTCCGATTCCTTCCGACGATCTCGCCCCGCAGCTCCGGAGGGTAGTTGAGGCCGTAGACGGCGACTCGCGCCGGGACGGTCATGTGATGAAACACTTGCGCAGCCGCGTGGCAGAGGACAAAGCCCATCGCGAACGCTGGGTTGAGGGCCACGATGGCGACCAGGAAGACTGCGCGGAGCGTCTCCGGCCAGAAAACGAGCGGCATTTTTCTGCCGTGCATCGCTAGGTGCGCGATGAAAAACGAGAGCACGAGGCCTGCGCTCTGGCCACTCGCGAGAAGAGCGACCTCGAAATCGGTAGCGTTGAACCCTTTTTTTGCGAGCGCAGGCCCCAGCTCGAGGATCGCCTGCGTGGCCGCGCCGAGGACGCTGGCCGTGAGATCCAGCCGCAGGGTGCTGCGTCCGACGTCGTCGAGAGGAGGGAGATTGCGCGGCGCGGTTCGGGGCACGAGCTCGTTGGGGGCTGGACGTGTCGAGAAGCGAGAAGTCTACACCGGAAGTCAAGCGCCCTCGCGGCCTGCACGCTCCAGCGGCGGCGCCGCGATGGATTTTGCGGAGCGGATCGGGGGGGCATGTTACCATCCGAGCCCGGATGTCGAGTCCGCCGGAAGAGAGTCACGAGCCCAAGCAGTCCCTCGGATACCCGGGGAGCGGAATTGCGCGGCTCATCCGTGGCCTCGTGCCGGAGGACCGGCGCTACTGGATCCTCATCCCGCTCACGGGGCTGAGCTCGGGGCTTCTCGCCGTCGGCCTCATCAAGTTCCTCGACCTGGTCCAGGAACTCGCCTGGGGCACGAGCGACGACCTGCTCTCGGCCGCCACGAAGCTCGGGCGAGAATCGCCGCTGCTCGTCTTCGCGATCCTGGCGTCCGGCGGCCTGTTCGCCGCCATCGTTCTCTTTTTTGTGAAAGATCGACACGAGCTGCAGGGCACTACGGCGATCATCGAAGCCCTGGCTTTTCGCAAAGGCCGTATCCCGGCCCTGAAGACGATCATCGAAGCCGTGATCTCCATGGTCTGCGTCGGGACGGGGGCATCTCTGGGACGCGAAGGCGCATTGATCCGGTCGGGGGCAGCCGTCTCATCGGTGCTCGGCGTGCGGTTCCGCCTCGACGAGTACCACGTCAAAGTGCTGGTCGCGTGCGGAGCGGCGGGTGGGATGGCGGCTGCTTACAACGTGCCCGTCGGCGCGACCGTCTTCGCACTCGAAGTCCTGTTAGGGAGCTTCGCCCTCGAGCTGATCGGCCCCGTCCTCATCTCGTCGTTCATCTCCACGACGATCGCACGGCTCCTTCTGCAATCGAACTCGCCCGCCTACGTAATCCCGAGATACGAGCTGGTCATCGAATGGGAGATCCTGCTCGATGTCGTCCTGGGAGCGGGCATGGGGGTCGTCTCCGTAGCGTTCATCCGCATCTTCTCCGGCGTTCACCGGCTGTTTCGCTGGCTCGACTCCTTGCAGCGCGTGAAACCGGTCGTGGCCATGCTGATTCTGGCGGCCGTCGGAATCGTCTTTCCGCAGCTTTTCGGCAATGGCTACCACACCGTGAACCAGGTCCTCCTCGGGAAGGAGACCTTCGGGTTCGGGATTCTCATCCTCCTGCCCGTGCTGAAGATTCTCGTGACTGCCCTCTGCAGGAGCGGAGGGCTGCCGGGAGGGCTGTTCACTCCATCGCTCTTCATCGGAGCTCTCATCGGCGCCGCCTTCGGCACAGGAGTCGACGCGATTTTCCCGCCAGGCGCTGTGGCCAAGCCCGGAGCCTACGCCCTCGTGGGGATGGGAGCGATCCTCGCAGGCACGATCCAGGCTCCGATCACCGCCATCCTGATGATTTTTGAGATGACCCGGGACTACGAAATCATCGTTCCACTCATGTCCGCCTGCGCCGCGAGCGCTCTCGTGAGCAGCCTGCTCCAGGAAGGCTCGATTTTCACCGAGCCGATGCGAAGGCGCGGCATCCGCCTCCCGCGGGCGTTCACGCCGACTTGGATGCGCCAGCCCAAGGTCTGGACCGTGCTCGAGCCCGACGTCGCCGCGATCTCACCCGTCGAGCGTTTTCAGAACGTCGTCGACCATCTCTTGATGGCGCCCGAGGGGCACGATCAGGTCTACGTGACAAGTCAGGAAGGCACTTATCTTGGCTCCATCTCCCTCCACGAGATCAAGAGGTACTTTCGCGAGACGCAGCACCTCGACAGCGTGATCGCCGCGGACATCGTGAATCCATCGGCGCCTTTCGTTTATGCGGATGACCCGCTCTCGCGGGCCATCGAGCTCTTGTCGACGACGAGCGCCGAGTACCTCCCCGTCCTGACCGACCCCGTCGCTCGCAGGCTCGTCGGGACCGTCTCGAAACGAAGCCTCCTCGCGGCGTACTCCGCAGCCAGCTTGCCGCACCAGAACGGCACGGATCCACCGCTGCCCTAACGCGCTCGAGCACGCGCCGCAGGCCTTCCGCCGGGCGCCGACACGGCGGAGTGGAAAGAGGAGAGTCTTCGCGCGCCGCGACGCCCATGGACCGCCGCCGGGGTGGGCTTGCCTTGCTGCGTTTCGCGGGCAGTGCTACATTGAGACTTTCCATGGCCGCGCCCCGCACCGAAGACCCGCAGACCCTGGAGACGTATCTTTGCGTCGTCTCGGAATGGCAGGGGGGGCGGAATTGCGGCAACTGCTACCCGGTTTTCATCCTTTCGAAGAGCCAGGTCCTGGCGAACCCGGCGGCGGAGTTTCCGA